>Ga0180438_10000124_pt1 | contig 159664 bp, 220 predicted proteins | sample SS_ome_12_FD_132455 | JGI IMG/M metagenome (GOLD analysis project Ga0180438, IMG submission 132455) | Hypersaline lake sediment archaeal communities from the Salton Sea, California, USA - SS_3_D_2 metaG | ecosystem: Environmental > Aquatic > Non-marine Saline and Alkaline > Hypersaline >... | reverse complement strand
TCTTCCGCTTCTTCGCCTTCTTCATCGTGGCACTCACAGGCGGCTCATTTCGTCTCGGACGATCCGGCGGATCGCCTCCTCCTCTGGCTTGACCTCGCGCAGGCAGATGTCGGGCGGTCGGCTCTCGATCTGCACGTTCCGGCCGACGACGACGATGGGCGGCACGATCTCGCCCAGGTGCTCGACCGCCTTGGCTACCTCGTCTGCATCGACCTCGTGGTCGAAGGTGATGAGCACTCGGCGCCCTCTCATGTCATCTCTCGCTTCATGCCTTCGTTCTACCCAGGGCTGCGAGCTTGTCCACGGCCGACGCTGGCGTGCATCCGCGCTGCGCACACGTGGGCACCGGCTCGCCGTTGCGCCATCTCCGCGTCGGCTGGTGGCGCTTGTTCCTTGGCGTGCAGTCCAGGCAGTGGCCGGCGTTCGGGGGCTGTCGTCGGATCGCATCGCCAGGCTTGTGGGGCACGAACGACATGAGCCGTTGGCAGCAATGGCAGCGGATGCGCTTAGGTCTCACGGACGACCTCGCCAAGCCGTTCGATGGCGGAGACCGGCCGGATCTCGTCGTGACCGAACGATGCGCGGACCTTCTCGCCGGTGTAGGAGCGGAACACGACCGACACGCGGTGAGGAAAGCGCCACACCCGGTTCTCGACGACCTCGCCCCGACACCACGCGACGTTTCCCGGCGCCGTCTGCGTGGCGACCGCGACCCAGACCTGCTCGCCGATGAGGTACGTCAGCGGCACGGTTCCTCCTCGTCAGCGCTGACCAGAGACCCGAGGCGGTCGACGGCCGACGACGGTTCGAGCCATGCCTCTCGCAACCACCACCAGCCGTCTGGTTGGAGGTTGCCCAGTGCGTCCCGCCACCGCTCGGCCGCTTCCACGCGGTAATCGATCCGCCCCTCCTCGCCGAAGATGGTGTGCGGCCGGACCTCCGTCTTGCGGGGATAGACCTTCGTCTCCAGCACTCGCACGAGCTGCCGGCGATGGGCGAACTCTCCAGGCCCTATCTGCCACGCGACCTCGCCGTCACGGAAGCGCGGCTTCGGCTCCAGGTCGAGCGGCTCGACCTTCATCTCGATCATCCGAGCCGTCAGGAAGTAGCGCTTCACGGGTGCATCGTCTGGTCGCTCATAGATCCTCGATCCTCCGCCGGCCCTCGCGCACTTCCTTCAACGCCTTCTTCCGAGCGTTGAGTTGGTCGGCCTGGGCGAGGAACGTGATCGCCTGGTTCCTGGTGTCCGGTTCGGCCCCCCGATCAGCCACCGTCTTCTCGAGCCCCTCGACGGTGTCGTTCCACATAGCGTCGAGACGGCGATCGAAGTCGGCCTCACGCCGCCAGTACCCCCAGCTGTGCACCAGCCGGTACCACCAGGAGCCGTTGGCGAGTCGATCGCTCTCGGCCTTCAGCTCTTCCAGCTCGAGACTCATCGCCTCGTAGAGCTGTCTCTCCTCGGGAGTCATGGTGCTCTCCGGCCGCAGCACTTCTTCCACTTCCTCCGGCTGCCGCACGGACACCGGCTGTTGCGCTTGATCTTCTGCCCCGGCTTGCGGTAGGTCGATGCCGATCGCACGACCTTCGAATAGTGGTCGTGAGACACGCTGCCCTCCGTTGCGGCGTGCGCGGTCATCGTGACCCGGTTCCAGAACATCGACCAGGAGCCGAACGCGAGGCGGTTGCCGTCGGCCAGCTTCTCGAACCACTCGATCAGCCCACTCCCGTCGTTGCCCACGCCGTTCTCCTCGGCGACGGCCGAGAGGGTGCCGGCCAGGAGCACGAGTCCGCCAGTGCCGGTGATGAAGCGCACTCCGTAGCCCGCCGGCGTTTGTCGGAGCACCTGGGTAATGCAGAGCATCTCTTCCGCATCGTCCTTCACGGACGCTCGACTCAGCATGTGCCGCTGGCCGATCTCCCATTCCGGGCTGTTGACGACCTCCAGCAGAACCGTGTGCGCGGCCCGGCCGATCTCAACGACCCATCCTTCTGGCGTCAGCAGGAACGTGTCCGGCCGTCGACCAGCTGTGTTGGCCTGGTGAACTTCGATGCCGGGGTAGAGCCGCTCGTCGCTCATACTACGGTTCTACCTCTCCGGTCATGATTCGCAGATCCTCGGACAGCTTCCTGGCTTCCTCGACCGACAGCTCGAGTCGCCAGTCGGTACCAGCAGGCTCGATGACCACGCCGTTGCCCCACTCGTAGACCTCCAGATCTGACGAGATTTGCCCGACGCTGCTCTTCGGCATGTCGGTTGTCGATGACGGCAGGCGCATCAAGCGAGTGTCCCGTCGCCGTTGGATGCTGTCGCTCGAGCCCCTACCAAGAAGCGTGAGCAGTGCAAGGAGTCCGGCATCTTCGCTGTCCTCGCAGAAGATGACGTAGCCGGAGCCGATACCAACCGCTCCCTTCTCTCCGGGCCGCAGCTTCTCGGCCAGCTTGAAGAGCCGTCCGTCGGAGAGCACGCGCCAGAGACGGGCAATGTCCTGCTCCTCCAGCCGTTGCTGAGCGGACTGCAAGAAGTGCTCGGTGATCTTCACATGACGGACGCACATCAGCTCATCTCCTCCAGCGCCTTGGTCAGCGCCGACCTCGCTCGCTCGTAGCGCTTTCTCAGTCCATGGTTCTCGGGAAGATCCGAGAGGTTGTCTTCGATGTCGGCCAGCTTCAGCCGGATCGCTCGCCAGCTGTCGCTCGCGACGATGTCCGCTCCTCGGCGCGCGCTCCGCAGCCGATGCACTTGTCGTTCTCCCAGTACTTGCTGCCGCAGAGGCAGCGGTCGCATCCCTCCTGGGCGGTCGTGTTGCCGTGCTTGTCCATCAGTTGGTCTCCTCTTCCTCAACCGGCCAGTAGGCGATGTCGGACTCGGCCCAGCTCCTCCAGTGGATCGGCCCGTTACCGTTCGCGTAGCGCCCGTCCGTCGGCGCGGCCAGCGCCATTGTCGTGAGGCAGGCGGCGAGCACGACAAGCACGATCATCTGGAACACGCGCCATTCTTGTGTAGGGGTCATGCTCAGGTTCTACCCAGCGGCGTCTCCGGTCCGGGGTAGAACTTCACCAGGAGGAAACGATGCGAGTCTTCGGTGACCGGCGGCGGGAACCCATCTTCTGGATCACGTTCGTCGTGCTCTGTGGCGTCGCCGGGTGGACACTGCAAGGCTGTCCTCCGGCGAGCGGTCCGGCCAAGGGTACGCCGGCCGAGAAGATCGACGCCCTCTGGGAGTCTGTGCCGGTGGACACGATGCAGATGAAGCCGGTCCGCCGTACCGCCACGCCGCACGGCTGGCTCGTCGTCAGCGGCGACATCGGCTCGGTGGTCTACGTGCCGGACCACGAGCACGTGTGGCTCGCCGCGCCGAGGCCAGTGCCGGCGCCGACTACGGCCGAGATTACGGCCGACGACTGGGGAGGAGCGAGTGATGGGCAGTAAGCGATCGGTCCGGGAGGAGGTGCTGAGGCCGATCTACCTGAATCAGGAGACGGCATGATCGGTGATGAGCGAACCGACGCGAGCGACCTTCTTCGCGGGCTGTGCGAGGAGCGGTCGGCGGAGATCAAGCGGTTGCGCCAGGAGATCGCAGAGTTCCAGGCCAGCGCTGACCTGCGATGGGACGCGGACATGCGCGCGATCAAGCGCTGGCAGGAGGCGACCGGCGCGACCGACACGTGGCCGGACCACGCCGACCTGTGCGTCTGGCTGCTGGAGCAGCTGGACACGCACAAGAAGGAGCAGGCGCGGGAGCTGGACGCTCGCCTGAACAAGCTGCGCTTCAAGGCGCACGACGAGAAGTGCGAGCTGTACGCGAAGATCATCGGCGACGCCCAACACCGGCTCGAGCACTGGGAGCACGAGCCGACGCAGAAGGCCGACATCGTGCCCGGCTGGTGGAAGTGCCCGGCCGACCCGAGCGGCACGCCGCAGTGCCGCGCGTGCGGCATGTGGGATCCCCTGAAGGAGACCAGTTGAAGCGGGCGTTCTACATCGCCAATCGCCAACGGCCGCCGACTCGGCGCTCGTTCAAGGAGGGCGACATCGTGTGCCTGCGCGCGGACGAGTCGTACGTGGCGTACGTCACCATCCCCTACCGGCCGATGCGGTTTGGACCAGAGAGCCCGCGTCGTCGCATGAAGGTGCTGTGGGCGGGCGGCCACCAGCAGTGGGTCAACGAAGACGACTACCGCTACCCCGATGCGGTGATGGAGCTGGGGAGGTTGGCGTGAGCGACGAGGAGCAGCAGCCAAACTACGAGGTGCTGTCCCTGCTCTGCGAAGGGTCTGACCGCCAGCTCGACGCTCGGCTCGTGGAGATGATCCGCGAGTTGCTGCCGCCGTCAGCCGTGGATCAGCTGGGTCACGTGGCCGAGCCGCCCGGTGAAGACGAGACGGCTCGCGTCCGGCGCGGCCTGCACAAGGCGCTGGACTTCGCCGCGCACGGCGCGCTCGCCTCCGAGTTCGTGATGCGGGTGCTCGACATGGAGTGGCGCCGGCTGGGTGGGTCGCCAGACGATCCGGCCCCGTGGCGCGAGGAACCACCGTGGGGAGGTGCGTGATGGGCAGGTACGGAGGGATGAGCGGCAGCCTGATGGACAACTGGCCGAGTCGCCCGAGAGCAGAGCTGGAGCGCGACGCCCGGGAGCAGCGGCGGAAGGAAGAGGCCGAGAAGAAGCGGCGCGAGAAGCAGGCGCTCCTGGTTCGCGTGACCGGCTTGGTCTGGTGCCGTGCCTGCGGGTGCATCCATGAGCGGCGCTTGCAGACAGACATCGCGTGTCAGCAGTCGGAGTGGTACGCGTTGTGGCGAGAGAGGTTCCGGTGACGGGCAGCAAGAACACAAGGGAGCTGGCCCTGTCCGCGCTGGAGGGAGAGCGGATCACCGGAGGGGTGACCGTGGAGATGCTGCGGCAACGCGCCCAGGTCTCGGATCGCGTGGCGCATCGGATCCTCGGCGACCTGTTCAAGAAGGATCAGGCCGCGCGAACGAAGAGGTGGTGCGCGAGAAGCGGCCGGAACGTGTGGCACTACTACGACCCGAAGACAGGAGACGGCACCGAGCAGCCGAAGCAGCATCGGACGCGCGCCGCGAGAAGGGCCGGTAGCTGATGGAATCGATCACTTGCCCGCGCTGCGGGATGACGAGCTACAACCCGAACGATGTCCTGAACAAGTACTGCGGCGCCTGCTGCCGCTTTCACGAGAATGTCGGTCGCCCTGTGCGCCGCATCTCGCTCAACGACGAGTGGTACGACACCTTGAGCACAGAGGAAGTTGAGGCTATCCAGCTTCGGGCGCGTGAGGCCATGAGGGAGGCGGGCGACGATCCGAAGACGCGCGCCATCGTCGGATGTGATGTGATGATCTCGCTCTGTGGCGAGGTGCTGGGCTTTCGCGCAGCTAACCGCGTCGGAAGTTCTGAAGGAGAGGTCGCGGATACATGCCCCGGCTGACCGTAGCGCAACAACTCGTCCTGACCGCCGACCGCGAGCGCGGTATCAAGGACGGTCCGCTCGACGAGCCTGCCCAGGAAGGAGAGTTCAGCCGACGGACTCGTGCGCAGATGGTCGAGGCGCTCGCCACGACGATCATCCGCAAGGCGCGGGACCTACGGCCCTACCACAAGGAGGAGCTAGCGCTTCGCCGCGTGCTTGGTCACCCGGACTCGGCCGTCGATGAGCTGGCCGCGCTCTGGAAGGAGCCGACCATGCTACACGGTCTGAGAGAGGCGCTCGACGAGCTGGGTAGAACGACAGTATGAGCATCGTGTATCGGATCTACCGCTTCTTTCGGAACCTGTACCGGCGGTTCTACTACGACACGCAGTGCAGCCCGGAGATCTACATCAAGTTCGACGATTGGCGCCACAAGGATCGGATGTTGGCCTGTCCGTTCTGCGAGCAGCACGGCAATAAGCACGAGGAGAACTGCTACCTGCCGCGCCGGGTGTCGAAGGATCTGCGTCGGCTATGAGATGGGAGCGGCTAGCCTGCGGCGCCATTCGCTTTCACGGCAAGGACGCCATGCGGGAGCTGATGGACCTCCTGCGCGACGATCCCAACTACACGTGGTCGATCCCGAGCGGCTGGCCAGCGCCATTCTGGATCGACGTCTACCCGAAGAACATCGAGGCCAACTGCCAACTGATCCGGCTGGTCGAGGAAGACGGGGGTAGAACGATCACATGAAGCGACCTGTCTACCATGGCCATCTCGACGCGTTGACGCTCCAAGAGATCGTGGAGAGCGGCACCTGGCTGACGGTCAACCTGGTGCGGGGCCAGTGCGTGTGCGGTGACCCCGGGTGCGAATGGGACTGTGCGGCCGGGGCCGGGCAGGTGATGAAGCGATGATCGAGCTACGCTTCGCCGCGCGCGACCGGCGGGTCAGACAGGCGCTGGACCACCTGCGGACGCTGCTGGCGACCTCGCCGCGCGCCGGCGTAGCAGAGATCCGCGCGGGCAGGAACAACGTGACCCGGGTCTACCTGAACGATCGATCGGTCGCACTGCACTCGCGCGACTACGGCATCTTGGCTGTGCTCCGCAGCTCACCGGACCAGCCATCGCTCGAGACCGAGGAACTGCAGCTGGCCGTGTCTTCCGACGAGAGCACGTTCCTGCCGGTCTACAACTTCCTGGTGCACGGGACGACGGATCCATCTGCCATCGACCTCCTGGCCGAGCGGCTGGGGAGCGCATGACGCGGTCCGATGTCGTCTGGACCGTCCAGAACCAGGTGCTCCAGACCGTGGAGATCTGGGCGACCCAGGAGCAGGCCCACGAGGCGGCCCGCAAGCTCGTCGAGGCCCGGGTCGCGGCCCTCAAGCAGAACCCAGCCTGCCAGCTCGAGCACTGGGCGGTGCGGGAGCACTGGCACCAGTACGGCTGGTCGGTCACCCGCAACGGCCGGGACGACGAGACCTACAAGGTGGTGCGGCGGGAGATCCAAGGACTGTCGGCCGTGGACCAGCTCGCCCGGCTGGTGTCGCCGTGATCCGCCGGCCGACCGAGGAGGACCGAGACCGGCTCGCCGATGCGGTGGTGAACCTGTCATTCGTCGTGCGCATGGCCGAGGACGCGGTCCTAGTCGCGCGGGTCAAGCGCCCCCCTGTGCCCGTGCCTGCCGACCTCGACGAGGCGACGAAGATCGCGATCGGCGCGGTCAACCGGGGCCGGGACTCGCTGGCCGAGATCCTCAGCTGGGTCGCGGCCCGTCATCCCGAGGCGTACACCCTCGCGCAGATGCGCCTCATGGAGCTGACCGCCGAGGAGATCACCAAGGAGCACGCCCGCCGGATCATCGACGAGCTGGCCGACATGCGCGACGTGGTGACCGACCTGGGAGAGCTGTCGTGAGCGGCGGCCATGTGATCGGACGCGGCCCCACGAGCACCGTCTGGCACATCATCCGGCCGCCCGACGATCGGGAGGGCACCGAGGAGGACCGGGCCGACCCCACGTGGCGGCTGTCCCTGTGCAGCCACGTGTGGCGCATCACCGAGACGGCGGAAGGCCGGCCGACCTGCTACCACTGCGTCAAGCGCGTGTTCGCGGGGTGGCCATGAAGCTCAAGCCGGGCCGTGTCTACCGAGTCGTTCGCGCCAGCGCGATGAGCGTGCGCGGCTACGTCGGCAACCTGGTCCGTATCGAGAGAGTCGGCCACGAGCCCGAGGATCGCGGCTGGGAGAAGGGCACGGGCGAGAAGTGGGCCTGGGTGCGGCGGCTGACCGGCGGCGAGGCCCAGTGGTTCTACGAGAGCGAGCTGCGGGAGGTGTCGGCGGTCGATGCGCTGGCCGAGATCGCGAGGAGCGGCCCATGAAGCCCGGCGATCGGATCGTCTACCGGGAGCTGTACGGCAAGCGCAAGCGCCGGCCCGGCATGATCATGGCGGACGCGTCGCGCCCCACCTGTTCGGGATGGTTCGTCTGTCTCGATGATGGCGCCAGGTTCGTGACCAACACGTGGCGGCTGGAGCCCGAGCCGGCCGTGGACCAGCTGGCGAGGCTACACGAGGAGCGCGACTCGTGATCATCACCGTGACCTGTCCGCACTGCAACAAGCGCTTCAGGGCGTTTGAGCCAGAGGACACCGACGACCTCACAGCGTGCCCGTTCTGCGGTACCGAGTTTCCTATTTTCTTCGGCCGACTGCTGTCGCTTCGAGAGGCCATGGGGAAGAGCGAGCCGTCTGCGATCGAGCGTGTATCGGCTGTAGCGGACGACGGTCTCCGGGCACATCTGGTGGCTCACGACGCGATGATGGAGACGCTGGATAGCTTGCTCGGCCAACACGAGGAGGGGCAGCGCTGACCGAGCACTTCCAACGTGGCGCGGCCGTCCGAACCCGGTGCGGGACGATCGGGTTCGTGATCTCAGACGAGAGGGAGTGGCGGCCCGACCTCGACGAGACCGGGGTGGTGTTGGTGCGGCTCCTCACCCGGTCCGATCCCCTCATCCGGCAAGCCTGGGAGCTGGAGCCCGCTTCGGCGATCGACGCCCTCGCGGCCATCCACGAGCGCGCGGCTGGGCGACCTGCTTCCCGAGGACGCCGGCGTGATCTGGAAGGGCACATGAGCGGGGGCGGCGCTGACCGACCGCCCCTGTTCATCGGCCCGCCGGACCCACGCCGGCCATGGGAGCCAGGCCCGGTCCTGAACGCCGGCCCGATCGCCAAGCAGCTCATCCGACAGAAGTGCGGCGAGCCCCCGAGCGCGGTCGAGCGCCTCGCGGCCGTGGCAGACCCAGCGGCCCGGGAGCGGGTCGAGGCGTACGACGCCCTGGTGAGTGGGCTGACCAAGTTCTTCGAGGCGGACGGCGGCGGCCCCGCCCGAGAGCGCGCGATCCGCACGCTCAGGAGCGAGATCGACAAGGCGGCCGGCCGATGAAGACGCGCCAGCCGCCCACCGCCCCCATGTTCTCCCGGACCCCGGAGGAGCGGGCGGAGAAGATCGCGCGCGCCGTGGATGCTCACCTGGCCCGGCAGGGGTACCAGACGCCCTCGGCGATCGAGCGGCTGGCGGCCGTCTCCGACCTCACGATCGCGGCCCGCCTGGCCGTCTACGAGGCGCGGCGGCGGGAGCTGGAGGAATTCTTCGAGGAGGGGCTGCCTCCGCCGGGCGAATGACAGGCCCTTCAGTAGCGATCGGCTCTCACGCGATGACCTCCGATCATCGCCCCCCTCGACGTAAGTCCTTGAAAAACGGTCGCGGCCGGTATAGCTATCGGGACTCTATGTAGGAGAGGACGACCTCCCTGGCTGCCGCAGGCCGAGGAGGCCGTGGTCGCCTCACTCTGGTCGATGCGGCACCTCGAAGCCCTGCCACCGAGCCCTCGACCGGACACACATACCGACGCAAAAGGACATATGACGGCTCATCTTCCCATAAGGACTTAGGGTTGCCACCATGGTGGTGGCACCGGAGCCTAACGGAACCCGCACGGATGCCAGCATGGTGGTGGCACCCGCACGGTCTGATTATGACTTATGGCCCACACGCCCCCTCCGCGCCCCCTCCGCGCCCCCATACATGCTTCTAGCGGGCACTCTGGCGGCCCCATTTTCAAAACTCGATGCCTGATACCTGCCCATCCGAATCGGCTCGAGGAGGCCCGTACAGCCCCGTGGTGCGACGCGGCCCCGAGCCCGCTCAGTGGCGGGTGCTGCCGGTCGGTCGAGTACGAACTAGTGAGCTTCGCCGCGCCGGCCGCTGCCACCATCGTGGTGGCACTGGGATCCGATTGCCGTTGGCGGGTGCGCTAACGACCATGTCGGCCGGCCGAAGATGTGACACGGCTGGAGGCCAGCAACCAAGCGGGTTTCACGTCGGCCGTTGGTGCTTCATCGTGCAGAGCTAGTAGCCATGGGGCCGTATCCACGGCCTACCACCAATCAGGTCACATCGATCTCCGGTGCCACCATCGTGGTGGCAGGCGGCCTGGCCCGGCGGGGGTTACGCAGGCCCCTAGCGGGCAGCCCGCCGCCGGCCGGCCGAGGTGGGCGACTCTAGGTCGACGATCTGTGCCCAGTGCCACCATCATGGTGGCACCGGCCGCCGGGTACTCGAGCGAGCTGATACCCCCCGCGACCAGGTCCCGTCGACTGGTCGAGGTCCCGTCCGGTGCCACCATCATGGTGGCAGTTGCATTGGGGGCCAAGACGTTAGGGCGCCAGGACCGGCCAGGCCGAGCTGCTTGAGCACTGCTTTTCGAGGTCGGTGCCACCACGACGGTGGCGCGGGGTAGAACGGTGGAGGTCGAGCCGGATGGGGGCTTCCTTGAACCTGGCGCAGCGCGCACGTATGGCTACAGGACTTAGCCAACGGGTCATGGCCCGCCGGCTGGGGGTGAGCCGCGCGACGTACGAGCGTTGGGAGATGGGGCGCGAGCCGTCGGTCATGGCCTGCAACCTGCTCAGGCTGATCGAGTTACACCCGCAGTTCGTGCTCGACGAGTTGGAGAAGAACGGTCCGGGAGCCGCCGGCGATGATCGGAGGTCATCGTGAGAGCCCGATCTTGATGACCCCGTCTCATCAAGGTAGGCTGTTGGCGATGATCCGGGCACATCAGGAGGTCCAAGCGTGATGACCCTTGTGTCAGAAGCCCGTGCTGCGACCGGGCTTACGCAGCGTGAGTTCGCGGCCATCATCGGCGTCGACCCGGCCCAGATCGGCCACTGGGCGAGCGGCAAGAAGCGCATGACCAAGGCCGTAACTTCCCTGATGGTGGTGATCAAGGAGCTGCCGGCCGAGTCGGTCGAGATCCTGGCCGCGCATCACGGCGTGCTCGAACCCCTGAAGGCGAAGATCGCGCTCCTGAAGGCCGAGGTCAGCGCCGACCCCGCGCGGGTACCCCGAGAGTTCAGCCCAGCGCCGGCTGGTGATCGCGACGAGGCCGTGATCGAGGAGGTCGAGGGGGCCGTGATCGAGGAGGTCGAGGAGGACGAGGGCTGCGACGAGTTCTTCCAGACCCCATCGGGCTACCTCGTGTTCCCCGACCGAGGGATCAACCCCTCGCTCGAGGAGCCCGAGGAGGAGCCGCCGCCGCCGGCCGAGGAGGACGATGATGCGGGTTTCGCCGGCGACGGCGGCCCTCCGCCCGGCCGAGCGCCGGCCGATGAAGACGAGCGTACCTACGGGCCGAACCGGCGAGGTGATCGTGGGAAGCGCCGGGCCGTGGACGAGCAGGTGCCCGACTACACGCCCGAGTTCGGCTACACCGGCCCACAGGAGCCGCCTGGAGGCGGCCCTTGATGAGAGGAGCCGGCCACCACTGGCCGGCTCGCTCTCTGTACAGACCGCGACCCCGGCGGTGACCAGCGCCGGGGTCGGGGAAGGCGAACACCAGGAACTTGCTTGTCCCTCCTCTCTGCCTCTCTCAACAACTCCGCCAGCCATTCTCACACGGATTTCTCGGTCCGGCGGCTGGCGCGGCCGTGAACACTGGGGTAGCCTACGGCTACCCCAGCCGACTCTCGCACTCTCGATTGGGGTCCGCCGCTGAGCCCGGTCCCCATCTGGCCGGGCTCGCGGTCTGTTGCGCGCCATGGTCGTCGTGATAGAACGGGGCACCACTTTTTCCACCCGAGCCCGGTCGCGATACCGCACGGCCGGGCTCGTGGCTTGTGGTAGAACTGCGGCAGCTCCACGGTTGGAGCTGCCCGGTCTCACGGCTGCAAGCCCGGTCCCTACGGCCGGGCTTGTGGTCTGTACAGGCCGCGACCCCGCTCGAGGTGGGATGGGCACAAGCGGGGTCGGGCGCCGAGGCTTCGTGCTTGGGGAGAAGCGCCATCATCGTAGCCCGCCGGCCCCTGCCGGGCCAGGGGTTACTAACCCCCTAGCGGGCAAGTCCCCACGAGCCCACTTCGTATGCTGGGTGGATGGCCAGGCTGAGCATCATGGTGATCGAGGACCGGCTGCTCGAGCGCGCCCTGCTGGTCTCCAACCTGCAAGCTCACGATGTACGGACGGCCGGCGACTGGGTGGAGGTCGCGGCCACGGTCAACGGCGGCCAGTGGAAGCCCGATGCTGTGGTGATCGGCCAGACGCCCGGCCTGCGGACCGGGCTCCTGGTGTCCGTGCTCAGGAAGGTCTACGGGCCGCAGCTCCGGGTCGTGCTCTTCATCGAGGAGACGCCGATCGCGAGCGTGATCGCGACGGCCGCGCGAGCTGACGCGTGGGTGACGCCGGCCGAGCTTGCTCGGCTCGGCGAGATCGTGATCCCCGGGAGCTAGTCGAGCGCCGGCCGAGGGAGCCCAGCCGGCGGCGTGTCGTCGTCGTCGCTGACGAAGCGTTCCCACTCCTCGGCCCAGCGCTCGTCCTCGAGCGCGTCCTCGAGCGACCGCTCGTGACCGTCCACATCGACGGTGAGCCGGCTGAGGCTGCGCTTGCAGGAGTCGCAGATCCCGTGCGAGGCGGGTTCGACGCCCTCGCGAAGCGTGGTCTTGCACCACGCGCACACGACACGCAGCGCGGGCTCCTCTGCGGGCAGCAGCTCGTCGGCGACGGTGATCGGATCGGCCGGCGGCGAAGTGGTCTGCACGATGTCGGAGAGCGCGAGCAGCTGCTCGCGTACCTGGTCGTCGTAGCACTCGTCGTGCACGAGCTTGCCCGAGTCGTGGTGCCACCAGTAAGGGTCACCGAGGCCGATGTGGTACTGGCCGCAGCCGAAGCAGAGGCGCGGCACGGTGGAAGAGCAGGCGGTCACGCGGACCGGTTCAGGGTAAGAGAGCGACATGGTTGTGATCCCCGTCCTTTCTGCTTCCACTCTACACGAGCCCTCCGACAACTACGGGAGGTCAGCGCCGACCCTGCTGCTCGAGAGCGGCGGCCACCGCAGCTGGTGGCACGCACCGTGCCCCAGGTCCGCGCGCGCCGGGCGGCCGGCAGGCCCCCTAGCGGGCAGCTCAGTGACCCCTGGCCACCGACCGGGTATCATCGGCCGGCGAGGAGCACACCCATGAGCCTGTTCGAGCGATGCGCGACGCCCGGGATGAAGATCCGCAGCAAGGGCAAGGGTCGCGGCCTGGCCCGAGGGAAGGGCGAGGGTCCGATCGGAGAGCCGGCCGGCGACGAGATGGAAGAGGACGCGCTGGACGAGACCAAGCCGGCCAAGGGCTACGGCTACGGCAAGATGGTCAAGCGCTACAAGGCCCGCATGACCGCGCCCGACAAGGTGACGCTCACGCTCGACGGCAAGGACCACGGGATGACGGCGAGCACCGCCGACTCCATGTCGTTCGACCTCAAGCGCGCGGCCAAGGACGCGCACAACGCGGCGACGTTCCGGTCGCTCCGCATGGAGGACGAGGGGCTGACCGAGTCCGGCAGCGTCACCGCTGCGCAGGGCGAGGTGCTGACCATGATCAAGAAGCTCCGGGCCATGGCTCTGAGCCACACCAAGCGGCTGACCTGGGCCGGCGACCACGGCGAGAAGTACCAGGACGCGGCCCGCGCCGCGAAGCGCGGCCTCCAGCAGATGGTGCAGCAGCTCGGCTACCTCCACTAGCGCAGGTCAGCGCCGACCCGGCTACGGAACGCCGGGCAGGTCGGCGTCGACCTCGAGCCAGAACGCCTCGCGGCTACGGGCTCCATCGACGCAGCCCTCTGCGCCTGGGATCGGCGGCCGTGGACAACACGGTGCCCCGGCCCACCACTCCGGTACCTCCCCGAGCCCCAGGAGCGCGCCGCACTCGAAGCAGCGGCGGCCCTCCCCACCGCCGGCGATGCCAGCCCAGTCCGCCCGGACCGAGCGAGGGGAGCGGCCGAGCCGGCGAGCGTGCAGCTCACGCGGCCCGCCCCAAAGCCCGGCCCGTTGCAGCTCTACCAGGAAGCGCAGGCCGGCCCACGCGTCACCCGTGGCCGCCACCCGCTCCAGCTCCCGTATCCGTCGGTCGCTCATACCAGCCTGACGGGCAGACCCCGGCCGACTGACACTCGCGCGCATGGTCAGCGCTGACCGCGTAGACTGGTGCACGTGACGCCGCCCGCCTTCAGCCTACGGTGCTGGATCTGCCGCAAGATCATCGACCAGCACCATCGCATCGCGATCGACACCGAGCGCTGCCGCGTCTTCCATATCTCGTGCTGGTGCCGGCTGCGCGGCTGGCCTGTTCCGCGCCGGCTCCGCGAGCGTCGCTGACAGCTGCCGCCGGTCGGTACGCACCGTGCCGCCGGCCCCCGGCGCCCCCACTCCACAGGCCCCCTAGCGGGAGGGGTGACACACCCCACCCCCCTGACGCGACCCCCTAGCGGGCAGCAGGGTCTCCCCCGGGCGGTTCCTGCGTGCGATGGATGGTCTCAGAGCGCATAACGGGCGGAACTGAAGGGGACTATGCCTACGAGGTTTCGAGATCCGTTCCTGCATAGTAGAATGGCGGCATGGCAGGGCGACCGCGCATCGATCTGACCGGCCAGGTGCTCGGCAAGCTCACCGTCGAGGAGCACATCGCGGGCGGGTTCGTGCGAGCGACGTGCGAGTGCGGCGGTGCGGTAGTCGTGCAGGCTTACAAGCTGCGGGGGCGCGGCCGTGTGTGGTGTCCCGAGTGCGAGAAGCTCGTCTACAACGGTGGTGCGAGGAGGACGTTCAAGCGCAAGCAGCTTACGTTCACGTGCCATCGGTGCGGTAGGACGGCTTCGCGTGATGCGGTCGAGGTCGAGCGTTCGCGGCGGCGAGGGCACAACCTCTACTGCGGCCCCCAGTGCTCCATCGGCAAGCCCCTGTCCAAGGGCGACATCGAGGGAAGACGGTCGTCAGGGAAGTGCTACGGCGGGAGCATGAACGCCATCGCGGCTCTCGCCAGGAAGCGTGAGGGCTACAGGTACAAGCGGCTTGAGGAGGCCCTCAAGGGGAGGAAGATCACGTTCGAGCTGCCCATTGGCCGTTACATCTTCGATCTTGCGCTGCATGAGGAGAAGCTGCTCGTCGAGTTCGACGAGCCGTTCCACCAGGAGGACGGGTGGAGATTCTACGACGCCCAGAAGGACGCTGCGGCCGAGAGGTCCGGCTGGCGCGTGGTCCGCTTGGTGACTGTACCCAAGACCGTCATCGATCCGGCGGAGGTGCTCGCTCTTCTGTAGCGGTTCCTGCGCCACTGAAGCCCCCTCAAGCGCACGGGCGATGGAATGGGAGGGGACTATCGATCACTCCCCTTGGAAACTCACCACGTAGGGTGCAGCCCGCGCAACCCGAGGGCTCCTGCCCCACGGCTACGCCAGGGTGCGCCAGCTCACAGCACAAGCACGTCACCGGAACCGGCGCTCACGGCTCCGCAGCCGGCGCCCGGGCTCAGGTTCAGGTAGAACAGAGGTGTGATCGCGGACCAGAACGGACGACCGGCCGATGGAGAGACCGGACTGAGCCCCGGCTACATCTTCGCGCCCTACATCCCCGAGGTTCCCGCGACCACAGTCGATCCGAACGACTTCTCCCTGCGCAAGAGCATCATGTCCAGGCACGCCCGCCGATTCGAGGAGCCGAGCGCGGTCGATCAGCTCGCCGCCATCGCGGACCCGGAGGGCGAGGCGGCCAGACGCGTGCGCGAGTGGAGGGAGTGGCGGGAGTGGAGGTCTCTGATCAATCAGCGGTGGAGGGTCTACAGGGATCCGCTCGAGGGGCCGGCGGTGGACAATCCGTTGGGGGCTAAAATTGCGCGGGAAGGGGTTCATAAGAAGGAAGAGCGCGCCCGCGCGTAACCCCGGGCCGCCGACGATCGCGTGCTGACCGAGGCGACCCGGATCGACGTGAGTGCGCTGCCGAAGGCACAGGCCGAGATCATTCGACTGCTGCCGTACCTGAAGCCGGTGAGCGCGCACGAGGGAGTCCACGGCTACATCATCGACTTCGAGGCGAAGCACAAGATCGGTGGGGTGCGTCTCGACAAGTCGACGCCCCAGAAGCTCGTGAAGCACCCGAAGCTCCGCCGGATCGAGGGCGACGCGGACGGCTTGTCAGTCGGCTGCTGAGGCTAGGTCTCTGTACAGAAGATCCAGCCGGCCTTGAGCGGGACGCGCGGCAGCGGGTCGTGTGTTTCGATGATGCCAGTCTTGTAGTCGATCGTGGCGATGTCGCCGCCGAGGTTGCCGTTGCTGTCATCGGTCATGAACGGCACCGGCGCGTCCGGGTCCAGGGGCATGAGCACGACGGAGCCAGGCTTCACGGGGAGGTGGGGCAGGCGATAGCGGGCGGGTCTGCGCTGACCAGTCGCTACGTCGCCGAGCAGCTCGACTGCTGAGGGCTCCTCTGGGCGGATGATCCTGTCTGTGATCTGGTCGGAGGAGTAGAGAGGGGTTGGGCCGCCGGACAGCTTGCCGGTGTGGGTGCCGCCGCTGCCGGATGTGCCGCTCATCAGCGTGCCAGGTCCGCCAGGTCGTCGATCGCGGTCTTGGGCGCGACCGGCTCCCAGGTCTTGGTCTTCTCGGCGTCACTCATGGGAACGAGCTGGATGCGGATGGTCCCGGCTTCGTGTTCTCCGAGGAGCCTAAGCGCGCGGGCGCGGGCCGTTTGGCCTATCCGGCAGAGGTGGGTACGGACCGTGGAGATCGAATCGCGCGAGCAGTAGAAGACCAGCGGCTCGTAGCTCTCGTCGATCGCGAGGCCGATCCGGCTGGCCTTGATCGCGTCAGCTGGACTCACGGCGCCAGCCAGCGGTAGATGCGGTCCCTGGCCTCCTCATAGGTGACATCGAGGCGGAAGCTCACCGACTCGATCGCGAGGTGGCTGTAGCCGCCGGCGATCAGATCTTGCTCGCCCGGTGTGAGGCCGCCGCCCGGCCTCCCGAGGGCTACGCACGCGCAGCAGTGGAGGCGCGCGAGGCGGGAGAAGATGAACCTGATCAGGATGCTCAGCACGGTTGCCCTCCCAGCCGGATGCTACTGCGCGCCAGGTCACCGAGCTGCTCGACGGCCGAGATCGCGCGAACGTGATCGATCGGGATGCCGCACAGCTTCCGGTCCCACTGGTCCGGCAGGATGTTCACGAACGTGCCCATGGGGCCGACCCCGAAGACCGTCCCGCGCAGGCCGCGTGTGCTCGGGAGACCCTCGAAGATCTCTACCCGGTCGCCGCGCTTCATCCGCCGCCGCCGATCCAGAGGTCGGCGCCCTTCAGGATGACGTCGTAGTAGAGCCGCCAGCCCTTCTTGGTCTCGGCCTTCAGGGTGCCCAGGAAGTGCTCCTTGTCCACGCGGACGTAGGCGCCCATCTCGCCGAACAGGTCGTCGACCCAGACGTAGATGTCGTCGCACTCGGCGAACGCCTGCTCCAACTGACTGGTCTCGAGTCTGATCTGCACGGTTCTTGCCTCCGCTCTCCGTTCTACCCCCTGGACCGCGCTGGCGGTGGCCATCCCACTTCTCGTTCCAGGGGCCGCGCTCCATCCGGTTGGCCCGGCCGCGTCGCTCAGGGTGCATCCAGCGCGTAACTCCAATGGGTGACGTGTCTACCTGTCAGGAACCCTCGGTTTCCAGACATCCCGATGTTTACGACCCTCGCGTAGAAAAAAACAGACCCCCCGAAGTTCTCGGAGGAGGCAGACGCGTGGTGGAACGCGCAGCCGATGTCATCGGTATCGGTCGTTACGGCGCCTGACGGGAAGCAGATGCCTCCTTATGTGACGGCCGTTCACGGTCTCGATCCTAATTCCGTCCCCAACCTCTACGAGACCGGCGTGCGTCGGATGGTCTCCGACCGGGTCAAGTCCGAGCATCGCAATGTCAAGAATGTTGTCTGCCTGCCTCCCTGGTACGGTGGAGCCGTCAACATTCGCATGGGCTTCATCCTAGACGAGGACGATGAGCGAGCCCGATGGTCGGACCAGCTCCGGTACCGTGGTCTGCTGAAGGACCCCGATGAGGAGGAGAAGGACGACTCCGAGAATAAGGGGAAGAAGGGCGCCTAACCGCCTACAAGCAGCACGATTGGGAAGCACGACCGGGGGCGAGAGCGCCCCCGGTCGTTCTATTCATCAGCGTGGTCAATCTACCTACCCCGGGTAGAACGGGGGCATGAAGACCAGGGTCGTCAACATCCACCGTGGATCGAGGAACCACGTCTACATCGGCCGGCCGTCGAAGCGGGGAACCCGTTCAGCCACCGGCCGGGAACGCTGGCCGAGTACAGGGTCGCCACGCGCGAGGAGGCGCTCGACCGCTACCGCGAGTGGGTCCTCGCGCGCCCAGAGATGGTTGAGGCGGCCCGGCGGGAGCTGCGCGGCAAGATCCTCGGCTGCCACTGCAAGCCGAAGGCGTGTCACGGCGACATTCTGGCCGAGATCGCCGATTCGGAGCCCGACCCGTGAAGACCGTGTTCGTGGTGCTGTCCAACGAGTACCGGCGGCGACGCAATCACACCAACGTCTACCACGGTGTATGGCTGTCGGACGGATCGGCCAGGGCTGCCGCCAGAAGGCTCGCCTTCGAGTACATGAAGGACAACCGGATCTATACCAGCTCTGATCGACTGATTCCGAGCAGGGTGCGCGAGACAGATGCCGGCGAGTTCAGCCCGCATCGCCAAGTTCCACTCGTGGGCTTCTCCTCTGCGCGGGCCAGCATCCTGGTGCTTCTGGCAAGGCGACGCGCTACGAGGATCTCCGATGGCTGAGCCCATGAGGGAGGACTAGCGTGGGGCGGTGGGGTCGAGACATCCCGCCGGGTGAGAAGCCGCCTACGGGGCCGGCCAGGCCGATCAGGCCGGTTTCGCCGCCCCCTCGTCCGCGCTCCTATCACACGAAGCCGCCCGAGCCGCCGCTGTTCAAGCTCCGGCCGAGCGGCCGGCGCAAGGACGAGCGCTGTGTGCTCTGCCACGATGGGCCTGACGGATTGGTCATCTGCCGGGGCTGCGGCGCGCTGACGCACGCCCAGTGCCTCCTGGGGGCCGGTTCCTGTCCGACCCCAGGCTGCGACGAGCGGGACCCTCTCGCGGAGCCGCCGCCGAGCGTGCGCGGAAGACTCAAGGACTGGCTGGCGTATCGGCGAGCCGAGAAGGGGCCGAAGGAGGAGCCGGCCTGCCGGCACAAGTTCGGCAAGGATCAACGGTGCGTCTACTGCCACCGGGACGTAGACGACATCTGGCAGGACGGTCCGCCGAAGCAGAGAGCGGCCAGCGCTGACGAGCGAATCGCGGACTTCTTCGAGGATGTGAAGCGGCACACCGAGGCGAACCGACGCAGCAAGCAGCGCCGCCTCGTGCTCACGCTCGTTGTCGCGGTCTTGCTCGGACTCATCAGCGCAATCGCGAAGTGGATCGGCGGGTGAGATGGCTCGTGTAGAATCGAGGCCATGATCCAACGAGTGACGACCAAGGCGGGCGGCGAGGGATACTGGTTCTGGTCGCTAAAGCCTATCGATCTTGTCGCGCTGGTGCTATAAGCGGTATCGGAGGCTGTATGACCAGCGCGAGCCGCTACAACCACCGCCTACGATTCGAGGTGTTATCCCGCTACAGCGACGACGCCACGCCGCGATGCGCGTGCTGCGGCGAGGACCACCTGGAGTTTCTGTGCCTGGATCACGTTGACGGTGATGGGGCCTCGCACCGCAGAGTAACTGGCGGAGCCGGCAAGCGAACTTATCTGTGGGTGAAGAAACACGGATTTCCGCCGGGCTTTCGTGTTCTGTGCGCGAACTGTAATTGCTCCATCGGCGCGTTTGGCTACTGCCCTCACACCTCGTCATCCCAGATTCAGCCGAAGCTGACCGTATCGGCGGCGATGCGTGAGCGCATTCTGGATGCAGCACACACGCTGGTTGCGGATGGTGTTTACCCGTCCCTAATTGCTCTCAACAGGCGCCTCGGCAAGAACGCGCCGGCCATGATTCTCGCGCACAGGAGAGCGTTGGTGGAAGAGGGCCGTTGGCCGTGCGAGGTGGCCGCGTCCGGGCAGAAGAACATGGAAGTTATCCCCACATGATTCAGAGAACAATGACCCAGGCTGGCGGTGAATCGTGGTGGTTTTTCTGTCCCGGCTGCGAGATCCATCATCGATTCACCACCAAGCTCGGTACGAATGAGTCCGGCCCGGTCTGGACGTTCAACGGCAACATCGACAAGCCGACGTTCTCACCGTCCCTGCTGTGCAACCGAGACCACGCTGAGCCTGAGCGCGGCGTCCACCGCTGCCACCTGTTCCTGCGAGAGGGGATGGTCCAGTTCCTCGGCGACTGTACGCACGAGCTGGCCGGCCAAACGCTCCCGGTCGAGGATCCGAGGTTCGACTGCGGGTAGAACCTGGTTCGTGAACGTCATCTGCCCATACTGCGGCCAGCCCGCCCAGCTGACTGACTCGGCCGAGGTCTACGGCGGCGTCTCCTACGGCAACATCTGGCTCTGCCGGCCGTGTGGCGCGCGCGTGGGAACCCACAAGCACGATGGCCAGACGCCGCTCGGGACACTCGCCGACGCTCCGCTGCGGGCGCTCAGGATGAAGGTGCATGAAGCCTTCGATCCGCTCTGGAAGCGGGATCCCGAGCCGCGAGGGGCTCGGCTCCGCTGGTATCTGAAGCTCGCGGCGGCCCTCGAGATCGATCTAAGTGATTGTCACATCGCGATGTTCGACGATGAGATGTGCCGCCGCTCCCTGGAGTCGATCGAGAAGATCAGACCCGGGTAGAACGTCGGTATGGAGGACCGACGTGACCCCCGACGAGAAGGTGAAGGCGGCCGAGGGCGCGCTCGAGAAGGCCAAGGCTGAGGCTCGGCGGACGAAGGCGGAGCAGCTCGCGTACAGAGCCGACAAGAAGCTCCACGAGGCCGCGCGCGCGATCTGGGACATCGCCGACGCGTCCGGCCATCCCGATTGGCTCCACGACATGGAGCGGCAGGTCGACATGGTGCGCGACCGGATCGCCCTGTCGCTCCTCGGAGCGGCGCAGCGAGTCGAAGGGCTGCGCCACCTCGACTATGATCGCTGGGGACCAGGCGAGTATTCCACCGGCGATCCGCACAGCTTCACGACCGACGAGAGCGTCCACTGCGCCATCGCGACCTGGATCTTCGACACGCTCGGCGTGCGCGGCTACCAGCGGGGCAAGCAGTCTGGTCTCGAGTCCGTGTGGTCGCCCGAGGAGATGGACGAGCACGAGGCTGCGCTAGCCGGTATCCGCGAGCAGATCTTCTCGGCCTTCACGGCGGCCTACGGCGGCGAATCTCTCGGGCGAGAGTTCGCCAACGCCGGCATCCTGGCCTGGCGGGAGGGCAGGCACGACACGTGAGCCCGGCACGACACGTGAGCCAGTCGATCCAAGCCCTCATCGACCGCTGGCCGTGGCTCGGCCACATGAGTGATGGGGCGCTGGCCAACGAAGAAGAGATCGTGTTCAGCTCGCTATACCATGCAGAGAACTTCGGCATCCCGAGCGCGGTTGACGTCTACCGGCGTCAGCTCACCGCTATTCACCTGGTGCAGGCGTACCGTAAGACCATGAGCGCCGTCGACCGTCTGGCGGGGCTGGTGTGACCGTCTTCGTCGTCCTCCGCCACTACGCCTACAGCAACAGCCCGGCGCAGGACGGTATCGAGGTGCCGCTGGACGAGATGGATCTGGCCTCGGCCGTCGATGCGCTGGGACGGTGCGTCGAATGAACCGCTACGACGACTACGCGGAGATGGACCAGTACGGCGAGTCGATCCTCAGCAAGGCCATCTTCCGCCGCGCGCCGACCGAGCCTTCCGCGATCGACCGCCTGGCGGCTGTTGCTGACAAGCGCGCGGCCCACCGCGTTCGGGAGTGGGATGAGCACGTCGAGCGGATGCGGAAGAACCGCGAGATCGTCAATAGGCTAACGCTCGCGCCGGTCCGGTTCAGCTTCAAGATCGACGTGGGGGCACTGTGAGCGAGACCGAGGGGTTCGACAAGCCGTGGATCGACGCCGGTCTGATCGTGAGCGGCGAGTGGAAGCTGACGTTCACCGCGAAGATGATCGAGGCGATCAACTGGGCCGCCGGTGATCTCTGTGACGAGGATCCTGAGAGCGCGGCCTTCGAGGAGATCGCGTGCGAGTTTGCCGAGGTTGCTGAGAACAAGACACAAGGGACGGTCCGCGTCACGGTCAAGCACACGGACGGGTTCGCGATGGTGCTCAACAGGGCGATCAACAACTACGCGGATGGGGAGACCTGGGAAGGGCTGTGCAGACGAACCGCGATCCTGAACGAGTATCAGTACTGCAAGGAGCACATCAGTGCGGTAGACCTGCTCGGGACGGTGGCCTCGCGTGTTGAGGAAGAGGAGAGCAGAGATGGCTCCTGAGTTCTATCCCGGCCACGGCTACGACGACGGCTACGGAGACTTCGGCCGCAGCCCGGCGCCCTACGACCCCCAGACCGCGCTGTGGGTGATGGGGGCGATCGACGAGCTGCGCGGCCTCGGGATCATCGACGAGATCGCCGGCGAGACCCCTCTTGGCGGCCGGGCAGACCGGAAGCGCTACCGCGAGCTGAAGCGCTCCGGCTTCGTTCCCCAGCTGACCGAGGCCATGAAGGTGATCAAGGCCCACGTGATGGCCGAAGAGCAGCCGCTCTTCGAGCGTCTGTTTCGGGGGATCATCGAGGAAGGCTGGGGCACAATCCGGCGCGAGCGCGAGCTGATGCTCGAGGAGGAACGCAAGCCCGAGGTCAGCGCTGACGACCCGTTCGCGGCGTTCCGGGAGTTCTCCAAGCGGGAAGTGCTCTATCTCCCGCCGGATAAGGCAGCCGAGGGGCGCTCAGATGCGCAGAAAAGGGCGCCATCAGAAAAAGAGCCGCGCCCGCGCCCCGAGGACTACGGCTTCCCGAGCGACTGGATCCTGCTGTGAGCGACGAGGAGCCCGGGTTCGAGGTCGAGTTCGAGGTCGGCGACGATGTCATCCACTACGTGCCGAATGTCGGCCTCCGAGCGCGCGGCCGTGTCTGCCACGTTCGGGTGAATCACAAGACCGGGCGCGTGTGCTACGACGTGCTCTTCACGGACAATGGCGGTCGGTTACGAGGACTGCTCAAGGAAATCCCCTCGCAACACGTGCTCCCGGTGCCGGCCGTGGAGCGGTTGGGGGACCTGACTCGGTGATCTGGAACCGTCACCCATACGACATCGGCGACCACGTGTGGCTGCGCCTGGCCGATGAGGAGGGTCCGGTGAGGGGGACCGTGCGGTCGATCGGCTGGGAGGGTGGCCGGCCGTGCGTGCTCGTGAGCCAGGACTCATCTGAGCGGTCGCAGCGGATGCACAAGCTCAATGCCGGCCCGCGCATAGGGCCAATCAGCGTCGTCGAGCGGCTCGGAGAACTGGCCGCCGATCTCGGCTAACTCCGCTGGCGCGGATGGGCTCCCCTTCGTAGGATGATGGGGCTCAACTACAGGGAGGAATGGACCAATGGCAGCTACCAAGGTCGACCTGACAACGGATCCCGAGTGCTGTCTCCTCGCCGACCAGACGGCTGCGGAGATCACAGATGTGATGACGTCCGCGCTCACCGGCGCAGACAAGGAGAAGACCACCGTCGAGCACGTCAGGGACGCCAACGGGAAGCTGCTCTCGGTGATCATCGACTTCAAGGACGTGCCGGCCAGCGACAAGCGCGCGGCCGAAGAGGCCATCGCCCGCAACAACGGTGTCGCGACCGTGCAGACCGAGCCCGTACTGGTCTACAGTCAAGCGTTCGATGCATTCGCGGCCGGGCTGTTGCCGGATGTCACCCCGGCGGAGCCGAACCGTCACACCTACAACACGAACCTGAACTCCATCGTTTCGGCTTACGGGTCTGCTGGTGCTGCCTCCTTGACGGTCGAGGCGAACGGCGTCTCTTCGCCGAACTCGCTGGAGCAGAAGCTCGCGGTGCCCGGCGGTTCTTCCTCCGGTTACGCTTTCGGCTACGTCGTCAACCAACAGGGGCTCCCTGGCGGCGGCGGTGGAACAGAGTCGGAGGCTTCCGAGTTTTACGCCCGCTTCAGGTTCATGCTCCCCTCCAACCTGCTGGGGGTCGGGACAACCGGGACTCCCGTCGAGATCAGGCTGCTCTGCAACGGGCTCATGTCGGGCCAAGACCTGGTGATTCGGTGGCTGGAGACGGTCGACACGGTGACGCCGCCCGCCACGATGCCCCTGCACGAGATCGCCCCGATTCTTCCCGGCGGCCTCCCCGCTGGTCTGGCGCTACCCGTGGATGGTGCGTGGCATACCGCATCGTTCTACGGGCGCCAGGTTGGGACGACGATTCCGACCGTCGAGGCCGAGTTGGCCGTCGATGGGGTGAAGGCAACGGTGGTGTTCGCCGCCAACTCCAGGCTGTTCGCGCCGAGCTACGCGGATTTCAGACTGCGCGCTGCCACGATGGCAGGAGCCTACACGGCGGAGTGGAACCTCGACGACATCGGCATCTCCTACAAGCTCCTCTAGTCCTCGGGCTCCCACTCGTGGCGCAGATCGTCCGGCCCGGCGACCCAGATCACGTCTAGGTCGTTCACGGGCCGGGCGAGTATTTGCCCCATGAACACGCGCTCGACCATGCAGAGCGTTCCGCGCTCTGATCCGTGACGCCAGCGCACGAGTTCGCCTTCGTGGAAGCGGGCGATCACGATCGAGTTCACGTCCAGGATGGTGCGGATGATCCAGTCAGCGCTGACCATGGCGTTCAGACCACGCTGGCCAGGGGCGAACACTGACCACTGCTGGCACGTGGGCGGCAACAGGACACGGATCGTGGGCAGCTACGTCATGCACAGGGGCCGGGCGACGGTGGCCGATCGGTTCTTTCTCGAAGCTGTCCGAGATGGTCTGCGAGCCGGTCTGTCCCGCAAGCACCTGCATCCCAGCACGCGGCGGGCGGTCAAGATCCGGCTCCGGCAGCTCGACGAGCTGATGGGCGTGGATGCGGTTACCCGATTGGGCGCGCTGGACGGCGACGAACCTGGGTAGAACCTCTTGGATGAGGAGGTTCTGATGTCCGGCAAGACGTTCTACGGCAATCTCTACCGGCAAGCGCTCGCGAGGTTCAAGGGGAAGCAGCGGGCGACCGCACAACTCCTGGAGGACGCGGCGAAGACGGGGCACGGGCTCGGCGTCAGCGGCCTGTGCTCGTCGCTGAAGAAGCGGCGCAAGGAGGTGCTCGCGCTGCCGCCGCCGCCGCGCGAGTGGACGTCGGTCATCGGGATCACGACGCGGGCCTACGTCTCCGAGGAGCGTAACGGGGCCGCGACCAAGCACGGCGGCCACTACATGTGCCGGGTACGGCGAGCCGACAACGAGGCCGGCTACATCGCCGAGATGACCGGACCGAAGGGCACGATCGAGTGGTGGGAGGGCTGCGGGATGTCGGGCCGGGCCGTGTTCAAGGCGATCGGCGGCTGGAACCACCACCCCCGGATGTTCTTCGGGCTCGAGGCCCGGAAGGGCAAGCCTCGACGCAGTCGCGGACCTCGTCTCGCGGGTTAGCCACTCGCGCGAGTCGATCCACGGCTGACAGCTCGAAGACTGTCACCTTGCCGATGGATGGCTCCTCGGCATCGCCGGGCTGCCAGTACCACTTGATACGGATGTCGTAGTTCTCGGCCAGGTTCGGGAACCTCTCCTTGAACGTCTCCCGCAGCGCGTGCAGAACGACCGGCCGGTAAGGCTCGCGGCGGAGATAGTTCTCGAGCAGCTTGTTCAGCCGAACCTCGGCGTTCTCGGGCGTGTGGTAGTCGGGGTCGATCATGCGAGCTTGCCCAGCTGATCGACGGCGTTTCTCAGCTCGACCTGGCAGGGCCAGACGAGTCTGCCGTCGAACGAATGTCCATCGGGGGAGAAGATCCACAGCTCGGCGCAGTTCCCGCATGGGCACGGCGGCCTGGACCGGAGGACGGATCGGATCACAGATTCGTCAGCCGACAGGACGACGCCCGGCGTCCGATTCTTGGAGATGGTCTCGACCACCAGCGCGCACTCCCACAGCTCGCCGTCACTCGCCATCGGCCAGCGCTCCCAGCAGGTCCACGGCTGGGATCTGCGCGCAGATCATCTCGTGGATGAACTTGATCACTCGGACGGCGTCGTCGCTGCTCAGGTCGGCCGGGTCATCGGGGCGCCGGCCCTCCTGGTTGAGCGAGCACAGCATCAGCACGGTGGCGTGGACGTTGATCTTCGCGGCCAGCATTCCCTCGGGCTGCTCCTTGCAGCGACACCTGATCCACTCGGATAGGTCTACACCGTCCGCGTGCGCTTCGATGAGGGCGTCAGGTGCTTCGGCGCTGATGTTGAAGTCGGCAACGTCGGTGTAGAGCGGTCTGGCGATGGCGTGCCACTCGCAGGCCAGGTTGTAGGGCTCGCGACCGGCGTGCCGCTTCCGATCGCCCACGTTGGAGAGGATCTCGGCGAAGTGGCGAAGGAGGAAGCCGCCCATGGCGTGAGCGCTGATGTTCTTGCCGTCGTGTCGCTCGAGCAGGTCGAAGATGTCCTCGATCGTGCGGCTCACGGTTCGTCTTCGACTATCTCCGCCAGCGCGATGACCGCTCCTCGCGCGCGATGAAGCTCGGCCCGCAGCTCCCTCTGGAAGAGTTCCCGCGCGACTCGCTCGCCCTCCCTCTGGGCCTTCTTCGCGATGTCCTTCTCGGTGTCGATTCGATTGAGACGGCACTCTTGAGAGCAGAAGACGCGCTCGTCCTCCAGGCCGGCCAGAAGGAACCCGGCTACCGGTGAGGTGGGTCGAGTCACCCATCCGTCCGGCAGCTCAATCCTCGCCTGGGGGATGACCATGCGCTCCTCGCGCTTCCCGCACCATCCGCAGGTCATCACCAGCTTCATCATGCCATCGTTCTACCCCGGACCGCCGGGTAGAACGTGGCTGTGAACCCACCGATCCGAGTCCGGGTCACGCTCCGGCAGGCGGTCGCCTGCTGGCAGAACCACGTCGAGGAGCACCATGGATCCTACTGCCACCAGTGCGGCTTCGCGTGGCTCGAGAGCGCCCGCCGCCGGGTGTTCCGGGACCTGGAAGGGCTCTACGTCTCGGTTCCACTGCCGCTCGATGCTGTGACCCTCCTGGGTGGCCCGGCCCGCTTCAAGCACCAGCGAGACGCCTGGGCCTGCCCGCTTCAAGCACCAGCGAGACGCCTGGGCCTACTAGCACGGGACTCCTCCAGGGCTGCCTTGTAGAATGCCTCCTGCGAGGAGGGTCTGCGCATGGCTGTTCGCACATCGGTTCGAGCTACGATCGGCGGGTCCACCGAGGGCGGCGCGTTAGCCTCGAAGGCTTACGACTTCTATCTCGACGATCAGGATCAGCACAACCAGCTGAGCGTCACGATCGAGCCGGGCGATGTCCTCAAGCCGGTGACCCTGCCTGTTCAGCCGGCCGAGTCAGGCGCGAAGCAGACGTTCTTCATGCTGCGAACCGACGGCGACATCCAGGTGCGCCTGAACGACAACACCGACCTGACGTTCAGTATGCACGCCAACGGGATCATGACGTTCTCCGGCCTGCCCGAGATCAGGAAGATGGAGTTCTCTGCCCTGCCCGGCCAGGTCGGCGAGGTCAAGGCGTTCATCAACAAGATCATCGGCGCCACCACGCTGCCTGATCCTGGAAGCGGCGGAGCGATCGGCCGAGTGGTGGACAAGTTCACGGCCACGGCTGGGCAGACGGTCTTCACTCTCACGCGCGAGCCCGAGGAGGCGGACGTGTGGCCGCTCTTCATCGAGGGCGTCGAGTACGACTCCCCGACCTTCTTCACTGTCAGTGGTACCACCCTCACCTGGCTCGACGTACCGTTCACGTTGCCTGCGGGAGCGCGGGTCACGTTCTACTACGAATAGGAGGTCACCGTGGGAATCTTTGGACCACAGCTTAACGACGGAACGATCTCCGAGGCCAAGCTCGATTCGTCTGTTCAGACGAAGCTGAACACGGGCGGCGCCGGCACTCTGCAAGACACTCTGGTTGAGGGGCAGACCACCGGTGGTCGGAACATTGTCGTTTCCGACGGCGACCAGGTGGTCTTCGGAACCTCACCAGACGTCGGGCTCACCCGCGAAGCCGCCGGTGTCGTCAAGGTCACTGACGGCGGGACAGGCCGTGGAGATCTGGAGGCGTACGAGGTCTCTGCTACTAATGGCTCTAGGACGGTCACGCTCTCTCCGGCGGTGCCCGGCGTGAGCAGTGCTGGGCTTTACAGCCCGCTCGAAGGTTACACCGTATACATCAGGACGGCGGCTGCCCCGAACTACGGCGCCGGTGGCATCTACCTGCGTCCTGGAGATACCACGAGCGGGTTCGATGGCGCTAGGGTCCAGATGCAGGGAGGCGTGTCGGCCGGCGGTGAGGCAGGTGAGGCCGAGCTTTTAGGCGGCTACGCCTACAATGCTGGCGGAAACGGCGGCAGAGCGGCCGTGCAGGGTGGCGAGGCGGGCACCAGTGGTCGGGGCGGCTCCGTCGGCATTACCGCTGGTAACGGGCGAGGGTCCGGGCCTGGCGGGGACGTCACCATCAGCGCTGGACGCACTATCCTTTCCAGCACCGGCCTGGGATCCGTCCGTTATTGGTTCGGGGCCTCCGAACGTCTTCGGTTCGATGGGGAGAGGAAGATCGTCATCTTCCGCAACGACCTGGACATGGTGTGGAGCGCCACATCGTCGCCAAGCGGGTCGCCTGACGCTGGGGTCAAGCGAGATTCGGCCGGCGTTGTCAGAGTTACGGATGGTGGGACCGGCTACGGAAAGCTGGCTCTCGGTGGCGCTACGGCGCTCGGTTCCAGTGGTGCGGTGCTGGGCAATGTTCCAGCCGGTGCGGGTATCGCGCAGCTTGGCTGGCTGGAACTCATCGTCAACGGAAACACGCGCTACGTTCCGCTGTGGGGCTAGATGTCAGACGAGCCTAAGAAGATCAGCGTAGAGGTCAGCAAGGTCGAGGCCGACTACGTCGCCCTTCTCGCCGAAACGGAGCAGAGGGCAATCGCGGAAGCGAAGAAGAGAACCAACGACGGAATAAAGGACGTGCTGACAGCCCACGGTCACGAGTGGCCTGGTACGGAAATCGGTCTTAGAGATGTGGGGGGCAAGCACTTCTTAGAATGGGTGCCCAAGGAGGAGAATGATGGCCCAGATCACACTGACGCAGGCACAGCAGGACGCCCTGAAGGAAGCCCTGGAGAAGGCTGAGACGGAGCAGAACGCCGTCATCAACGTCTACCAGCCCAACCTGACGGCTGGTGAGGCGAGACGAGATGCGGCCTACACGAAGGTCGAATCCGGCATGAGCGCGATTGGTGAGACCACCGGCACGATCACCGAGCTTCATCTGGAGAAGGACTCCGAGACCGGTCTCTGGACCGGCAAGGTCTTCATCAACGAGGCGCTGCCGTAGCTCACTCCAGCAGACTCTCCAGCTGGGTGACCACTTCCCAATCGGAGAACGACTCCGCGTCGGCCCATCGAGCGTCGTGACCCTCTGGCCCGTCGCCTCGGTACATCACGTAGATGCCAAGCTCGCCCCACATGACCGCGTACGGCTCGTTGTCGTTTGCCGGCTCCCGTCGAGCGGCCGGCACTCCGCTTTGTCGTAGCGCCATGTAGAGCTGCATGTCGCGCTCTATCCTACCTACGCGGCCGGTAGTGAGAACACCTCTCCCCGAGCGTCGAGGAGCGCGCCGAGCGACGTGATGGCGTCGTCGCTGACCGGGACGCCGGCTGGCCACCACCGGACCACGATCGGCTCGAGGTTCCGCTCGAGCAGCACGCGCACGTCGTTCCAGTAGCACTGGTGCTGGTGCTCGTAGAACACCTCGGTCGTCCACAGGGCGGCGAGCAGGATCGCCTCGAGCTTGTCGCGGCCAGCTGCCGTGATCTGCTCGCGGAGCTGGAGCCCGCCACCTGCGTAGAAGGCGAAGCAGGCCGGCCCGAACGACGGGAAGACCTGGCAGACGAGGTAGTCGATGTAGGACTCATAGCGGTCCGGGTCGTCCCCGTCGACCACGGCCTCGACGGCTGCGGCCAGTTTGCTCCGGCTGTGGAGGGCCTTCTCCACGGCCGGGAAGATGGAGCTGGTGGCGCCGCCCTCGATCTCGAGGCCGAGGACGAGGCGGAGCCGAACGGTCTGGGTGAGCTGCATGGAGAGCACGTCTTCCTCCGGGCTGGTGAGCGGTAGTCTCCTTCGCACGCCTCGTGCCATCCCTTCCAACAACCGACCGCCCGGTTCTCACGCCGGAGTTGTGGCGCACAATCTCTTGTCTCAGCAGAAGATCTCTTCTCCTCGCCGGCGCGAGCGCCTGCGCGGGGCGGCGCGCGCGACTGCGGCGATCGGCCTGGAGGCCGATTTCGCTCCCGGCGGAGCCCGGGAGGGCTCACGCGCGAGCCCGTGCGAGCCTGTCGTAAACGCTTGGGGGACGCGGTGATCCCCGAGCGTTGTCGTAAGTCCTTTAGTATCGTTCCGGCGGCCTGAGAGCCCGCGTGTGGTTCGATCGTCTGGCCGAGGGCTCGTGGTCCGCGCCGGCTGAGATCGCGCTCCCAGGGCCGGGAGCTGGCTCCCAAGAGCCTGTTATGACGCCTGCCGAGGGTAGAACGTGACCATGAGGATCGGGACTCGGGTGCTCTGCGTCGAGGGGAGCTACGCGGGCCGGCGCGGCCGGGTCGTGCGGGACGAGGCCCTCAGCGCGGCCCCTGGGTTCGTGGCCGTCGAGTTCGAGCTGGGAAGCTGGCTCGCGGTACGGCTGCCCGAGCGCTACTTGGAGCTAGACAACGCGATCGACGCGCTCGCGGCGGTCGTGAGGGAGGAAGAGTGTGGAGCGAGAGCGGACCCTGGTTCTGATCAAGCCTGACGCGGTCAAGCGCGAGCTGGCCGGCGAGATCATCGCCCGGCTCGAGCGCAAAGGGCTCGAGATCGTTGTGGCCGAGTCGCTGCGCTTCAACGCAGATCTCGCTCGCCATCACTACGCTGCGCACGTGGACAAGCCGTTCTTCGCCGAGCTGTCGCTGTTCATGCAGAGCGGCCCGTCGATCGCGATGATCGTGGAGGGCTACAAGGCGATCCAGGTCGTGCGTGCGATGGTGGGCGTGACGGATGGATCGACGGCCGCGCCCGGAACGATTAGGGGCGACTTCGCGTCCGGTGACCCGGTTCGCGAGAACCTCGTCCATGCCTCTGACTCAGCTGAAGCAACCGCGCGCGAGATCGAGCTGTTCTTCGGCCACCGGAACTACTCGTCGGAGTGCCGGGTCTGCGCTGACCAGTCGTGACCGAGGGCGAGTTCATACGAGAGATCGCGGCTCGCGGGTTCTACGCTCTCGGCGGCTACACCACGTGGGCCGCGAACGAATACGCGCATGCTCGGCTGAACATGCTGGTCGATCTCCGAGGTCTCAGGCGCCGGGCAACCTACCGCCACGAGGATCCTTACCTCAGCGCGCTCACGGCAATAGAGCGCGAGGTCAGCAAGCTCAGCGCGATCGATCGGCTCGCTCTACTGGGAGACTTACCGCCGACCGAGGTAGAACGGGGGTATGAGCAGGAAGAAGCCGGGAATCCCGATGCGGATCACAGGACCGGTGCTGATGGCCTTGCGAATGGCGGGAGCGCACCACCTCTACGAGCACGATGACGACGAGGAAGTCCGTGGCTGGCTGGACCGGCTGCCCCGGCCGGACTGGGAGGAAGCGGCCCGCAGCTACACATCGGTCGGCTCGTGCACGATTCGGATTCCGCCCGCCAAGGTGGACTCGTTCGTTCGCTTCCTGAAGATCGCTGCTGCGAACCCGCACCAGGCGCCAGGGATCAGCGGCGCGATCGAGAGCCGGATCGAGAGGCTCGAGGCGATGAGCAGTATCGAGCGCCTTGGGGCGATCGATCCGTGACGGCCTTCGACGAGGGCGACCTCGGCGACCTGGCCCCTGATGAGGCCGATGAGCTAGAACGGAACCTGTGAGGTTCCGCGATGCGCTCTACTGGAGCATCAGGCGAGTCGCCTCCTACGTGGTGAAGGAGCCCGGCTACCGCGAGGACATGGACGAAGAGGACAAGTTCTGCCTCTCCAGCCGGTTGAACGTCACCCTCGACGCGTTCGGCCGGCCTACCATCTGCAACGCCAACCACTACGCGGCCGACATGGTGCCGGAGTTGATCAAGAACAGCGACGAGTGGGAGCCGTTCCCGGAAGCGCGTGATGCGATTTCCGAGCTGGGGCGTCTGGCGTCCGGGGTAGAACCGGGGTGTGAACTTCCGCGTGGGCCAGAAGATCGTGGTCAAGGCGACTGATGCCCAGGTCAACCAGGGTATGTCCGCCAGGATCATCGAGATCGATGAGAAGGAGCTGACCCCGTTCTCGGTGCGGATCGACGGCGGCAGCTGGCGCACCTGGGTGACAGTCGACCAGATCGAGCACGAGTGTGCGGTCGAGGCCCTCGGCGGTCTGGTGGAGCCCTCCCCGTGACCTACCAGCAGGCGTGCAAGCTCAGCGAGGTCGGGATCGCTGTTCGGTGCAGCGGTGACGTCGCTGTCTACTGGACCTGGGACCCGGACGTCCAGAAGACGCCGGCCCTCAAGGAGCCCGCGCGCGCTGTGTGTCCACAGGCCGCACGGCTGGTGGACTACCGTTACGCCGGCCTCCAGAACGACTGGATTCCGTGGCGGCCGAAGGACATCGTCACGATGCTCGGTGACCTGGTCCGGGAGAAGGAGGAGCGAGCGTGGCTGGCGGTCGCATAGATCTGGACGTGAGCGCCATTGCAGACGCCGTTGCCAAGTTCGGTGTATCCGCTGCCCATGCTTACGCAGCCATGCTCCGATTCGGGATCACGATGCGTCGGACCGGTGACGACATGGCAGACGCATTAGGGGTAGGTCGCTCGGCTGTGGATCGACTAGCAGACATCGCGAGGTGGGAGGAGATCCATGAACTTGGATTCGGCGATCAGGTCTAGCGGCATCCGCGTCGCGGTTCGGCAGAGCCTCGTCAAGCTGGTGATGGACTCCTTCGGCTGGCGAAGGCGGCTGTCAGAGGAAGCTCGAAAGGTCCGGGTCTGGGAGCTGCCTTTCGTTGCCACGAAGAACCTGGTCAAGTTCGATGAGCGTACCGGGGATCCGATCTACGAGACCAGGGTCTACACGTCTCAGGGGCAGCCGATCTCGCTTGCCCACGCGCGGAGGCGCGAGGACGATGACTGGGCGCCTCTCGATCGCGTGGATCCGATCACGCTCTTGTCGAACCTCGCCGACAAGGACGAGATCGAGGCCCGTCAGCGCCGGATCACCGCGCGCAAGCGCGAGCTGGGAGTTCCCGAGGGCCGGGAGTGGACCTGTCGCTGGATCGGGGAGCTGATCGACGTCGAGCACGACGAAGACGACGCCGATGACGACGACGACGACGACGACAATCTGCTCGGTCGGATCTTCGGGGGTCCGCCGGCCGTTGCTCCGCCGCTGCCGCCGGTATGATGCCGGCATGAGCAAGTCCGGCAAGAGCATTCGCCTCACCCGCCGCATCTGTAGCGATCTTCGGATTGTGCTCCGGCGGAAGACTGATGCGCTGCTCGTGTACCAGACCAGCGAGCGCGAGCGAGCGGCAGCTTACACGCACTACAGGAAGGTCGCCGAGACCCTCGATCGCGAGACCGTTCGCGGCGGCGTCATGATCAACATGCCTCTCTGGAACAAGCAGGCGCTCCTCGTTCTCCGCGAGTTGCTCTTCGCGCTGATGGAGGAGTGCACCCAGATGCAGGTTCGCCGGGCGATCCTCAAGCGGATCGCGGCGATCGAGGACTACGCCGAGGTCTCGGCCGTCGAGCGGCTCGGCAACATCGTCCAGCTGAGGGTAGCTTCGTGAGCCTGAGCGGCACCCGGTCCGGCCGGTGGCCGGCCGGTCGGTCAAGTAGTCACCCCAAGTTCAAGATGCGGCCGTTCGCACGACGAGTGCGGCGAGTGATCAGGCGGCACAGGGATCGGTGGGTCGCCTGGCGGACTGCCCCCAAGGACCAGAGGAACGCGGAGCATCTCATCTTTCTGATCGACGCCTGCACACCGACGACGCTCAAGGCGCAACACATGGGCAGGGCCGCGCGGCTAGCGCGCGACGAGATCGCGGACCGGCTTCTCGAGCTTCAGCAGATGAGCGTCGTGGAGCTGATGCCGCTCCTGATCGATCTCCGGGAGTAGAACCTCTCCTTGCCTCCGGCCTCCTCGGACGGGATCATAGGGGATCCCGGGGGCGCCATGAACCTGACCGAGCTTAGGGACTCTTGCCTGAACTGCGTTCGCAAACATCTCAGTCAGGCCGAGGTGCTAATGGGCGAGGCGGTCCAGGGTTACCCGGAGCACAGGTGGCTGGCGATTGGCCATATGGGCGAAGCGGCCGACGAGTGCTGCAAGGACTTCCCGAAGCTCGCGGCCGAGATCCGCAAGCACCGGACGCGCTACATGGCCGACCCCTCCTACTCAGTTCCGATCATGGGCCTGATCGAAAAGGCAAGCAGCATGGTGAAGACCGAGTCCGATCAGCCCGCGCGCGACCTCGACGAGACGCTGAGTTTCCTGGATGAGGCGAAGCGCCGCCGGGAAGAGGAGAAGCTCTCGGCTTACAAGGCTCTCGCGCTGCTGAACCGCGAGGCCGACGAGGACTATCTCAAGTGGGTGTACGGCTACGCCAGCCGCTACAACGAGCGCGCCGGACTGGACGCGCACGGTCCAGGGGGCACGGCCAAAGGCGCTGCGGAAGTGGCCGAGCAGGCTGAGGTACTCGATGACGAGCGCACTGACGGCCGGCTCGCCGAGGGATCGTGGAAGGACAAGTTCAGCGAGCAGTGGCCGGGAGGACCAGTCTCGCAAGACGAGAAGCTGTTCAAGGACCACGGTCACACGCTCGGCGACTGGCTCCGCAAGTTCATGGACGACAACATCCCGAAGAAGGCCAAGGGATGGCTAGCCAGCAAGGGCCAGGCGAAGTGGTACAAGACGGGCCTGGAGGAACTCGAGAAGGCAGCAAAGGCCGGTGGCGCTCCGCCTCCTCCTCCGAAGAAGAAGAAGAAGTTCAAGCCCAGCCACTACCAGCAGGCGATCTTCGACTGGGTCGCCGAGGCGTCGAAGAAGGACAAGGCCGCGCTGGTCGTGGACGCGAAGGCTGGCGCCGGGAAGTCCACGACGATGGAGCAGGCGCTCGAGTTCGTGCCTCCAGGGCAGAAGGCCGTGTTCCTCGCGTTCAACACCGACATCGCCAACGCGCTGGCCGAGCGCGTCAAGGATCTGAAGAACGTCGAGGCCGCGACGATCAACGCCTACGGGCGCGCGTCGGTGGTCAAGGCGTTCAAGAAGGGCGGCAAGCCGCCCGAGCTGGTGAAGAACAAGAACCGGCTCATCTGCGACGAGCTGGTGAAGAAGCTCGCTCCCAACGAGAAGGTGGCCGACAAGTACGAGTCGAACTACGGCTACGACATGGGCGAGGTCATCACCAAGCGGAAGATGATGGGCCAGCTGGACGAGAAGGGCGAGATGAAGTTCCCGCCCTGGAAGGAGGTCTTGGACAAGTTCGAGATCGACCTGCCGACTTCCTCGGTTCCAACAGACGAGTACATCACGCCGCAGCAGGTCACCGAGGTGCTGGACGCCGCGTTCCAGCAGAGCGTCGATGACAAGACGACGATGGAGTACGCCGACCAGGTGCTCTGGCCGGTGATGCACGACCTGCCGATCATCAGCCGCGCGACCGGGAAGAAGGCGAGCCTCGACTGGGCGATGGTCGACGAGGTCCAGGATCTCTGCCCGCTCGAGCGCGAGTTCGCCAAGCGGCTCGCCCCGCGCCACATGCTGGTGGGAGACCCCAACCAGTCGATCTACGCCTTCAAGGGGTCGGACCCAGACTCGATGGAGAAGATGCAGAAAGAGCTGGGCGCCGAGGAGAAGCCACTCTCTATCTGCTACCGCTGCCCGCAGAAGGTCATCACCGAGGCCCAGGCCATTGTTCCCACGATCGAGGCAGCTCCGGGCGCTCCCGAGGGCTCGGTCAAGACCATCAAGCACGGAGAGTTCTACGAGACGCTCAAGCCGGGCGACTTCGTGCTCTGCCGCACCAACGCTCCGAACGTGGCCGCTGCGCTGGGCCTGATCGCCCAGGGCAAGAAGGCGAACGTCGTCGGCCGCGACATCGGCAAGTCCCTGAGCCGGCTGGTCGAGAGGATCGGCGGCAAGAAGGGCCACAAGACCATGCCAATTGACCAGTTCGCTGCGAAGGTGCAGGACTGGCACATGAAGGAGACGAAGCGGCTCACGGCCGAGAAGAAGGAGCACCTGCTCCAGGGTCTCGACGACAAGCGCGACTGCCTCCAGGCGCTTATGTCGAAGGGCGATGTGAAGGTCGCCGGCGATCTGGTCAAGGTGGTCCAGCAGTTGTTCGTGTCGGACCCGACACCGGCCATCAACTTCTCCTCGGTGCACAAGGCGAAGGGGCTCGAGGCGGACAACGTCTTCATCCAGCGGCCCGACCTGCTGCCGCTGCCGATGGCGCTGAAGTCGGAGGACCCGGTTCAGATCCAGCAGGAAGAGAACCTGAAGTACGTGGCGATCACGCGCGCGAAGAAGGCGTTGACGTGGGTCCTGCCGCCGCCGAAGGAGGGCGAAGAGGAAGGTCCGCCGGCCCCGCTGCCCAAGCCTCCCCCAGAACCCAAGCCTGTGCCGCCGCCGGCCCCCGAGCCGGAGAAGCCGAAGGCGAAGAAGACCACCAAGAAGAAGACCACCAAGAAGAAGACCACCAAGAAGAAGACCACCAAGAAGAAGGCGGCCAAGAAGAAGGCGGCCAAGAAGAAGGGCGTCACGAAGGCCGACATCGCCAAGCTGATGGCCATGATCCCCGACACGTCCACGATGGCCGACTGGGGCGAGTCGATCGACCCGGACGGGGCAACGCTGTTCGAGCGGGTTGTCGGGTCTCTGACAGAAGATCTCAGCGCCGAGGACCAGAGGCTCGCTGACGAGATCGTCGCCGCGCACGAGCGGCCGGTCGACGACGAGATGTGGCAGGAGGTCCGTAGGCGGATTCACGGGCACCCAGACGGCGTGCGGACCGAGGAGCGTGAGGTCAACAGGGACGGGACGATGTCCTGCGGCGTCTTCCTTCCGGTTCCGTCGAACTTGGCCCGCTACTTCCCGGACAAGAGCGAGGAGGACGACTCGGTTCCTCACTTCACGGTGCTCTACGCCGGCGACCTCTCCCCAGCTGACTACGGGAAACTGGTCGACGCGGTCGGCAGGGTCGCGCGCTCCCATGAGCCGTTCCTGATGCGGATGGGCGGTTACGGAGAGTTCACGAACAACGACGGCCAGACGATCCCACACATGATCGGCTCCGCCTGGCCGGAGCAGTCGAGTCTCAACAGCCTGCACGAGGCTCTTCGTAAGGCGGCCGAGCAGGCGGGTATTCCGATCGCGCACACTTACGGGCCGGACGAGGACCCGAAGAAGGGCTATGCCGAGCAGTTCAAGGCACACGCGACGCTGGCCTACATCAACCCGGGCGAGCCGGCTTACACCGGCTACCGGCCCGAAGGGAGCTGGAAGGTGACTGACCTGGAGTTGTGGGGCCACGAGAAGTACCAGGTTCCGCTCGGTGCAACCGTGTCCGATGGGCTGACCGAGGCGACGGCTACCAAGAGCAAGGCCGGTCCCAAGGATGCCAAGGCGCTGGTCAAGGATGTGGAGTCGGTCTCGAGCAAGCTGGCCGGCAAGTCGCTCAAGGTCGACAAGTACTCGGCATCACCCAAGGGCTTCGACTTCTCGTTCAAGGGTGGTGGCAAGTTCAAGGTCCGTCCGCGCTCGGATGGTTCGTTCACGGTCAAGCTCCAGGGCCAGCCGAAGCCGCACTACCGTTACCGGGGCGACGGCGCGACGCTCAAGGGCGCGCTGGCCTCGATGAAGTCGGAGAAGAAGAAGGGGAAGAAGCCGCCATCTCCGCTCGTGCAGATCGCGAAGGCCGCGAAGAAGCCAGCGAAACTGCCGTGGGCGACCGGCGAGCCAGGTCCCAAGCAGGCGAAGGTGAATGGCATCATGCTGTTCAACGATCTCGGGGTCGACCAGGAGACCTGGGACCGATACGCGGTGGCCTGCAAGGATGCTGTGGGCCTGCTCAAGAAGCGCGGTTTCGGCTTCATGCTGCCGAACGTGACGATGCACCTGCGGGCCGGCCATCCCGGGGTGCTCGGCAACTACGACATGAAGACGAAGATTGTCGAGATCTTCGTCAACTCGATCGGCGCGAAGAAGGAGCCGGCCAAGATCATGACCACGATGGTCCACGAGCTGGGCCACCACTACTACTACCGAGAGATCCCGCGCGCGCGCCGGAAGACCTACGCCTGGTACTTCGGTCTGGCGAAGCAGCCGACCGAGAAGGGGAAGGAGACCGGCGACTTCCCCAGCGTCTACGGCGCGTCGAAGCGCTACGAGGACTTCGCCGAGATCTTCGCGGCCTACATCGGCAAGGGGCACCAGATCCAGAGCCGCTACAAGCTCACGAAGGACATCATGGACCGCTTCCGCACGTTCATGGCGCCTGACAAGCGGGTGGACCTGCGTGAGGACGAGGATCTGTTCGGTGACAGCCTGTCGTCCGTGCTCGAGCGCCGCGAGCTGGTGACGCTCGGTGTTCGCTGCGCGCTCTGCGAGGCCGAGGAGATTCCTGGCGGCAAGGCCAAGGGAAAGAAGCCGAGCGACTTCGACGCCAAAGAGCTGGCGATGGGGATCGAGGTCGAGAAGGAGCACCTGGTCGGTGGCGGCTACTCCAAGGCGGAGATGCGGGCCAAGGCCCAAGAGATCGCGATGGACCACCTCGCGGAGATCCCGGACTACTACACCAGACTGAAGAGGATGGAGAAGGAGGCCGGCGTCGAGGAGGAGGACGATCCGACGGCGAAGCAGAAGGCGAAGCTGGTCGCCTTCGTGAAGGCGAACCCTGGTCTCGACGATGACAAGTTCCACGCCTACGCCGAGAAGCTCGGGCTGGATCCGCATGACGCCGAGGAGGTCATCTACGCCCACGTCGCGAAGCAGGAGTCGGTGGACTTCCCGAGCCGCTACAGCTCACCGGTCCAGGGCTCGTCGCGCACGGGCGTGGGAACCGCTCCCGTGGAGGATCCGAGGTCTGCGCTGACGCCGCCCGCGAGGCGGCGGAAGCTGAAGACGACGCGATCGTAAGTCGTTTAGATCTCGGCAACCGTGTCGAGATGCTCAGCTCGGTTCCGGTGTCCGCTGCGCTGGGTAGAACCTCATTGTGGAAGACCGCATCGTCGGCCTACAGGGCCTCTTCGACAAGTGCATCGCGCGAGGCGTGAGCTGGAAGAAGCTCGCAGCCGTCTTCGATGGCGTCGGCGGCTACCTGAACGCGCGCGGCCGAGAGCCTGGATACGACGATGTTCGGCGGAGTGCAGCTCAGGTGAGCACCGCTCTACACTCGATGCGGACGGCTGCGGAGCCGAAGACTGTACGAGTGCGCGGTGGCTACCACCCGACTCGGCCCAGGTTCGCCTCCTTGGACCTTAGTACCGAGGAGATCCAACGGCGATCGGTGGCCCAGCTGAGTATCTGTATGACGGCGACGCTCGACGCGTTCCGATTCTTTTCCATGCGGTATCGTGGCGAGTTCGCCGACGAGCTGGAACGCGTTCTCCAGCTCGGACTCACCGAGCACCTGGATGCGATCGACGCGCTGGGCGCTCTGACACCACCAGGAGATTGAGCATGGACGGAGACATCTACCAGGCGAGGGCGCGGGGCACCGCGATCTACGTGGACTCGGTACCGCCGATGGACAAGGACGACGTTCGGATCGTCTACACGGTCCTCGGCCTGATGGGCGAACTCGGCGAGTTCGCCGAGAAGCTCAAGAAGCGGCTCCGGGGCGGCGAGAACCTGATGACGCTCTGCGAAGACCCGGCGATCAAGGGCGAGCTAGGCGACATCGCCTGGTACTTCTCCCAGGTCTGCACCGAGCTTGGCTTCAGCGTCAACGAGGTGCTGGAGGCCAATGTCGCCAAGCTGTCCGATCGAAAAGACCGTGGCGTGCTACACGGCGAGGGTGACAACCGATAGGCGAACGAGGGTAGAACGCCACCGTGAGCGAGGCGCTCTAGGAGGATCGATGTCGGACGAACTCTCTCCCCGCGAGCGGATCATGGCCAGCCTCTACCGAATCCAGCAGGCTGAGGAGGCGCACCGCGTGCTCTGCGAGAGCCTCCTCGGCGAGGTCGATCCCGAGACCATCGAAGGCGAGATGGCCGAGGTCGGCAGCCGCCCGTCCCAGGAGTTCCGGTTCCCCATCGAGGTTACCGGGATCATGGCCGAGAACTTGCTGATGGAGTGGCTGGACGAGCATGGGCGCGGCCTCCGCAAGCCGGGGACTTTCGTCAGTGTCCGGTCGTGTCGAAAGGAGTACGAGGGCAAGACCTTCTTCGGCATCCTCCTGGGCGATCTGCCGATCGGCATGAGCCTCCGGCACGACGACGTCACCGGACTCCTTCAGATCAGCCTGGGACACGGCAACCCGGCGATCTTCGTACCGTCGCTCGGCAAGATCTTCTTCGGATGTGGCTCCTTCTGGGGACCGATCAAGTCGCCTGACGATGTGCGTGAGATCACCGACGACGAGATCAAGAACATCTGGTACATGAAGGCCATCCGCGAGCAGCTCGGCGAGACCGAGACCGAGACCGAGGGCGATGACGCGTGACCGTGACCGTTGCGATCACACTCGGCATCAAGACCTGGCGACTGCTGCTCGACGACCTGTTTCACGCGGCCTACCAGCACTACGCTCCACCTCGCGGCTGGAGCGGCGACGACTACGCGATCCAGAAGAAGGTCATGTTCGATTCGATGGCCGCAGTCGGACAGCAGAAGGGGAAAACGCGCTCGTTGACGGTCCACGGATGGCTGATCATGCTGGAAGAGATCGACCGTCTCCGGCGATGGAAGGGCATGAACCCAGATCGGATAGCTGCGGCCGGCTTGTTCTCAGCTGAGATCATGTCGGCCAAGGAGATGGCGACGGTTCTCTATATCGACCGACGTGTGAAGCAGGCCGAAGCGGCCGTGCTGAACATGGAACAGGCTCTCCGCGTGGCCGAGGCGGCGGTGGCGAGGGCTCGAAAGGCGGTCTACCTCGATGGCGCGGAAGAAGCGGAAGAAGGCGAGGCGGAAGAAGGGGGTGAGGCAGCAGACTCCTCTGACGCAGCCGGAGCCTAAGCCGAAGTCGTTCTCGCCGGATCGCACGATCCGCGACCTGGTGCGAACGCTGTTTGGCTCGGTGGTCAAGCCGGAGGGCGAGGTCTACTTGCAGTGCGGTTCGGTTGACGAGCGCGAGGGCGGCGAGATCTTCCTCCAGCTCGGCCTCACCATCATCCCTGATCCGAACGCGAGCGTCGTCGACCGGCTCGGCGATCTCCTCAGACGCGCGGAGCGAGAGTCGCTCACGTGCGGGCGCGACGGGTTCGTCAGCACGCGCTACGGCGAGGTCGGGATCGATCCTTACCGATGACCGACCACGAGAAGGAGCTGGTTGCCCGCCGGGCCTACGGCGAGTACGCCGTTAACGAGCACTGTACGCGGATCTGGGAGAAGTACCGACGCAAAGAGCGTTCGATCTACACCGACTTCCTGCGGGTAATCCACACGGGCGGTCACACGTGGGAGGAGTACGAGTCGGCGGTGCTTCCGATCCACAAGGAACATCCCAGGGAGCTGCCCAAGCTGAGTCCTCCGGCTTGTAGACGTCGTCGGAGGCGGCCGGTCCCAGAGCCCGAGCCGGAGCCCGAGCCGGAGCCCGAGCACGAGCCGGAACACGAGGGGCCGCTGACCGGCCGGCAGCAGATACTCGACGCGCTCCGCCGGCCGTGGCCGCGCCGTGGGCTGTCCGGCGAATCTGAGACGTAAGTCCTTGTCACAAGCCGACTTGTAGGCAACTTGCGATCGGGTGACGGGCACGTCTGGTGTCGGGTGTCTAGGGTAAGAGCAGGAGAACCATGCAGCCGGACTACCTGATCGCCCTGACGCACCTCGACGAGAAGACGCCCCAGTTCTTCCGGGACGAGGTCTTCGCTCACGGGAGCACCAAGATGATGGCCGTCGCGCGATCGGTTCTGCGCCTCGGCATCAACCCTCGCCGCGAGTCCTTCCGCGCGCTGAGGAAGCTGATCGACGTCCGGGAGTGTGGAAACGCCGGGTAGAACCACACCAGGAGGTTCGACCCATGCCTTTCCTGAAGCTCGACGCAGACGAGATGGAGCTGATCCTTCTGCATCTGCCCGACGATGACTGCTGCCACGATCTTCGCATTCGTCTCAGCACCGTCCTGCCGATGGTGCCGCACCTGCCCGAGAACTTCGTGATCGCTGCCCCGGACGAGCACGAGGCGCTGGCGAGTGAGGACGCCGGTAGCGCACCGGAGGCCGGCCCGAAGGAGAAGGAAAAGAAGAATGACGATCGTCCTTGGCCGGAGGGCTACGTTCCCTTCGGGACACCGCCCTTCGGTTGGCGACGTCACGGCGAGCGTGTCGTGGTCGCCAAGGAAGAGCAGGACGTCATGCGGTGGATCCTCAAGGGGAAGAAGAAGGGATGGACCCACGAGCAGATCGCTGCCGACCTGAACGGTCGGCTCCTCCGCACGCGCCGGGGCTCCAAGTGGGACGGGAGCGGCGTGAGCCGTCTCCTGAAGACCTCGATCGAGCACCCGATGAACGCCAAGCTGAAGAAGCGGTGGGGCTAGACGATCGCACGCGAGCCCGCCGATCGTTAGAATCGCGAGCATGACCACGCTGACCACGCTGACCACGCTGCTCGAGGCTTACCGGGGAAAGACTGGTCGCTCCGGCCGCCGCCGCCCTCTCAAGCCGCTCAAGCCGGTGCCACGTCACAAGACGCCGGCCGGCAAGTCGGGTGAGATCACCAAGGAGGCGCTCAAGAAGGGCGTCAAGCCGCCCGGCGTCACCTGGAAGGCGTGGCTCGAGGCCGGAGGCAAGTTCGGTGGAGGTGCCGGCAAGAAGGCGAGGCCGAAGAAGCTCCGTGTGCCGAGCTTCGTCGAGACCGAGGTCGGCCGCTGGGCGCTCGATCGGATCTACATCACCGACGGCAACCTCAAGCGCCACCTCGAGCGCGCCGGCCGCAAGGGAGACCTGCCGCACACAGCCGCCTGGGTGGGCAACGACGAGGAGCGGATGAAGCTCCTGGTCAAGCTGGGCGTGGCCCACTACCGGAGGAAGGGCCAGAAGTCGAAGGAGAAGCAGAAGGGCCGGGGCGGTGGCAGCAAGCTGTCATCGAAGGCGTGGAAGAAGGCCATCGCAGACGACCCGTTCGCCGGAGTCAGCTGGGGCGACGAGGACATTCAGCAGACCGGCTGGTGGGGCGTGGGCGGCGGCAAGAAGTCGTCGAGGAATCTGCCACCGAAGAAGACGAAGCTCTCGCCCGAGCAGCAGAAGCTCCGCGATCTGGTGGACGGCTTCAAGAAGAAGGTGTCGTACATCCCACGCGTCGCGGCCGGTGGGATCGTCTTCAGGACGCTCGAGGGTCCAGATCTCTGGGAGCTGCCAGTCCTGGCCTGCCAGGTCGCTCCCAAGTACGGCACCTACTGGGTGTTTCCGAAGGGGGGCCTCGACATCGGCGAGGGTCTGACCAAAGGCGCGTCCCGCGAGGTCAAGGAGGAGAGCGGTGTTCACGCGAAGGTCGCGAACAGCAAGGCGCACGTCACCAAGAGCAAGTTCGGTGATCTCGGCAAGTACGACCTGCCACTCGTCCTGAAGCTGCTGAAGGAGCAGTATCCGAAGGAGGCCAAGTTCATCGACTCCCAGGCCGATGAGATCAGGACGATGGCCTTCCGCTGGGAGAACACGACGCACTACTTCGTGATGAGGCGCACTGGCGGGAAACCCGGCGCGGGGACCGACCATGAGATGGCGCGCTCCGAGTGGATCCCACTGCGTGCCGCGATCAAGCGGAGCTACCGGATGGAAGAGGTTGTCGAGAAGCTGCTCCCAGTCATCAAGCGGATGTGGAAGCCGGTCGGCGATGTGAAGAAGCCGCTTCCGATCTCGGCGCTGCGGACGCCGGTCAAGCCGAAGACGGTGCCCATCGGGAAGTCAGGCGCGTCAGTCGGCCCGAGCCGGATCGTCATCTCGCCGGTCCCCAAGAAGCCGACGAAGCACGAGCCGCTGAAGCAGTGGCCGCCGCAGAAGAAGCAGACCAGCTACAAGAGCTACCCGATCTGGAAGCTCTACGGAGGCAGCTAGTCGTCGCTCGGATCGGGGTGAGTCGCGGCCATCACGTCGATCGTGCTGGTCGAATCGCCGACGATCGCCTGGATCTCGGCCGCGCTCACGCCACGCAGGATGAGCGCCCGCATCAACCGCAAGATCGCCTCGCTCTTGGCGCTCTCCCGCCGCTCGCGCTCGCGCCAGCCGCAGCTCGGGCAGAAGGGCTGGGCCAGCTCCCAGGCGGCGGCCACGATCTGCACGCGAGAGGTCTTGATCGACGACTTCGTGAAGCCGACCTGCTCCCATGGGTAGGGCGCCGACATGGTGACGCTGTAGAGCGCGGCCAGATGGCCATCGCATGCCGGCATCGGGCACGGGGCAGCCTCAAACTCGTTGGCCTCGCTCCAGTTCTTGTCCCTACCCATCTGCTCTCCTACCGAGTTCTACCACCGGCCTCAGCTGATCTCGCCGGTCTTCTCGATGATCCTGTTGGCTAAGACGCCGAGTTTGCGGTCGGACACCCTCTGCTTGGCCTCTTCCCAGCTCATCCACTCCCTGATCCAGTCGGAGAGCTTCCCGACCCAAGCGACGAGCGCGCAACCCTTGGTGGCCGCGATGGCGTGCTCGACGTCCTTCGCGTTCCAGGTCTTGCGTCCCACGGTATCACCAGCGAGCAGCTCCTTCTTCGCTTCGGCCAGCGCCATGCGGAGGGCGCTGATCAGCGGACCCTCTGGTTTCTCCTTGAGTAGCTTCTCGGCCCACTCTCTCTGGAAGTCGGTGGTGGCCACGCTGTTGAGATCCTTCTCGTACGCCGTCCACAGGAGACCGCGCCGCGAGATCGATTGACCGACTGACTCCTGGAGATCCTTGCAACGCTGCACGAAACCCTCCACAGACTCTCTGGTCTCATGCGCGAGGTCTCGGGCCACGTGAGCACGGAGATCTTTCTCTGCGCTCGCCTCCCGCTTCAGCTCGGCGATGATCTCCTCGGCCTTCTTCCTGTTCCGGCCGAGATCCACGACCTCGTACGTGGAGTCGAATCGCTGCCAGTCCTGATAGGGCGCGCGCGGGCCGGCGCCGAGCATCGTCACGATGTCCACGTCACTGCCCCATGCGCCGCGCATCGCGGAGACGAGATCCCGGGTCTTGTGAGAGAGCGTCCATGTCCAGTGCCGGCGGAGGCCGTAGTACTGGAACGTGAGCCGGCCCTGGGTGCGGGTAGCTGCGGTGATCGCTGGCTTGTCGTTCTCTTCGGTCACGCTGCCTTCTCTTCAGCCGTCGGATTGAACCAGTCGGGTAACTGCCAACCGTCCTCTTCGGCGTCCTCGATCGACTCGTAGCCAGCGGCGTTGGCTTCGTCTTCCGGCGTCCAGGCGTCTCCTCTGTTGATCGCCTGGCGACCCTCGTATGTCAGGTCCAACTCGTCGTAGTCGTGCGACTGGTCGTACTTGCTGTCTGCGTCGGCGAGCACGAAGCCGCGTCCGTCGCAGAGCTTGCATGGGTCTTTCGCATACTTGGTGCCGCCCATGTGCCCCTCGCCTTCGCACCGGGGGCACTTCCAGACTGGTGGAGCGTGGGCGCAGCTGGCCCAGGTCTTCAGCCGATTGTTGTAGTAGCGCTGCGAATCGCGGGCGTCGTCCAGCTCTCTCAGGATGGCCGGAACACGCTCCTCGCATCCCGCGTAGTCCAGCAGCGCCATGGCGAGGCGAACTACCTCGTGCGACGGCTGCTCGAGGGCGAACTTGCGGACCGGCGCATTGTGATCCTCGAGCAGCTTGTCCACGGCCGAGGAGTAGACGACCTCGCGCTTGGCTTCCGCCATCGCCTCGGCCTCTTCCCGCTTCGCGATCTCGGCCAGCTTCTCGATCGCGCTCATGTCGTGGCGGTCGCACAGCCGCTTCGCGGACTCGTGCGCGAGCTGCCAGAGCTGGTGCTCTTCCTCGTCGAGGCACTGCCGGTTCGGCAGATCCTTGCAGATGGTGTGCTCGTAGCGGTAGCGCGCGAGCGCCAGATCAGTGCCCAGGCGCGATACGTGGGCCAGAAACTCCGCCTTCGTCAGGGGAGTGTCTGACCCTTCGGGGATCTTCACGTATCGTTGTCGCCTGTAGCTCACTCTTGCTCCTCGGAGCGCGCTTAGTAGCGCGCCCCGTCGACTCCGCTCGCGCTCACGTAGCCGGGCTCGCCGGGGAGCACGGCCGCGACCGGCTCCGTCTCGGCGGTCCCGTTGGCCGCCGCCTCGAGCTTCTTGACGAGCTTTTCGAAGAATCCGCGCTGCTTGTCGGTCGCGAACGAGCCGAACTTGACGACCTTCTGCGCGATGTCCTTGATCGCGTTGCGCTCGTAGTCGTCGAGCTTGCCGGCGCCCGCGTCCCACGCCTTCCGGGAGCGGTTGATCAGCTCGGCGTCGTCGGCCGCCAGCTCGGCCAGGTCGTCGTCGAGGACCGGCGCGGTGGTCGGCGCGGGGGTCGGCGCGGGGGTCGGCGCGGCCTTCTCGACCATCTGGATCACCGAAGCCGGCTCCGGCTCGTTCGCCTTCTGCGCGTCCAGCTCGGCCTGCCTGTCGAGCACCGGCTCCAGCCGCTTGATCCAGTCCTGCGCGGTCTTCCGCACGCAGGTTCCCTGGACCACGTTGTATGCGTTCTTCGCGAGCGCCTTGCGATCGTACCAGGAGAGCACCGAGCGGGCCTTGTAGCCGGTCTTGGCGTAGAGGCTGTAGACGGTCTCGCGGGCCGTCTGGTTCTCCGTGACCGGGACACCGCGCGTCTCGAGCAGCTCGAGGCAGAGATCCTCGCAGACCTTCAGCTTCATGGCTGCCTTGCACTTGTCCATCTCCTTGGCCCAGCGCTTGAGCGCCTCGAGCTTCTCGGCCGACTCGGGCACCGCGTCGAGCCAGTCGGTGATGCACTTGCTGCCGACCGGGGAGAGGGTGACCTCCTCGGTGCGCACGAAGCCGGTCGCGACCTTTCCGAGCATGGTGGTCGTGTCGGGCTTGTCGAAGTGAATGGCGAACAGCCACTTGATGTGCTTGTGCTCGCAGAGCGCGCACTCGTTCTCGGCCTCGTCGTAGCCGAGGAACCGGGGGTGAGCGAACGCGACGTCGTGGTCGCCGAGGCCGTTGGCTGCGAACACCTCGGCCCTCTTCAAGTTGTGCTTGTTGATCGTCTTCTTGCTGAGTGCCACGGTTGACTCCTTCCAACCCTCTCAACAACCTCGGCCCTGGTTCTCACGACTTTTCTCTGGATGTTCTACCCAGCTCCACCGACTGGACTTGTGCTCGCCATGAATGGCCTCTAGCCGTAGGATGTCATGGTCCTACGTGACTATGGGGGTTACGACGATGCTGGACTTAGGCGACTAGGTGACCGGACACGGCGGGCACACGTGGAATCCGGCCGGTGAGTTGAATCCGGCGTGGAAGGGAGGCCCGATCGCCAATCGGTCGTGGTTCCGCCAGCGGTACGTGGTCGACGGCCTGTCGCTAAGAGAGGTTGCCCGTGCGGAGGGAATCTTCGCGCTCACCACATCAGGAGGCTCGGCGCGATTGTGGATGAGTTGCTGACCAGGCGGGCGCTTGAAACAGAGGACGATCGGACGCGGGCCGTAGCTTTTCTGCGAGCGCACGCGGCGATCAACGATGTGGCCAATGGGGTCACGTTGTGCGAGCCGTGCCATGATGTACTGCACTGTGGCAGGCGTAAGGACGTCGTTTCGTGGGAAAGGGACCAAGATGCGGCCTAAGTTCTCTCTGTCGGATTCGCGCCTGTGGCACTACCGGGCGATAGTGACACGTGTGATCGATGGCGACACTGTCGAAGTGATGGCGGACGCGGGCTTTGGGAACTATCGGACCGAGCGACTCCGGCTCGCGCGGGTAGACGCGCCCGAGATCCGGCCGCGCCGTGGGTCGCCCGAGCAGAAGGAGGCCGAACGTGCCCTGGCGAACGAGGCCAAGGAACGCGTGATCGAGCTGGTCGAGGGCCGCGAGTGCATGATCCGCACCTACAAGACCGGCAACTTCGGCCGATGGATCGCTGACATCTTCCTACCGGCCAGCTCGCCGCCGAGGACGATCAACGAGGTGCTCATCGAAGAGCGGCTGGCGATCCCCTACGGGGAGAAGAAGCCGGACAACTGGGAGGAGTACCACAACCAGACGGAGGCCGGAGAGGAGTAGCGGTCGAGCTGATCTGCTATCCTCGCTGCCTGGAGATGACCTGGTGATGAAGCGCCGACCGCTGAAGACGCTCAGCTGGATCGACGAAACGCGCATGGAGCCGATGCCGTCTCCCCGCTTCCCGCTGCTCCCTGGAGAGCGCGACAAGTTCTCGTACTCCGAGCTGGGGATGCGCTCTCGACTCCAGCGCATGGCTCGCACGGGCGAGTGGACCGTGATCTTCACCAACGGCATCGTGAAGAAGCCGATCAAGGTGAAGGCGAGCGCGGAGCGAATGGCAGAGCGCGCCGCCTGGAAGAAGACCCGCTACAGCAAGAAGACCTGGAAGATCGTCCGCACGGTACCTCCGGCCGGGAAGGTGAAGTGATGGGGGAGCCGCTCGACGAGACGATGGCCCGGCGGCCGGAGATCAGAAAGCGTCTGGTCTACATTCGCCGAAAGGCGATGGGTCCGCCGGCGCCGGAGACGACAGAGGCCGAGCTGGTCGACGAGATGATCCGCGAGTCTGCGATCGACTTCGATCTCTCACCGGTGCTCGCGGGAGATAAGCTGCTCGCCCAGCGCGTGGCCGACGACTTCGTGAAGGATCTCAGGAAGCGGGTCAGCGATGACCCGGATGTTTCGGAGTCCGATCTCGAAGCCAGGTTGAATCGGCTGTGGCCTTACCTCTACCGATCGCTGAACATCTTTCGCGATCGTCTCAAGGCGGCGATAGGAGGACAGTCAACGTGAGTCTCTACGACCGGATCATGGAAGGCGGCGGGTACGACGATCCGCCAGACCTCACCGAGTTCGAGCGACAGGTGCTTGACGCTGCGCGGGCGACGAAAGGCGCGTCCGGCTATGGACCGCGCGGGTTCTATGGCAAGACCGTGGCTGCGATCATCAAGACCATGCGCCGGCAAGGGCTGACCGTGAAGGCGGAGGCCGGCAAGAAGCAGGTCGAAAAGACGCTGGCGCGCCTGGAGAAGAGGGGTCTGCTTGGCCGGCACACTGGGGAGACCTGGTCGGAGAAGGCCGGCAAGAGTCTCGTTCACACACGTGTGACCACGCAGTCGGCGACGACCATCAAGGCTGGCGGCTACAAGCGGCTGCTGGAGAAGAAGCTCAAGGCGGCAGGCATCAAGTCGGCGAGCGTGGAGAGTACCAGAGGCTACAGCGGCGAGCCGAATGTCATCGTCAAGATGTCGATCCCCGACGTTGTCAAGTTGGCTGCGCTGCCGTCCTTCAAGCTGCCGACGAAGGACGAGGCGCGAGCGTACAGGCACGCGAAGGGAAAGTAGTGAATCAGCGGGGTCTGGCTGAAGGCGTTCTCATCTACACGGCCGACGGTTCGATCATCTCGCGGACCCCGATCGAGAGGCTCGCGCAAACGGGAGAGCAGCCGCAGATCCTCGCCTACGACACGAAGAAGAGGCGGATCGTCAAGGTCGCGGCTCAGCACCCCCGCCTGACCGGTGAGGTCGAGGTCGTCGAGGTGCTGCTCTCCAACCTCCGCAAGATCCGCTGCACGCCGGAGTACAAGGTGCTCACGACGGTCGGCTACGCCGAGGCCCGTGACCTGAAGGAAGGTGACAAGATCGTCAGCCCCTCCGCCGGTACTGGCGTTTCCGACCAGTTCATGCTCACAGCCTTCTCGACCGGTCACGTGATGGTTGCGGGCGACCCCATTCCAGCTGGCAGAGCGCGAGTCTTTCACGTCGCCACCGATGCGCATAACCTCGTTTGCGAGGGAGTTGTCGTCTCGGCAGACGAGGAGGCGCAGTGAGTATCGCCGGCGACACGATCATCCACACCATGAGCGGTCCCCAGACCGCCGTCCGCATCGCTAACGCCGACGAGCCCGTCTACGTCTTCTCCTGGAACGGTGCGAAGATCGCCGCTGGCCGGGTCTACATTCCGCACACGCCCACCCGCGCACAGACATACCGCGTCGTTCTCGACAACGGCCGCAGCTTGCGGGTCAGCGCCGACCAGCGCTTCCTGGTGTTCACCAACTGGGAGCCGAGGAGAGTCGAGACCGTTCGGGCGGCCGATCTCAAGCCGTGCACGAGCCTGGTTCCGCTCTACCTCGGTCGTATCAAGCAGGGCGGCTACCCGACCTTCAGGCAGGTGACCGATCACTGGAAGCACGCGGCTTGCGCGAGCGACCGGAAAAGATGGCGGAGCGTCGCCAGAATGGTGTATGAATGGGCCTCCGGCGATGCCCTCGTTCCTGGGCTTCGGGTGAAGCATAAGGACGGCAACCCTGACAACTGCCACCCGGACAACCTCTACATCGACGGTACCCCACGGAAGGGGAACCGGAGCAAACTGCATCGACTTCTCGATCTCCAGCGACAGATCATGCCTGGCAATCACAAGGTTGCCGGTTGCGAGCCATGGATCGAAGAGGAAGATGTATATGACGTCCTGCCGCAAGACTGCTCGAGCGTTTCGGCGACCGAGATCTTCCTGGACGTCGGCGACGAGACTGGAGAACTAGATGGCCCTCCGTGATAGGGCGGTCAAGGCGCTCCGAAACGTATTCGGCGCTCCACAGGAGGAGCGGGCCAAGGCCGACTCTCCGTCTGTCGCGGCGATGCGTCACCACGTGCCGAGCATGTTCACGGTCTGGGGGCGCGAGGACATCGGCGGTCTGCTCACCGTCTCCCAGTCGCTCATGGATCGGTTTGCCGACTACGAGGCGATGGAGGAGTACCCGGACATCAACAGCGCCTTCCACTACTTTGCCAACGACGCGACCCAGCCTTCGGTCAAGGACGGCCGCTGCATCTGGGTCATGTCGGAGGACGACGCTCTCAAGGGCCTGGGCAATGACCTGATGCACCGGATCCTGCGGGTCGAGGACGAGATCTGGCCACAGGCTTACGGCCTCGGGATGATGGGCAACGACTACCTCGAGCTGCTCATTACCGAGAACGGGATCGTCGGGACCAATACGCTCCCGGTTCCCACGATGCGCCGGGTCGAGCGTCTGGACGGCGGTCTGATCGGCTTCGTGCAGGACGTCACCGGCCAGTTCACCGCGAACAGCCAAGAGCTGCGGCGGATGCTCGCCGGCAACGTCGAGATCCCCAGGAGTCTCGCCCTGTTCGAGGACTGGCAGGTTGCCCACTTCCGCCTGCGCGCGACGCGGCGGCGGTCGCCTTACGGCGTCTCGGTCGCTGAGGGCGCTCGCTGGATCTGGAAGCGGCTGGTGATGCTCGAGGACTCGGTCTTGATCTACAAGCTCTGCTTGCGCGGAGACTCTCAGATCTGGACGCCAGACGGCCGTAAGGCAATCAAGGATCTACAGGAGGGAGATGAGGTCTACTCCTACACCGATCCGGGCAACGATCACCGGCTGAAGAAGACGAAGGTCGTCTACAAGAAGCACAACGGCCAGGACAAGATCTTCCGCGTCTTCAGCGACCACAGGGAGATCTTCGCCAACAGGACGCACCCTGTTCTGGTCGAGACGGTTGTCGGCCGGGGCAAGGGTATTCCCCAGATCCGCCGGCTGGACTACGTGGAGGTCCAGAACCTTGAGCCTGGCGTGCACAGGTTCGTCACCCCTTCCAAGAACGAAGACGACTGGGAGGAGATCTACCTCGAAAGGCCGCAGCTCCACAGCAAGGCGCGACTCGTCGGGGCTGTCGAGCGGACCATGCCCTACCCCAAGATTGCGAAGCAGGTCGGTGTGCATCACTGCCGGGCACGCGACTTCTTCGCCGGCGACTATGACCTCAAGACCGATACTGCCGTAGCGTTGCTGGAAGCCAACGGTCACGGCCCAGAGCATCTGGAGATCGAGGAGCACTGGGGCGGTGAGCGCGGCACTCCTGTTACAGGGATCACGGTCCCGGAAACCGCCGACGCGGATTTCGCGCGGTGGTGGGGGTTCATGCTCGGGGACGGGTTCGTCGCCACCCGCACTCATAAGCTGCGCCCAGGTCACTCTGAGGCTCACGTTGCTCAGAACGAGACCGGGTTCGCGCTTGGGGCGCACCAGGACATCAACGAGCAGTACAAGGCTCTCTTCGAGAAATATGCGCCAGTCAAGCTGGTCGGCGATACCGGCCACCGGCTAGGCGCCTACACGATCGTTTCCGGCAAGTTCGCTGAGTTCATGACGCTCAACGGGTTCGTCCCCGGCGCCCACCACAAGCGTCTGCCGGAGTGGATCTTCCGAGCGCATCCCAAGCTCAAGCTGGCCATGATCCGAGGGCTTGCCGACGCGGACGCACACATCAAGCCCCGCAAGGAGGGAAGGAAGACGCGCTACGAGCGCGCTCGCTTCGAGATGTGCAACAAGCAGCTGTTGGAGGATGTGCGCGAGCTGGCCATGCAACTCGGGCTGGTCGCCACCTTCGTTTGGTCTCGTACGCGAGCGGGCGGTCGAACGATCAAAGGCTCCAGCAAGCCGCTTCCGACCAGCACGTCCTATTGCTTGGACGTCTCCTTCAAGCCCCAGGCGAAGACAGAGGTGATTCGCGGCGTCGAGGAAATCGAGACAGATGACATCTATGACATCGGTGTCGAGGCCGACGAGCACAACTTCGTCGCGGACGGGTGCGTGGTGCACAACACGCGCGCGCCAGCTCGTTACGCCTACTACATCGACACGACCGACATCCCGTCCGACCAGGTCGGCGCATTCCTTCAGAAGGCGAAGCGGGACCTCAAGAAGAAGCGGATGGTCAACCCCCGATCCGGCCGGCTGGATCTCCGCTACAACCCTCTCGCCCGTGACGAGGACTTCTTCATCGCCGTTCGCGAGGGCCGCGAGCTGGCCAGGGTGGACGTCCTCTCCGGCCCGGACTACCAGGCCGTCGATGATGTCGAGTACTTCAAGCAGATGCTCCACGCGACACTGAAGGTCCCGCGCGCCTACCTGGGCAAGGACGAGGCCCCGCCGTCGAAGTCGATTCTGTCGAACGACGACGTTCGCGCGGCCCGGGTGACCCTGAATCTCCAGCGCGAGCTGAAGATCGGCTGGGAGAGGGTCATTCGCACGCACCTGGCCGCTCGCGGCGTGCGCGATCCCTGGAAGCCCGAGTTCACGATCGAGATGACCGTGCCCTCGGGGATCTGGGAGCTGGCGGCCTACGAGACCATGAACGCGGCAGCTGACTACGCGAGCCGGATTCAGCCGTGGGTGAGCACCCGCTGGATCCAGGAGAACATCCTCAAGTTCTCCGAGGAGGAGATCAAGGAGATCGAGAAGCAACAGAAGAAGGACTCCGAGGAGGAGCAGGCCGGCGATCTGCCCAGCTACGCGATGGGCGGCGGCCAGGGCGGGCCGCCAGAGGCCCCGCCGCCGGGCGGGGAGGAAGAGCCGGAGGAGGCTCCGCCGGAGGAGGCGCCAGAGAAAGCGCCGCCGGAGGAGGAGGAGGGAACCCCTAAGCCGGCGCCCAAGCCGTCGCCCAAGCCCAAGGCCCCGGCGGTCGGCAAGGGGAAGAAACCGACGCCAGAGGAGTGGAAGCGCTACGACTACGAGCGACGTCTCGAGGAATGGAAGTACAGGGAGTCGAGCCGCCGGCACTCCGAGATCTCGGACAAGCTCAATCGTCTGTTGGAGGGCGACAAAGGCTTCGCCAGGCGCGAGCACGAGCGGCGCGCGTTCTTCGAGGAGGTCCGTGGCCTGCTGCGCCGAACCAACGGCGGCAGCATGTCCGCTCCGCCATCCGGGAAGTTCTCCCGGAAGGAGCTGCTCGCGATGACCCGAAGATTCCACGGTCAGTAGGCGCAAACCTAGTTGCGCAGGATAGATGTAGACCGTAGAAAGTTAGGGAGGGAGATCCCGCCGTGAAGGATGCAGCCATCATCAGTCTCCTGCGGAACGTGAGGCAGGCCGAGGATGTTCTCTCCCATCTGCGAGAGGGGTCGCTCGAGTTCCGACGTGATCGTATTGCGGAGGCGTTAGCCAGCTCCGAGTGGGCAGCCGGACCGGCTCAGCTCCTCGCGACGTATCCTCACCACGCGCTCGCCGAGAAGAACGGCATCCTGATGCGCGTGCGGATCGAGGAAGAGGACGGCAAGATCGAGTTGGGCGAGGTGGAGGTCTTCGACATCCCCGACAAGGTGGGGGACGTCGGAGCCGAGGTCATGGAAACGGCCAAGGCGGCTGTCTCCATGATCCTGGCGGACGACTACGACGCGGCGATACCGCTGGTTGCGGGCATCGCCAATGCGCTCAACTACAAAGGCGATCTCGGCGAGCAGGTCGCGACCGAGGTGTCCAAGCGTTCCATCCAGCGGGACGCCTGGTGGCACAAGGTCGTGCGCGAGGGAGTCGGCGAGGACGCACAGATCGAGATCCCCGCCCCTCGCGCTCACGACCTGCCGGGGAGCGTCGATGATCTCCGGGCAGCGCTGACCACGGCCGCCAAGAGCACGGCCGAGTCGATCCAGCTGCTCTCCAAGGCCGAGGGTACCTCGAAGGAGATCGAGGAGGCCGCTCGGGACATCGCGGCGGACATGAAGTACGCCATCCAGGCGCTCGATGCTGCGAGCCGCGATGACGAGGCCGAGCTGGCCGGCGTCTACGAGGGCGTGTCCAGTATGGCGAGCCACCTTCTGATGGGAGCCAAGTTCCTCTCGAGCCTGGCCGAGCAAGACAACGCGAACGAAACGAAGGAGTAGGACCATGATGCTGGGAGACCACGGACCCCAGACCACGATCGAGGAGGATCTCCAGGCTCTCGGAATGGGCCACCTTCTCGCCGAGGCCGATGCTTGCCCGTCGTCCAAGGGCGGTGACGACGAGGACGAGGACGAGGACGAGGGCCAGGAGGAGCAGACCGAGGGTCGGGAGTACGACGATGAGACTCCCAGGACCGAGGTCGACGTCCGCGCCGAGGACGAGGACGAGGAGATCGAGATCGACGAGGACGAGTTCTTCGAGGCGGTCGGCGAGTTCATGGAGACGCTCGAGCTGGACGAGGACCAGGTCGACGAGGCGCTCGAGAGCGACGAGTTCGTGGACGTCTTCATCGAGGCGCTCGAGTCGAGCGTGGACGAGGAAGAGGACGAGGACGAGGACGAGGACGAGGAGGAGAAGGACGAGGACGAGGAGATCGACGACCCCAAGATGGAGGCCGCCGCCGAGGTGCTCGGGTTCTTCTACGACGGCCTCCAGGCGATGACCGAGGACGACGACGCGCCGTCCTACGACGACCTGGTCGGCGTGATCGAGGCGTACGAGTGCATCACCGACGGGGTCCTCGACGAGGCGTCCAAGCGGGCCGGTGCGCTGAGAGCGCTCAGGAAGGCCCGGCGCAAGAAGGGCCGGCTGCTCAAGCGCGGCAAGATGAAGAAGTCGACCTTCAAGGCAGCCAAGCGTGGTCGGATGATGATCGGCGGCCACGAGTTCAAGGCCGGCGCCCAGGCCAGGGCCGAGTTCCGCAAGAAGATGCGGTCGGCGAGCCCCAGGATGCGCAAGGCGCTCAAGAAGCGGCTCAAGGCGCAGCAGGGCGTGACGGCGATGGACGTCAAGGCCAGGATCAAGGGCAAGAAGATGGCCGCCGACGTGGAGACCCAGGGCAACCCGATCTCCGAGCTGGTCCAGAACCTCAACGACCTGCGCGAGGCCGTCCAGAGCGACGACTCGGCCGCCGAGGAGCTGATCGACGGTCTCAGGAGCATCTACGAGACGTCCACGACCTTCTACGAGCGGATCGCTGAGGAGGTCAACGAGGACGAGACGCTCGACGAGGAGGACAAGGAGGACGACCCCCGCGTGGCGATGGGCCGGCACCTCGAGTCGATCGCCGAGGACTCGGCGGCCGTCGCCCAGCGGATCGCCGAGGGCGAGGCGGACATCAACGACGCGGCCGACGACCTGCGGGCGCTCGCGGCAGACCTGGACGACGCGATGGAGGCGATGAAGGGGATCGAGTAGGCTACCCGGCCCACTCAGCTGAACCGGTAGATTACTCACCCAACCATCCAGCCTTACGGAGACACCGATGACGACGAACAGGCGCGTGCTGGTCGACCACTACGGTCCGCCCATGAGGATGCAGATCCTCGAAGGGAGGGACGGTGGCAAGCTCGTGGTCGAAGGCAAGATCGGCCACGTGGACAAGCCGACGGCCAACAACCGCGTCTACCCCCGCTCGGTCATGGAGAGGGAGATCGGAAGACTCCAGCCCCGGATCGAGCAGGGGAGCGTCATCGGCGCGGTCGACCATCCCGGGGACGGCAAGTGCCTCGGCCTGGGGACTCCGGTCCTCATGGCCGACGGTCGCGTGCTCCCGGTCGAGCAGATCGTCGCTGGCGACCGACTCATGGGGCCGGACGGCAAGGCGCGCACGGTGCTGGCGACAACCTCCGGCACCGGCCAGCTCTACCGGATCGACCCGGCGAAGGGCGATCCGTGGGTCTGCAACGACAAGCACGTACTGACGCTGGTTCACACGTCCAGCGGCGAGATCGTGGACATCCCGGTCGAGGACTATCTCGACAAGAGCATCTACTACAAGAGCCGCTACAAGCTGTTCAGCACCGGCGTCGAGCGGTTCGAGGACGAGCTGCCCGAACCGAAGGTCGATCCCTACTTCCTCGGCGTCTGGTTCGGTGACGGTGGCAAGACCCTGCGCGAGAACAAGGCCGGTGCGCCCAGGATTGGTGACATCTCGATCACGACCATCGATGACGAGATCAAGCAGCTCTGCGAGGACACCGCCGCACGGTGGGAGCTGTCCACGAACGAGTGGCGCAAGACCACCGGGACCGAGGCCGTCACGATCCACCTGACCGCCGGTCGCGGCCAAGACAACCGGCTGCTGCGCGCGATGCGCGACATGGTGGGTACCAACGTGGAGATCCCGACCGCGATTGTGCGCGGGAGCCGCGAGACCCGTCTCCAGTTCCTTGCTGGGCTGATCGACACCGACGGTCATCTCCAGCACAACTGCTTCTACATCACCCAGAAGCGCGCCGACTATGCGCAGGCCGCGCACCGGATCGCCAAGTCGCTCGGCCTCCAGGCCGTGCTCTCCACGCGCAAGGTGCAGGGCTACAGCGACGACTACCACACGCTCACCATCTGGGGCGACGTGGAGCAGATCCCGACCCGTCTGGAGCGCAAGAAGGCCGAGCCGCGCGAGCAGCGAAAGGATGCGCTCAGGACCGGGTTCATCGTCACGTCCATCGGAACTGGCGACTACGCCGGATTCGAGCTGGACGGCGACGGCCGGTTCCTGCTGGGCGACTTCACCGTCAACCACAACAGCCGGATCCGGGAGGGCGGCTGCATCGTTCGCGGTCTCTGGATCGAGGACGACGGGACGATCAACGGCAAGTTCGAGGTCGTCGAGGAGGCCGACGCGGGTCGCAACCTCGCCGCGTTCCTGCGGCGGGGTGCGGCCATCGGCATGTCCAGCCGGGGCATGGGCTCCACGTCCACCGGCCCCCGGGGCTGGGACATGGTCGGCGAGGACTTCAAGCTCAACACGTGGGACTTCGTGGCCGATCCGGCCTGCCACGACGCCTATCCGTCCGTGATCTCCGAGGACACGGACGGCGAGGGCAAGCCCACCGGCAAGCTCGTGGTGGACCCGAAGGAGGTCACCGAGACGATGCTGCGCCAGCACTTCCCGGACGCGGTTCGCGTGATCGAGCAGCACGCGATGCGGGTGGCCTCGGAGACTGCGGCCGAGGACACCGACGACCGGATCAACGGTGAGGTCGAGTCCCAAAAGGAGGAGATCTACAAGAAGGCGATCGACGAGCTGCGCGAGGACTTCGCGGCCAAGCTCGTCCGCGCGCTGGCCGAGATGCGCACGAAGGTCGAGGAGGAGGTCCGCAGCGACTTCGCGAGCGATCCCGAGACGGCCGGCGCGAAGCTGGCGCTCAAGAAGATCGCCGAGATGGTCAACCCCTACGCCCCGTCGCCCGACGAGAAGAAGGTCTTGGACGAGAAGGATGCCAAGATCGAGGAGCTGTCCCGGGCAGCGGACGAGCAGGAGCAGAAGGCCAAGGACGCGGAGTCTCGCGTCGTGCACGTCGAGGAGAAGACACGCCAGCTGGCGTTCCAGCTCTACGTGGAGCAGATGATCGGCGGACGCGAGGATCGAGAGAGCGTCCGCGACCTGATCGGCGACATCGCTGCGTGCAACACCGCCGAGGAGCTGAAGACAAGAGTCGAGTCAGCGCTGACCTCGATCGAGGAAGCACAGATGTCGGCGAAGACCGCCGCGAACGAGGAGGCCGGGACCGCGATCCGCCTCGCGGAGGAGAGGGCGTCCGAGGCCGAGTACGCGCTCGCCCAGGCAGAGGCGCGTGAGAAGCGCTACCGGTCCGAGGTCACCAAGAGGTTCGAGGCCCTGGAGGAGCGTCTGACGTCCGCTCTCGAGAGCAAGGACGAGGAGGTCCGGGACGCGCGGGCGCGGATCGAGGAGCAGGCCGACATGCTCGAGCGGGCTGTCACGGCCGGCACCAGGGCCAAGCTCCTGGCATACGCGAGCGACCGGACGATCGGTCACCCGAACCGTGAGTCGATCATGGAGGACGTTCGCAACGACGAGCTGACCTCCACCAGGGAGATCGACGCCGCCGCGTCTCGGTCGGAGATCCGGGCGCAGGAGCCCGGCGGTCCCATGGAGCGCGTGCGCAGGTCCATGAGCGCCGGCCGCGAGCACATCACCGAGGACGAGCGGCGAGCGTTCGAGGAGAGCGAACAAGCAGAACTTCTCGCCGGCGACGCAGCATCCCAGGACTTGGCGTTCCTGGGGACGTCGCTGGTCGAGCAAGAGCGACTGGCCGGGCGGATGCACCGGCACTAGAGGAGGTAGCCGATGTTCACGGCTCGAGGACTGTTAGCCGAGAACCTCGGAGAGTCGACTGCCATCGCGGACGAGCCGGCCGTCAGCCGGTACGTGCGCAAGTGGCACAAGATGCTCCGGGGTCTCAACGAGGAGATGGGTCCGGGCTACGCGCCGGCCCACGTCAACTACGTGCGGGGTCTGACGGCCCTGATGATCGAGCAGGAGGTTCGTCACCTCAAGCGGCTCAACGAGGAGACTCGCGCTCTCTCGGTCGGGCCGTTCATGAAGTACGTCCTGCCCGTCATCCGCAGGACCGCCATCCGCCTGGTCGCGACGCAGATCGCGTCGGTCCAGCCGATGACCGGCCCGATCGGCGGCATCGCGTTCTACCGGCCACGGTACGCGTCGGACAAGGGTTCCGTCGCCGCCATGACCGAGATGAACAAGGTGCTGAACAAGTGGTACAGCTCCAACTTCGTGGACGGCGAGCCGTTCGGGACCGGCGACGGCGGCACGGTCGTCTTCTCCCGCAACCTCGCGTGGCCCCGCCCCCGGCAGGCCACCGTCGTCGTGAAGGTGAACGGTACCGTCAACGCGACCGACAACGGCGCGGGCGCGTTCACCGTCGTCGCCGGCACGCTGATGGCCGGCGGCGCTGGCACGGTCAACTACGCGTCGGGCCAGATGTCGCTCACGTTCGGCACCGCGCCGGCGTCCGGTGACGTCATCACGGTCGAGTACCGCTACGACAACGAGCTGAACGCTCGGATCCCGGAGGTCCAGCTGGACATCCAGATCAAGAGCATCGAGGCCGAGAGCCGCAAGCTCAAGAGCCTCGCCAGCGTCGAGGCGGCGGACGACCTCCGCGCGCTGTGGGGTCGCGACATCGACGCCGACCTGGTCGCGCAGATGTCCGACGAGATGGTGGCGGAGATCGACCGCGAGATCGCGGGTACCGCGCTCAACGCCGTCGAGCCGATCGCCGTCGTCAAGTGGGACCGGGCGACGCCCTCGGGCGTCAGCGATCCCGAGCACCTCAAGTCGCTCGTGATCCGCATGTCCCGCGCCTCCCACATCGTGCACCGTCGCACGCAGCGGGCGCCCTGCAACTGGGCGATCACGTCGTCGGAGGTCGCCAGCCTCCTCGACAACATCGATGGCTTCTCGGCCGTCGAGGAGGGTCACGTCTACCAGGGCGGGATCCTCAAGCAGGGCGTGCTCAAGAGGAAGTGGCTGATCTTCGTCGATCCGCTCTTCCCGGCCAACCAGATCCTCATGGGATACCAGGGGCCGAGCATCCTCGACACCGGGCTCATCTACAGCCCGTACATCCCGATGGAGATCACCCCGAACTTCATCGACCCGAATGACCTGAGCCTCCGTCGCGCGGTCCGTACGCGCCACAAGATCACGCTCACCCGGGCGGAGTTCTTCGCGCGCGTGGAAGTGGACAATTTGCTCTAGCCCTCGGGCTAGACCAGCTGTCAGCGGAGGGGGCGGCGACTTCGGTCGTCGCCCTTTCTGCATCAGGGCGCGGGTTCCGAAGCGGGCGGCGGCGATGCGGAGGTAGCCGCCTTACCGCCCGCCTACATGAATCTGTCGGAACCACAAACCCGTTCCGATGGGACCGCGAGGACGTGGTGGAGGTCGAGATCGGCGACTACTTCTGCTACGTCGGAACCACAACCCGTTCCGATGGGACCGCGAGCCACAAGCACCTGGGGACCTGCATTTACCTGTGTCGGAACCACAACCCGTTCCGATGGGACCGCGAGCCACAAGCACCTGGGGACCTGCATTTACCTGTGTCGGAACCACAAACCCGTTCCGATGGGACCGCGAGTGGAGCGCGGCGGGCCGGGAAGGGACTCTGGTGCGTGTCGGAACCACAACCCGTTCCGATGGGACCGCGAGAGCGAAGGCTCTGTAGAAGCGTTCCCAGTCCACGTTGTCGGAACCACAACCCGTTCCGATGGGACCGCGAGAGCATCTCTCCTAAGCCGTCTGTCGATCACCGCTTGCACGCGTCGTTTCGAGCGCCTCCTTCCTGCGCCGCGATCGACGCATCTCGCGGTTCTCTACCTGTGGATAAGTCATTCGGGCGGCTGGCGCGAGCGGTGGCCGGGTCCAGTCAACCGCCACGCCGCTCGCGGCGAGAATGTTCCGGGCCGCGTTCACGTCCCGATCCCAGAGCACTCCGCAGTGCTTGCACGTGTGCTCCAGCTCACCGGGGTTCTCCCACTTCCTCTCGGTCTTCCCGCAGACGTGGCACCGCTTGGTCGTCCACTTCGGGTTCTTCTTGTCCAGCTGCCGCGCCGCATCCTTGAGCGCGCCGACCAGGTGCGAGCACGCCGCGTCTCCCTTGTGCCTCTTGACCCTGGAGTAGGTGCCGTCATCGATCGAGGCCGGCGGGAGCTTCTGGACCGCACTCAGGTCAAACTCCTCGACCACGATTCGGCCGTAGCGGCTGGTGAGCATCGCGGCAAATCGCCGGTAGAGATCCTTGCGCGAGCCCTGGAGCTGGCTGCGGAGGTTCACCTCCTCGCACCAGATGTGCTTGTCGCGCTTACGCCACTCCTCCAGGCGGATGGACATGGCGACGTGAGCCGGGTTGGCGCCCGGATCGGCGGCCAGATCATCGCGCCAGCGCATGGAGAGCGCGGCCAGCCTTCCCTTGTCGCGCCACGAGTGCATCGTCTTGATCGCCTGTACGACGTAGTCGGACAGCTCCCCGCGCCGCGATCGGAACCACGGCAGGACCAGGGATACGATCTCGTTGAACAGCACGTCGCGCTCCCGCTGGTCGAGCCGGACGGAGTACATCTCGTCCAGCCACCACTTGGGCAAGCACAGCTCGCCCTCGGCTCCGTCCGATCCGGCCCACACGGCGACGCGTAGGCGATCGGGGAACCATCGCCAGCCGATGTCGATCGCGGCCGTGCCGGTCGTGGCGACGCGCGGGTGCAGCCAGGAGTCGTCGCCTTTCTTCCCCCGCTCCAGCGAGAAGCGTACAGACCAGTGGTAGCGGTTGCCGACCCGGAATCGGTGCAAGTAGCACCGCTTGATCTTGGCATCGGCGGGGATCTCGCGATGGTAGGTGATCGGCACCTCGGCCCAAATCGGCTTGCCGTCCTCGTCTGACATGCACCGGAGATGCAGGATGGCGGTCCCCAGCTTGCGCATGGGGTAGCCGTCTTCGTCGAGTCTGAGTTTGTTCCTCGCGGCCTCGGCCGGCTCGACCTTGCGCTTCCTCGCCCCCTGGACCCATACGCCTTCCGGGCGCAGCTCCAGGCGCGCTTGGTTGTTCTCGCCGCCAAGCAGCTGCTCAACGGTCAACCCCCCTGGGATCTGAACGCTGATGGTCGCTTCGCTGTCGCGCCACTTCTTGAAGCGGCGCAGCTTGGCGCGTTTGCCGGTCTGCTCGTTTCGGGTGCACCAGTAGAGCCCGCAGGCATCTTCCGCGCGAGTCGTCTCCCTCTTCGCCATGTCGTCAGCGGCCTCGACAACCGCTTTCAGCGCGGGGTCTTTCTTGAGGAGCTTCCTGCGGAGTTTCTTGAGAGCGGTCCTGCCCTCGTCGATCCTCTTGCGAACGGTGTCGAGTTCCGAAGACAGCGGGGAGTGTCGCCCCAGCCGTTTGCGGCTGGCGCTGTTCTGTTGCCGGATCTGCGCCTCCAGTTTGTCGCGCCGCTGGTGCAGAGCCGCCAGATCAGCAGTGGCTTTCTTGTACGACTGGTGCTCGCCGAGCGCGGCCGTGATCATCTCGCTTCGGGCTCGGTTGATGCACGTCAGCACGTTGCGCAGGTCGTGAGCACCGCGCATCTCATCGAGCACCTTGTCCAGATTGGCGATCGGCTCGTGCGCGCCGTACCTGTAGTTCCGGCAGTTGCCGGTGGCCTTGGGCGGCGGCTTCCCTTTCCTGGCTGCGGCTACCTTGGGGTTTCGTCTTCGCGCTGCTCCCACGCTTCGCCTCCTGGTCGCATCGACGTTCTACCCGGCTCTCCTAGATCTCGAACTCCCGCCGGCGCTCCAGCTCCCGGTCGATCGCGGGAGCCGCGCGCTTCCAGTCGTCGATGTGCATGAAGTGGTGCGAGAAGAACCCCGGCATTCCGTTGATCGAGCGCGGGCCGGCCTTGCTGAACCACTCCCACACGACCGCGACCTTCTCCGCGTAGTCCTTCGGCGGCGGCGGACCGAGCATCAGGCACATGAAGACCATCGAGGTGTCCCGTCCCCACCGCTCCTGCGCGCGCTGGATCTCTTCTGGGGATTCAGCCCGAGCCACCATCTCCCAGGACGGAATGTGCCGATCCGAGTAGACGCTGCCGTCGAGGAAGCCGAGCACGAACTCGCGTAGCGCCTCCTCGGACAGCCGCGCCGGCTCGAGCGGCCACGTGCGCTCCATCACCGCCGCGCGGAAGCAGCGACGGCACAGCTTCAGCTCGGCGGCCTTCTCGTAGGCTTCGTCCGGCAGCTCGCGGTCCGCGAGCGGCTCGCTGCGGTCGCTGCGGTCCAGGGCCAGCGCGGTGTCCTCGATCAGATTCTTCCACAGCTCGTCGGAGCAGAGCCCGCGCTGGTGCACGCGAACCGGGTCCACGGTGGTCTTCGGACTGTGGAGCGTCCACGGCCTGGTGCTGATGTCGATCTTCCAGTCGCCGCAGTAGGTCGACTTGGGGGCGCCACGGCCACCCTCGTACTGCTCGATCAGGTGGGACAGGTGCATGACGATCGGAGCCAGTTCCGCCAGCTGATCGACACCTGACGCGAGTTTCATGAGCGGGCTGACGGGCACGTGCTTCTCGAGCTGGAGCCGGCCGATCGCGTCGTAGGGCCGGACCACCTGAGAGGCGCCGTCAGCGCAGACCCGGCCGCGCTGGCGGACGCCGTTCTTGTCGTGCCAGTAGACCTCGGTACCGATTTCCAGCTCGCTCATGGTGACGTTCTACCCAGGGTTCAGCTCCGACTGTCGGAAGACCCGGGTAGAACTGACCCGAGGAGAATCAAATGTCTAGCAGGGAGCCTCATCCACTGGTCGTAGCCATCTACAAGGAGCGTCTCAAGCTGGGGAATTGGTCGACTTCCTCGCATATGACTCCCGGTGGACTGCTGATGGACGGCCAGCACCGCATGACTGCGGCCACCGGCGGTACCGGTGCCCACGAGCACGAGCACATCTATCCCGGCGACCTGGTGACCGACCGATCAGGCCGTCTTGGACAGGTGGAGGACATCTTCTTCAACGAAGATGACGAGATGATCTGCGCTCGTCTCCGTTGGGTTCGCGGCGGCGGCGACCCGATCGTGCCGTTTTATGAACTAGAGATCACTGACCCGGTGACCGGGCTCGGTCGACTCGCGGACTGCTAACTACCAGTCGTCGACCGTCGCGTCGTCGTCGATCATGTCGAGCAGTGCCGGCAGACGCTTCTGCACGGCCTCGGTAACCTCCGGGTCCCGCTCATCGATGGGCTCGGGTTCGGCCGGCTCGGTCTCCTCGTCTTCCTCCTCCGGGAAGACCTCGCTCGGGAGCAGGGCCGGCTTGTCCTTGCCGCCCAGGGACGCGTCTCGGCGCACCAGGCGGTCCATTCGCACGTGGGCCGTCTTCTTGGTCACGGGCTCGCCAGATCGGGCGTCTACGCGCTTCGCCGTGGCCCAGACGCGGGCCGGGGTGATGATCGTGACGGCCGACCAGCCGGAGCTGCCCCAGGCGGCCCAGGCGGTCGTCCCCTTGCAGACCGACCAGTCGGCCAGGAAGCGGGTGCCGCGCAGCTCGGCCAGGTGCTTCGCCTTGATCTCTTCCTCCGTGGGGGGCGGCGGCGGAGGTGGCGGAGGCGGTGGTGGAGCGTAGGGGTCGGGAGGTACGTCGAGCTGGCGGGCATCGGCCTCGGCCAGCGTGATCCTCAGCCTACGCCGCCACGAGCGCAGCTTCTTCGCGCAGCTCGGCTCCTTGTGGAACGGCTTGTAGTGGGCGATCCACTTCCTTGCCGAGCGGATCGTCTTCAGGATGTCTCGGTCAGTCATTCGCCTTCCACTTCTTGCGGTGACGGATCACGGCCTTCGCGACCTCCTCTGACGTCTTACCGAAGATGTCGGCGATCAAGCAGACCGTCACGTAGCATGAGACCCACTCCATGTTGAGGGCGTCGTCGCTGCCAGCCTCGTCGTTGTGGCTGATCCAGGCGACTGCCTCGTGGTAGCTTGCCCTCTTACCCTTCACTGATCGTCCCCTTGGTCTCCTCGGTGATCTTGTGGGCAGCCTTGGCGATCCTCTCCGCGACCGGTACGCGACCGGTCAGCTTGAAGGTGCGCGAGCGGTGCTTGGCGGCGGCGCGGCCGATGGTGCGGAGAAAGAGCCTGCCAACGCACCGGTTGTCCACGAACAGCCACCTGTTGATGTGAAAGACGAGACCGTGGCAGTCAGCCCCAGTGCGGTCGTCTGCGAGGTCCGCGCACAGGTCGCGGATCTCGATCAGGTTGGGGTCTGTGAGGGTCATGTTCTCTCCTTCTACCCTCTCAACAACCCCACTGCCCGTTCTCACAGGTTTTCCCTAAGTAGCTCTGTGGTCTAGCTCTGCGCCGCACGTTAGGATGGTGGTGGACCCAGGAGCAGCCATGACCGTAGCGCCCGAGCCTCCTGCACCAGATGACCTCCCGGCGATCTCCGGCCAGGGGAAGAGCGAGGAGGAGCACTGGCGATGGGTGCTTCGCAAGCTCGGCGGAGGCATCATCGACATCGAGCTGACCTCGCCCGGCGACATCGACCCGCTCACCGACCAGCCGTTCCCGCCAGGCGAGACGCACTACGACGACTGCATGGACGAGACCCGGCGCTGGTACGCTGAACGAGTCGGTGTCAAGAAGGTGCTCCAGATTCCCTTGGCCAACGGGCAGACCTCTTACCTCATGCCGCCCGACGTCATCGAGGTGATCCGGGTCGACTACCCGAACTACCAGCTGCCGACGCTCGACGCCGACCAGTTCAGCTACACCTACTTCAGCCTCCTGTTCGGCCAGTGGACGAACCCGAACGTCGCGCCGCTGCCCTACTCGGACCTCGTGCAGCGTCTCCAGTATCTCGAGGAGATTGGCCGGATCTTCTCGACCGACCGGGACTGGGAGTGGACGAAGGAAACGCGCACTCTCGAGATCATGCCGCCACCATCATCCGTCAGCTCCGGGCTGACCACCGCGCTGGTGACCGTGCACACGTGGACCGTCGATGCTCGCCAGCTCGACCCGCAAGAGTCCGGCTTCTTCCGCCGGAAACTCCTGGCCGAGGCGATGGGCACGCTGGGGAACATCCGCATGACCGTCGACTCGTGGCCGTCGATCGCCGGTGACCGGACCATGAACGGCACCGACCTCATGTCCAACGCCGAGACGCTCATCGAGAAGCTCAACCAGGACATCCTCAACTGGAAGCGCGCCGTTCCGATCATCACCGGGTAGCCGATGGCCCACGAACCGCAGAAGAAGTTCGACCCCTACGTCGCGATCCGAGACCCTGACAGCCTCCCGCCGCTGGTGATCTCGGGGATGTACTCGCACATCATGCGTGAGGCGTCTGGCAACGATCCGACCGAGGACGACTTCATCAAGGCGTTCAACGTCGTCACGTGGGGCCTGCTCACGGCCGGACCCAAGCGGGACGGCTCCGAGGCCCGGATCAAGCCGCATGGTCGGGACGAGAGCCGCGTTCAGCTGACCCACAGGGGGAAGCAGCGAGAGCGCGAGATGTTCATGCGTGAGCGGCAGCCGCTCCGGCACAGGAAGCGGCGGGGCGGCAAGCGGCCTCCTCCGATCGTCAAGTTCACGGTCAAGGCCAGGAAGCTGCGCGGTTGGGCCAGGGGGCTCTACGAGGACGCGCCCGAGAAGTACTCGCAGAGCTGGCGGGAGGTGAACCGTGGCTGATGTGCGACCGCCCACCCCACCGGATTACGAGTACGGCCAGTTCAAGGCCCTCCCCGGCACCAGCGGCGTGGCTGGTGTTCCCGACACGTTCTACGGCACGCGCAACAAGGCGTACGCCGACTTCATCTCGCGCCAGCTCACTCGCCTGCGCGGGGTGAACGCCTACTACTACGTGCTCGAGGATCAGAACAGGCGGATCGATGGCGATCACCCGCTGTCGAACGCGGGCCACCGGAGCAAGCTCGCGACGCCGGAGACACAGCCCGACGATCCGTTCGCCAGGAAGAAGCACGCCGGTCTCGCGCTCTACGGCGAGCGCGTGATCATCAAGAGCCGGATCGACTCCGCCAAGCGGGAGATCCAGCCTGACTGGCCCTACATGCAGCCGATCCTCGTTCGCGGGCGAGTGGACAACGTCGAGCACGAGCAGGAGCCAGACGAGCGCGGCGTGATCTACGTCCGCCGGTGCGACTTCTACCTCGCGCGAGTGCTGTGCGACCGGGAATGGAACCTCCAGCCGCGTCCTGGCGACGTCGTCCGCTTCACCAAAGGGCTCGACATGTACATGGACGTGGAGGACGTCGACCGAGACAGCGAGGGAGGCCGGTTCGGCGGCGACGGCTTCTTCACCGCCTACAAGATGATCCTCGTGAAGTCCTCCAAGTACGAGCCGCAGCGCAAGATCGCCGAGCGGAAGCTCTCAGAGTCGCCGCCGGACGGGTCGACTGGCGATACAACGCCTGGTGACCTCTCGCCGGACTCGCCGCCGCCGAGAGCGTAAATGGCTAAGTTCATTAAGGTTACGACGACAGGGAAGCTACCCAAGAACCTCCAGCGAGACGTGATGAAGCGCGTCCGAGCTGCGGGCACGGTCGCGGGTCGCGCCATCGCCCAGGGCATTCAGGAGGATGTGAGAAAGCGGATCCCGAGAGGCGAGAAGTGGCTCGATCTCTACCGTGATGCGATCCAGTACCTCGAGATCGACAGCAAGGACGAGTGGGCCATCGCCGGACTTTCGAGGACGACACTCACCACGGTCCCGGCCGAGAGCACTCAGATCAAGATCGGTGGATCGAGCCCGATCGCGGCCGAGCTGGCGAAGCACAATCCGTGGACCGTGGACATGCTTCCGCCAGTCTCGGGTGGTATCCCAGCTGAGGCCGAGGTTCGGCCGGCTTCCGTAACCGAGATGGACGGTCATCGCCGACGTCTACGCGAGGTCTACGCTGACGTCGTGAACAAGATCACGCAGCTCGGCGCGACGGTGACCGACGGTGTGAAGCCCTCGATCAACGGCAAGGTCTTCATCGATCTCGTGTTCCTCCAGATGCGTCTGGAGCACGGTCTGGGCGGGTTCCCGCGAGTTCCGCACTGGCTGAAGACGGCCAGATCGGCGAAGAACCAGGCCCCGGCGTGGGTTGCCAATGCTGGCCGAGAGATCAGGGAAGCGCTGGCCGGCGGTCGGCTGGATGAGGTGGACAAACTGGCCGATAGCCTGCGAAAGCGGCTGGAGAAACGACGGGACGAGAGCTGGCTGTAGTTTATGGCGGCCAGCGGCCCTCCACCGTAGAATGTGCCCATGCCGTCGCTCGAGTTCGGACACCGGACCGGCCACATCGACCTGATCGATTACGATCAGGGGATCGTTGAGGGTCTCGGCGCGCAGCTCGACGCGGAGAAGAATCAGTACTACCTACCGCTCGACGGCGTCTTCGTTGAGCCCGCGAACAGCAACGACGCGCCGATCAAGATCGAGCGCGCGTTAGTCGGGTTCAAGCAGTCGGAGCCCACCGACCAGGAGTGGGAGCTTCCCTGCGTTCTCGTCATTCGCGACGACGTGACACCATCCCAGCAGCGCGTCTGGTCGCCGACGCTCTCTTACCGCCTGCCGGCCGAAGGTGCCGTACGGATCTCGGTTGGCCAAGATCTCGGCTGGTCTCACTACGAGATCAAGGAGCGGGAGTGGCCCTACGACTTCACGTACACGGTCGAGTGCTGGAGCCGGCACCGGACTGTCGCCCAGGTGCTTCTCCAGATGGTGATGGTTCGGTATCCTCTCTATGGTGAAGTCACGGTGGTCGACGGCCTCGGAGTCGAGCGCGTCTACCATACGTTTCAGGAGGGGACAGCGGATCTCACGGAGATCAACTCGCTCGTCGATCGGGTGTGTGGGCTCAGCCTGTCACTTCGCGTCGAAGGGGAACTGACGCTCGACAAGGTGCCCACGGTCGTCCCGGGATTCGTCGGAGGAACGCAGCCTGATCCAATCGAGCCGGTTGATCCGAACAACCCTGGTCCCGATCCGGGAGGCGGCGGCCTCTACGGCGACGGACAGCCGATGAAGCGGGTTACCGCCATAGGGAGTGACGAATGAGGACTCAGTACTACCAGGTCACCGGGCGCGGTCCGTGGATGGTGGACTTTCCCGGAGGCGTGACGAAGGCACATCGGCCCGGCCAGATCTTCGAGGCCAGTCCCTCGAACAAGGGCGTCGTGCGCGGGCTGCGAGCGAAGCGGCTCCGTCAGCTGTCGGATCGCGAGGCCAATGCCCTGCGGGCGACGAAGGTGGCGACCGCCGTCAAGCCGAGGCCACTCCCGGCCCCCAAGAAGACCCCGTCGCCCAAGCCGAAGCCGGCGCGGGCGGATGACACTCCCATCGCGATCCTCGACGACGAGCCCAAGTAGGCTCGGTCCGCAACCAGCCAAGAGAGAGCTTAGGAGAGCGCCGTGGCCCAACTCGAAATCCTCAGCCCAGGTGTCTACGGCTTCGAGAAGGAGCCGTCTCGTGCCCCCGAGGGCATCTCTCCCGCGAAGGCGGCGTTCGTCGGATGGACCGACGAGGGACCGAGCAACACGCCGGTCGAGGTCCGCTCGACCGTCGAGTTCGAGCGGGTCTTCGGCCAGATCTCGTCATTAGGTCTGGTCCCGATCGGGATCCAGGGCTTCTTCGGGAACGGTGGACAGCGGGCCTACATCGTCCGTGTGGTTCCGTCCGATGCCATCTCGGCGTGGGCGAACATCGACGCGTCGCCTGGCCCCACCAAGTGGACCTTCACCATGAAGGGTGAGGGGACCTGGGGGAACACGACCCGGATCCACATCCGAGGGAACCGCAACTTCCTCGACCGGACGGCCGGCGCCGAGCAGTGGGGGAAGTTCGACCTGCTCGTCCTCCGTCCTTCGGAGTTCGACGCCTCGATCCTCGTCTCCGAGGAGACCTACGAGGCGGTCCAGTTCACCGACCCGGACGCGGCCGACTACGTCACCACCGTCCTCACCGATCCCCGGCGGCCCTCCCAGCTGGTGGAGATCACCGAAGGCGCGGGCGGCACGCCGAGCGGGTTGCTCCCCTCATACGAGGAGGACGAGGTGCTGGTGGCCGGCGGATCGGTCAACGGCATCGACACGCAGTTCTCGGGGACGCTCTCGGCCGGCGCCTGCCTGGACAACACGCTGCGGATCGTCGCGGCCGATGCCCAGCAGGACGACGAGGGCCAGACGCCAACACCGGCGGTCGACGGGATCGAGACATCGTTCGCGATGACGCTCCCGACGACGCCGGTGCTCGACGGCAGCCTGCGGCTGTTCTACGCCAAGGTCAGCAACCAGTTCGACAACCTCGGCAGCGGCCCGTTCGCGCTCGGCACGGTCAACGGAGCCGACACGTCCTTCCAGATCGCGGCTGGCGCGCTGACCGCTCCCGTCTACCGGGAGAACACGGTCTTCCAGCTCCGCTACGCGATCGTGGCCGGTCCTTCGCCGGAGACGCTGGTCGCGTCGTCGCCGGGTGGCAACTACGACCTCAGCACGGCACCGCTGACCGGCACGCCGGTTCACCCCGGCACTGTCGCCATCGCGGTGACGACCGTGGACGACGGCGCGCAGGTCATCCTCGACGACGGGCTCGGCAACCTGGTGAACCCCCTGGCCATGCCGGGCGGCGGGACCATCAACTACGTCACCGGTGCCATGACCGGGCTCGTGACCGGATCGCTGGGCGGCGGGCTGGTGCTCACCAGCACGGTCATCGCGACCTACAACGCGTCGGCGATCATCACCAAGGCGGCCGGCACGGACAACCTGGAGCAGGGAGTCGCTCTCGCGGGCGCGCTCGGCGTGGGCACGAACACGATCGACCTGGTGGACGACGTGTCCAACCCGACCCAGAGCGGCCTGATCGACTTCGAAGCCTCGGTGGCTCCGATCGGCAGCACGGACATCCTGGTGGACTACGTTCCGCTCGGGATCGTGAACGGCGACGTGGCCGGAGACCTGACCGAGCTGGGCGGTGTCGCTGGTGCAGCTGGCTCGGTCGACTACGTCACCGGGATCATCGCCCTCACCACGCTCGTGGCCCCGAGGAACACGACCACGATCGACGCCGACTACCAGTCGGGCCAGGTCGCGACCGACGATGGGCTCGGCAACCTGGTCGGAGACGTGGACGCGGCCGGTGCCAACACGATCGACTACGACACCGGCGCCTGGGACCTGACCTGGGACAGCGCGCCGACGGCCGGCACCGCCATCCTGGGCAACTACACCGGGCTCGCCGACTCGGCGGAGTGGCAGATGTCCGGCGGTGTCAACGGCACGGCCGTCACCCGCGCGGACATCTCGGCCGCCGCCTTGGAGTCCAGCAAGCAGGGGATCTACGCCCTCGACCTGGTCGAGGAGCCCCTCAACGTCGTGGTGCCGGACTTCGAGGGCTCGGAATTCGTGCAGTTCGACATGGTCCAGTTCGCCAAGAACCGGCCGGACCTGCGCTACCTGATCATGTGCTACGCCAACGGCACGACCGTGAGCGAGGCGATCAAGTACATCCAGGTCGACCAGGCGTGGGACGAGAAGATCGGGGCGATGTACTACCCCAACATCTACTTCGTCAACCCGCTCACCGATCGGGTCGAGCTGGTGCCGGTGTCGCCGCTCGTGGCCGGCGTCTACGCTCGCACGGCGAACGTCAAGAACGTCGGGAAGGCCCCCGGTGGTGTCGAGGACGGCGCGCTCAACGCGGTCGGCGTCGTCGCCGCCGAGTTCGTGCTGGAGAAGACCGACCGGGACAACCTCTACCAGTCGAGGATCAACCCGATCATCTCGAGCGACGCGACCGGGATCGCCGTCTGGGGGGTTCGCAGTCTCTCGCGAGAGAGGCGCTGGCGATACATCAACGCGCGCACGCTGCACATGTTCCTGATGTACGCGACCAGCCTCAACCTCCAGTGGGCTGTGTTCGAGAACAACGGGCCGCCGTTGTGGGCGAAGATCGAGACCGCCCTCAAGGGCTACTACGGCTCGCTGTTCCGTCTCGGCTACTTCGCCGGCGAGACCGAGGCCGAGGCGTTCTTCGTGACGTGCAACGCCACGAACAACAACGCCGCGACCGTGGCCGATGGCAAGGCGATCATCGACATCGGGTTCAACCCCGGCACGCCGGCGGAGTTCATCATCTTCACCCTCCAGCAGCCGGTCGGCACGCAGATCTCGTAGGCGGGTCGGGCAAGGATAGGAGACAGACATGGCTCGTGCAGCGTCCAGATGGACGAGGGAGGAGGACGAGGTGCTTCGCGCCTCGTACCCCGACCACGGTCCGTCGTGGTGCGCTGACCGGCTGCCAGGTCGATCTCCTATGGCTGTTCGGACGCGGGCCTCGAAGCTGGGCCTCAAGCGGCTGCGGAAGAACATGGGGCACGTCAAGTTCGATAAGAAGCGGCGGTCGGAGGTCGTACGCCGCTACCAATCGGGCGAGAGCGGTCCTAAGATCGCGGCAGCACTGGGTGTTGGGCAGGACTGCGTCTACGACACGCTGCGCGCTGCTGGCGTTGAGCGCGATGCGACCGGCCACCGGAACAAGCGGTGGTCGGACGCGAAGGAGCGCGAGATCGCCGCCGCTTATGCGGCAGGACGCACGACCACCGAGCTTGCCAAGTACTACAGGATGTCGCTTACCGGCATCAATCTCTTGCTGCATCGGGTTGGAGCCAGGCTCCGGCCGCAGGGGTTCAACCATCGCGGGAAGAAGTGGTCGTTCACCGACAGGCTCGGCCGCGAGTTCCTGATGCGATCCTCGTGGGAGGTGCTCGCGGCCTGGTGGCTCGATCAGCAAGCGCTGACCTGGATCTACGAGGTGACCAGCTACGACCTCGACAGTTTGCGAACCCGGTCCGGCAAGCCTCGCAGGTACACGCCTGATTTCTGGGTCTATGACGATGACGGCGCGCTGGTCAACCTCATCGATGTGAAGGGTCGGCGGACTAAGACTCAGGATCGCCTGATCGAAGCCTTCACGCAGGACCATCCAAGCCTGCCGTTCTCCATCTGGGACGAACGGAAGCTCAATTCGCTTGGCTTTACCTACCGTGAGCTTCGCGATCGACAAGGTATCCTCGACAAGACCAACGCACGGAGGGTGAGCTAATGGCCCGCGCTGCAAGTACAGATCCGTATTTGAACTACAGGTTCCACGTCGTGGACCCGGCCGGCGGGCATCTCGACCCCGTCGCCGGGTTCTCCACGGTCTCGACCCCCGAGGTCAGCATCGATCCGGCGGAGTACCGCGAGGGCGTGTACCGCTGGACCCGGAAGTTCCCCGGCATCCAGACCGTCGGCGAGTGCCAGCTGATGAAGGGCACGGTCCAGCGGGAGTCCGACTTCTACAAGTGGATCATCGACGTGATCAACGGTTCAGCGGAGACCTACCGCTCCGACCTGATGATCATGGAGTTCCACATCACCGACGAGTTCGGGATCGACGGGTCGCCCTCCCGGATCATGCGCCTGCGCGAGTGCTGGCCGTCCACGGTCAAGCCGATGGCCGACAAGGACGCTACCGGTTCCGAGGTCGCGCTCCAAGAGCTGACGCTCACTCTCGAGGAGCTGGAGGTCGAGATCATCTCCGCGTAAGCGCGGGGTCAGCGCAGACCAATCAACCGAGAGAAAGATTATGAGCCTGTTCGATCGCGTGATCGAGGATGAGTCGCTTGTGGAAGCCGAGGCGGCGGTGTCCTCGCTCATGTCGGCCAAGTCCTCGCTGGAGGGAATTGGCGACAGGCTGAAGACGATCGAGGCCCTGGTCCGCAAGCAGCTCAAGGTCGCCAAGCCTGGCGCACGCCAATCGCTCGATCGTCGCGTGCACAAAGCGATGCGAGCCAGAGGTGCGGTGAGTACGGCCATTGATCACCTTGACCAGGCCATCCAGGGATGACGTAGAGGAGCGGCGGTGGGGCACTTCGACGAGAGGGCGGGACTGGTTGAGGCCAAGAACGCGGGCGAGAAGATCGCCAAGCGCAAGGAGGTGGACGCCGCTCTCCTGAAGGCTTTGCAGCATGGTGAGAAGTTCACCAAGCCGTACGACAAGGTGCTCGCGATCCGAAGTGCCCTCAAGAGGGCGGGCTTTGCCATCGTTCGCATGAAGGGTAAGGGCGCCCAGGAGGACACGATGGGACAGTTCGACAAGCTGGCCGGCCTGACCGAGCAGGAACAGGATCAGGACGACGGCCGCAACCCTCTCCACGAGATGATGGGCATGATGCCCCGTCGCTACATCAACAAGCGCGATCTCCAGTACGCGCTCGAGGATGCGGCCACGACATGCGAGCGGATGTGGGCCGAGAAGAAGCGCTGGAAGGACCCCGGACTCTCCAAGATGGAGCCCAAGCACAAGGCTCTGGTCTCGTCGCTCCGTGCGGCGGCCAAGGCTGCGGAGTCCTGTGCCGACGCGGCGGACAAGCAGCGCGGCAAGAACCTGTACTAGCGTGTGCCTGTTCGAGCGGATCGTTCCGGCAGCTGCCCGGAGCCTGCACGAAGGCGTCTTCGATCCGCACATCCTCAAGGTGATCTTCCTCGGCGGCGGTATGGGCTGCATCGCGCCGCACACGAAGATCCTCGATCCGCGTACGGGACTGGAGGAGCGCGTAGACGCGCTGGCCGAGCGCGGAGGGCCGATCACCGTACTTGCACTGACACCGGATGGGTTCGAGCCGGTCGAGTGCAACGCGCCGTTTGTGAAGGGTGTGGCGGAGCTGCACGAGATCGAGCTGGAGGACGGGTCGCGCGTCACCGTGACTGACGAGCACCGCTTCCTGACGCCTTCCGGCTGGCTTTCGCTCTCCGAGTTGCGCCACTCTTGCGACCAGCGGCTTGCAGCCTGCGGCGACCTTCCGGTGACACGTTCTTCGGAACTCCGGTCTGTTCGTCCCGAAGATGCTCTGCGTTCGTCGCGTAGAGCTTCAGGTTCGACGGCGCATTGTTCTGCGGGTTCTTGTCTGCGTGGTGGACAACCTCAGACGGATCAAGGTAGCGACCCAGGTGCGCCTCCATCACCAGCCGGTGCTCGCGCATGTAGCCGGCCTTCGTCGCAAACGGGTGATCCGGTCGGTGGACGAGCACGTAGCCATCGTCGTCCACGATGCGGCCCCCCTGCCAGTGACGATTCCGCTCCCCAGGCGCTCCGCGCTGGTGGCGAGCGATGCCCAGGTCTCGCAGGCGGCGGCGAACAGTCTCCGCGCTTACACCAAGAGCAGACCCGATCTCCCTCGTTCTCAGACCCCGACCGTGAAGCTCGCGCAGTTTCGCTTCGTCTACCTGACAGCGCGCGCTCGGGGCGCGGAGCCGGTTCGCCTCTCCACGGGAGCGCACCGTCGCACCGCGCTTCCGTAGGTGGTAGCGGATCGTCGGCGGCGTTCGGTCGTAGCGAAGACCGAGCTGGACCGAGTTCCAGCCCTCTTGGTAGAGGCGCTCCATCTCATCAAGCTGCTGTGGCGTCATGCCGTTATCATAGCATGTGGAAACGAGTGCGGACGATCAAGCCAGCGGGTGAGGGGGTCTACTACGACCTGACCGTGCCGCGCTGGGCGAACTACGTGGCCGAGGGAGCCGTCCACCACAACTCGGGCAAGAGCTTCACCGCCGGCACGATGTTCGGGAAGCTCGGCAGCCAGCTCGGCGCAGCCTTCGGGCTCAAGGCGCTGAGCATGGACGAGATCTTCGCCTGGCGCGTACGGCAGAAGGGCATCGATCTCAAGACGGCCTTCCAGTTACCGACTGACAACCCCAAGTTCCCATCGATCGGGAAGGAGCTGCACGACCGCTCGTGGTACACGATGATGAATCAGCGCGAGCAATTCGCGCGCGGGCGGCTCGGCATGGTCGTCGATGGCACCGCCAAGAACCCCACCTACATCCTGAAAGGCAAGAGGGCGCTCGAAGACCTCGGCTACGACTGCTCCATGGTGATGGTGGTCACCCCTCTCGACGTTGCCCGCGCCCGCAACCAAGCACGGGGACGGACGGTTCCTGACGCAGATGTGGTCGCCTCGCACAAGGCGGTGGCGAAGGCCGCCCAGGTCTACAAGCAGAAGTTCGGTCACCGCTACTACGAGATCGAGAACAAGGGGACGTACGACACGAGCAGCGTCGAGTTCCGCACCGAGATCGAGCCGAGGATGCACCGGTTCGCCACGCGGATCCTGGCGAAGCCGCTCGAGAACCCAAAGGGCAAGGCGTGGCTCGAGGCTCAGCTGGCTGGAGCGCCCGAGCACCTCAAGAAGAAGGTGCTCGGCGGTCTGGGCATCCGGCCGAAGAAGGGGAAGCGGCGCAAGCTCAAGACGCGGTAGGATGGCGCCATGGCTAGATCGGTGAACAGTGATCCGCTCCTGAGCCACAACTTCGCGTTGCTGGATGTTCCCGTTGCCGGCGTCTTCCCCACCGCGTTTCCGGTCAAGGCCGTCCAGAGCGCGATCAACAACGGGAGCTACGTCGGCTTCCAGTCGATCTCGATCCCCGAGATGACAGTGGACATGAAGGACATCCGCGAGGGGAACTGGCCGTTCACGCACCACGTGCCGCAGGGCTACGTCGCTGGCGGCGAGTGCACGATCCGCTTCGCGGTCTTCAACACGAACCTCGACATGTGGCTCTGGTTCCAGCAGGTCGTCTGGGGCCGCGTCGCGCCCCGGCGGAGTCTCATCGTCGTCCAGACCCGGAACCAGAAGCGGATTCCACAGCGGATGCTCTGGCTGCGTGACTGCATCCCGTCCACATGGCGGCCGGCGACCGACCTGGACGCCTCCGGCTCCGAGGTCGTGATGGAGGAGCTGACCCTCTCGGTCGAGCGGGTCGAGATCCTGCCGCTGCCCGTGCCCCAGGTGTAGAGGGGTTGCGCCTTCAGGTTCCATGAGGCAGAATGCCTCCTCAAGTGAGGAGAATCCCCTCATGGAAGCCATCCTGAAGCCGCGTCTTAACTTCGTCATACCAGAAGACTTAGACGACACCCTCGCGGCCTACTGCGAGGAGACGGGCCGCTCACAGACCGAGGTCATCCGCCAGGTCGTGCTGGAGTGGCTCGATGGGGACCGACGCCTGCCAGCGCCCGCGCGAGAGCACCCGGCCGGCCGGCGGACCAACATGCAGCTCTCACACGTCCTCCGGGGCGCTCTGGAGGCCAAAATCAAGGAGGAGGGGCACGGGACCATCTCTGCCGTGATCGAGGCTCTCCTGCGCTCCTACGTGGCCCACAGGGGCAACGGAGGGGAGGGCACGGACGTCGTTCGGGTGGCGATCTCGAGCGAGGCCCACGACAGGCTGTTCACCTTCTGCCAGCGTTGGGGATGGACCGTCGCCGACGGTCTCAAGGTGCTGGCCGAGGATCCAGAGATCGTCGAGCGCTTGGCGAGGTACGCGCTCGAGAAGGAGGCATAGGTGCCAGGGATCGTTGATGTTCCAGGGGTGGAAGTGTTCGGCAAGGGCAGGGGGCAGTACCGGCTCCCCTGCGGCTACGTGGACGAGCAGGGCAAGGTCCACAAGACCGTCATTCTCCGGGAGATGAAGGGCTACGAGGAAGACGTCATGGACGATGACGAGCTTCTCGTTCACGAGAGGACGACCATGTTCCTCTCGGCCTGCTGCGAGAAGATCGGCGACGTCACCGACCCGGAGAAGATCAAGGCGATCATCGGAGACACACTGCCGGTCGGTCTGCCGATCACGTCGTCCGATCGGCTCGCCATGCGGATCTTCCTCCGCCGGTGCTCGGTAGGCGACATCTACAAGTTCGAGCGCCCGTGCCCGCGCTGCGGCCACATGAACAAGAACAAGCAGCTCGACCTGCGGACGATCAAGATGACCGATGTTCCCGAGGACAGGGTCGGGAAGCGGCGGGTCGAGGTCACGCTCCGTCGATCCGGCCGGAAGGCGATCGTGCGCGTGCTGACGGCCGGTCACGAGGAGAAGCTCACGGGCCTCAGCCTGAACCAGAAAGATCTGCGGTCCTACGCGATCCTGGCCAGGCTCGAGCAGCTCGAGATCGAAACCGAAGTTCCCGGGGCTGACGGCCAGCCTCCGCAGAAGCAGAAGCAGATGATCACGCTCGGCGATCCGCAGCGAGACCTGGAGCTGGTGAAGGCGCTACCCAAGGACGACCGGAACCACCTCCGCGAGGTCTACAACGCGATGGAGGCCGACGTGGACACGAGCGTTCAGGTCAGCTGTTCTGGCCGTCTCTGCACCTGCGAGTTCGAGTTCCCGCTCGACCTGGGGCAGGCTTTTTTCTCGAACACGGGAGCCGAGCCTGTTACGGCCGAGGCGCTGAACTGGTTGTAGGACCGCGCTTCCATGCGTTCCTGCCTCTCGGTTCCCGATCCAACCTGGAGCACGACATCGTGTTCCTCATGGAAGCCTACAATCAGCCCTACGAGGACATCATGCAAATGCCCTCGTCACGAAGGCATCGGTTGGTGAAAATACGAGAGGAGATAGTCCGAGCGCGTAAGTCGGGCGGCGGCGGGACTCAACGCCAGGTAACCTACTCTACTGGCCTGAGCCCACACGTCGGTCGGCCGATTGCCGAGCGGCCATCTAGTGGAGCTGCCCTGGGGGTCTAAGGCGTGGAGATATACAACCTGGGAATCGGCCTCACGGTCGTTGACCACGCGACGAAGGCTGTGCAGTCGGTCGACGCCGCGCTGGTCTCGTTAGCCGAGTCGACCGAGGGGGCGACGAAGGCCGCCGACGGGCTTGACCATGCGTTAGTCGGCGGCTCCGTCGTCCCCTCGCTCGAGGAGGCGGCCGAGAGCAGCGAGGATCTGACCATCAGGGTCACCGACACGGACATCGCCTTCACCAAGTTCGAAGCGTCCGCCAGGCTGCTCAGCCAATCGCTCGGTCTCGTCGGCACCGATCTCAAGAAGCTCCCCAAGTGGATGAGCCAGATCCGCGATGAGCAGGGACGGTTCACCACGATGACGTGGGAGAACATGAACGGGCTCGAGCGTGTTGCGCTCGGGGCTACCAAGACGGTCAGCTCGTTCAGGGAGCTGCTCAAGGCCGCCTCGGCCGGGTCACCTGTGTTCTCCGCGCTCGGCCGCGAGCTGAAGGAGAGCGGCGAGGCCATCAGCGGGGTCGCCGAGAGTATCGAGCGCCTCGAGTTCATGGGCCGAGAGGGCGACGTGTTCGTCGAGCTGGAGGACGCGTCCCGGAAGATGTCGGCCGGCTTCGGCCAAGGCCGCGAGGAGGCTTACCAACTCCGCAGTGAGATGCTCCAGCTGGTCGGTACGACCCAGTTCAGCATCGGCGAAGTGACCAGAATGACCCAGGGATTGGCGGCGGCCGGCGTCTCCCTGACCGAGCTGTCCGAGGGCCAGCAACAGGCGTTCATCGCCCTCAACGATCTCTACGGCGTGAGCGGCCAGGAGATCGCCAAGGCCGATGCCAACATGAGGTCGTTCGGCGGATCGATGGTCGGAGCCCTCGACGACGCCACCAAGTTCCAGACGGCGTTCCGAATGCCGGGGATGATGGAGCAGCTCCCTGGGGTGATCGACGAGGCGATGAGCGCCACGGTCCAGTTCGGTAAGGCGGTCGTCGGCTCTGGCGCTGGGATCGTCAAGAGCGTCTCCCAGACGGCTGGCGTTTACGCCAAGGCGTTCGGCAAGACGATGGCTGAGGCTGTACAGGCTGCCCAGCGGACATTCGAGCGCTTCGCCAAGGCCACGCGGACGCACAGGCGTGTGTTCCTTGGTCTCGAGGACGACTTCGACCCGCTTGCCCAGTCGATGATGATGATCGGTATCAATCTCGACGAGGGCGCTCGCATCATGGCAGACGCGCAGAAGGAGCCGCTGGCGTTCGTGGAACGGATGCGCTACGAGCTTGACCGGCTTCCAGACCAGTACGTTCACGACAGGTTCATGGAGCAACTTCGCGACGAGCTTCCCGAAGAACTCATGCGCGCGATCGAGTACGAGAAGGACTACCTCAAGCTGGTCGATGCGCACGCGGAGGCTGAGAGACGACGCGCGCTTGGCGCCGCCGCCGGAACCCAGTCCTTCAAGGAACTAACGGACGGGATGCTCGATACGACGAAAGAACTACAGAAGATGTGGTTCAACGTCAAGCAGCTCGGCATCGCGTTCCTCACGCAGACCGGCCTGACTGAGGTGCTGAAAGAGACGTTCGGCGGCGCGAAGGACGCGCTCGCCAGCTTCAACATGCAGGTCCAGGCCCTCATCGAGAGCGATGAGATCAGGGCGTGGGGGGAAGTGATCACTCCCGTCCTGGGCGCGGTCGGCAAGGGTGTCCTGCTCCTGAGCACGGTGTTCGGTGGGCTGCTGAGCGTGGCCGGGGGCGCGGCGGCGACCTTCGGCAAGCTGCGCATACTCGGTAAGGTGTTCGGCCCGCTGGGCAAGGTGCTCGGCCGCTTCCCCAGGATCGCCGGAGCACTGAGCAAGGTCGGTCCGCTCTTCTTCAGGATGTTGGGGCCGATCGGTCTCGTTGTCTCTGGTATCTACGCCGTCATGGACGGCATGGATCGGATGAGTGAGACGCTCTCTGATCCTGATGCAACCGGTGTCGAGAAGTTCCGAGGCGGCTTGGAAGCGGCGGTCGTCACTGTCGCCAGCTTCTTCGACAACGTCCTGCTGGGCATTCCCGGTTGGCTCGCCGACAAGTTCTTCCCCGAGTTCCGAGATGCCTTCGACACCGGGTTCGCCAACTGGTTTGCCCAGGCGCACCTCCTCTGGAGCGAGGTGGAGGAGGTATTCGTCGTCGGCGCCACGGAGATCGCGGTCGGCGTTCTCAACACCATCGACCGGATCATCATCGGTTGGGAGCTGCTGAAGGAGGCCGGAGTCAATGCCTGGAGCTGGCTCCAGGAGAAGGCGCGCGTCGCCGGCGTGATGATCGCGTCCGAGATCAGCACATCGTTCTCCGGGATGAAGGCCACCATTCTGGAAGTCCTGGCCGGCATCACCGGCGCGCTGACGCCGATGATCTCCGACGCCCTGGCTACGGTGAAGCAGCTCGTCGAGCCGTTCGCCAGCGTAAGCGATACGGCGGCCTCGATCGTATCCGGGATCACCAAGGCGGAGAACGCGGTTGCCGGAGTGGGCAACGCGCTGGCTGCTACGGCCGCTACAGCGAGAAAGTCTCATGAGGAGCAATCCGCAGGCTACGAGGACTTGATCAAGACGATCAAGAAGACGGGCGCGGCCGAGCGAGCGGAACGAACCGAGGCGGTGGACAGGCGCATTCAACAACTTCAAACCGACATGGACGAACGCGAGAGGGCGTCACAGCTTGCCGAGGCTAGGTACCAAGCGGAGCAGTCCCAACTTGAGCAGACGCTTCATGTGACAAAACAGCGCAAGGAAGAGGCCAAGAGGTTCCTCGGCGAACACAAGAGCGCTGTCGAGAGCGCCATCGTGGAGTTGCAACGTCAGGCAAAGGAGTCTGGTGGCTTCGATGAGTCTCAGCTCCGTGGGGCAGAGTCAGCGCTCCGCAAGCACATGGAGACCTCGCTCCGCACGTTGACCAGGGGCGTCTCGAAAGGCGAGATCTCCTTCGAGGAGGCGCAGACGAAGCTCGAGGAGGCCCGACAGCGCGGTATGGAAGAGGCCATGCGTGCTCGGGAGGCCAGGAGCGCGGCGGGCGATGTGGCCGACAAGGCCGGCGGGGCTGGCGCTGGGGCCATTCCGGCGGAGGTCTGGAGGTCGGTTGTCAACCAGCTCGAGGGTCGCGGAGGAGGCGACCAGAAGGTGAAGCTGAACATCAGCTTCCGTGGTGTGGGCGGCGCCTTCGAGCAAGAGGTAGCTAGAAGAGCATCGGCTGAAGAAGCAGGAGCGGGGACCGGGTAATGGCGAGTCCGATCAGACGAAACCAGAGGGGTCCGCTTCGCTTCGCTACCCTCGTCAAGTACGAGGAGGCGATCTGGTGGGACAAGACCAGGCCACCAGCTGTCGGGGCGCACCTGGACGACCACGAGTACATCGTTCACTACCTCGATCGGCCGGACAGTCTCGCCTACGAGGAGCTGGGCGACGACGCGACCGGCCACCTCATCATGCTCCGCAACGACATGCGGCTCTGGCCGAACGACTTCGTTCCGGGGATGCGCATCCAGATCCCAACTAGGCTCAGTCTCGGTGAGCGAGGACTCCTCTAGTGGGCAAAAAGGGCCTCTCCAGTCCGTTTGCCGGCGCAGAGGGAGCGGGCGACTTCTTTGCGCCGTTCTTTACGCTGAAGTTCCTCACCGTGGAGCAGCTCGAGGGGAACGTCAACGTCGATGGTGAGCAGGTTGGCGGTAATGAGTCACAACCTATTCCAGAGTCTACTGGGGCGACGAAAAGTGGGACCATTACTGGGGTATTCGACTACAGCAACACGATGCGTAGCTTCTCGCCGTCAATCGAAATCACGATGGAGGGCGGTGCTTTTTCTCAGGCATCGGTCACGATAGAACCACCATTCGCCGATGCCGTCATGATCGTCGACGATCGAGTGATCCAGAGGAATGGTGTCATGGTGATCGAGTGGGGGTGGCTCCCGAGCAATAGTTACGGGAAGAGGCTCACCAGCGACACTCACATCTTCTCGATTATGAAGCCGGGTCTGGAGATGTCGAGCACCGACATTCGGATCACGATCAGGGGAGTTGATCTGTTCGCCAACAGTGGGATTGAGCGCCAGCCGACAGAAAGTTACGCGCGATCCAAGAACGCCGCGTCGAAAGCGACGGTCGACGGTACGTTCCCGACCGATCTCAGCATTCTGCGCCATATTGCAAGTAAGACCAAGCAGACAGTGGATGAGGCGATGGTCTCGGCCGATTCACCGCTGAGAGCGCAACGACCGCTCAACAAGTCGGAGCCAGAGCTTCTTGAGCAAAATGAATGCGACTGGCTGCTCTTCAGGCGAATCTGCGACGAGAACAGGTGTTCGTTTTACGTGCTCGGCGACAAAGTGATCGTCGGCGACATGAACAAGATCAAAGGGGAGGAGGCGTCCTACACGCTGGTGTTCATGCAGCAGCCGGTCAGCGATCGACATCTTCCCATGACAGCGTTCTCCACGAGGGCAGAGGAGACGATGTTCTCTACACCAGCTGGTAGGGGCATAATTCATCTCCATGCCGACCCGGATACGGGAGAGACAAGCTCGGAGAAGCACGACCCGTTGTTGATGGCTGACGAGGTGCACACCGGCTCGTTGAACCAGGCTGGTGCGGCGAACGCGGATGGTCTCACCTACCAGGTAGACGAATCTACCCAGGTGGTTTCGCAACCGGCTTTCGGCCCTAACGACACCGGGAAGGTGGTCGGATCTCCCCACGGTGCGCCAAATCGGGATGAGAACGCCAAGCGTCTGGTTCGGGATGCCAATACCTGGATGAATACGAAGGCTACTGCTACGGTTCTCGGCCACCCGCACCTGGTTCCGATGATGATCGTAAACGTGGAGTGCGGAAGTTCTATTTTCAGCGGGGCCTATCGAATCATCAAAGCTGTTCACCGGATCGGGATGGACGGCTACGAGACCGACCTGGAACTCGTCAGGGAATCGGCCAGCGGCGACAAGAACGTGGGGCGGGGGAAGGTCCCGCTTACTGGAGGCAAGTCCCCTCCAACCAGATCTGGTTCCGGCGAGGGAGTCGAACCAGATACAGAGGCGGCGGTGTGATGGGACCGTTCTTCCGTTTCATCAAGAATATTCGCTCGCACGGCATGGAGTACGCCACAGGCCGGCACTACTCGAAGTATCAGGCGACTGTGGTGAACACGGAGGATCCGCAGGGGCAGGGACGTGTCAAGGTCAGCTGCGAGCAGGTAACCGGCCGCAAGGGCGAGCTGAGTCTCTGGGCGTATCCCAGCTCCGACTTCGCCGGCCCAGACAAGGGGAGCTTCTTCCCTCCCAACAAGGACGACAAGGTCTGGGTCTGGTTCGATCGCGGCGACCTTCGTGTGCCCATGTTCTCTGGGTCCTGGTGGGGGAACCGGAACCAGGATAGGAGCGCGGCCGGCTCCCAGGTGCCGCAGGAGTTCGCGACCCAGGGCGGCGAGCCCACGAAGCGCGGGATCAAGACGAAGGCCGGCCACGGGCTCTTGTTCGAGGACAAGGACAACGAACAGAAGGTCGAACTGTGGACCGGGGCGCAGGGCGGAGCCGGTACTGCGGCGACCCGGCACCACCAGGTGCTCCTCTCCGACAAGACCAACGAGGAGCAGATCGTCGTCTCCTCGTTCAAGGGCCACACCTCCAGCTGGATCGACATCACCGGCCAGGAGGCGATCGAGCACAAGTCGGCGAAGGGCCACTTCATCAAGATCAGCGACGCTCAGGACAACATCGTCATCCAACTCGTGAACGGCAGCACGATCAGGATCGACACGAATCCCAGCAAGATCACCGTCCAGACAGTCGGCCAGCAGAAGGCCGAGTTCATCGATTCGCCGGCCTCGATCAACGTGCAGGACGCGAACGGCAACATCGTCAACCTGTCGCCAGCCGGCGTGAGTGTGACGGCGCCGGCGCTGGTCAACGTGCAGGCCGGGGGTGCGGCTAACGTGACGGCCGGCGGCGCCGCGACCGTGACGGCCGCAGGTCTGCTGTCGCTCACCGGCTCAGGTCTGACAATGGTGAGTTCTGGCGGGGCGCCGACCCAGATCACCGGCGGTGGCGCCGCGAACGAGACGTTCGCCGGTGTCAGAACATCGCAGGACGCTGGAGTGCTTCACACGTCCATCGGTCCGTGGATCGTTACCGGTGCGGGAATCCAGCTCAACTCGTCGCTCGGGCCTGGGACCTGCTTGGTGGGGACGCTCGGGGTCAAGTACCGTCTCGTCGATGAGCGCTTCTTCGATTACCTGGAGAACCACACTCATCTGAACGGCAACGCTGGCGGACCTACCGGTAAGCCGATTCAGCCGGTCGTGCCGGCCGCCATGTCCACCGCCGCGCTGAGGGGCAACTGATGGCCACGATCAAGGGGCTCTACGGACCGATCCGATTCACGTCCAGGGGCTACCCGGAGGCGGCCACCGATCTCGCCCTTCTGGAGATCTCGATCAAGACGATCCTCAAGACGGGAATCGGGGAGCGCGTGCGCCGGCCGCTGTTCGGATCCGGGCTCAAGAGGCTCCTGTTCTCCAACCTGTCCCGGTCTACAGTGTTGCGAGCGAAGGTGGAGGCCAGGCGGGCGATCGAGCAGTGGGAGCCCCGAGTCGTGGTGGACGAGATTCTCGTATCGAGCCAAGACAGTAGAATCGTGCTCGAAGTCGTCTGGCGCCAGCGAGGGTCGATCGGTGACGCCAGGCGGACCCAGATTCCGTTCGACGCGGCGGGGGCACGATGAGCAACGGCATTTCGCTGAGCGCGACCGCGCGGGACTTGGTTCGGTCCGGCCTCTTCGGCAAGGACTTCGAGACCAACCGCGACGAGATCATCTCGTTCCTCCAGCTCCGCTTCGGGGACGAGGTGGCGAGCAACATCGTGGCCTCCGAGCAGGGCATCGTCCTGATCGAGATGTTCGCCTTCGGCCTCTCCACAATGAACTGGTACGGGGATCGGCAGGCGGACGACACCAACCTGCGCGATGTGCGCCTGCGAGCTGCGGCTGTCACGATCGCCCGCCAGCTGGGCTACAAGCCGGCGGCGGCTGTTCCTCCAGCCGTGCGTATCACGATGACGTTAGCCGCCCCGGCCCCGAGCCGGTTCACGATCGAGAAGGGCCGCAAGCTCCAGGGGCCGAGCGGTCTGATCTTCGAGGTCGTAGACGAGACCATCTTCGACGTCGGAGAGTCGGGTCCCAAGGAGTTCGACGCTCGGCAGGGAGAGTCGCTCGAGTCGGTCTTCGTGTCCACCGGCGAGCCGGCACAGACCTTCACGATCACCAACGTCCCAGACGGGTTCTCGATCGCCCAGGATAGTCCACAGCTCTGGGTGTCCAACGTCGAGTGGGACGAAAGCCGCTTCCTGGAGTTCGAGCAGACCAACCAGTTCGAGTTTCAGTACGGGTTCTCGCCGCCGCGCGCGGTGCTCGGCGACGGAATCGCTGGGAACATCCCCCTGAAGGACGCCGAGCTGCGCTGGCGGTTCTTCGTGACCAGCGGTACCAGCGGTTCCGTTCCGGCAAACACGGTGACAGCCTTCATGGAACCCATCGTGGCCGGCACGACGCTGGTCGAGGCGACCCTGACACACGACGAGCCCTCCACGCCGGGGTCCGACCGGGAGACGATCAACTCGATCAAGGTGAACGCGCGCCTGGTCTTCCAGTCAGCCCAGCGCGCGGTCACCCAGGACGACCTGGACGGCTGGATCAACTCCTTCTCCGACCCGACCTGGGGCAGTGTGGCGATTGGGCGCGCGACCACGCCCAGGGGCGTGGAGCAGGACGCCGAGGCCCTCACGATTCTCGAGGAGATGACGAACGCCGGCGTCCCGCAGGACACCATCGACCGGCTCTACAACTACTGGGACCGGGTCTTGGCCTCGAACGGCCAGACGGAGATCATCCTGGCCCAGATCCTCGCCGAGGACGACGTCGGACGATACGTGACTGCTCCGGTCGGCCTGGCCGAGGCGCTGGAAGCGTTCCTCGACGAGAAGGCAGTCAGCACAGCCAAGGTCCACGTCACCGACGGCTCCGTCAACCTCCTCTCGGTCGACCTGACGGTGTCGATCACGACGACCGAGGACTATGCCAGCCAGGAGCAGAAGGAGACTGTGGCGGCCGAGGTTCGGTCCCAGCTCGAGAGCGAGCTTCTGGGCAGGGCCTACGGGACGTCGATCCGCATCAGCGACATCTACCAGCTGATCAACAGCATCACCGGGGTGGACTGGAGCCACGCCGCCATCACCGGCGATACCGAGTCGCTGGGCCGGGTCAACAGCTTCGGCGACCTGGAGATCGAGGACTTCGAGGTGATCACCATGGGCGAGATCCCGGCGGTCACGGTGCAGTAGGAGAGACGAGATGGCCGATCTCACCCCGCGTCTTTCGATACCGGTCCCCTCGGAGTTCGAGGAGCCCTACTACGAAACGTCCCGTGACGGGTCGCTGGCCGTGGACGCCATCGGCTACAGCAATGCCGAGAACAGCCAGCTCCAGTTCCTCTCCGCCGGCACGGTCGGGTGGGACACCACCGGAGCGCCGCCGAACGGGCTGGTTTACTGGACCCACGACATCGAGGTCACCGGGTTCTCTACCACGTTCGAGGCTTACATCGCCGGCGGAGCATCGGCGGAGCTGCAAGACGGGGAGGTGCTGTTCTTCATCCTTCCGCGCGCGCTTAGCACGAGGACGGAGCTGACGCTCTACCGCAGCAACCGGATCTATCTCGAGGGGACGCGGCTCCCGGATCTGCGGCTGTTCTGCGCCCGGGTGGGGGACAAGCTCTACTTCCAGAACGGCCTCAGCCTCAAGGACGGCCAGGAGGGTGAGCTGTTCGGCGGCGGCCTGTTCCCCGAGTCGCTGCTTCCGCTTCACCAGCACGAGCCTGCGCTCGTCATCCAGCCGTCCTCGGCCGGCGTCTCTGCGCTCGACGCCGGCATTACCGCCCCGGATCTGGTCCGGGTGGACGTCTACCGGAACGGGCAGCTCATCGCCGCGCCCGACGACTACTCGGTCAACCTGGGGACCGGGATCGTGAACCTCGTCATCGCGACGGTCCACGGGAGTGAGCGCTTCGTTATCCTGCGTGAGACCCGTGACCCGATCTCGCTCGTGCTGGGCCACTCGCACCTCACTCCGCTCGTGATCAAGCCGGCCCCGGCCACGGCACTGCTCGACATGCTCGTGACCGCCCCGGTGCTGGACGACGTGGACCTGTTCCGTGGTGGCGCCATCCTGGTCGATCCCGACGACTACACGCTCGACACCGGGACCGGCTTCGTCACGCTCGTGACCCCGACCGGGGTGGGCGAGGTCTTTGTAGCTCACAGGAGGATCAACGTCTAAATGGGCAAGCCGTCGAGAATCGGCTTCGGGCACAACCCCTTCGGGCACCCGCATGGCGGCGCGCTGTTCAGCGTCCCAGGCGGCGGCCCGTACCCGTTCAACGTCGGTTTCGGGCGCGGCGACTGGGCCGAGGAGGTCACCTGGCGGATCCTCCCCGATGACATGCGGGACGAGGACGGTCTCGGCAGCGATGTTCCCGAGCCGCTCCGTGGCATTCTCGAGGCCGTCAAGCCGCTCCTGAACGAGCTGCTGGCCAAGTGGGTGATCTTCCCGAGCCTGTGGGACGCGGTCACCTGCCCGATCGACCAGCTCCCGATGCTGGCCTACAACGTGGGCATCACGCTCGATCCCGCGAAGAACGAGCGGCTTCAGCGCTCGGAGGTTCTCAACGCGGCCCAGCTGTTCCTGCACAAGGGAACGGATCTGGGCTACACGATCCTCGCCGCCTTCGAGGATCTCCTGGTCGAGATCATTCCCCTCTGGGCCGAGAGCGCTGATCCCAGCGCCGCGCTGACTCCGGTCGATCCGACCGTGTTCGTCCCATACTTCAACAGCGAGGTCACCGACTCGGTTCCCCTCGACGCGGAGTACAACGACCGCTTTGCGCTGTGGCCCAAGTACCTGGGCATCAAGGACGAGAAGCGGTCCCACTTCCTGCGGCTGATCTTCTACCCGACGGCCAACCCGTCACAGGACTTCGACGCGGATGTAGCCTCGCGCCTGGCCGAACGGCTGCTGCGGTTCAAGCCGATCTACGTGGAGATCGACAGGATCGTCTTCGATGGACTGCGCGGCTCGAGCCAGACGTGGGTGCAGGACATCGATGCCGGCAACTACGCCGCCGGCATGTGGATGGACGGCCCGATCGTTTCGCTGTTGACCGCAGCGAGTCAGACGTGGATCGGGACCGTGGTGGCGGACACGGTATGAGCAGGACACTGGAACTGAGACTGCTGTGGGCCGAGAAGATGAGGCAGTTCGTGTCGCCGGAGTGGCTCGCGAGGAACGTCGTCGGTCTCAGCGAGGAAGAGTACCAGAGGGTCAGGCACGCGATGCTCTACGAGCCGAGTGCGATTGACCTTCTTGGGGCTCTCTCGGAAAAGGAGAGCTAGCATGGCCAAGGCGCTAGCGTTCAGGCGGGACACCGGCAAGGTCGTCACGGTCGACACGATCAACAACGTCGTGACCGACGTCGGTGCCGCGATCTCGGGAGCCGTCACGTCGACAGCGTACCCGAACCGAACCAGGAACAACATCGCTGTCTACCAGGGCGATCCCTACCTGCTCTACATCCACACATCTGGCGAGGCACGTGTCGCGGTCTACCAGAGCGGGACGTGGTCCGACATCCCATCGGCCGCTCTCCCACCTGTGTCCGGGACCGTCGTTCCGATCAGCCTAGAGGTCGTTCAGGACTACCTCGTGATGAGCGTGTGGCGCCAGAACTCCGCCAGCGTGGACGGTCTTCTCGTGAAACGGACGGTCGATGGCGCGACATGGAACGCTCCGGTGCCGATCGGCGCTCCGGTCCAGCCGACTGTCTCCGAAGGCTGCACCTCGATCGCTTGGCGGCAGGTCATCTGGTACGCCACGGCGAGCGGGGTCATCTACTACAACCCGATCACCAACACGATGGGCGGCGCCTTCGACGACGGCGACGACGGTAACCTCGACGGCCAAGATGCGACCGTCGGCTCGTTCGCGTTCTGGAACAACGGCCTCTACTTCCTGAAGCCAGGGTCAGCGCTGTCCCTCTACCAGCTCGACGCCGCGTGGCAGCCAACGGCTCCTGTTACCCCGCCGGCCTGGAACAAGCTCCCAGCTACCGGGATCCCCAGCCTGGGGCCGCTCACGATCGTGCCGGACGCACCGCCGGCGTTGCTGTTCGTCAACAAGATCGACGAGCTGTGTATCCTCTACTCGGCCGCGCTCGGCTCGAAGCTGGTCAAGACCAATTCGGCAGCCTTCCCGGTCTTCACCTTCACAGACGTGACCACCGGTCTGCTCCCCTCGGCGATCCAGAGCATCTCGGACGGCGGCTTCACGCTCTTCCAGGATGACCGGCGCCGCGTCAACGAGGTCCAGAACATCCTGGTCCACAGTAGCAGCTCCACTCAGCTGGCTACGTGGGATGGCGTGTCGGAGATCGACGTCCGGGCTACCTTTGCCCACCGGGTGATGCCGCCGGACGAGCGGTTCGGGGCGCTGCGGACGTTCACGAACCTCCAACCGACGACGTCCATCACTGGCGTCGCTCAGCCGTGGGATGGCCGGGTCGAGATCGACTACGACGTCCGGGATGCTAGCTCGCGACCGGTAGACATCTTCGGCGAGTACTCGGTCGATGGCGACGAGTGGCTTCCGATGACACAAGGGGACGGCGACGATGGCAACGAGCAGCTTGCCACGACCCCGGCCGGCAACAGCTACCAGTTCTTCTGGGACGCATGGGCGGACCTAACGGGCACCTATCCCAACATGAACATGCGGATCGTCTCGCGGATCTCCGGCGTCTAGGAAGATGGGGCGTTCCGTCGGCAGATGGTGGTAAGTTCGGTCACAGGAGGAGCTGAATGAGCACCCTGATCAGGCAAGGCGACACGCTTCCGTTGTCGTTGCAGCTCCCGGATGGGGTCACGACGAAGTACCCACAGGCGGACATCTACGGAGCGTCTGGTGGGCACCTGACCACCGTGGATCTCGTCCATCGTGCCACGGGCCTCTACACGGTCGACACGGAAGCCATGCCGGCCGAGGACTTCGTGACGGTCGTCTATACCGTGTACGACGACGCCGGACACACGATCGTCTCCGGCTCGTACAACCGGACGTCCGAGGTGTTTGTGGCGGCCCTGTTCGTCGTTCTGACCGACGGCGTGGATGGCTCGATCACCGTGCAGGCGGCTCTCGCCCGAGCGAACGCGGCTGCCTCCGGGCGAGTCGTCAGGACAATGGGCAACCGCTATGAGTACCGCAACAACGCGAACAGCGCTCCCTTGTTCACCAACATCGACAACGATACGGAGCGCACACCGCTGTGACGACCAGGCGGGTCTACACGTTCGGATGGGACGGTCCTACGCCGGCTGATGATGATTACGAGCCTACGTTCATCTTCACCGGCGGATGGTTCGGCCAGTCGTTCGAGATCACGCCTGTCGAGCCGGAGGATCCGACGGCCGTGTCTCGCGAGCAGAAGATCCCCGGTCTGTTGACCGAGTACTTCGCCGTCGGCACCGGATCGACCCTCAGCGCCGGTACCAGGGGCGTGGAGGGGAGCGACGCGAGGGTGGGCGAGGTGGTGCCGTAGTGGCTGTCTTCCCGACGATCACGGTCGACAAGCAGAACGTGAAGTTCCGACATGGGGAGCGCTATGTCTCCGAGGCCGCGAACCGGAGCTTCCTCGGGATCCCGCGCGGCGTCTACTACGGCTTCATCCCCACCTTCGAGAACAACATCCTGACCCTCGCCCCAGACCCGGTCTATGGCGTCTCCCAGGCCCGGCTCACGTCGTCCGATGATCCCATGGTCGCGCTCGATGTCGTGACAACCGAGGTGATCACGCTCGACTTCACCGGTCACTCGTCCTATCCGGCTGACGTGGTTCTCACAGCGGCCGGTGCAATCGGCAGCGCGTTCTCGGCTCAGATCGTTACGCAGCCTGTCGGAGCGATCAACGAGCGGACGGTGATTCGACTCGGTGTCGTGACGGCCGCCAACACGATCTCCATCGACCAGCCGAGCGATCGGAGCAGTCCCTTCGCCTACGCCAGCGCGCCGTTGGGATATGGCTTCATGCAGTCTGGGTCGGTCGAGGATCTCATCGCGGCCGTCTCGCTGGTGCAGGAGGTCGAGAACGCCCGGACCGACCTGACCGGATTCACGCACCCGAGTCTGCGCGAGCGCCTCGACGCCGACGCCGCCGGGCCGGCCATTGCCGATCGGCTCGGGAAGGAACTGCGGACGATCGTCAGCGAGGACATTACGCTGCCGTCGGCCCCCACAGGCAGCATCAACGTAAGCCGGTCCTTCTCCGCCCTCTACCGGTCGAATACGCCGGTCGAGAACATCCAGGGGTTCGCTTCCGAGGAGCGAGATGGCGCGATCACCGGTGGGACGCTCCCAGCTGTGGTCCCCGCCGGTGCGCTGTCGGACTCCGAGCGCAACGTCTGTATGGTCATCGACACCACAACCGAGCGGAGGATCCAGAACGCCTCCAGAGTGGCGGCCTATGGGCGGCTGACGCTCTCCGAGGTGGCGCTGACCGGCACGCTCACCTTCGTGGCCACGAGCGATCGTGTCAGCGGAGCTGGCACAGACTTCCCGAACCAGGTTGAAGTCGGCGACATCGTGCAGGACACGGTCGATGACTACTACGAGGTCGCCGCGATTCCTCAGTCTGTGACCGGCGAGCTGCTCGCGACGATCGGCGGTGCGCCGGCTCCTCACGATCTTTCGACGACCCCGCTCTCGAACCCAACAGCGATTACTCCGGGAACCGTCGTGATCGACGTCGTCGTGGACGGTGTTGGCGCAGATACGATCATCGATGACGGAGCCGGGAACCTCACGAGCACCGCGTTGACAGCTCCCGGGACGATCAGCTACGCGACCGGGGCAATGACCGGAGTTACGGTCAATCTCGGGGCGGGCTCTACGGTGGTCGCCGCCTATGACACGGTGCCCACCGAGATCCAGCTCTCGACATCTGCCGCTACCTCCGGCGCTTCGGCCGGATTGCTGCGGCGGCGGTTCACGCTGTCCTTCTACGTTCGCGCCGGCATCGCTACTGAAACCGCATTGGCGCTGGAGGGAGGGCCTACTCTTCGTTTCTTCTTTCCGGTTTGGGATACGATGCAGGTGTCCCAGTTCGACTATCTGCCCTACCTCTTCAAGAATGCCGACGCCGAGCCTGTCATCGATGCGACCACATCGCTGTCGGGCCGGGCGCTTGTGGCCCCGAACGCCGTGGACGGAAAGGCCGGGGCGATCAACTCGATCGAGGACACCGGCAACCCGCTGCCGGATGGCTACTACCACACGCTCAATTTCCTCGGCGCTTACACCACCGGAGGCGGCGTCGCCAACATCACGCAGAGAGGACCGACGGGGCCAACCGGACCAGACGCGTCCGGCGGTCCGACAGGACCGACAGGATCGAAGGGACCCCAGGGGCCGGGATTCGAGAAGTCGTCCGGCGATGGCACCTACGCGCTCCCGGAGACGCCGAACATTCCGCAAGGAACCTCTCCATACCTGCCAGGTACCACCTGGACCAAGACGTGGGACTTCGGTGCTACTCACAGCATGTCGGACATCTTGTTCGCTACCACTGGCATCTCCAAGTGGAACCCGAACCACAACAGCGGGGATGACCGATTCGAGATCGTGCTACTCGAGAAGATCTCGAGCACGACGCTCCGTGTGACCGGCTATGTACCCCTTGGTTCGCCAAACGTCGCCGGCATCAGATTCCTCTTCAACGCTGGAGGACTTGACTGATGGCCATCTACCCCGTCGAGTACTTCACCCTGGGCAACGCACTGCTCGGTTACTCCGACCAGTGGCAGTCGGCCCCTCTGGTCCAGAAGTTCGGCGGGATGCCGAAGGGCGTCTACGTCGGCTTCACGCCGACCGTGGCCTCGCCGGTGCTCAACCTGGTGACCGACCCTGCCGAGGGGTTCTCACTCCTCAAGACGGCCTCACAAGACGACCCTGGCAACTTGACCGTCGCGCTGGACTCGAACGTCTCCCTGGACTTCACCGGACAGCCCCCCGGTGACTTCCCGATCCACGTGATCGCCCGAGCTTCGTACACAGCCGACGGGTCAGCGCAGACATCGGCCGAGATCATCACCAGGTCAGCTGGACCGGTGGCCTTCGACGAGACGCTGATCTGTGTCGTGACCGGAAACGCCGGGGCGATGACGATCTCCTACAGGCTCGTGTTGCGCTTCGGCCACACCCACACGGTCGAGTTGGACGCCAGTCTCAACGGTACCTCCTCTACCGATGATGGCCACTTCCACACGGTCGTGGCCGGCGTCGTACAGACGGCGTCCGGCCACACGCACCCTTTGGACATGCTGCGGGACGCGCCGCTGGCCTACGACGGCGTCGAATTCGGCTTCATGCCCGCCGGCTCAGTCGAAGATCTTGAGACCGCTGTCGAGATCGTCAACGAGATGGCCGCAGCTCGGATCGGGCTGGACTCCACCGTCTACGACACGCTCTCCGAGCGGCTCGAGGCCGACCAGAGCGCTCCATCGATGGGCGGCAGGCTCGGCTTCGTCCTGGTGGTGCTGCGAAGCAACGACTACCTGATCGAGGCCGGCGACACGTCGGTCAACGTCTCCGGCTCGTTCTCGGAGGTCAACCGGGATCACAAGCCCGAGATCACCCTCGACGGGCAGGGAGCCGAGGGCGCGCGCGGGGCCATCTCGTCGCCCAACGACGACGTGCGCAACATCTCGATCGTGCTGGACGCCACGACCGGCTATCGGCTACTCGATGGAATCGACACCAGGCGTGTCATCTTCGGTCGTGTGACCGGTCCTGTAGAGGCAACGCTCACCGGTGTTTACACCTTCTCGAACGCACAGAAGACCGTCACGATCGCCGGCGGTCAGGCGCAGGGCGAGCTGGAGGAGGGCGACACGATACTCGGAGCCGATGGGCTCTACTACGAGATCGCGACGATCTTCTCGGACGAGCTGATCGAGCTGGCCGACGAGTACCAGGGGCCGAACGCCTCGTCGGGCGGCCTGACATCGCGTCGCTGGACACTGGAGCTGAAGAAGATCCTCGGCGTTGAGGTCGATGCGGAGGCCGATGCGGCGACAACCATCCGGTTCATTTTCCCGGCCTTCGTTCCGCTTGAGACCGGCATGGCCGATCAGCGCCTCATCCACCACATGCCAGGCGGCAAGCCGCCGCTGCCGGACGCCTCTACCACGCAGCCGGGCCGCGTCCTCTTGTCTCAGGCGGGCGCGAAGCTGGGAGCGATCAACATCCAGAATGCCGGCTCTCCTCTCGCCGGCGGCCCGTTCCACACGGTCAACTTCCGCGACGGCGGCGGACAGGTCGTCGAGACCGGCGATGGCGAGGTGACGGTCGGCGAGATCGGCCAGACTGGGCCGACTGGTGACCCGGGTGTCACAGGCGCTCCCGGACCAACAGGTCCAATTGGCGATGGCTTCACCCAGATCACACCGTGGGCTGGGAGTGGTTGGTACCCGTCCTCTGGCTACAACCCGGGTCCGCTGAACTCTCACAGCTTCTCGGCTGGCATGGGTCATACCATCAGAGCCCTTTGCGGCGGCTTTGCCTCGTGGGACGAGCAGAACTTCTACAGCGCCCCTTTCGATGAGATCGAGATCATCGACATCACCGGCTCGGGAACGACCACCGGCCAAATTGACATCACTATCGCCGGAGACACCAGGCTCAAGCTGTTCCTCTCCTCGGCTGGTGCGTAATGACGAGCTTCCCGACATACGCCTTTACCGAAGAGTTCGTGAAGGCTCGCTTCCAGGAGCCGCTCGTCGGCGAGGCAGTCAATGCTCGCGCTCTCGCCCTGCCGCGCGGCGTGTACCTGGGATTCATCCCCCAGACGACGCCCGGGTCCGACATCCTGGTGCTGGCGGTCGACCCGAATCACAACTTCTCCAAGCTGTCGGTCGGCTCTCAAACCAGGAAGATGAACGTCGACCTGTTCACGGCAGCTGACGTGGACCTGAACTTCAACGGCCACACCGCGTTCCCGGTCTACGTGATCGCCCGAGCGGATTATCGGGACAAGATCGCGACTCAGGCCAAGATCCTGACGAGATCTACAACCGCCTCCGGCCCGCAAGAGGTTCTGATCTGCAAGGTGGACAAGGTCGGCGACGACCTCGTGGTCACCTACGACTTCCCGGACACGCGCCAACCTCCGATCGCCTTCGAAGGCCAGGTGGCCGGGTTCATGCCTGATGATGCGATCACCGACCTGGAGATCGGCAACTCGACGAGGGCCGAGGTGACGGATGCGCGGCTGTCGACACACACGACGCCCGCGCCCCACGCGAGCCTGGCCGATCGTATCGAGGCTGACCTGATCGGCTCGTCGATGGCCGACCGGCTCGGCTACCGGCTCAGTCTCATTGTCGGGAATCTCGTGGCCGGCGTGGTCGGGACCTCGACGAACGTGTCCGGCTCGTTCGCAGCCACGAATCGCGAGCTGGCGCCGCTGCTCGACATCGAGCCCGGAGGGACGGAGTCGGTCGAGGGGGCGCTCACCGATCCCACCGACACACTACGGAACCTGTGCTTCGTCGTGGACGGCGCGACCGGACAGCGGGTCGTTAGCCCGACTACCCAAGAGCCGGTGTACGGAAAGCTCTCGTTCTCCTCTGGGGCCGTCTCCGGCACGATCAACTTCTACAACGGCACGACGACCGTCGATGGTACTGGGAGCCCATTCGCCTCCATCCAGGAGGGCGACCTGGTGAAGGCGACGAGCCCGCCTGGTGACGACAGATGGTACGAGGTCGCTGAGATCGCCGACGCGAACAACGCTACCCTGGGGGCCGCCTTTCAGGGGGGCACGCCGGGCGGGCCGGCTGTTCCGGTCCTCAATCCGCCCTACCGCCGGTTCAATCTGGCCTTCTTCACGGTCGCCGGCGGCGCCTACTCGATGCCAGCCGATAGTACGATCAGGTTCCTCTTTCCGGCCTTCTATCGCGCCGACAAGTCGATCTTCGATGGGTGGCTGTTCCTCAAGCGAAATGGCGAGCTGCCACCTGTCCCTGATGCGACCGAGACTACCCCCGGCAAGGCGCTGCTCGCAGCTCCAGGCGGCAAGGTCGGGTCCCTCCGTTCGGTGGAGAACAATGGGACATCGATCGGTAACGACTTCCATACGCTCAACTTCGTCTACGGAGGGGCGTCGGACTCTGGTCTGGGCGTGGCCGAGGTCTCTGTGCTCGGCGCCAAGGGGCCGAGCGGCGCCGACTCGAACCCAGGCCCGACCGGGCCGAAGGGGGACGCCGGGCTCGGGTTCACAGCCTGCAACGAATTCGAGAAGGACTCCGTCTGGGTCGGCCCCGGGCCTACGATCTCCAAGTCCTACACGGTCGACTTCAGTCTCGTGTCCCCGGCGATCTCCACCATCCGTCACGTATGGGGCGGTTTGGCGGGGCTACGCGGAATGCAGCCCGGTAGGGAGATCAGGATCGACCATCTCAGCGGCGTCGGATCTAGTACTGGCAGGATCGACGGGCAGCTGATCGGCTCCGCCAGCAATCTCTACTTCAAACTGTGGTTGGGGGCCTGCGAATGAGGCACTTCTTCGGATACCTGTCGGACGGTGCTCTGACTTCCATGGAGACTTACAATCCTGGCGGCTGGCCGATCTGTGACTGCTCGCCAGGTTGCCCCGGTCTCTCCAACCCAGACTGCAAGAACAGCCTCTCCACGTCGCTGCGGAAGAGCCGTGCCGTTAGTCGGCCAGACATCGTCGGCTACGTTCTCTACGACTGTCCGTGCCCGCCGGAGATGGGACAGTGCGACAGCCACGTTAGCGTGGTCTACGGCGCGAGCATGGTGGTGGACGGCGAGCTGGTCGACAAGCCGATGACGACGCACTACATCAACGGCGAGCCGATCGAGGCCGACCAGGTGCTCTCGAGACCGCCGGGCACGGAGTTGGAGTACATGATCGCGGCGCCTGGTATCCCGGATGGCACCAAGGTCATCTGCTTTCAGGGTACAGCTACGTGGGTCGCGCCAGAGCCCGAGTGGGAGATGGTCTTCACAGACGGCCAGACCCCGACGAAGACTCTGATCGTGCCAGCTCAAGGCGCTCTGGGAATCGTCACGGCCGCCGGCTCTCTGGCGCGTGGTATCCGTTTCAAGGTTCTCGGCTGGGCGGTGTCGTAAGCCGCGTGGCCCAACAATCGGCCCGCTGTGGGAGGAGGAAGACGTGAGACGCGTTCTCGCTGCGACGGTGATGGTGGGCGTTCTGTTCCTGAGCGCCTGCGCGTGCAACCGTCACCCCGTGACGAAGGTGAGCATCGACAGCTACGTGGCGTCGATCGAGAAGATCAAGGACAACCTGGAGAAGGACATCCGGCCGGGCTACGAGGAGGCGCTCGATGCGGCCGTCGAAGCCGAGGCGATCATCCCCGAGCTGAAGGAGGGCCGGCTGGACGTCGTGGACGCCACGATCTCCCTCTGCGACGACTGCCTGACGGGAGCCGTCGAGGAGAAGAAGACGGACGACGGCGGAGGTGACCAGTGAGCGGCGAGTCAGCGCCGACCCCTGATCTGAACGAGCAGATCATCGCCATCGCCGAGCCGAAGCTCGTCGAGGCGGCCGAGCGGATTCGCGGGAACTTCATGACGAAGTTCGGTGAGTTCGTCGAGTCGTCCCACAAGGACAAGCTCGAGGAGCTGTTCAAGGACGCGGCCGACGCCAAGATCAAGTGCCTCATGCAGACAGACACCAACCTGGCCCGTCAGTGGGCACAGGTCTACGAGTCCAAGGTCCGCGCGATGGAGACGCTGGGCCTGGGATCGAAGGTCGTCGCGGACGCGAAGGCCGCGAGCTTCCTGATGGAGACCGTGCACCTCGTCCTCGACACGCTCGGCGACATCGCGATGAGCATCATCAAGGGCGTCACGGCCGGGCTCGTGTCCGGTGCGATCAATGCCCTCACAGGTGGCGCGGCGGGCGCCATAGGAGGGAGTCTTGCCAGCGCAGCTGGCTCCTTTCTCGACAGCGCCGTCGGAGACGACGACGACGGACCCTCTGAGAGCTGACGGGCTCAAGGACAGGATCATGGCAGAGTTCACCATCGAGCAGGTGCAGAAGCACGCGGCGGACGTCCTCGAGCTGTTCGAGGACGGCTGGCAGTGGACGGACATCTTCGAGATCGTCCCGAAGGTCATGGAGATCGTCGAAGAAGTGCGGGGCATGACCGGCCCCGAGAAGTCGGCGGCGGCCGAGAAGATCCTCGACCACGTCATCGACGAGACCGACATCCCGTGGCTGCCGGACAGCCTCGTCGACCCGATCCTCAAGAAGGGCGTCCGCTTCATGATCCCGATGATCGTGAAGGCCACGAAGGGCGAGTACAAGATCAACAACGCGGTCACGAAGCTGGGTGACCTGGCTCGAGACCCCGAGACCGGCGGCGCGGCCGAGTAGCACACATCCCATCTGGGACAGCTTGGGGCGGCTCGCAGGGTACCGGGTCGTCCCTCGCTGTTTGGGTGCGTCCTGGTGCTCTCCCGCCCCTGGCCGCATAATGGGACACGGAGCTTCGGCTTATGTCGATCAACCTGGGTCTGAGCCAGTCGCAGAGCATCTTCCGTGACCGGACACCGCGCGCGGCCTACATGTTCCCGGAGATGGTGAGCAGCAAGAAGGCAGGCGCGGCCGGTGCGGGCGACGAGATCTTCGTCTTCCAGTACTGGCCCGAGTCTCTGGACGACAGCTACAACGTCGAGTACGCGCAGAAGCAGGTTCCGGGCGCGAGCCATCCGCTGCTTCAGTGGATCGGCGGCAGCGGCCGGCAGATCACTTTCACGGCGCAGTTCACAGCTGAGCTGGACATGGGAGAGGAGCGCGGTGGCCTGAGCCGTCAGGCCAACATCAATCAGAACTTGGCCGCCGTCGGGCTAATGCCATCGGACCGCTACACGGTGGACATCCGAGCTGCGCTCTCGCGGCTGCGCTCGTTCATGATGGCGGACTACGGCACACAGGCGAGCGGGCTCAACTCGTTAGCCAGCCCGCCCAAGAAGCTCTGGCTCGTGCTCGAGGGCTCTCTGCTGGGCGGCACCGACGACGCGATCCTGGTGGTCCTGCGGAGCGCGCCGATCACCTACGAGTCCTGGTTCCCGAACGGCCATCCGCGCATGGTCCAGGTCTCATGCACCTTCGATGAGATCGTGCAGCACTCCTCGGCGGGGAAGGGCCAGTCGTCGATCAAGTACATTGGCCGGACGCCGTTCGAGCAGGACGGCCGCAACTACAGGTACAGAGGCACCGTCGACAGGGTGCTGGGGCAATAGCTCCCGGGGGGCGTGATGGCAGGCACAGGCGAGACGAGCATTCGCTCCTACAACTACTTCGTGGACACCACGATCCAGGGCGCTGGCGCCTACGCCGACAACGAGCTGGTGTTCGAGGATCTCGACACGTCCAACCCGTTCACGAGCCACTCGATCATGCTGGCGAACGACGCCGGATCCGACATCTACTTCCGAATCGCCGCCGATCCTGGCGGCGGCGCAGACCACGGTCGCATCAAGACCGGCGAGGTCTTGACCCAGGACTTCAGGCGCCTCAAGGCGATCTGGCTGAAGGGCACTCCCGGGGCGGCCTTCCGTTTCTGGGCCTGGTAGAGGTAGCCAGTGAGCGGCTTCGGAAAACGAGGACCCGGTGGTTTCACGGTCGGACCCCTTCAGGGCGTATGGGGCAATGAGCGCATCTTCGTCGCCGACATGCTCCAGGTACCGGAGGGGAGCTGGCCGATCACGGCCACCGCTCCGGTGGTGTCGGACACGTACTCGGTCACCGGGCTGGGTCGCGCCTACGCGGATTCCGGGGAGTCCGGTGTCGGCCTGAGCCTCAAGATTCCGGCCGGAGTGACGACAGCGGTGTTCCGTATGCCGGGACGAGCTGGGGACAGCCCGGCGGTCGGCGGCCAGGTGGTCCTGCGCCTGCACGCGAGGGTCGGAGCCGGCGCGTGGGCCGGGCCGAGCGCCCTCGGTCTTCTCGATGTTCCAAACGACCTGGCCCAGAGCTGGTCGTTCTCGACAACGCTGGCCGCGCTCAGCCTGAGCCCCGGCGATTCTGCTCAGTTCCTCCTGAGCAGAAACCCGGCCTCGGCCTCGGATACCTTGGTTGGGCGCTGGTTTCTGTACGAGCTGGGAGTCAACTTCGCATGAGCGCCCTCAACAAGCCCGGAGGCGTCTTCGGGACGCCGGTCGATCCGGCCAGCCCGTCAGGTATCCTGATCGACCCGTTCACCGAGATCGGATACGCCCCGAACCTGGACGACGTGATCAAGGGCAACGGACTCGGCGGATGGACCGTCGGTCAGCCCTCATGGTCCGGCATCGTCTTCAAGGGTACATGGGATGCGGCCACGAACATGCCGGCTCTGGCGTCGGGTGTCGGCACGCAGGGCGACTACTACATCGTCTCGGTAGCCGGGTCCACGAACCTAGACGGGATCAACAACTGGACCGTCGGGGATTGGGCCATCTTCAACGGAACAGTCTGGCAGAAGGCCGACAACGACACGCGTCCAGACTACGGCGCGCTCACGGCCGACCCGACCGGTATCGGTACTCCGCCGAACGGAGCGAAGTACTACAACACGGTTCTCGACATGGAGATGCGCTACGACGCGACTCGCGCGAAGTGGCTGTCCGCTGTCGAAGGGCTCATCTACTTCGGAAGAAACGGCAACGTCGGGCCAGGCGCTTACTACCGTGGAATCGACGGATTGGCGTTCTCCGCTACAGACGGCTTTCCGGCCTACTTCAACGGGACCGTCGTCGCGCTGGGCTATACCAGGGCGGATACCGACAGCGCGACTTTCGAAGTCGTCGCCGGAGGTGCGGCAACGGGTGCGGAGCTGATTTCGACTGCCTTATCGGGTCATGTCAGCAATCTGAACTCGAACTTCAATCAAGGCGTAGTTCTGGCCGTGCGGAACAAGGCCGGAGGCAACACGACCACTAACGGACACGGCTGGGTCCGGGTGAGGTGGCGCGCATGAGTGTGATCATCGGCAAGAACCAGACAGCTGGGGCGCTCGCGCTGACACAGCTCCCGGTTCCGAACCAGGAGATCCCGGCCAGTGGGCAGGTCACACTCACTGACTACGCGAGCGTGTCCGAAATACAGAACGACCGGGAGGTGGCGTCGTACATAGCGGCCGACGACCTGCTCCTCAACATCGACGGGGACGATCAGACAAAGGAGCAGAGCCTAGCGGCTCAGTCCCCCGTGACCTTCCCGGTCGATGACACGACCGAGTTGGTCCGGGATCCGGTTACTACCACAAAGCGCGTCCGGCTGGACGCTGGATCGGTAGCCGCTGGCGCAACGCGTGTGCTGGCTATGCCTGATCAGAATGTCGATCTCGCGCCAAATACAGGGACGTTTCCGGCCGCCCTGCACGCAGCTCGCCATCAGCCTGGTGGAACAGACGCTATGGCAGTGGATGCTGCTGCCGCCACGGGATCGCTCAGAACCCTCGGTACTGGGGCGCAGCAATCGTGTGCTGGCAACGACAGTCGTCTGAGCGACGCGAGGACCCCGACGGGGCACGCGACATCGCACCAGCACAACGGCGTTGACGAAGTTGCGACTGCCACTCCAGCAGCCAATGCGATTCCCAAGGCGCGGGCTGACGCCAGACTCTCCCGGTACTGGCTCAATCCGTCCCCAGTCGATCAGCCTGGTGAATGGGCGACGTTCAGTCGTGGCGTGGTGCAGACCGCCGGCTCGATCTCGACCTCGACTGTCCAGTACGCCAGGGTGTGGCTCCCAGCCGGGATCACGATCAACAACATGAAGTGCAACGTCGTCGGTGGCGGGTCGACGACCAGGTACATCAGGCTTGGTCTCTACTCTCAGGCGACCCCGACGAGCCCAACCGGGACGCCGAACACGAAGGTCGCTGAGACGGCGCAGGTGAACACGAACACGCCGGGGACCAACACGGTTCCGCTGACTGCGTCCTATCTCGTGCCAACGAGTGGCTACTACTGGGTCGCGTTCATCTGCGATGCGAGTCAGCCGTCGTTCAGGGCGACCGGCAGCGGCTCTGGCGGGTTCTGGCCGCTTTACTTTGAGGCGTCCGCTGGGACGACACTGCCAGCGACGGCTGGTACCCTGACCCAGCCGACAAGCGCCGCTATCTGGGCGGCGGCTGTGGAGTAGTTTCATGACCGGCGTAGCAGTTAAGGACCATCCGGCCACCAGGCAGTTCGATGCAACTGTTGCCAAGGATGGAAGGGGAGACTACGAGAGCATCGCCGAGGCGTTCGCCGAGGGGAATCGAACGGTCTTCGTCAAGAATGGCACGTACGTCGAGACGTCGGACATCGTCATGCCTTCAGGCGGTGTGCTCCAGGGGGAGACGGCTGGCGAGACGCTGATCTACTTCGCCGGCACCGCGTCGCAGATCAAGGCCGACGCCGGAGCGGCGAAGGAGACGGCGGGCACTGTCTCGGTCCCGAATGGATCGACCACGGTGACCGGTGTCGGGACGAGCTTCACCAGTCTCCCGGATCCCAGCACGAACTACGTCTTCATCCGGCTACACGCCGCGTACCATCTGGTGGCCTCGATCACCGACGACACGCACCTCGAACTCCAGTCGACCTTCAGAGGCAGGGCAATCTCTGGGATCGCCTACGAGGCTCGCGGTATGTTTGCCGGTCTCACGATCAGCAGCCTGATCGTCGTCGGTGGTCTCGGCGTCGGCATCTACCTGCGGGGTATTCAGCACGCTGTGCTGGAGAAGATCGTCAGCAAGAAGCACGGGTCGCACGGGTTAGAGCTGGTCGACTGCACTGCCGCGTTCCTGCTGGGCGGTGGTGCTGAGGACGTCGGCGGTGTCGGCGTCAAGCTGACCTCGTGCACGATGATCGAGCTTCAGGCGGGATACGCGCAGAACAGTGTGTCCCACGGGTTCCAGCTCACGGGCTGTGAGAAGTGCATCTTCGCCGAGTGTGTCGCGGTCCAGAACGGTGGCGACGGCCTGATGGTCGACGGGGCCACCGAGGCGACGAACGTCACCGACAGCCAGTTCTGTGACAACAACGGCAAGGGGGCGAACACAGAGCCGGGCACGAAGGCCACCCTGATCGCTTCCGGGATGATCTGCCGTAACGGTGGCGACGGCATCGACTACGACGGCCAGTACAACCTCGTCGAGGGCTGCCTGATCGGCGAGAACGGAGGTGTCGGGATCCAGGGCGGCGACGATGGCGTGCTCGCGAACAACCAGGTGATCGGGAACACGGGTGTTGGGATCCAGTGTGGCAATGACCCCGACTGCGTGATCGAGGGCAATCGCGTCGAGAACAACGGAGGGCACGGGATCGTTGCCGACGATCGGTCTGTCGTGAGCAACAACAAGGTGAAGAACAACAGCGCAGCGGGTAAGGGGATCGATCTCTCCGGGGCCACCAACTGCACGTGCGTCGGTAACGTAGTCTCCGGTCACACGACTGAGATTAGCGTCGGTACAGGCAACGATGTCGCCCACAACATCACCTTGTAGGAGTCAGATGTATAGGATCCTCAGCTTCGATGGTGGCGGCATTCGCGGCATCCTCTCCGCTCGGATCGTGGAGCGGTTGGGCGAAGCTCGTCCCGGCTTCGCTGCCAAGACCGACATGTTCGCGGGCACGTCCACAGGCTCGATCCTCGCGCTCGCGCTCGCAAAGGGCCTGTCGGCTCACGACATCGTCGAGCTGTACGAGGACACTGGGCCTCACATCTTCTCGCACCGTGACTTCTGGGACCGGTTCGCGCTCGACGAGCTGCGGCGGGCCGACTACGCCGCTGAGCCGCTGAAGAGGGCGCTCAAGGGCTCATACGGGGACACCCTCGTCGGCGATCTCGGCGCGGACATCCTCGTTCCGGCGCTGAACATCTCCAGGTGGCGGCCCAAGTTCTTCAACAAGGATGACGACAGCTGGACCCTATGGGAGGTCGGGCTCGCTTCGGCGGCGGCCCCGACCTACCTCCCAGGCTTCACCGGCCCCGACGGCTGCTGCTACGCCGATGGGGGTCTGTTCGCGAACAACCCAGCCCCGTTCGCGATCACGGAGACCCAGATCAAGGGCCTCCGGCTCGACAGTGTCGTGATGCTCTCGCTGGGCACCGGGGCCTTCAGGCCGGCGATCCAAGCAGCCGACGGGATGGACTGGGGGATCTACCAGTGGGCGCTCGATCCTGGGCTCCTGATGCCGGCTGTGTTCGACGCGCCGGTCATGGCCGCCACGACGTCGGCCGAGCGGATCCTGGGGGACAGGTTCCGCCGGATCCAACCCCAGCTCCAGAAGCCGGTGGACCTGGACGAGACCGGGAAGATCGACGAGCTGCTGGCGGAGGCCGATGATCTCGATCTGAGGCCGACGCTCGACTGGGTGGACGAGCACTGGCTGTAGCTCTTCGGTTGACGGAAAGGCGCTCGGCAGACGGCTTTGTATAATGCCGGTTCGTAGGAAGAGGAGACGCGATGCCGCCCTTCCCCACTGAGCAAGTCCTCGACATCCAGAGCGACCGGACTCTCACTAACGCCAGGCTCCAGACCAGCGTCGATCTGCAAGATGCAGCGGCGGTTCGCAAGATCATCATGGACTGGGACGAGCCGGCCACTGCGGACAGGATCGTCAAGTTCCCCGATCCGGGCCGCGATGCGGAGGTCGCCTACAAGCACGATGTCGCGACCGGTATCTGGAAGGAGGCCCTGCTCAGCTCGAGCCAGCTGGACAGCGCCAACGATGGGATCCAGTCGGCCGTCATCTTCTATCTCACCGGCCTGCCGATCAACAACGAGACGGTCGTCATCGAGAACGACACAGACGGGGCCGAGACGTTCACCTGGAAGACCACGGCCACGCTCCCGTTCGAGGTCCAGATCGGCGGCTCCGCCGCCGCCTCTCTGGCGAACCTCGCCTCGCAGATCACGACCGACTCCTCGTACTGGGCGGCAGCCGTTCACACGGACCTGGCTGCCATCGCCACTGACGTGGTGCTGATCCGCAAGCTCATTCCCGATGACGGCGACAACGACAGGCTCTACGGAACGACGACGGCCGGCCAGATCGTCGACTTCGGGACGGTTCCCAACGACCTGGACTACCGCAATACGACCCTGGTCGCGCTTCCCTCGAGCGATCCTGGGAGCCGGAACTTCGGGATCAGCCGGGCGACCGCGACCCTCGAGCCAGGCGAGCAGCATCTTGTCCTGGCAGAGGACGAGCAGTACGCCTGGGACGCGGACGCGACCCAGTGGAACCAGATCGGCATCGTGGTCCCGATCGCCACTTCAGCCTCGGGCGGTGGCACCATCGGCAAGTGGACCGCCGACTCCGACAAGGGCCTCGCCATCGCGGCGGGCGTAGGCGAGGTCAAGGTCAACACCAGCCTCGGCATGGATGTCGACGCGAGCGGCCTCAAGGTCAAGCCGGACACCGCGAACGGCATCGATGTGGCGGCTGCCGGGATCAAGACCAGGGTCGACGGCACCAAGGGCATGGCCGTCAACGCGACCGGCCACGCTACCAAGGTGGACGGGGTCACGATGACCCACGATCCCAGCGGGAACCTGGCCACGCTTCACCAGGTCGGCCGCCTGGCGCTGGTGTCTGGGGTCGACGGCAAGGCAGTGGCGGTCACGAGCCTGTATACCGTTCCCGCAGGGAAGACCGCGATCATCTTCGATGTCGTTCTCGTTCCGACCACAGCAACCGCGATCACTGCGCCGCCCACGGCCGGCGTTGGCATCGCTGCGGGTGAGGATGACATCTTCGCCTCGCAGATCCTCACCGGCCTTCTGGCTGTCGGGAACGCTTGGCGATTCCCGTCGGGAGGCAAGTTCCAGATCGCCACCGCCGGCCAGATCGTCAAGCTCGGCATCGACACAGGAGCGACAGGAACGACCCTGACGCTCGACGCTCACGTCATCGGATTGGTGTTCTAGCCATGGCAGACGTTGTTGCTTACGGAAAGAACCGGGTTACCGGAGAACCCGTCCCCTTGACGAACGCTGACGTACTGACCGACGAGTCCGGGAACTCTGTGTCCGGTGGGACGGCGACGGACTCCAGGCTGATCGAGTTCACCGACGACATCGGCGGAATCGCTGCGCCTCAGACCGTGACGTCGGGCACCCGGACCAGATCCCAGCGCTATCCAGACGGTTCTACTAGCGGCCAGTTCTTCGAATTCGATGTTCCAGGGAACTACGTTGGTGGCAACCTCACGATCTACATGCTCTGTCGCACGGGAGCTGCGGTTGCGTCTCCGAACAACGTGGTCAGGCTGCGAACAGATGGCGAGGTCTTCGACGTCTCGGCGAAGACCGTCAATGCGATCTCGCAGACGGACGCAGACATCTCAGTGGCCGACAACACGACTGGCCCCGCCAAGGTGACGATCAGGCAGTTGACTGCCGGCACCTTCGGCGCGGGGGATCGCATCCAGTTCGGATTCCAGAGGCTCGGCGGGCATGTGAATGATCTGCTCGGTCAATACCTGGACGTCCTGCACTTCGGTTACGAGTACAACGCCTAGCGAGCCCTTGGAGGGCGGTAGATGGTAGTTAGGATTGGCGATCTTGCGACCCAGGCTGACATCAGCCCGCCGATCGACTTTGGCGACGGCTCGCTGGGGGACGTCACGCTTGTTACGGACATGGTCGACCAGTACGGCGAGCTGAACTTCAATTCGCTGTCGACCGGCTCCTACGCCATTACCGCAGCGGTTGGACGTCGTCTGGTGGTGCGTGTCCGCGAGAACTGCACCATCAACGGCGCGATCCACGCTGACGGGAGAGGCGGGCCGGGAGCCAATGGCGGTACTGGTGGCGATGCCACGCAGGCGCATCCCGGTAATAACGGCCTCCCCGGCGCGAACTCAAGCGGCGCTTACCACAGAATAACGGCCTCTAGTGGCGGCAGTGGTGGCGGTAGTGGTGGCAGCATCTACTTCGGCACGCCGGTAACGAATATCGGTGACGGCGGTGCCGGTGGAAATGGCTCTAGTCGGTCTTCCATGTTGGACGGGGCCGGCGCCGGGACAGGCGGTGCTGGTGGCGTTGAGCCGCCAACATCGAATGGCTCAAATCCGGGCTCGCAGGGCACTGTCGGCACGACGCTGCCCACTGCCCTTGCCAATATGCTGGACGATCTCGCGTCTGCTAAGTTGGCGGCCGTGTTTTTGGAGGGCGGTCCCGGCGGTCCCGGAGGTGGTGGAGGTGGAGGCGGCTTTCCCTCGGCCGGGTACTACGTCGGCGGGGCAGGCGGGACTTTCAACCCGAGCGAACAGACGGGAACAAACGTCGGCAATGGCGCGAACGGTACGACGCCGCCCACCTCGCTCAACGCAGGTTCGGGCGGAGGCGGAGGCTCTGGCGGAGCCGGCGGGGGACTCCTTGAACTCTGGGTTGGCGGCGATCTTACGATCGGGGGGTCGGGCAGGGTCTCGGCAGACGGCGGTGCCGCCGGTGGTGGCGCGCAAGGAGGCTCCGGTCAACGTCCAGACTCGGCCAATGCTGTCGGTGGCGGTGGCGGTGGCGGTGGAAACGGCGGGAGCGGCGGCAAGGTGGACGTCTACTACAGGGGCACGCCGACGAATGTGAACGGATCCTTTGTTCACGCCAATGGAGGATCAGCCGGGACCGGTGGAGCCGGAGGCACAGCTTGGACGTCTGGCGGGACTGCGGTCCCGGGCGCTGCTGGCGCGGCCGGTAGAGTTGGGGTCAACGGCCTCGCTACTTGGCGGGCTGTCTAGGAGGTAGCGATGTCGGTCGACCAGATCCAGTTGTCGTGTCTCTACGGGTGCAAGGTGCTCCTCACTGCGACCCGGCCTCCGCATCTGACCAGCGAGAGGTTCTGCCAGAGCTGGAAGAACAACGCGAATAGCTCGAGCCCGATCAAGCTCCCGTGCGACGTGTGCGGCGGAGAGGTCGTCGTGAGCGATGACGGGATGCCGGCTTCGGAGGACGGCAACGTCGAGTTCGAGAACAAGTCCAAGCCGAGGATCGACTCGATCAGCGGTAGCGTGAGCGGCGGTACTGCTGGCGGTACCGAGGTGACCGTCCACGGGCACGCCTTCGACGTAGAAGACCCTGTGGTGAAGTTCGACGGCGTTCCAGGGACCGGCGTGGGCGTCGACAGCGGTACCCAGCTCACCGTCGACACGCCAGCAGGGAAGATCAAGCTGGACGTGGTCGACCAGCATACGAAGCTGTCTCACGGTACCGTCACCGACGGCCCCTTCCAGGTCGGCGAGGACATCACGGGCGGCACCAGCGCAGCCACCGGCGAGGTGACGCAGGTTGAGTCGGGCTATCTCATGGTGAAGGCCGTCTCTGGCGCTTTCGAGGATGGGGAGACAATCACAGGCGGCACGTCGAGCGCTTCGGCCGACCTCGACGCCGACCCGACCATCCCAGCGTTCTCGGAGTACGAGACGGTCACCGGGCAGACCTCGTCGTCGACCGCTGTCGTGAAGGAGACGGCCCCGCTCAGGTGCGACACGTTCTCAGGTGATATGTCGGACGGGGAGGAAATCCTCGGCGGTACGTCTGCGGCAAGGGCGACTCTAGGTACTCCGGGCATGGACGGCGCAGTAGCTGTGACGGTGGAGAACAGCAACGGCCGGCGCGGTACCAGGATCAATCATGGTGAGGTGACCGACGGCCCGTTCCAAGAGCAGGAGACGATCACAGGAGAAACCTCGGGTGCGACAGCTGTTGTTGCTGCTGTGAAGGACGGTTTCTTGAGAGTGGTCGACGTATCCGGCCAGTTCACTGCTGCTGAGACGCTTACCGGAGGTACCTCCGGGGCGACCGCAGCCTACTCGAGCATCTTCGCCGGTCAGCTGGTTGCGGCTTTCGAGTACACCGTGTAGACCAGCAGAGAACCCGCAGAAGGCACAGAAGGACACGTTCTAATCGGCTTGACCCCCCAACTCGACGGGCCTAGAATGTCACCCTGACGTAGAGGTTCCGTCTCGCAAGGAGCAAGAGATGACCGTTACCAGGATTCAGGCGACTACGGCCGTCACGGCGAGCTTCCCGAACACTGCCGCGACGACCTTCGACATTCCCCGTCCGCAGACCACCGATCCGGCGCCGGTTCCCTACGCGGAGAACGCGGATCACGTGATCGCGCCGCCGGCTCGCGACGAGTACAGCGCTGGGCACTGCACCGTCGAGCTGCCCGCCACGCTGAAGCTCGCGAACGTCTACTGCCGGACGATCGAGATCATGAAGATGCTGCCGCCGGCCCAGAAGGCCGTGGCAAGCGCGGAGACCGCGCTGTTCCCCACGGGAGCACCGACGAACATCGCGCACATCCGCTACATCGTCAACTTCGACACCGACGTGCTTCCGACCGCGAGCGACGCGTTCCTCGACCTGATGGGCGAGCCGCACGCGGTGGTCGCGACCTCCGTGCGGAGCTTCCCCGGAATCACACTCCGCGAGGGCGAGTTCATCCGCATGACCCTCTACAACAACTCCGGCGGCGCGCTCAACGACCAGGTCATCACGGCCAACTACAAGCTCGGCCTCAACCAGGGCGACACCGGCAAGCCGTAAGGCTGGCCGGCCAGCTGAACTGAACCTCCGCGCGACAGCGTAGAAGCACACAGGAAGACAGGGAGAGAATCATGCTCGGCGAAGCTCCGATCACTGCCGATGTCGTCCTTACCGGCATCACCGCGTTCAACTACACCACGGGCGCGAGCCTCATCTCGTCGCTCAAGTTCACCGTCGAGGAAGAGGAGATGCTCATCGACCTCAAGGCGTTCCTCACGCTGTCCCACAGCGCGGGAGACGGCATGGTCGACGCCACCTTCTTCGTGGACGGAATCGACATGGCCCCGCTCACCGATGGGCTGGTGCGGAAGTCGATGCCCTCGGTCGCCGACCAGGAGGACGCGCTCGTCCTCGAGCGTACCGTCCGCCTCATCCAGGGCGAGCACCAGATCCAGCTCCACATGAAGTCCCCGGCGGGCAACATCACCGTCGAGGGCGCGACCTGGAACGGCTGGCTCACCGCCCGGCGTCACAGCCACCCGGCCACGTCGGCAGCCAACGCCAACGCCAAGGTCCAGGGCATCTACTAGGGGCGGCCCTCCTAGTCGGCTTTATGAACCTCCTTTCACGAGGGCGTTCCCGTGTATGCGGGGCGCCCTCGTTTGGCTACTGACCTACCTTTACCCCACAGAGGACGCGGGCGCTCGAGAGGGCGCTCGCGTTCTCTCTTAGTCCTGGGCGCTGGCGAGCTTCTTCTTGATCGCGTCGATCTTCTGCTGCTGGAACCCGACCTCGCTCTTCCAGCGATCGTGGATGCGGGCCATCTCGCGCTCGGCCGCTTCCAGCTGGCGACCGAGCCACGCGGGCGCTCGCCGGTGTCTGGTGCGCGAGGCGCGGACCCGGAGGTGGGCCAGCTCGGGAGGCGGCGGCCCGATCCGGTCGGCGAACTGGAGCCAGCCGTCTCGGTAGGACCGGCCCGTCGCCAGCGCAACCCCGGCCAGGAAGATGTACTCGACCATGGCGCGGGGCATCCGGCCGATCCCTCCGTCCGCGATGCTCGCGAGCGCGTCTACGGCCTCGACCTCCACCCGGCCGGGCCGGCGGAGCCGGAGGATGCACGACCGGGTCTCGCGGTGGAAGGTAGCCGCGACCAGCCCCTTCCGGGCCGTGTAGTGGCGGGCCACGATCGGGGTGTCCACCCGGAGGACGATCTTCTTGCCCCGGTCGTTGGCAACGGAGAGCGCCAGGTCCAAGACCTGGCGCAGATCCTCGGTGTTCCAGCTCGTCAAGTTCTCGAAGATCAATGGTTTACGCCTAACCCCCGTTGAGCGAGTTGAACAGCTCGGCGAGGAGGTAGCCGGCCCGCTTCTGGGGCGGGGGCGCGGCGGGGGCGACCGGCTCGGGAGCGGCCTGCGGGGCCTTCTGAGCGACCTTCTCGGCCGGCTCGACCTTCGAGTCCTGCGCGACCTCTTCGGGCGCCTGGGGCGCCTCCACGGGCTCCTGGGAGGCCGCCTGGTCGCCGGCCGTGCTCGGAACCTCGGCCTTGAGGATGGTCGTCCCATCCTCGGCCTGGATCTCGATCGAGTCGACGCCGATTCCGGCCGCCTGGAGGTTCTCGATCGAGGCGTCGAGGAGGGCCTGAGACTCGGGATCGAGCGCGACAGGGTCGACCCCATCGCCGCTCAGGATCCCGGCGTCCCGCTTGCCGCTCAGGATCTCCTCGATCACCTCGCCCAGCTCGGGCTCAGCCGCCGCAGCGGGCGCAGGCTCCGGGTACACGTCCCGGATCTCGCTGATCAGGCGGTCGATGGCCTTCCCGCGCTTGCCGGTCGTCTTCGGATCGGCCGCGAGCGACGACAGGACGCTCACGAGTTCCTCGGCGCGGCTCGCGTCGTCGTCGGGGAGATCCCAGCGAACCTGGGTCTTCCACTTCTTCTCATGATCGTGCAGCCATTCGGCCAGGTCGGCGCTGACCCGCCCCACGATCGCGTCGTAGAACTTGTAGCTGGTCAAGAGCAGCTTGGGCACTGGACATCCTCTCCTGGGGTAGGTTCTACCCCGCCTTCTCAGGTTGGTAGCGGTGACTTCCGGGCCGGGACTCGCCTCCCTTGCGGACGAGCCCCAGCGTGGTTCCTGTAGCGGCGCTCACGCCGTCTCCTTCTTGGCCGGCGCGGCGGGCATGAGCTGCTTCAGCCACGCGTGGATCTCGTCCACGCTCATGCTGGCCAGTGCCTCGGCCACGGGCCGCAGCGGATCGGCGGCCGGCAGCTCGACGACCTTGGCGGCCTTCTCCTTGGGCGCCTCGGGCTCGTGTCCGCAGTCCGTCTCGACCTCGAGTGCGTCGAAGGCGTCCTTGACCACCTGGGCCATCGGCTTGGGCGCCTCCTCGACCGGCGCCGGCTCGCCCTCGCCCTCGACCGGCGAGAGCGCGGCGAGCTTCTCGATCGCGCTCGGCGCGACCTTCTTCATCTCGATCCCCATCGTGGCGGCGCAGACCGGGCCGAAGCCGGTCGCGATCGACTCGGGCACGGTCAGCTCCGCGCAGCAGCGAGCGCAGAAGCCACGGTGCCAGAACTTGATCTTGTGGGACGCGTCGGTGCCGTCCACGAGCCACTTGGTCGTGTCGCCGATCAGGTTGATGTTCTCGGCGGTCGCGGCCGTCTTGGTCCCATTCGTGGTGCGGAACCGGCGGACGCCGTGCACGTCGTCGATCACGCCGATGTAGGAGTAGCGCCGGCTGACGCCGGAGCCGTGGAGCACGTGGACGAACCAGCGGTCCTTCTCGATCTCCTTGGTCGTCCCGTCGTCCTGTTTCACCTCGTCCACGGCGCGGGAGACGAAGTAGGTGTGCCGCTTGGTGGTGGCAACGTCAACGAGCGTGACGACCGCCCGCCCGGCGAGCAGGTAGTCGAGGCACAGGTTCCAGGGGACCTGGATCCCGTCCGTGAGCGTCTTCTTCGCGAGCGTCTTCTTGCTGACCTTCTTGAGTCCCACTTGACTCCTCCTTCACCCCTCCCAACAACTCCGCTCTCGGTTCTCACACGGAAATCCGATGTTGCTGGGCTATCAGGGGTTATACCCAGGCTTCCGGGCCGCGCCGGACCGGTCCTGGGTAGAACCGTGAGAACAGGAGGTGAGGTTGTTGAGAGGGATGAAGGAGGATCGCGTGACACCCAAGCAGCGAGTGCTGAAGATGGCCGCCGATCTCGGGGCCGTGGTCGATCAGGGCCGTCACCTGGACGGTATCGAGGTCACGGTCACCGCCCCCGACGGCTTCCACTTCGCCTACAGCGGCGTGCACGAGCTGGTCTCCTCACAGGCCCCTGATGAGTGCTCAGTCGAGGTCTGGCGGGACCTGCGAGAGCGCATGAACGAAGGACTCGAAGCGTGCGATGGCAGCGAGAACTGCCTCGCCTGGAACGGAGAGATCTGATGCACCTCAACACCATCAAGGCCGTGCTCTACGGACTCGCGTGCGGCGACGCCCTCGGCGCGCCGACCGAGTTCATGGGGATGGAGGGGATCCGCCGTCGGTTCGGTCAGGCGGGGATCCGCAACCTGGTCCAGACTGATGGCCACTTCACGGACGACACGTGCATGACGATCGCCATCGCCGAGGGGCTGATCGACGCGGCGGGCGAGGTCAAGCGCGCGCGAGCTGAGGCGCGCCTGCTGGGGCACCCGGTCTGCACGGCCGACATGTCCGATCCTCACTTCGTGATGCCGGTCGTGGTGAGGCACCTCATCATGTGGCTGCGCTCCGACCAGTCTGGCCGCGCGCCCGGGAGCACGTGCATGGGCGGCTGCCGGAACCTCGAGAGCGGTGCTCACTGGCTCGAGAGCGGCATCAAGCGCTCGAAGGGCTGCGGCGGCGTGATGCGAACCGCGCCGGTCGGCCTGGTCTACGACAAGCCCGAGACGATCCTCGAGATCGCGAAGGCCCAGGCGATCTGCACGCACGGGCACCCGTCGGCGTGGCAGGCCGCGCAGCTGGGTGCGCTCGCCGTCCACCTTCTGGCGACTGGCCAGGTCGAGCCCGAGAACCTCATGATCACGCTGGCGCACTTCGCGGGCGACGACCTGGACGAGAACCTGCGGCAGCTCCTCGACCGCGTGCCGGCGGCCGTCGAGGCGACGGTGAACGGCGAGGTCGAGCCCTGGGATGTCCAGACGTTCGAGGGCGGCCTCGGCGAGAGCTGGCACGGCGACGAGGCCCTGGCCAGCTCGCTCTACTGCTTCCTGCTCGCCCACGAGCGCGGCGAGGGGTACGTCGAGACCGTGCGCTACGGCGCCAACACGGTCGGCGACTCCGACTCGATCGGCTGCATCGCCGGCGCTCTCGCAGGGGCCTGGTGGGGTCTCGACGAGGAGCGCGGCGTGCCGGCCGACTGGATCGAGCGGGTCGAAGACAGCTCCTACCTCGCCAACCTGGCCGAGCGGCTTCACGAGGTGAGCGCGTGAGCGACCCGATGGACGAGATCGTCTTCGAGAAGGGCACGATCGTCCGGTGGCTCGAGAACGACCTCGGCAACAGCCTCAGCGACGATCAGCGGAAGATGCGGGGTAAGGTGCTGCGCACGTCGTGGCCGGGCGAGGCGGTGCTCGTGCGCTGGCGCGGCGAGTACGGCTTCCGCGACTGGGCGCAGCCCGACGAGATCACCGAGGTGAGCGCCATCGAGCGACTCGCCGCACTTGCCGGAGGAGCGAGGATTGGCGTGTGAGAACAGCCGGCGAGGTTGTTGAGAGAGATGAGGAGGACAGATGACCTTAACCAAGCCGTTCCAACGGCTACTGCGCGATGCCGAGCTGGCCGGCTACACCGTCCAGATCGACGAGCGCAAGGTCTACGTCACGAACAGCGAGCGGTCGATCGTGTACTTCCCGGCCGACCGGAGCGCGGTGCTCAACACCCCCAGCCAGCTCACCACGCGCGCCCTCTACATCATGAGGCGGCACCTGGGACTCGACATCCGTGAGAAGCGGACGTGGCGGCGGAAGACCGACGAGGAGCTGGCCGCAATGGCGAAGGAGGCTGACTAGTGCGAGTAGGGATCATAGGAGATGTTCACGGACACGCCCGCGAGCTGGCCGAGATGATCGGCGAGCTGGAAGAGCGAGGCGTCGACCGCATCATCCTGCTCGGCGACCTGGTCGACCGTGGTCCTGAATCCAAGGCGTGCCTCCGCATTGCGATGACCTGGCAGTTCCGAGCCAGGTCCGGCGAGCTTCACTCGCTCGAGGTGATCAGCGGCAACCACGAGGATGCCTACGTGCGGATCCGCCGGCGGGTGCCCAAGCCGGGCCGCGACCGTATCCCGACACCCGAGGATCGCCGCCTCTACCAGCAGCTCACCCGAGCCGAGCTGGACTGGATGGAGACGCTCCCGCGATACATCGTGGTCCACGAGCTGGACCTGTTCTGCGTCCACGGTGGGGTCACGCCGCACATGGCGACGCCCGAGATCGGCGGCGACTACATGCTCCGCACGCGCTATCTCGACGACCGCTACTACGAGCTGCCTGGCACCATGATGAGCGACGTGTTCTGGGCCGAGGTCTACGACGGTCGCTGGGGCACGATCGTGTTCGGGCACGAGAGCCACCGGGAGATCGCACGCTACGAGCACGCGATCGGGATCGACGGCGAAGGCTTCCGCCGGATCCACGCGGTCATCGTGAGCAACGAGAAGGATGACGAGCAGCTCGAGCCGATCACGGTCCCGTACGGCGACCAGGCCCGCGACTCGGACACGACCTTCGATCCGCGCCGCTTCCACGACGAGCTGGGCCGGCTGTTCCGGCGCGAGCGTCGAGGGCGGAATCGCGGGCGCTACGCCAGGCAGCTCGAGCCGTGGGAGCGCTACTCGTGAAGCTGGGACACGTCGAAGACTGGGGCCTGATGACCGCGACGCACCCGCAGTGGGGCGACGGATTCCTGGTGTTCGTCGAGGAGGATCAGACGGTCCGCTTCGTGCCCGAGCACGTGGCGGCCGATGATGGCAACCACCTCGGCCCGTGGTCGGTCTACGTGGACGCGTGGGCCGCGACGTTCACTGCCCAGGACGTCTGGGATGCTGGCTGCGACGGGCTCCCGTTCCTGTTCGAGACGACCGTAGGGAGGGCGTCATGAGCGACGAGGATCTGCGCAAGCGGATCGAGGCCGGCGCCAAGTGGATGCCGGGGTTCAATGAGAAACCGATCCCGCCCCGTCTCACCACGCTCGTCAAGTTCATCCGAAAGACCCGGCCTGACCTGCGCGTGACTCTGCGCAACTGGACTACGAGCACGGATCGAAAGGTCCAGGGGTCGCGGCTCCGATGGCCCGGCAAGGGCCGGAAGGGCAAGCTGCTAGAGATCCGCGATCCGAAGCGCGAGCACCTGAACGGTGGGATCGTGCGCGATGCCGATCTGCTCCTTCGTCACGAGTCGGGCGACTGCTACCGCCACAACGGTGACGTCTGCCAGTGGATCGTCAAGCGTCTCGCGGAAACGGAGAAGGGGAAGAAGCGTGGCTGAGGTCATCACCGACGCGCGAGAGTCGTACTTCGTGCTGCGTTACACCAAGCGGGCGAGAATCAGCAGGACGCGGAAGAAGCAGAAGAACGGCAGGACCGTCAGAGTTCGCCTGAAGTCGAAGACGACCGGCCAGCCTCTCTACAAGTGGATCAACAAGATGGTCTATCTGGAAAGCGAGAGCGACGGTGAGCGGTGGGACGCCCGCAGCGGCGAGTATCGGCCGCGACGGAAGTGGGGCGACACGAAGAACATCCTGCTTGCCCATCGGTTCGAGAGCGTTGGCGAAGCGCTCAAGTACTCGAAGATCGTCGGCCGGTCCAAGCAGCTCCTCAAGTGGTGCTACAAGCTGGAGGTGCTGGAGGTCGTCTGCACGATCAGGCGCACGGCCCGGCGCGTCTACCCGCTCGACGTGATCTCAGCTCTCGCCGAGGTCGGCCTGTCAGTGCTGACCGAGGAGATGAAGGAGGCGGAGGAAGCGGAGGTCGCATGATCGAGCGCGAGACCATCCAGGACAGCGCAACGACCAGGATTCTCCTGCGCTTCCAGCGCATGGACGACGACGGGGACCTGAACTGCGTATGGGCTGCGGCCACCGAGACGGGGCGCTCTTGGAAGAATGGTCGGATAACGCCCGACAGGTCGTGGTACACGACGTGCAACATCGACGACGCGTGGGAGTTCGACAGCGTTCCCTGGGCGCGGCGGTTCTCCAAGATCGTCAACAGGTTCAAGCACCTGGTCTCGGACGGCTGGGAAGCCGAGGTCGTCGAGGTCACCGATACGACGCTCAAGACGCGCGAGACCAAGCCGCGCTGGCCAGCTGATGCTGTCGAGGCCCTGGCCGATCTTGGCCGAGATGTGGCCGACGCCGGGTAGAACGGTCCTTGGAGGACACCATGTCCAACAGGAACGGCGATCAGCCGTCTGGTCCGTTACGCCGCCGCGTGCTCGTGATCGGTGGTAAGGAGAAGAACATCCCCGTCTGGGCACGCAACGCGTTCGACATCGAGCTGATCGACCAGCAGACACAGGGAGGCAAGGGCCGGCTCGACACACAGCCGGCCGACGCGATCGTCGTCTGTACGATAGCCGTCTCCCACAACTTCTCGAAGCAGGCGCACGAGATGGGCCGTGTGTGGGGCGTTCCAGTGCTCAAGGCGCGTGATGGATGGTCATCGGCCGTCCAGGACGCGGCCCGGGTCAGGGCCGACTGGTTCGTGGACGCCGTACAGATGTCGGGCGAGGCCCTGGTGGCGAAGAACCCTCCGCGCGCCCAGGAGGCTCTCGAGACGGTTGACAACGCCTGGAAGGCGTTAGCCGAGGGCGAGCGCGAGAAGGCCGATGCCGCCATCAAGCGCATGGCGAAACTCGAGACGAAGCTCAACAAGGTCGAGGAAGCCTACAACCGGCTGCGGTCCGGCGCTCAGGAGCGCGTCCTCCAGGAGATCCGACAGCGAGCGGCCGAGCTGCGCCGCGAGATGCGCGCTCCGGTCATCGGCGAGGCGGCTGAGATCGTCGATGGTGTAATCGACGAGTTTGACGCGGCTTGCGCTTCGATGCGCGAGAAGCTCGAAGAAATCGCCCAACGTCTGAAGGACGAGGTAGACTCTGGCCCGGGGGATGACGGCGAGTAAGCGACGGGCCGGGGGCATTGGTGTCTTACCTGAATGCAGTCGGGGTTGGCGATGCTGCGGAGTACCTGCGGCAGCTCCCCGACGAGTGCATCGACTCCTGTGTGACCGACAGCCCGTACGGCCTGGGCGTCCACCAGCCTGATCCAGCTGAGGTCATGCGCGCCTGGCTCGCCGGTGAGGATTTCGCGCCGGCCGGCGGCGGCTTCATGGAGAACGAGTGGGACAGGTTCGTCCCCGGCCCGACGCTCTGGCGCGAGGTCTACCGTGTCCTGAAGCCCGGCGCCTGGCTGATGTCATTCTTCGGGACGCGCACATTCGACTGGGGCGTGATGGCGATCCGGTTCGCCGGCTTCGAGGTCTACGACCAGATCGACTGGCTCACAGGCACCGGCTTCCCGAAGTCGCACAACATCTCGAAGGGCATCGACGCGCTGCTGACGACCGGCCGCTCGGACTCGCACGCGATCAAGTTCGCGAACGACGAGGTCCGCACTGGCGAGGGCCGGCGGCGTGAGCACACGACCAACAGGGGGATCTCGAGCAAGGACAGGCGCGGCGGCCGGACGATCCGGGATGAGCCGGCGACCGAGGAAGGTGCGGCATGGAAGGGCTGGGGAACAGCTCTCAAGCCGGCGCACGAGCCGATCGTGCTGGCCCGCAAGCCGTTCAACGGCCGGTACGCCGACCACGTTCTGGAACACGGAACAGGCGCGCTGAACATCGACGCGGCACGCGTCGGCCCGAACCCAGGCTGGAGCTACCCGAAGGGCAAGGGAGGCTCTCCCTGCCACAAAGGCGGCTTCAAGAACATCGCGTGCGAGTCGAAGGACGGACGGTGGCCATCGAACGTGATCCTCTCACATATCGAGTATGATTGGTACACGCTCGTACCCGATGCGACGGAGGAGCAGCGTGCCACGATCTATGCCTACTACCGCGTTGACGAAGCCGTGCGAGCACTGCGGAGAGCTGATGCGCGGGATGCCGGCGCGGCTCGCGAAACGACGCTTCTGTACTCAGGCGTGCGCTGGACAAGCGCGCCGCAAGAAGCGCAAGGTGCAGTGGGTGAAGATCACCTGCAAGCACTGCCGGCGGAGTTTCGAGGTCACACCGGCATGGGCGAGGAACGGGCGAAGGAAGTACTGCTCGCGGGCGTGCCATGCGAAGGCCAACCTCAGCCGACTAGGGAAACGCCACACGAAAGCGTCTCGCAAGAAGATGGCGGACGCGGCGACGGGCAAGTTCCTGCGGGAGAATTCGTCGCAGTGGAAGGGCGGCAGATACAAGGACCGCAACGGCTACCTGCACGTGATGATCGAAGTGCTCCCAGAACCGCTGCGACCGTTCGCTCGGAAGATGGTGAAGGGCAAGTACGTGTTGGAGCACAGGGCGGTTGCCGCGATGACGCTGGGCAGACCGCTGGCGCGTACGGAGATCGTTCACCACCGGAACGGGATCAAGGACGACAACCGGCCGAGGAACCTGGAAGTCACGGATCGGAGAGACCACAGCAAGGACCACCGGAAGGTGGAACGAGAACTTGTAAGAATTCGGGCGGAGAACAAACGGCTACGCGCCCAAGTGCGCGCCTTGAAGTTATCCGTGAACTGATTCCGGCTGGATGGCGCAAATGGTTCGTTCATTGTGCTACTGACGAGTGCCAGCTGGTCGGATCGAAGCGGGTACGCACCGGAACGGCGGTGAAGCGCAACCTGCCGGAGGATGGTGCAGACCAGCGGATCAACCTGAAGGCTCGCACTCAGCGCGGCGAAGATCAGACCTACGCCGACGACGATGGCAAGGAAGAGGTCCAGGAGTACGAGTGCGCGCCTGGCTGTCCGGTCGCCGAGCTTGATCGGCAGAGTGGGCGCAGCCAGAGCACCGTACCCACCAATCCTATTGCCATCCGGCGTTCGGCCAGTCCGGCTATCGCGGATAGCGGTAAAGGTCGCGTGGGATCCTTACAGCCAAGAACCGGATTCGATGACGCAGGAGGCGCAAGCCGCTTCTTTCTGACGATCCATCCGCGTCATCCGAACACAACGCCTACATGCGGGCTTACCGTAGAAGAAAAGCTCGCTGCTAGCTGCCGCTTCTTCTATACGCCCAAGGCAGCGACGAAGGAGCGTTGGTCCTACTGCCGCCGCTGTCAGCTGGTCTTCAACCATGAGGGTGACAGCTTCGAGGAGCACGACGAGCACAAGGACGAGGTGATCAGCCACCCGACCCAGAAGCCGCTTGCGTTAATGGAGTACCTCATCCGGCTCGTCACGCAGGAGGGCGGAGTCGTGCTTGATCCGTTCTGCGGGACGGGCTCGACGCCAGTGGCCGCGAAGAGGCTCGGCTTCCAGTTCGTGACCTGCGACAAGGATGAGGACTACGCCCAGATCGCGCGCGCGAGGCTCGCCCGCCTGGACGCGCGAGAGCCGTCAGCGCTGACCTCGGGCGCCTACTTCTGTCCAGGCTGCAAGGAGAAGGGCGAGATCAAGCTCATCTCGCGCAAGGTGGTCGATCGGATGAAGGAGAGCGGCAAGAAGACCACCTGCATGAAGTGCCTGCGGCGCTTCACAGCTGCGGAGCTACTCGGGGGTGACAACGCCTAAAGACGCGGATGGTATATGACCGGCGGATCGGACGGAAACAGCATGTCCAACCAACCCAAAGACGACGAACACGAGGAGGCCGACGTGCAGGCCCAGATGCAGGCGATTCAGGAGATCGACACGAACGCGATCATGCAGGCCCTTCCCCACCTTCGCGAGCGGCGCGGTCTCTTCGTTGGGATCGAGGCCAACATCGGTACAGGGAAGTGCCTGGACCCGGAAACGCCGGTGCTGCTCTACGATGGTCACACCGTCAAGGCCGGTGGACTCGAGGTTGGCCAGCGGCTCATGGGGCCGGACAGCCAGCCGCGCGAGGTGCGCTCGACGACTCGCGGCACCGGCCCCATGTTCGAGATCAAGCCGAAACGCGCGCCGTCGTGGATCTGCAACGACGTACACGTGCTGACCGTCGTGGATACGCTGACGGACGAGGTCATCGACATTCCACTCAACGAGTTCCTGACACGTGACAAGACGTGGCGTGAGAGACAAAAGCTGTTCACCGTTCCGGTCGATTTCCCGCCGGTGATCGAGCCGGAGATCGACCCCTACTTCATCGGCCTCTGGCTGGGGGATGGTCGCAAGGATCTCAGCCAGGGTGTCCAGCTGACGTTCCCGGACGAGGAGCTGATTGACTACCTGCGCGACTTCGCTCCAACCGAGGGGTGCCGCCTGAGCCGCTACGACTATCCCGACCGCTGCCCGACGTTCGGGCTCGTGCGCGACGGGAAAGGCAACCCGCTGCTGGAGAAGCTGCGGCATCTGATGGCGCCGGAGCAGCGGGACTACGGCTACAGCATTCCCGCGCGCTGCAAGTACGGTTCGCGCGAGATCAGAGCAAGGCTGCTGGCCGGGCTTCTCGACACGGACGGGCACCTGTGCAAGGGCTCCTTCGAGATCATCCAGCGGGGTGAGCATCTCGCCGACGACATCACCTTCGTCGCGCGCTCTCTGGGACTGCGGGTTGTGCGTTCGATCAAGACCGTACCGGGCTACGACCGCTCCTACTACCGAATGTCCATCTCTGGCGACATGACGTTCCTGCCTATGCGCGTCGAGCGTAAGAAGCCCCAACCACGCAAGCAGAAGAAGAATCCGCTGCGATTCGGCTTCACGGTCGAGCCGTTGGGTCGAGGCGATTACGCCGGCTTCACACTCGACGGGGACGGCCGGTTCCTGCTCGGGAACTTCCAGGTGACGCACAACACCGAGTGTGCCAACATGCTCGCGCGACTCCGTACCGGCTACGATGGCCCGACCCACGTCCTGTTCGAGCCGCTCAAGGGACGCTTCAAGGAGCTGCTCGGCCTCTACTACGCCGACCCCAAGCGCTGGGGGTTCACGTTCCAGATGCACGCGCTCCAGGCTCGGTTCCGTCAGCACACCCTGGCGGCTGAGCTGACGAACAACGGCGTCGATGTCGTGCAGGACCGCACGATCTTCGCCGATGGCTGCTTCGGCCGGACCGTCTTCGAGGACGGCAACATGACGTCGGCCGAGTGGGGAATCTACGAGGATACGTTCGGGACGCTGAAGCGCTTTGTCCGCTACCCTGACGTGATCGTCTACCTGCGGACTGACCCCAAGACCTGCCACGACCGCATGAAACGCCGCGCCCGCACCGAGGAGGCCGGCGTGCCCCTCGACTACCTCCGCCGCATCCATGACAAGCACGAGATGCTCGCCGACGTGATGTCGCGCTACACTCGCGTCCTCCGCGTAGACTGGAATGAGTTCGGCGACGTGGAGAACCTCAACGAGGAGATCAACAAGATCGCCGCCGAAGAGCGGCTCTTTCTCAAGGACTGGAACGGCCTGTAGGAGGCGACATGGAGAACGTCGTGCAAGGCGGGACAGTGCCCATCGTGCTGTCGTACCGCCGTGTTTCGAGGAGGCCGAAGCTGCGCCGGATCAAGCGCTTCGTCGGTTTCCGCCAGGTCGCTCGCAACTTGGCCGAGAAGGCCATCGACTTCGTGCAGGAGATCGCCTACGAGACCGATCATGAGGTGCTCGAGTGCGGCAAGACCGAGGTCGTCCACTGGGCCTTGCAGGTCGCCGATCCCTGGAGCAACGACAACGAGGGCGAGCTGGTCGTGACGCGAGTGCCGGACAAGCCGGCCTGCGGAGCAAACTTCGAGATCATCACGATCGACGAGAACATGGGCCGTCCAGCTGACCACGGCAACGGGACGGAGGAGAAGATCGCTTCCAGGCCGATCAACCACGCGGCGGCCAGGCGCCGGATGCGCGAGATGCTCGCCCGAGAGGCCCGGCTCGAGGAAGAGGAGCAGACTGAGGAGGAAGCCGCGTGATGACGCGGACCAAGCGGCAGATCATCCTCGTGGCCGATGACGAGCACGGCCAGCGGGAAGAGCGCCGGATGCGGATGCGCGACCTGGCGATGGGCGACCTCTTCCGGGTCGAGACGGACGACCCCGAGGACCACCTGTACGGGTCACGGCAGGTGTTCGAGGCCCTCTCCGAGCCCTACGAGGAGAAGGGCGTGTGGGGCATTGACGTGAGGATCGAGGAATGAAGCTGCTCATCGCCTACGTCGGCCCGACCCACGCCGAGAAAAGCACCAAGGCGCTCCTGACCTGCCAGCGTCTACAGGGTCTCGGAAAGACGGTCATCCTCATCCGTCCGGTGCGGTCCATCCGGCCAGATCCCGAGAACCCCGAGAAGGGCGACCGCCTGGGGACGCTCGTCACGAAGCACGGTGACGAGTTCCCCAGCCTCGATACCGAGTCGGCCGACGATGTCGAGAGCATCGCCTCCAGCTGTGGCGCGGACGTCGTCTGGATCGACGAGCCATCTCTCTGGGACGACGAAGATCTGCTCTGGCCGTCGATCCAGCGCATCCGCCAGTGGGCGGACGTAGTCGTTTCCGGGTGTCCCGCCACCTCCGAGGGCGAGCCGTTCGGCGACTCGATGCCCAAGATCGTGGCCTGCGCCGACCATCGGATCGACTGCAAGGCCGACTGCCAGTTCTGCGCATCCTTCAACACCGCCACCCGGTCGGTCTACATCGGCAAGGAGCCCAAGGTCGGCCAGATCAAGGTGGGCGGGGTCTCGGAGTACGCGGCCGGCTGCCCGGTCTGCTGGACCCGGGAGGCCCGGGAGGCCCCTACGGTGGGCGCCGGAACCTGATTTCCAGAAATCTCGTGAGAATGAATCGCTGAGTTGTTGGGAGGGGTGAGGAGACGAAACGGATCGCCTCCTCAGCTCTTTCGGAATCTGGCACAGGCGCGCCCGAGACCCGGGTAGAACCAGTGCAGAGGAGAGACAACCAGCGATATGAACTTCAACGAGATCCTCAACTTAGCGGCCGTTCTACCACCCAGCGTGCCGCTGTTCTTCCTGGGCCGGCCCGGCATCGGAAAGTCGGCGCTCGCCCAGGCGATCGGGGCGGCCGAGCAGGCGCGCGCCGCCAAGGTGGGCACGACTGGTCTGACCGTCAGACGGGAGCTGACGGGCCACCTCCCGGAAGACATGAGCGGTGTCCCGTTCATGGTCACGGTCACGTTCGACAAGACCGAGCAGCGGTTCACCGACTTCTGCCCGCCCAAGTTCCTCGGCCAGCTCGCCAAAGGGGCTGGGCCGGACGGCTCCGATCCCTACGGGGTCCTCGTGCTCGAGGACATCACCCAGGCGCAGCGCGCCGTCCAGACGGCCTGCTTCCAGCTCGTCCAGGAGCGCAGCATGGGTGACCTCGAGCTGAGCCCCAACGTGCGGATCATCCTCACCGGCAACCGGGCCAGCGACAAGGCGGGCGCCCGCGAGCTGCCCTCCCCGCTCCGCAACCGGGTCTGCCTGGTCAGCCTGGAGCCCGAGCTGGAGGAGTGGATGTACTGGGCCGCGAGCCAGAGCCTCCCCCCGGTGGTCGGCGGCTTCCTCACGTGGAAGCCCGCGTTCTTCTCCCAGCTCCCGAACCAGGCGGACAAGGAGAACGGTCAGTTCGCCACCCCCCGGAGCTGGCACAACCTCGGTCTCCTCTACGAGGATGCGCTCAAGTTCGGGAAGGGCGACTTCGGTCCGCTCCGCGCCGTGGCCGAGGGGCTGGTCGGGTCCGGCGTCGGGACCGAGTTCGTCTCTTTCGTGAAGCTCCAGAAGGAGCTGCCGAACCCGAAGGCAGTGCTCGACGATCCCGAGAAGGCGATGCCTCACCCGCCCGAGGAGCCCGACCGGCTGGCCGCGCTCGTCACGGCGCTCGGCGAGTTCGCCGCCATGAACCAGGACAAGGACAAGAAGATCTACATCAAGCTCCTCCTCGCCCTGGCGCACGTCTCCCAGAAGAGCCGTGAGTGCGTGGCGGCTGGTGTTTCGGTCTTCCAGGCCAACGGTGGCGACGTCTCGAAGCTGGTGGACGCCGCCGACAAGAACAAGAAGGATCCGAGGGTTCTCGCGGTCCTCAAGTTCTTCGCGGAGTCGACCAAGTGAGCGGCTCCGAAGCCCCAGCGATCGATGTCACCTACGTGATCGGGAAGGCGCGCACGAGGCTCGTCGCGCGCCTCCCCTTCCTGGGTCGGATCGCCATGAACATGGCTCCCCGCGCCGCGCGGCCCGAAGACGGGATCAAGACGGCCGGGATCTCCCGGGACGGCACGGCCATCTTCAGCGTCGAGTACCTTGCCACGCTCTCCGACAAGGAGATCGCCGGCGTGGTCGCCCACGAGGCGCTCCACCCGGCCCTCCTGTTCTGGGCGCGGAAGGGCACTCGGCACCACCTGCTCGCCAACATCGCCCACGACCTCTCCTTCAACTTCTGGATCGAGGAGATGGCGTGCGGCGAGATCGAGCTGCCCAAGGGGGCGCTCCTCGACCCCAAGTTCCACGGGATGTCGATGGAGGAGATCTACGCCTACCTCATGAAGGGCGACAACGGCTCCGGGAAGACGGAGATCAAGTGCAAGGGTGGCGGCTCCATCACCGTCGACACGAACGGCGCGGGTGGAGAGGGCTGGGGCGACTGCCGAGACGACCTGGCCGGCACGCCCAACGGCAAGAAGGCGGCGCGCGGCGACCGCTCGGCGCAGAAGAAGCTCGAGAACGAGTGGAAGATGACGCTCGCCGAGGCGGCGGCTCACCACGAGCAGCGCTCGAAGAGCAAGGGCACGCTTCCGGCCGGCCTGCGCCGCTACATCGACGAGCTGCTTCACCCGAAGCTCGACTGGACCGAGCTGCTCAGGAAGTGGTGCGGCGAGAACGGGCGTCGCGAAGACTACTCGTTCCTGCGGCCGAACCGCCGGTCCTACTCCCTGGGGACGATCCTCCCCTCGCAGTGCGCGGGCGGCTACGCCGACGTGGTCTTCCTGCTCGACAGCTCCGGCTCCATGAGCCAGCGCGAGATCCGGCGCGGGATGTCCGAGGCCCAGGGGATCATGGACGAGATGGGCTGCGAGATACGCGCGATCGTCTGCGACGCGGCGGTCCACACGGACATGACCGTCGAGGAGGCGTGCGAGATCGAGGTGAAGGGCGGCGGCGGGTCGAACTTCTGCCCGGCCTTCGAGCTGCTCGACGAAGACGGGTTCGACGGTGCGGTGATCGCGTTCACCGACGGCATGATCGACGTGCCCAACGGGATGCCCGTCAACATGCAGGGGTGCCTCTGGGTCACCACGGGCGACTACAAGCCGCCGACCACGACCTGGGGTGACCACATCTCGATTCCCGACGACAAGGGCGACGAGGATGAGGAGTACTAGGATGGCCGCATACACGACTGAACAGTTGCTCGCACTCCCACCCGACGCGGCTGGTCAGCTGGTCGCCGACTCGGTTGCCAACATCGATCTGGCGGTCGGCCCGATGCCGATCTACGAGTTCGACGACGAGGCTCGGGCCGGTATCTCGTCGGTGTGCGAGAAGCTCAACGCCGATGCCGACGCCACGATGCGCGAGGGCCGTCTCATCTGGAAGGAACCCCACCCGGAGGCGGAGACCCTCCCGAAGGAGTGGACGGTTCCTCCGGGGGAGGAGCGGATGAACCTCATCCGCGAGTTCCTGTCGATCCTGGAGACCAGCATGGTCAACAGGACCGATGTTGAGGCCGCCGACCAGGACCGCGAAGACGCTATCAAGGCGGCCTTCGAGCGATACCGCAACGGGCTGTCCGGCTTCCTCACCTCGTGCGCGCAGCGAGCATCGATCGAAGAGGCCGAGGCGTCGGTCCGCGCCTTTCAGGACGCCGGCGGCATGGTCGAGCTGCTCTTGAGGGCCGCCGCCGAGAACAAGACCGATCCGATCATCGGCCCGTTCCTCGCGAAGCTGCGTGTTCGGTCTCGGGAGCGCGAGGAGGAGGAGGAGGAGGAGGCGTGACCGCCGAGCGCGAGAGGCAACTTGTGGCTCTGGTGAAGCACCTCATCGAGGAGTTGTACAGCGCGTGGCGCGAGGGCGCAGCCGACTGTCACACCACAGGACAGGACGAGCACTGGCTCAGGAGCGATGCTCGCGAGGTAGGCGAGGCGGCGACCGCGAAGCTCGCCGAGTTGGTCCCGCAGGAGACGATGTGACCGAGAAGCGCAAGACCGGTACCGCCGAATGGGCCGAGGTGAACCTCAACATCGCCCAGGGCTGCTCACACGGCTGCCGGTACTGCTACGCCCGGCACAACGCGGTCACCCGGTTCAAGCGCGTCGAGGCTGACAGCTGGCCAACCGAGGTGGTGGACCAGGCTCGGGTGACCAAGCGCTACGGCCTGCGCGAGGGGAAGACGATCATGTTCCCCACCGCGCACGACATCACGCCCGCGATCCTCGACGACTGCGTTACCGTCCTGAAGAAGGTGCTCGCGGCCGGCAACCAGGTGCTCATCGTCACCAAGCCGCATCTGGAGTGCGTCCAGCGGCTCTGCGCAGATCTGGAGGAGTGGCAGGACCAGGTGCTCTTCCGCTTCACGATCGGCGCCACCGACGACGAGGTGCTCTCGTTCTGGGAGCCGAATGCGCCGACGTTCGAGGAACGCATGGACAGCCTCGCGTTTGCCCGCACTCGTCGCTGGGCCACCAGCGTCTCGATCGAGCCGATGCTCGATCCGAAGAACATCGACGTTCTGGTGCTCGCTGTCCAGCAGTGGGTCACCGAGACCATCTGGATCGGCAAGATGAATCACATCAGGATGCGCTGCCCCGACGTGGACGACGCGACCGTGACCGCGCTCGAGGCCGAGATCACCGACGAGAAGATCCTCGCGATGGTCGACCGGTTCGAGGCGAATCCGCTGATCGACAGCAAGAAGGTTCGGACTCAATCAAGCTCGTCATCGAGGAGGCAGAGAAGCCGTGACCGACGTACCCACCCCGGCCAAGTTCATGAAGAAGCCCGATCCCGCTGATCTGGAAGGCGCCAGCGCTGACCAGCTTCACAACCTCGCGGTCGGCCTCGCGCGCCGCATCTGTAAGCTCGAGCTGGAGAACCCGACCGGGGACCAGCGGGGCGAGCACATCCTCTCCCTGCTGCGCGCGTCTGCGGCCCTCGCGAAGCACGACCTGCATCTCTCGTGCTCACTGATCAACTACCTCCAGAGCGAGAACCAGGTCGAGGGGTTCGTCGCCGCGCTGGTGGATGTCGCTACAAACTCGAGGGACGATGAGCAGGTCAGCGAGTTCCTCGTCGCGCTCAAGTCGAACATCAACACCGTCGGCCAGGAGGAGCGCGAAGCCTTCATGGCGGCGGTCGAGGAGAAGAAGACGCGGGTCTGGTCGAGCTAAGGTAGGATCCCTCTTGGAGGTCTTCCATGAGCGAGATCCCCAGCGCCAGCGCCATCGACGACATCGCCTACTTCGCCAAGAGGATCGCCCGGTCTCGTCTGCGGCTCGAGACACAGCTGGCCGCCGGGCTCAGCGATGATCATCCGACCGTGCTGACCGAGCGCAAGATCGCCAATCGCGGGATGGATCGGCTGCGTCTGCTCCTCGAATCGGCTGTCGTGTCCGGCGATCTACACTCGGCGCGCGAGGTGGCCGACAGGCTCGCCGCCGCCGACGGCATCATCGAGGAGGAAGAGACAGAAGAGACGGCGGCACTCTCGGTCATGGCCATAGCGGCCGTCATGGAGGCGGCGGCCCTGGCCGGCGGAGAATGAACTACGCGACCGCCAAGATCGCCGGCTTCGGCCTGCGCTTCGGTCAAACCGCGTCGGCAATCGTCTGGCGGCCATAGCCGACCCGGACGGTCCGGCGGCCGATCGAGTGCTCAGGTACGATGACCCGGATGGCTGGACCGCCAGGGTCGTGGAGCGCTGGCGCCACCTGACCGACGGCCTTGCCCCACAGCACCGTGACGCAGTGAGCATGATGCTCGAGGCGGAGCAGATCGCCATCGTACGGCCCGTGGAGGCCCGTGGCGGGACGATCGGTAGGGGTCGTGGCTCCTGATACCTGCCCGTCGTAGAGGGCCTCAGAGGGCCGGAATGGACGCGGTGGGAGTCGAACCCACAACTTCAACCATTTTAAGTGGTTAGCCTCCTGCCGTTGGGCCACGCGTCCGTGCTTAGGCGGCTCCCTGCTGGGAGCCCTGGCAGCACGGGCATAAACCCTTGGCGGAGCAGGATCCGCACGTGAAGATCCACTGGACATCAGGATCAGACGCGAGCGCCGGGTCCTGGGCCAGAATCGCGCGGAACCGCTCCTCGAATTCCTCCGGGTGGGTCTCCCCACAGACGGAGCACGTGGCAGCGAGGCTCGCAGCAACTACATCGGAGCGGCTCATGGGTCAAGCTCTACCGAGAGCCTAGCTCCTCCTGTCGGAAAAATCTAGGTTTATGGGAGAACACTTGGGGGACCTGTGTTCCCCGACCCCAGGTCAGCGCTGACCAGCTCTGCCAGCCGATCGACAGCACTCAGATGGTCCAGGCAGCTCTGCGGGAAGTAGCAGTCATCGATGCAACTGCCATCTGGCGAGCGATCGGTCCACCGCACGTATACGTCACCGCCCATCATCGTAGCGATGTGGTAGGCCCATCCGCGCGTGCCGTTCGGAATCTCCGGGTGGATCCTGTTGTCCACCAGGATGACGCGATCGTTCTTCTGGATGCGGTTCCTCATCGCTTCCCGCGCCGCCGGCCCTTCCACCGCTTCTTGAGTTCGTCGGCACGCTGCTTGGCATGACGCTGCTGCCAGGGGACGTAGGCTTCGCCGTCGCGCTCCTGCCGGGCTCGCTCGCGCCGCACCCTGGCGAGCCAGTTACCGTAGTCGCGCTCGTAGTCGCACATGATCCTCGAGACCATCTTGTCGGCCGACCTCTTCGGGGAGGCTCCCGAGAAGCGCCGGCCCTTCAAGACGGACATCGCAGCGGCGTGGATCCGGTGTCGGGCATCGACCGGACGCACGTGCGTGCGCAGGCACCATCTCGCCATGTCTTCGGCGGTCTCGCGCATCAGCTGGCGGATCTCCTTCGGCGTCTTGCCGATGTCCGCGAGGATGTCCACCACGCTGCGATTCTCCTCGGACACGATCCGCTCCATCAGACCAGGGGTCAGCGTCTTGTCGTCTTCGACGATGAAGCCGAACAGGTACATCCCTAGCACGTGTTGTGTGGAGCCCACGACGTAAGGGGCGGGGGACTTCATGGTGTCTCCACCTCCGGCGCGTCTACCATTCCGCCACCGGCCGTCGAGGCGGCCGGGCGGGACTCGAACCCGCACGTCCATTCGGACACCGGCTTGCAGGATGTAGTCTCCCAAGGCATTCGTGGGTTGTTCTAGTGGACCGACGTTGTGGGGTCAGCGAGACGAAACGTCTCCTCAAGATGTAGTCCCGCCGGAGCATTCGGTCCTATGACGGTCGCGGGGATCTCACCCACGACCGCCTGGTCGGCGACGTGAGAGCTTGCGGTCACGCCGCCGGGTTGTCGGCTCCTCCTAGCCCTGCCGAGTCCAGGTTACCTAGAGGAGCCTGCGCTCACTGATGTACTCCCGTCAGTTCATTCGGCCGCCGGCCGACATCGTGATCGACGAGAGGGGATAGCGCGGGAGGGATTCGAACCCCCAGTCTCCGGGTTATGAGCCCGGCGGCGTACCGGATTAGCCCACCGCGCGTCGATGGAGCTGGCGGGAATCGAACCCCTACAAGTCCTCGATCGTCGAGGGGTGGATCACGGTCGCCCGCTTCACCTCCCGTCGAACGACTCGCCATCCTAGTTTGGCGGCGAGCTTGTCTTTCGCTCCGTCTTCCATCCGTTGTCGGCCTTCACGATGACTAGGACCGTCGAACTCGACCAGCATCTTGGTGTCGAGAAGGGCTAGGTCGAAAATGCGACCGCCAAGCTCGAACTCGAACTCATGTGGCCGGTCTCCCAACTCTTCTCGCAGCAGCGAGTACTTCCAAGCCTCTCGCGACCTCATAGCCTTGGCTGTGTCGAGGTTCTGCTTGTGCTTCTTGCCGGCCGCGCGCTGCGCTGACCGGCGTCTTCTGGTCATCGAGAATCTGCTCGCACATGAGCGCGAACAGTGACGCTTGGCCTTGTTGCGCGTCGTGGTGGTGAACACCTCACCGCACTCGCAGGTCATCTCGAACTCGCGCGCCTTTCTGGTCGCGTTCCTGTGCGTTGCCGAGCACGACAGACCGCAGAACATCGGTCTGCCGAGCTTCTTCGATCGAGTGACCTCGCCGAGCGGCTTCTCAACCGACTGGCCGCAGCTGGCGCACTCGATCGTCTCCATTGTGGGCATCTCGGCACCTCCGATCCGATTGTATGGAGCGGAGGAGAGATGCTCAATGGAGATACCTGGAGCTGCGGGGAATCGAACCCCGGTCCCGTAGTCGATCCCTTCGTGCGTCTACGTGCGTAGCTCTCGAGCTTACCCGCGACCAGACCGAGAGCAGGATGCTGGTCGTGGGGCGTCGCAGTAGTTTCTCGTCCGTTGCCGCTGAGACTCCAGCGCGGGACCAGCCCATCTTATGGCCCAGATCTTTCACCCCATGGGCGGGGGATCCAGCTGGGGGCGGCCTTTTTAGGCTGCCAGGCGAACAGGTGCGTTGGCAATTGTTCAGTTTCCCGGTTGTTTAGAGAGGCCAACCGGGGACCTCTACACGCAGCACGAGATTCACTGACCCGGTCGATGCCATGTCAGCCCCGTGTGTTCGTGCCCGAGTTGTCAAAGAGCGGAGCGCGCCGGCCAGTTGCTTTTCCTAAAGGGGGAAAGTGGGGAAAACGGATCGGCTTCGGACCGGCACGACTCCTTCACTCGCTGTCTTGGTTATACCCTGCGGCCGACAACCGCAAGGAAGTTTCATGGGTCCGCAGGGATTCGCACCCTGACCGCCTCGGGTAAAAGCCGAGTGTGCTCCTGTTACACCACAGACCCGTGGTACCCCCGCCCGGAGTCGCACCGGGAAGGCCAGCTTTAGAAGAGCCGGCTGCCTCTCTGCCGGGGGCAGGAAGCGGACGACCGGATTTGCACCGGCATCGACGGGTTGGAAGCCCGACAGTCTGCTGTTGACGTACGTCCGCGTGAGCTGGGGCGGGGCCGCGCGTGGCCTCGCTTACATCCGCCGGTCGCGCGGATCGCCGATGACCCCAGAGGGAATCGCACCCTCCTCTCGAGCGTGAAAGACTCGCATCTTGCTACTAGACCGTGGGGCCAGGTGGCCGAGCCGGGAGGGGCTCGGCCGGGGGCGACCGGAAGACCGGACGCACTCCACCATCACAGACTCGCTCGCGCGAGTTGCGATGGGCACGCTGGGATTCGCACCCAGGACTTCCTCGATGTCACCGAGGCACTCTGACTAACTGAGCTACGCGCCCTTTGGGAGCCTCCAGAGGGAATCGAACCCCGCCCTGCTAGCGAGCCCGGCCACCACGCTCATGAACTGGGTCTCCGGTAGAAGCCCACGGAAGGCGGAGGAGTTGCACCCCAAGCCGAAGCTCCATCGGTTTTCAAAACCGCGCTCGGCAGCTGGCCGAGATCACCTTCCATGGAGCCTACGAGATTCGCACTCGTGACCTCCGACCTGCCAGATCGGCGCTCTCCTAACTGAGCTAAGGCCCCTTGATGAAGACGCCGGGAGTTGCACCCGGAGCCCGACGATCCCAAGTTCCGTAACGCACTCGCGAGCCACGACGCTGATTCGTCACGCCTTCATGGAGCAGATCGGAGTCGCACCGACAACCTCCTCGTTGCGAACGAGGCGCTCTCCTATTGAGCTACTGCCCCTAGTTGTTCTCTTCTTCGTCGCAGCACGGGCAGCTCGGCGCGCAGTCGGCGCACACTGCTGTCACGTACTTCATGTTCGGATGCTCCCGGAGCAGCTTCTCGGCCAGCGGACGCGCCGGCATGGCATCCGGGTCGTTCTCCATCTTCTTACCGCACAGCGAGCACTGCGCGTTCTCGAGCTGACCGACCAGCTCGAGGATCCGCTTCTCGGAGACCTTCGCGAAGTCGTCGTGCTCGAACTGGAGTACAGCCATCCGGCCGGTCTCGAAGTTCTCGTCAACGAAGCTGTCGGACGCCTGGTTCCCGCACCGCGCGCAGCAGCGAGTCTCGTGTCTCGGCAGCGGGCGCTCCGACTTCACCTCATCCTGCGTGAGGTAGACCACTGGAAAGAGCCGGCCGACGGCCGGAGCGTCCGCGCAGAGAGCGCACCATTCGGGTTCGTTCATGCAGATGTTCTACCTCATGGTTGATCAGGGTGGTGGGACTCGCACCCACGCTCTCCGCGTCCCGAACGCGGCGCTTTTGCTCCTAAGCTACACCCTGTGACGGAACGCGGAGGAGTTGCACCCCAACCCGAAGGACGCACGGTTTTCGTCTTCCCGCTCCTACGGAGAGCCAGGGACTCGCACCCTGAAGACGCACTTACGTACGCCCTACACGTTTTCGAGACGTGCTCCTCGTCTAGCCGGACGCTCTCCAATTTCATTCGTGCGCGTAACGCGGCTTCCTTCTCGACCTCTTCGGATTCCTGCGATTCCTGGCAGCGTAGGTCGGCGTCTGCGAGTGGCAATTGGGACAAACAATCCGAAGGTTGCTGAGAAGATTGTTCCTACGGTTTCCGTCGATGTGATCCAGCTGGAGGTTGAGCGGCTCACCGTTCCACTCCGGCAACGAACCGCACTTGCCGCAACGATCCTCTAGATAACCCTCCTCGATGAGTCTTGTCTTGAGGCGCGTCGAGTTGACCAGCCTGTCTTCGACGAGGTAACGCTGTGTCGGTTCTCGTCTGGGACTTCGTACTCGTCCGACCGCGCAATCAGAGCAAAAACGCTTCGCCCCGCGACTGCACTTCTTTCCGCAGACCTCGCAGTGAACTCTCGGCTGCTTCGGTTGCCGTGGGCGCCTTTTCTTGATGGCAGTCTCGCGAACCCGCCGCTCCTCGTTCTTACGGAGCGGGTGGTTCCGCAACCACCGGCCAACAGTTACAGGGCTCACCAGCCCTCCAAGGCAACGCGCAATCTCGTTCCTGCCGAGCTTCTGCTTGCACCGCAGGTTGATGGCCCGTTCTCTCAGGTCCGGTCGCCGTTTGCCCGGCATGATGCACCCCGTAATTGACGGGATCGTAGCGCGAGACCGGCCCGGCACGCTTGTCCGGTTCACGTTCCATGATCCCGCAGGACGGGCTTGCACCGTCTTGCATCGCCTTATGAGAGCGAGCCCACTCTACGTGTCTGCGGGTTGTATCGGATCTGGTTCGCCCCAGAGATGGCACTGGGGGTTGTCTTCGTCTTCGACCCTGCGGCAGAGCCTGCACCACTTGAAGCCGGTCGGGCAGTAGTGGATCAGCCGGCCCTCGAGATCCTCGCCGTAGTGGTGGATCTCCTCCCACTCGTGATCGCAATCGGCCACGTCACAGCTCGTCGGGCAGGTCCACGAGCCGGCCGGCGAGCTTGTGCCCCGAGTCGACGAAGAAGTGCAGCTTGCCCTCGACGCACCGGAGGTGGCAGCCTGGGGCCTTCAGCGCTGGGTCGAACGTCGGCCCGTCCATGTCGCCGTTCCACGACCATACCTGCTCTTCGGGCAGGTCCGGGTCGAACATGATGCGGAAGGCGTGGCGCGCGCCACAGCCTGGACACTGGAACGACAGCAGGCCGGCGTCGGTTCCGTCCGGCAGCTTCTCTCGTCGTAGCTTCGCCATGTCTAAGCCCTGACCCGGAGTCGCACCGGGATCTCTCGCGTACCAAGCGAGTGCTCTGCTACTAAGCTATCAGGGCAAGCGGAACGGGTCTGCCCGTTCCTGATCAGGGCGGTGGGATTCGCACCCACGACCTTTGGTCCCCCAGACCAACGCGCTGCTAGACTGCGCCACGCCCTGTTGGCGCGACTGACTGATGAGGATGGTGTGCAGCCAGCCGCTATTTACCCCAGCCGGAGCTGGGTCCATCCTGTATACCCGCGCTGGGAGTCGCACCCAGATCTCGAGCTTCGGAGGCTCGTATCCTATCTGTTGGACGACGCGAGCTTGATACTCCCGCCCGGAGTCGCACCGGGTTCTCCTGCTTACGGATCTGAGGCTGAAGCTCCCGGCGGGAATTGCACCCGCGTCTCCTCCTTACGAGAGAGGCATTCTGCTGTTGAACTACAGGAGCTTGTTCCGGGCTTTACCTGAGCACAGAACATGGTGCGATAAAGACGTCTGACAATTCTCGTCTCTGCGCCCACCCAGAGCGACGAGGCAGGCGCAGCACTGCTTCTGCTTCAGGGGCGTTTGCGTAGGCTGTGAATCAGATCAGCAGGAACTAGTTCAGGCTCGCTGTCTGGTTGAGCTACAGGCTTAACCAGGTAGCGGGTGACCACGCCGTTGTCTGATTCGATACCCGAGACGACAACTAGATCACCGCTGGATCCAAGCGTCGCTCTAAGTACCGTTTCGCCTACTTCGATCTTGCTTTTCACAGCGCCGATCATAGCAAGCACGGAGCCGGGGAGAGTCGCACTCCAATCCGAAGAACGCATCGCTTTCCAAGCGAGCCCCAGGACTACCCCAGGTTCTCGGCTCCGGGGCGGAGACGGGCCTCCTAGGCGACCCGCTCCTTCGCCAGGAATGGCTCCCAGCTAGCCCTGACCTCGCCTCGCGGGATCCTGACTCCAGGTGTCCAGCGTGGGGCGGCGGGCTTCTTCCGAGGCTTCATACGCGCCTCGTCAGTGGTCTTGTCGGCCTTCCTCTGGTTGCACGAGCGGCAGGCTGCCACCGTGTTCTCCCAGGTCGTGGGACCTCCCTTCGATCTCGGTAGCACGTGATCGATCGTGAGGTTCTTGGGCGGGAGTTCCTCGCCACAGTACTGGCAGGTGTGCTCGTCCCGTCTGTAGAGGTTCGGGCGGTTGAAGCTCACCTTGCGCGGGGGCCTCTCGCCGTACTTCTTCAGTACGATCACCTCGGGCGCCGGGATCGGAGTGCTGGCTGTCTTGATGAACCTGTCAGTCTCAGCTCTGTCGATCCACTCGTCCAGGTCCATGAGGAAGTACGACGTCGGGCACATGATCGAGGCCATATCGCGCATGACAGTGGCGATGCAGGTCCCGATCGGGAGAAACCCCACTACCTGCCAGGATCTGTTGAGGACGAGGCAAGGGTCGTCCACTAGAAGGCCCATAGCCTCCTCCTCTCTTAGCTGATCTTCCTGACGCCACGAGGAACTATCATTGATCCGATCTCGCTGCCGTAGCAGCACCATCCGGGAACGACCGATCTAGCGAACAGCTCGACGCGACGAGCACCGGGCCACAGAGGGCAGTGCTTGCTCGAACGGAAGGAGGTGGACTTGCACCACATCCCCCGAAGGGGACAGACGACTTAGCAGGCCGCTCCGGTTCGCTTGTCCGGTTCACCTTCCAATGACCTTCGGGTAGCCGAAGCGATCGAAGTCATCGGCCCACTTCTCGGCCACCATCTTCTCGATCTCCGGCCTGTACCAGCTCTGCCAGTTGGCCGTGATCGGGCTCTGCGGAACGATGTGGAGCTGCTCGTCGGTGACGAACGGCAGCTCGCTGAAGCTCGCCTGGAGCCGCTCGTAGCGGATCAGCTGGTCCGGCTCGATCTCGCCCAGGCGCCTCGACTGGGAGTCGAAGCCGGTCGACATCGCGCGCTCGACGAAGCCGGCGAAGTCGTGCGGATTCGCTCGCACGAACTTGTCGATCCCGCTCGGCCAGCCGGGAACCTCGCGCACCCAGTTCCAGCAGGAGACCATCCTGCTGAACGGGTTTCGCACCGTGGCGATCACGAGGTAGCGCTCGCAGCCGGCCGGGATGCCGATCTTGTGTGTCAGCGTCCTGGCATCGTGGCTACCGCCGATGCAAGCGAAGTAGCGGCGAAGCGCGTGGAACACGCAGCGCGTGCCCGTGCGCATGTTCGCGAGGAAGACGAACCGATGCTTGTGCGAGACGTTCACTCGATCTTCATCGTCGCATGGGGCCGGTGAGATTTGCACTCACGAGTCTCCGCCTTATCAGAGCGGCGCCTTACTGCTTGGCCACGACCCCAAGATGCTGCCGAGAGGAGTTGCACCTCCACTCCCTTTCGGGAACCTGGCCCTCAACCAGGCGCGTCTGCTGTTCCGCCACGGCAGCGTGGTGCTCGACGTTGGTGTTGCCGCAGACGTCATGTGTTCAGGATGTAGTCCACGACGGCATTCGAGCGATGATCCTGGTCGGATTTGCACCGACAACCTCCGCATCCTGAGTGCGGCGCCTCTGCTGTTGGGCTACAGGATCGTGTGATGCTCCGCCTCGGATTTGCACCGAGACCGTTCCTGGGTTTAGGCCGGGACCTCTGCTGATTGGGCTACGGGACCGTTGCTCCGCCCCAGATTTGCACTGGGAACCTCCTGTGTTTGCCTCGGGTGGGATTCGCACCCACACGTCCTTTCGGACACTGGTTCTTGAGACCAGCGCGTCTGCTATTCCGCCACCGAGGCTTGCTTGTTCTTCCTGTATTGAAATTGGGCCGCCTTACAGGATCTGCACCTGTAACTCAGACCACCCGGCCTGCCGCGCTCCCTGCAAAACTCTGCTTCTGGTAGGAAGAGCTTGCAGTCGCTACATCGAATACGGCCTTTGCTGTCCCGTTTCCTGCCACGATGCTTGCGACTACCTACCCCCGCGCACTTCTTGCCGCAGTACGGGCCGCGCTTCCTACGCCTGATCCTTTCCTGTTCCTTCCGAGCTAGCCGGACAAACGAGCGCTCACATACCAGACAGGTCAGGTCGACTATCGGCGCCGGACGTGCGTGCTTCGACGCGTGCTTCGACGGAGTAGTAAGTTCCAGGTTCTCGGCCGCGTTGTTTGTCTTGTCGCCATCTATGTGATGAACGACTTCGTCGGACCGTAGCGCCCTCCCTAGATGTTGCTCCATCACAAGCCGGTGCTCGAACAACGTGGTCTTGAATCCGTCGTCGTAGCGAACGATGTAGGCCACATAACCATGCATCTGCTGCGGGGGACTACGGTAGATTTCTTTGCGCATACCTCTGTTTTACAGCGTCGTTACTGCTTTGTCTACCGGCGCCTCTGCTGTTGGGCTAGCGGAGCTGGTAGGGCACCCGGGAGTTGCACCCGGCCGTTACGCATATAAGGCGCGACAGCTCATCTGGAGACTCGTGCCCGTCGATACCCCCACCAGGAGTTGCACCCGGATCTCATGGTCCGTAGCCACGCGCCTTGTCTGTTAGGCCATGGGGGCTTGGTACCCGGTCTCGGAATCGCACCGTAGAACTCGAGGTCCACAACCTCGCGTGATTCTCTTTCACCAACCGAGCTTGAAGCGGCCTACGGGAGTTGCACCCGTGCGGTCAGCTTGGGAAGCTGACGCGTTACTACTACGCCAAGGCCGCGTGCGCCGGATACCCAGTGGGGCTCACCGGGCCAGCCGGACCTTGCCGTGCTGCTTGCGATCCGATCCGCCTGCGTGGATTCGCACCACGTTGCCCGAAGGACCGCGTTTACAGCGCGGCACCACCACTAGGTGGACCCCAGACGGTTGAAGCGGCCTACGGGATTTGCACCCGTGCCTCCGGCATGGCAAGCCGGTGTTCTGCTGCTGGAACTAAGGCCGCGTGTTCCTTTGGGCCATGAGGGAGTCGCACCCCCGTCTTCTCCTTGTAAGAGAGATGTCCTGCTGTTGTACGAATGGCCCGCATGGAGCATGAGAGAGTCGCACTCTCAATTCAGGCTTGCAAAGCCCGCGTGATCCTGTTTCACCAATGCCCCAGAGCACGACGGGACGAAAGGGGAAAAGGGAACGTCCGGTCGTGCGTTCCGACAGCCCCCGAGGGAGTCGCACCCTCAACCTTCCGGTTCAAAGCCGGACGCTCTACTCTTGAGCTAGGGGGCAACAGATCGCGCGGACAGGATTCGAACCTGCAATCTCTGGGTTATGAGCCCAGTGTCGTACCTGACTAGACTACCGCGCATTGTTAGCGTGGGTAGGATTCGAACCTACGACCTCCGGGTTATGAGCCCAGCGAGCACAACCTGACTGCTCTACCACGCGATGACAGCCCCCGTCGGATTCGCACCGACAACCTCTTGGTTCAGAGCCAAGCACTCTACTAGTTGAGCTAGGGGGCAATGGTGTCCGACGTTGTTGTTGCCGAGTCACAGCGTGTTGGTAGATGTAGACTCGAACGGCATTCGGACGACAGGCCGCCTGGGACTTGCACCCAGCAGACGGCAGGTTTTGGAGACCCGCCCGCGTACCTTGCGCGCGACCTAGAAGCGCCGCCCCGGAGTCGCACCGGGTTCTTCGGTGTTGCAGACCGACGGATGAACTGATCTCCCTGCGACGCGCGGCTCACCCCCTCGGATTCGCACCGAGAACCTGACGGTGAGTTTGTACTCCTGGGGTGGGACTCGAACCCACATCATTCCGCTTAACAGGCGGCTACTCGACCATCGAGCATCCCAGGATCGGTGTTGATTCCGACCCTAGGTATTCGCCTCTGCGGTGAGCGTACCTCTCACCAGGTCACCTCCTGTTCTTGCGAAGCGCTCTGCTCCTCCTCTGGGTACCAGCCAGGTTCCCATGACGGTCGCGACGGGATTCGCACCCGCGATCTCCAGCTTGACGGGCTGGCATGTTGACTTGGCTACACCACGCGACCAGATGGGATCTCCGAGAGTTGCACTCGGGCCTTCCGGTTTTCAGCCGGGCGCTCTACTTCCTAAGCTAAGATCCCAAAGACAGCGAGTTGTCAAACAGCTGTGCGTTGACGCCCAGGTCCGGCTAGCAAGGCCGGTTGGTGCGCCCTCGTCTTGACTGACCCTCTTACGACTGAGGCCCGGAGACCTGTCATCGTTTCTGAGAAAAGCCCCAGCTCGGAGTCGCACCGAGCCTCGCGACGTACAAGATCGCGATCTGCCTCGCAGACTGGGGCGGGGTGAAGCTCGCTCCCGGCGGGCTTCAGGCGCGCAGGCGGGACCGAAGATCTCGGCCGGCGCGCCTACGCGCCGCTTGTATTCTCGGGATTATCCGGGTGGAGAAGCGCGTCTGCTCCTGGAGAGCCTCCGCATCCGAGCGCGTCATCGGTGAGGTGACGCACTGGATGTCGCCCGCGTCGTTCACGCGGGCCAGACACACGGTCTTGGGCTCGCGGCGCTTCATCGTTCTCGTTCGTGCTGCGGATGCAGATCACGCTGCTGATCCTAGATCGAGTCTTCCGTTTGTCCAGACGTTTCTCGAAGAGATCGTCTTGCGGCACTTCTCGAGCGCTTGTGGAACCGACGCCGGGCCGCGCGCTTCTCGCGCCGCGTCTCCCGGCGCTGTTCGGGGTTCTTCTCCCGTTCGCGCCAGTACTCGCGCCACTCGCGGCTGTCCGGCGTCGGCTCCACGTTCCTAGTCCGACCGCCGTACGACTGGACAGACGACGTTCCGCTCGGCCCACCGGAGGAATTCCCTCACCTCCTCCGGCAGTCCCATCAGCCGACTGTCGTCAGCCAGCGCATTCTGCTCGGCCTCCGGGTAGACCCTGGCGATCACGTGCTTCTCGCCTCCGCAGAACTGCGGTCCGAGGAGGTAGACCTCTCGGTAGGTGACGAACTCGTCATCGATCTTGGCGACGCAGTGGACCGAGTAGAACGGATCGCCCACGTTACACCTCCGGCTGCTCGAGGCTGATCGCCTCAATCTCTGCGACCCAGGCGTCCACGTCGTGCGTGTCGCCGGCCGCGAAGCGGTTGATGGTACTCCAGATCGAGTCCGAGAACCCACCGATGTTCATGATCTCGTCCGGCGCGCTCGGCGCCTGGGTGCTCCTGTTCGGCGTGATGTCGATGCAGACCATCCGCGCGCCGCCGGCCTTCTGCTGGAGCTGGCGGAACTCATCCATGAGCCGGGTTCCACGGCCGTAGTAGCCCGCGCACCCGCGAGAGTCGACCCACGACTCGTTGTCGCTGACGATGATCACGAGCTTGAACTCGTGCGACCTCTTCAGCTTGTTCAGGTGGGAAAGGGCCAGCGAGAGGTTGGTCCCGCCGCCACCCATCTGGGACAGCTTGATGGCGTTCGTCACGACCGTGTCGCGCGGGTTGACGATCCGCGTGCTGTGGACGTCGGCGTCCACGGGGATCACGATCGAACCCTTGTTCCGGCGAAGCACGGTGGCTGCCATGAGGCCGGCCACGTCCACGCATCGGACCTTGGTCGTCGAGCCCTTCCGCTCGCCCGTGACCGGGGACTGCATCGAGCCGCTGACGTCCACGATCACCGCCGTGGGCACGCCGAAGCTGGGGACGTTCTCGGTCGCCGCCTCCATCGCGTCCTGGAGAGAGTCCCTGACCGAGTCGGGCAGGTCGATCTCAGAGCGTGCCGTCTCATTGTGGCGACGGAAGTAGGCCATGTACCGCTGGTAGGTCGGGTCCGGGTGCCTGCCCGCGTTCAGATAGGCCACGAGCAGCTGGTAGGGGAAGATCCTGGCCTTCTCCAGCTCCTCACGGTTGGCGATCCGGGCCGCGATCAGCTCGGACAGCCCAGGCGCGTCGAACACGCCGTGGCGCGCCGCCGTGTTGAGGTTCTTGATGGTGAACTGGTATCCGCCGTTGCGGACGATCTGCGCCCAGTGATGCGGCTTGAGCGGCAGCGAGGTGAGCTGCCGGAAGTCCACGTCGGGGACCTCGTCCGACTCGCCGCGCTTGAACGCCTCGTAGTGCTGGACGATGCCAGGCAGCTTGGACGCGTCGTGCTCTCGGCCGAGGATGTAGCCGATGAGGGCCTTCTGCTCCTCGTCCTTCGCCTTCGGGTGAGTGAGCTGGATCACATCGGCCAGGCTGGGGCTCTTCCCCACAGTCGCGCGGAAGAGCGCGCGCGCCGACCGCTGCTGGATCCACTTGTTGACGAGCCGCTTGAGGCCAGACCCCATCGACTTCCGGCCGAGCGCGCCGGAGCGGACCATCTGGACCAGGTTGCGGACCATCTTCCCGTTGTCGATGACCAGGGGAAAGACGAGCGAGCACAGGGCCGGGTCGGCCTTCGACAGCATGACGATGAGTGCCGCCGGCATGTCCTTCATCCCGCCCTTCTGGCGCGCGTAGACCGCGCACTTGGCGAGGAAGGTGGGCTCGACCTGGTCGGCCGCCTTGCGGATGCCCTCGAGCTGGTCGACGGCAGTGCCGTAGAAGGTCTCGTTGAAGGTGCCGGTGCACGCCAGCTGTGCGAGCGCGTGCTTCGGGCCGAACTCGTATGCCCGGCCTCCGGCATTGTTCACGGTGTCGGTTGCGGGAACGGAGCGACCTGCGGTCGCGCCCTGGAAGATGGCCTTGTTCGCCACGTGACCCCTCCTCGTGGTTCAAGGTGCTTTGATCCAGTGACCAGGACGTGGCCACCAGGACTCGGTGTCAACCGATTCCAGGTTCCGCGATCCTGCCCATCTCCGTCACGGCATCGGTGAGCGCAACCCTCGCCGCCCGCACGGTCCGAGCGCCCGCCTCGCTTGATCGACGATGAAGCCTACGATGTCCTCGTCCTCCGGTACCGTCGTCCCGTTCCACGGCTGAGGGAACAGGATCGCCTTGCCGCCGGCCGCCTCGAACTTCTCGACGTTCTCCGGCGAGTCGTCGATCAGTACCGAACGCGGGTGATGTGCGAGCAGCTCCTTCCGGCCGGTCGGGATGAAGTTCATGAAGCTCCGGCCGAAGTGCTTGTCGAAGAACATCTTCTTCCCGGCGAGCGTCGTCCAACTCCAGCTTGGCTGCGTGAGGAAGACGACGTCAGCTGGGAGCGCTTTCAGCTCGGCGTAGAGCCGCACCGACCACGGGAACAGCTCGAGGTCTCGCCAGAACTCCGGGCCGGCTGCATCGAGCGGCTCCCAGAACTCCGTCCCACTGATCCCCATGATCCCGGCCATGTCGTAGCGCGTGATGTCGTTGGGGGTCAGCGCTGACCCGTGTGCGCGCAGTCCGGCGCTCACGAAGTCGGCGTAGACACCGTCCACGTCGAGGAAGACGACAGGCTCGATCTCGATCGTCGGGTGGCACGTCTTCCCGGGAACCGCCAGATGACGGACGCGCATGAAGCCGCTCTCGTCGATGTAGCGCTCGAGTACCCAGTGGTCTCCGCACCGCTCGCACGTCAGGGTGAGCGGCTCATTGAGCGCGTCCGACACCTCGGCCGGCCAAAGATGCTGGTCGCTCGAGTCGTATAGGACACGGCCCATCAGCGGACCTTCGTGACGCCGCCCTCGCGAACCTTGCCGAGCAGGCCGTTCTCGTCGAGGAGGTGGTAGTCGAATCCGTCGACCGTCAGCTCGACCATCGCCTGGAACTTGCGGAAGACGACCCGGTCGCCGACCGCGACACGCATCGGGATGCACGACCCGTCGCCCTTCATGAACCCCGGGCCGACCGCGATCACGGTGCCGACCATCGTGCGGTACTGGCCCTGGCGCGCGGTCTCGGGGAGGATGATCCCGCCCTCGGTCATCTCGTCCACGTCGTCGCGCTTGATCACGATGTTGTTGCTGAACAGCTCGATCGGGAACGGCGTCTCCGTCCAGTCCGTCTCCTGCTTCTCCTCGGCCGGCGCGGGCTTCGTCTCCTCGACCTTCGCCCCTGGGGGCAACTCAAGCTCTGCCATCTGGTGTTTCCTCCTTGTGGGCGGCAGAATACACGAATGGAGGGACGATGATGACTCGAATTTCCCAGCTCGTGCTTCTGGCGCTGGTCCTCGTTCTACCCAGCGGATGCGTCATGGTGGACAAGGCGGCTGACGCCATGGGCTACGAGACCATGGACCTCGACGAGGAATGGAAGCCGCTCGTCGTGATGGCCGAGCGGCCGGACATGCTCGGCGGCGAGAACCAGATCACCACGGTCGGCAACCACGTGTACGTCGAATCGATCGAGAAGTGGCTCACGAAGAACCCGCCCGGCAGCGCCTCCTATCGCGCCAGGCTGCGCCATGAGCAGGAGCACTCAAAGCGGCAGTTCGCGATGGGCGTCCTGCTGTGGATCGCGCGCTATGGCACCGACAAGTCGTTCATGTGGGCCGAGGAACAGCTGGGATGGTACTACGAGATCATCGGGATGCCGTGGCGACGGTCCGAGGAGATCGCTCTCGTCCTGAAGGGTTACAAGAACCTCCTCGGCCGCATGGTCTCCTACGAAGATGCGCTGGCGTGGGTGAACGAGGTGAAGGCCGGAACCTGGGAGCCGCCGCCCATCGAGTAGTAGACACCGGGGCCGGGGTAGAACGTCTGGAGAGGAATGACCATCTACACTCTGCCCGTAGCCCCGATTCACACCACGGCCAGCGAGCTGAGGGCGGCCATCGCGCGCGTGCAGGAGAAGATCGAAGGTCGACGCATGATCGGCGAGCTGAGCAGCCCAGAGGCGACGGGCCGGATGCGGCTGACCACCGCCTCGCATATCGTCACCGGCCTGCGTGTGAAGGCGGACGGGCAGCTTGAAACCGACCTGGAGTTCGTGGACAACGAGCAAGGACGGATGGCCAGGACGTTCGTGGAGATTGGGCGCACTTACCCGGTGCACGGTGTTATTCGAGCCTTCGGAACACGCCACGGTCAGCTGGTTCGCGGCATGGAGATCATCACCGTTGACCTGAACATCGGCGCGATACCGGACGGACCAGCGGTCATCGATCTACTCGGAGATGTGGTCCGATGAGCGCCGTGATGGAGGCGACACGCGAGATCATCGAGAGCTTCGAGCGGCAGCTCGCGAAGGAGATCCGAGTCCAGGGCGGTGACCCGCCACCGTGGGTGAAGGCTGGGCTGGCGATGATCCGGCGGTCCCGGATACACGATCCGCTGTACGAGCCGATCGTGTCGGTCCAGCCGATGACGCCGCCGATCGGTGGCGTCGCCTTCTACCGGCCGCGCTACGGTATGTGGGAGCCATCGGCCGTCGATCGACTCGCCGCGCTGGCAGAGCCCGAAGGCGAACTGGCGAAGAAGATCAAGAAGTACGACGATCACGCTATGACAAAGGCATCCCTGAACAAGGTATGGGAGATGCCGGTATGGGAGATGCCGATATGAGCGCGGCCGACGACTGGGGAGAAGGAGAGGCCCGCGATCTCATCGCCGAGCTGGGCGACCTGTCCTGCACGCCGGAGGAGCAGATCCTCCGCCGGCGGAAGCGCAGCTTCAACCACTGGCTGCACACGTCAGTCGGCGTCGGCGTCAGCTCGCGCGGCACCGGAGAGCGGAAGGACGACGTCGAGAAGATCTCCAAGACCTACGACGAAGGGAACGAACAGCAGCGGACACTGCTCGACTGCTTCCGGTACGTGACCGAGGAGACCAAGGAGAGCATCGAGCGGATGCACGCAGAGGTGTTCATCACAACAGCCACGAACAAGAAGAGGCTGAGAGCGCTGATCGAACAAGTGGGCCATGACCAGGCGTAGCTTCCGGGCCAAGCACTCGGTCGAGGCTCAACAAGACTTCCTGCGAGACTTCGGCATCTTCCCGTCGATGGAGCGCTCGGCCGTCGATCGGCTCGCTGCCATCTCGCGCGGCGAGGACGATCCCGGTCCGGGGCCGACAGCGTCGTCGGTCGAGGAAGAGATCATCGCGGGCGCGGCCGGCCTCATGAAGGCCGAGATCGACAAGGAGATCAAGCGCGCCCAGATGTCCGCCGTAGACCGCCTGGGCTTCCTCTCCGAGGGATGCCCATGAGACCAGACGGCCTGCCCGATGACTGGGACGATCTGCCTGCGATCGAGCTGAACATCCGCTCTGAGGAGGTGATCGCGAAGCCGAGGAAGCTCCGAACCGCCGGTCTGCCGGCCGAGCCGTCCGTCGTCGAGAAGCTCGCGGCTGTTGTAGATCCCGACGCGAAGAAGAAGGTGGAGGACTACGACAAGGCGAGGGCCAGTTTCGACGAGATGCTGGCCGATCTGAGATCACTGTGGGAGTAGCGGACGATGACGAGAACTAACAGCCACACGGTCATCTCTGGCGGCTCCGGCGGATGGAGCGGTAGAGGCGGCTGTTCGGCCATCGTCTTCAGCGGCAGCATCACGACGGGGATCGGCGGTAACGGTAAGCCGACTCCGAGCATCACCGCAGGAGGCGGAAGCGGCGGAGCTGGTGGATCCGGCGGTGCGAGCAACACGGTTCACATCTGGCCGCAGCCTCTTCCCCCCAGCGCGGTCGAAGAGCTGGCCGACCTGGTGCGAGACAAGGATGATGAGGCGTGAGCAGGCCCAAGAAGCGGCGACCGCTCAGGCTCGGCGAGCAGCTCCCCGAGCCGGAGTGGGCGCGTGACCTGGCCGACGGCAAGCCGGAGAAGGCTCAAGAGCTGCTCAAGTCGATCGAGGAGATGGAGGAGCACTTCGGCGAGGGGGCCGGCGACGCGGTTCGCGACATCGCTCGCTCGATCATGGGCCGAGCCCTGCTCAGGAAGGTGGAGCGGGACAACCCGGAGTGGGACGGGCAGACGCGGGTGCAGGACCCGCACCAGACGATGCTCGCTCAACCGAGGAAGGACAAGGATGCAGAGCGTCCGAATCCGACTGAATGACGGCGGCGAGGTCGAGCTGCCGGCCAACGGGTGCATCGACGCCGGCGAGATGCTCTTCGCGAGAGTTGATGGGACCGTGGCTGGTCACTCGATCGGCGGAGGTTCGGCGATTGGCGTCGCTGTCGAGGCGAGCCGGCGGCTTGAACCGTCCGCTGTTGAGAGGCTCGCGGCAATCGAGGACCCAGAGATCAAGAAGCGCGTGGAAGACTGGGATCGTCGGAATACGCTCCAGCTGAACACGCTGGATCTGGTGCCTGATCCCTCGACGCCGGGGGCGGTGCCGCATCGAGCGGGCGCTCCGCGAGCTTCATGATGTCGGCGTCGATCGCCGGAAAGAGACTGTCTTCCCGGGTCGGCGGGAGCAGGGCCTCCGGTCGGCTGTCCTCGACACGGACCATGACCGAGAACGGGTATAGCCGGTAGACGAGCTTGCAGCACTCGCCGGTGATGATCCCAATCGAGTCCGCGTCTTCCCAGGTGATGATCCGATTGCACTTCTGGCACCGGCACCGCAAGGCGTGCGCCATGGTGAGGTGCATCCTGTTCTCAAGAGGTACGGACGGCTTGCGCTGGCAGTAGTCTTCGAGCGCCTTTCGACGTGACGAGTCCATGCCGCGATTCTACGAGATGGACGCGCTACGGCCCGCCGTACTCTCCGGCCGCCGGATCGAACTTGATCGAGATGTCGAAGCCGCTCCGAAACCCACGGGCTGCGTCCACGATGACCTTGCGCGGCCCAGGCTTCTGCGAGAGTGAGTTGAACGGATCCAGACGAAGGACGACGTCGGCGTGATCTGACAGGCCCTGTGGGACGGCATAGCCGTTGTTGCTGGAGTGCACCGTCGCGATGACCGGGATACTGCGGCGGATCGCCAGCTCCTTCAGCTCAGCCGCGTATCGTATCTCCCTGCGCCTGTAGTCCTTGTAACGGCTGCACGCGAACATCATGTCGTCCACGAACAGTCCCGCGTAACCGTCGCCCGACCGCTTGGTCAGCTCCTCGAACGTAGGAGAGTGTTTGCACGGATCGAACGACATGATGCGCAGTCGGTCATCCCTCTCCCCGACCTCGGCCAGGTGATCGACAGCGCTCTGCCTGACGATGTTGTAGGACTGCTTCGTGCGGAGCGCGTAGAGGCGTATGTGCACATCTCGCGCCGGCGTGGTGGTCGGGAAGATCAGCACGCGCTCGTCTTGCAACGCCTGGGCTGCCGCGTTCGCCATCGTGAGAAGCACCCAGGTCCGGCCTCGCTTCGTCTGGCCGGCCAGGAGGATCAGCTCGCCCGGGTGGAATCCTAGAGAGACATCATCCAGCTGAGGCCATGGGCTCGAGAGGATCGTCACCAGTACCCGCTCTCTCGTAGGTAGTCCATCATCTCGTCGTGGGCGCGCATCACGCTCTTGTTCTCGGCCGGCGTACCGACCGAGTCGGTGGACTGAAGCGCGCGAACACCGTCAGCGATGACCTCGACGTCCCCATTCTCCCGAGATGCGTTGAGCCCGCGCTCGCCGTCGCGTAGCCGGCGCCGCATGATTGGTGATAGCCTGCTCCAAGACAGCTCGGAGATGTCGAAAGGTCGCTCCTCGCTCATACGCGCCCGGAGGGATTCGAACCCCCGTCCGCACGGTCTACCGTCGTGCTGCTCGGCCACTAAGCTACGGGCGCAGGACCCCCCGAAACGCTCGAGGGGCGGGACAGTGGTATAGCAGCTCCTCTCCTCGGGGTCGGAGCCGCTTGTCCCTCATGCTGCCGTTTTACCCGGCTCCTCCGACAGCTTGTAGCCCTCGGCGATCTCCTCGACCCAGTCGGCCTGGGCTTCCTGTGTGATGGGCCACAGGATCCCCAGATCGCCGGCTGTCTCCTCCTTCGTGCGCGGACAGAAGTGGAGTTTTCCTCGCATGTGTGCCCGCAGCGCGCACAAACGGGTGTAGTCGGTCTCGAGCCAGCTCCACCTCCACCAGCCGCGCCCGCCGTCATAGTGCTTCCAGAAGTCCGGGTCCTTCGCGATCGTCTCCTCGCTCGGGCAGATGCGGCCGGCGCCGCCGCCGTTCTCGCGCTGCGACTGCTTGAACCGCGCACGGTACTCGCGCAGCGCGGCGGCCACCATGTTGATCTCGGACTTGATCTTCTTCACGTCCAGCTTCGTCATGTCGATCTCGGAGAAGCGCATCCTCGTCGCGGACGCCGAGAACAACGGCGTGGGTACCACGGGGAGGAAGGGGATCTGCGCTCTCGCCGGCCGCGTGCGTGACCTGGGCGCAGAGGACGCCGCGCGGCAGGTCGGCGCGCGCGACGATGTAGTGGGTGGCGGGGCTACGGTCGTAGTCGGCTCACACTTCTGTTATACAGGATCTCGACAAAAAACGACGAGGAAAACCATGTCCGATGCCGACGTAAACGGGAACCAGCCAGTCAACATCAAGCCAGACAAGGACAAGGGTGAGATGCCGGTTGTGCCGGTTGGTGAGCCCAACGCCGACGTCATCCGAGCGCAGGCCGAGCTGATCCTCGCGCAGGCGAAGCTGAAGGAGGCGGAGGCGAAGGAGCGGGATTCAGAGACGAAGGCCGACAAGGCGCACACGTCGCTGATCGATCGGATCATCATGCGCGGCCTCATCCCGATCGCGTTGCTCGTCGCTACACCGCTCGCGACCTACTACTTCACCGACCGGGCCGAGGAAGGCATCCGGCAGGTGCAGGCGACGAACCAGGAGGTCGAGGCGGCCGTCGCGGAGCTGGACCAGCTGGGCGTGCTGGTCGGTCGGCTCGACAAGCTCTTCAAGGGCGCCGACGAGCGGATCCAGCAGATGGACCAGGCGCGGGCCGCCGAGCTGACCGCACTGCGGGTGCTCGTCACCAGGCTGCATGACGCGCTGAAGGTCATGGCCGTGCAGACGGCTGTCTCCGAGGCGGCCAGGTCCCACTACCAGGAGGCGCGGGTGTTCACCGGCGACTCTGGAATGAGAAGCGGGCCGACCAAGGCCGCCCTCTTGACATCGCTGCGCGAGCGTCGCGAGAAGATCGTGCAGCAGGCGCAGCAGCAGATCCAGGCGCAGTGGCCCGGGGACGACGACGAGGTCCGGGAGAAGACCGAGGCCGCGTTCGACCGCTACCTCGAGCGCCAGGAACAAGTCCAGCACCAGGACGAGTAGCAGCCGCAACCTGATAGGACGCACAGAGCTGTAGCGTCTGACGTTTCCCAGGCGAGTGCCACCACGATGGTGGCGCCGATCGCAGATATGGTTTCGTGCTCGATGGGTGACGGACCCGCGAGCTACCATAGATGCGCCGAAGCCCGGCCGACCGCCGACCGGGCTCCTAGCATGTCGCTCTACCAACCCGAGGAGCTGCCGCGCCCCGAGATCGGCACAAGACCCGGAGGCCCCGTGCCTATTCCAGAGTACCACGATGAGCATCAGACGCCAAGTGCTGATGTTGTAGGACTCTGCCACAGTTCTACCAAGGACGATCGGCCGGACGACGGTAGAACCTCCAGTAGGAGGTGCCCGGTGGCCGATGACGACGAGAGCGCCGAGTACGCGATCCGGCTCCCCGAGTGGGACTGGTCCCACGTGCCAGCGGGCCTGCTGGCCGACGCGATCTCGGAGAAGCTAAGTAACAACGACGTAGTCGCTTACTGCCTGCTCCAGTCGATCGTCGGCGACCCCCCGAGGACGCGCGGCGAACTGGCCGAGATGTGGGGCGTGAGCAAGCGCACGCTCCAGCGGAGGATCGCCGCGCTCGAGGAGGCGGGGTGGCTGGTCCGCGAGGGCGACGACGAGAACGGCTACTCCCTCCTCATTCTGCACGAGCGCGGGGAGGCAGGGGCATGAGCAAGCCCTCAGACGCCGCCACCTACCAGGCGCGCCTCAAGAAGTGGCCCAACTCGTGGCTGCCGAACGCGATAGCGTTCGACGATGACGTCAACGACACCGAGGCAAGGATCTTCTGGAAGCTCCAGCTGTGGGGGGGCAAGGACGGCCGCGTCTGGATGAACCGCGCCCGACTCGCCGAGGAGCTGAAGGTCAGCAAGCGGACGCTGAAGCGGAGGCTGAACCGGCTGGTGAAGGCCGGATGGATCGACCGCTCGATCGAGCAGCCGGGGGGCCAGTTCGCCTACCCGAGGTACGTCCTCCAGCTCCGCAGAACCAAGCGTGGGGTGACAGAAGTGGCCCCGCATGACAGAGTTGTCACTGGGGAGGGGGTGCCAGATGTGGCACCCCCCGGGGGGCCAGATGTGGCACCCCAGAAGGAACAGAAGAAAGGAACAACCCCTTCGGAGAAGGGGGCGCTCCCTTCGGGAGCGCTTCCGCCGGCAGAGCCGGCCTTGGCCGAGGAAGAGGCCAAGCCGGAGGTTGGGGGTGTAAATAAAGGAGTTACATCGGACACGAAAACCAAAGGAGTTAAGACTCCGCTGCCTGATGACTCCGTCGAGAGGGCCAAGGAGAACGCTCGCGCCAAGAAGCGGGAGGCTGGACTCTCGCCGGGCGAGGTCGATGGCCGCCCCGACATCAAGAAGGCCGAGCCAGAGCCGGCGACACCGAAGTCGAAGCGTCGAGGCCATCCCATGGTCTGGCCTCCACAAGACGGCCGCGACGTCTACCTGAAGTGGAACGAGCTGATGCAGGAGCGCGACTCCCAGTTCGAGCCGATCGACCCCGGGATCGCGGGCAAGAAGACCGGGGCCGGGCTCAACCTGCTGAAGGCGTTTCCCGATCCCGGCCTGCTCGAGCGGGTAATGCGCGTCGCGATCTGGGACTGGCGCGCGCTCCAGGGCAGCGTGAAGGCGTGGCAGACGAAGGACGAGCCGATTCCGACTCCAGAGGTGATCTACAAGATCGCGGAGCAGCTCGCCGGCTACACCAAGACCGGATACGTGACGGGCAAGTACCCACGATCGGCCTACCACGACAAGTTCGTCGTGCCGCTGCCGCCGGCCCCGATCGACGAGAACGGCCTCACCCTGGCGCAGCAGGCTGCCGTGGCGCGCGGAGAGGAGATCATCCCGATCTGAACCGTCTCCGGTGCCCTCATGGTGGTGGCACCGGAGTCTCCTAGCCCGTCCCCAGCTGAGCGACGGGTAGAACGAGCTTCGTGAGACTCAAGACGCAGGCTTCGTACCTCAAGCCGTTCGTGGACGCGACGGCCGGCATCGTGCCGAAGAACAACAAGCGTCCGCAGCTCGAGTGCACGCGCATCGACGTCGAGCGCGGCGTGGTTACCTTGTCGGCGACCAACCTCAACGAGACGATCCGGCTGGAGTTCTCCGACGAGTGCGAGACCGAGGACGGCGCGGTCTTCCTGCCGTCGGTGAACCTTCTGCGCACGATCCGGGAGGCCGGGAAGGACATCCTGGACATCACCTGGAACGGCAAGACCCAGAAGGCGGTCTGCCGGTTCGGCAATACCCTGGTGAACCTGCCGGTCGAGCCGCCAGAAGACCTGCCCAACATCCCGCGCTTCTCGGAGAAGGCGTCGTCCGTCACGATAACCGGGTCGGCGCTGACCGGGCTCCTGTCACGGGCGGTGTTTTCGGTCCAGTCGGACTTCGTCGCGCGAGCCCTCGCGGGCGTATCCGTGAAGATCCGCAAGGACGAGATCGAGATGGCCGCGACGAATGGGATGGGGATCGCGGTCGTTCGTCACAAGGCGGGCAACCCAGACGGCCTCGAGCGGAGCGCGATCCTACCGCCGGTTCCGCCGAAGATCGTCGAGTGGATCGCTCCGGCGAAGGAAGACGTCGTCGAGTTCCAGTTGGTGGTGAACCAGCTGAGGTTACGCGGGCCGCGCGGCGAGCTGTCGTTTCGGCTGATGGCCGGCCAGTTCCCGGAGTACGAGGACCACGTCCCCGAGAAGCTACCCAGGAGCATGGACATCGAGCGCAAGCCGCTTCTCGAGATGCTCGAGCAGAGCAAGCTCCTCAAGGTGGTAGGGCTCACGCGCTACAAGTTCACGTTGACCACGAACCGGCTCGAGATGATCGCTGCGTCCGGGGTGGATGGGAAGATCACAGCCGCGCTCGAGGTCCCCTGGACCTGGGAGGACATCGCGCTCTCTCTCGACCCTGGTCTGATGATTCCAGCGCTCAAGGCCATGGCGGCGAAGTTCGTCGTCCTCGGTGTGGGAGGCCCGGAGGAGCCGGTGCTGTTTCGCGAGGCGACCGACGAGTTCTTCAACCGCTACATGCTGAGCCCGAGGTTCGAGTAGATGCCGTTCCGTGACACGCTGGAGGCCGAGCCGTACGAGAACGTCTACTGGCCCGGCGCCAGGAAGCGGGCGAATGTTCCGCTCACAGCGTGGGAGGCAGAGCTGCGGCTGATCCCGGACTCGGCGCCGTATAAGGAGCGCATCCTTCGCTACGTCGTCAACCTGCATAAGCACGAGGCGGCCGGGCGCGGGCTGATCCTGCATGGTGCTCACGGGACCGGGAAGACCTGCATCGCCGGTCAACTGCTCAAAGAGGCGATGTCGCGCGGAGCGTGCCGGTGCTACTTCGTGGACGCATCCGATATTCCCAGGATCGCGATCGACCGGCCGACTACTGACGACGGGGAGCCGATTCTTCCACTTCTACGCGGCCAGGCCCAGCTGGTCGTGATAGATGACCTGGGGAGCGAGAGTGAGAAGGCGTCGTTCTGGGACGACCGATCGTTCCGAGACATCTTGCGTGCTCGGTCGAACGAGAAGCTGGTCACCTGGATCACGGCAAATCTCGAGTTGCCCGAGCTGATCGTACGTGTCCCGGCGCTGGCCAAGCTGATGAAAGGTCACTATACGGCGATCGAGGTGTCTGAGCCCACTTGGCGGCCAGAGGTGGAGATCTGATGGACGAGATCACGCTCGACCGAGCGATGCTCTACGGCATTCTCCAGGCCAACGACACCGCCGCCTACTTTCGTGCGCGCGAGCACGGTGTCGAACCGGAGCACGTACTGGACGAGGACCAAAAGGTCTTCGCGTTCATGGGCCAGTTCGTCCGCAGCGGCCGTCTGCCGACCGTGATCGAGATCAAGGCCAAGACCGGTGTCTCGCTGATCGTACCGGACTCTTCGATTGAGCCGTTCGACGTTGACGTCTTCGCCGGCCAGATCCAGAGGCGCGCTCTCCAGAACGCGATGAAGGATCCGTTCGGGGAGATCGCCACGCTGATCGTGACCGACCCGTTCGAGGCCAGGAAGAAGATGTCTCAGCTGGTTCGCGAGACCGCCTGGAGCTTGGGCAAGGTCGCGTCGTATGCCGACCCGGCGCTAGCGCAAGAGACTCTCGGCGACTACGAGAGGGCACGCGACAACGCCGGCGAGCTGCTCGGGCTGTCGTCCCCCTGGCTGGACGTGGACAAGTACAGCCTCGGTCTCCAGCCCGGCGAGCTGACGGTTCTGTTGGCCAAGCGCAAGGTCGGGAAAAGCATCCCGGACTACACGCCGATGTACGATCCGCGCACCGGCATGGAGACGACGCTGCGCGAGGTCGTCGCAGACCGCGCGTTCGTGCTGACGTGGGAGAAGCGCGGTCCCATTGCGGTGGCTCGGCCGTCCGACTACCTGGACTCCGGGACCAAGGACTGCCTGCGCCTGACCTGGCGCTCCGGGCGCACGCTCGACACGTCCAAGGACCATCCGTTCCTGGCGCCGCGTGGCTGGGTTCCGGCCGTGGAGCTGGAGGTCGGGCAGCACACTGGCGCGGCGGCCGTCATCCCGGAGCCGACAGAGGCGGCTCCGGCGGCACCGGAGACGCTGATCGTTCTGGCCTACATGATCGCCGAAGGCGGTTGCACGAAGCCCTCGACGCCCAGCTTCACCAGCTCGGTGCCAGAGATCGTCGCCGAGATGTCGGAGACGCTGGCGCGGAGCGGGCACAAGCTCTCGCCGCGCGGAGATGGTGACTACTACGTCACGACCGAGCACGGCGGCCGTAACGGCATCGTCGAGCTGCTGCGGAACAACAACCTGCTCGGTAAGAAGGACATCGACAAGACGATTCCACCTGGCATCTTCTCGCTCCCGACCGCGCAGCTCGGCTTGTTCATCGGGCGCCTCTGGTCGTGCGACGGCTGCGTGGGCAAGCGCGGGCAGGTCAGCTACTCGACCGGTTCGCAGAAGATGGCCGAGCAGATCCAGCACCTTCTGCTGCGCTTTGGGGTTACCAGCCACCTGCGCACCATGCCGCGCGAGACCGAGGACGGGCCTCGCGACTACTACGAGGTCATCGTCCACCGTGAGCGGATCGAGCGGTTCAAGCGGCACGTCCAGCTGGTCGGACCGAAGGCTGAGGCGCTGGAGCAGGTCAAGTTCCAGGGCCGTTCGCGCATCGGCTGGATTCGCAACGAGGAGCTGCGCGACGAGATCTGCGCCGAGATGGACGCCCGACCCGACCTGCTGCCGGAGGTCGGTGAGGAGCTGGGCTACGGGTTCAAGTTCCAGAAGGGGCATGTGTTCGACAGCAAGAGCGGGCGGATTCGCCGGCGCGTGTTCTCCGCCTTCTGCGAGGTCTACGACTCGCCGCTGGTGTGGGTGCTGGACGAGAACATCCAGTGGGACGAGATCGTGAAGATCGAGGAGATTGGGCCGCGCCCGTGCCTCGACATCGCCGTGCCCGGAACCGAGTGCTTCCTCGCCGGCGACATCATCACGCACAACACCTGGCTGATGCTCGTCTGGTTCATGCACATTCTACGGTCGAAGAAAGACCTGAAGCCCGGCAAGTGTCTCCTGGTCGTGTCGATGGAGATGCCCAAGAAGCAGATCTACCGCCGGCTGGCAGCGATCGACCTGCTGCTGAACTACCAGGGGTTCCGATCCGGGAAGCTCACCAGCGAGGAGGAGCGCCGGCTCCAGGACCACGTCAAGTCGATCATGACTCCCGACCCGACGCGGAAGGACATCCACATCGCCTGCGCCGATGTCGTTCGCGATGTGTCCGACATCTGCGACAAGGTCGCCGAGTTGAACCCCAAGGCCGTCGCGATCGACGGGATGTATATCCTCGGCCGTGACCGCCGGATGGGAATGTGGGAGCGCACGATCCAGAACTGCGCCGAGATCAAACTCGACCTCTGCTCCGAGATGAACGTGCCTGTCCTGGCGACTACCCAGTTCCGTGGGACCAAGTCCAAGCACGCGCTGGAGGCCGACGCCGACGATGCGGCCTACGCGAAGGCGATCGGCGACTGGGCCGACGCGATGCGCGGGATCTTCATGGATGAGGACCACGAGCGCATCGGCAAGCGAGTGTTCCGGGCCATGGAGTCGCGCGAGTTCCGTGGTGTGGACATCCAGATCGCGTTCAACCTAGCCACGATGGACTTCAGCCAGATCAAGATCATGGACGACAACAAGTCGGCTGCTGGTGCTAATGGGGAAGGGGGCGGCGGCGTAGGTGCTGCGCCTGACCCAGATGCCGAGCCGACGCCGATTGTCAGCGGACTGCCGGATGGTTCGGTGCCGGAGGCGCAAGTGGCGTCCGCGCCAGAAACACTCGAAGCAGATAACGAGGGCGCTGACACCGATGAGCCCCTTGGACCCGGCGGTGAGGCGCCGCCGTCGCCAGAGGAGGGAGGGATTCCCTTCTAGTGGACGCTGATGGTATCGCCAACGTCTGCCACGCACTTGGCCTGCGCCACGGCCGTGTCCGCAACACCAAGCGCGGTCCGAACATCTCGATAGCCTGCCCACTTGCTCCCATCACGCACGGCGATCCCGACGACCGCAACAAGGGCTGCTCGGTATCGGTTGACCCGGACGGCTTGAGCTACGCCAAGTGCTTCAGCGGGAACTGCGGCTACAACGGCACCTTTTTCGGGCTGCTCCAGAAGGCGATCCTCTCGTCACCGAGCCCTCCCGAGCACCTGCTCGCGTTGCTGGAGGAGATCGCCAAGACCGAGCAGGACAACCCGGAGGCGCGTGCCCGGCGGATGAGGGAGCAGCTCGAGATCCAACAGAGCGAGGAGCGCAATCCGACGCCGCTGCCGCCGCGCGAGGTCGAACGTGACGTGCTCGAGGAGTCCGTGTTCGCGCCGTTCGCCAGGAGGATCCCGAGGTACGCGATCGAGCGAGGGGTCGACACAGAGGCCGCCGCCGTCTGGGACCTTGGCTACGACGAGCAGCAGGGACGGCTCGTCTTCCCGGTTCGGCGGAGCGACGGTGCGCTGGTGGGCATGACCGGCAGGATCACGCCGGCGGCGCAGTGCCGGGCCGCGAACCGTGGGATCGAGGTCACCAAGTACCACAACTACTTGGGCCTCAACAAGACCCGCTATCTCTATGGCGTCCACACTTGGAAGGTGAAGCAGCTACCGGTCGTGCTGGTCGAGGGGCCGCTGGATGCGGTGCGCACCTGGATGGCCCTGCACGATCGCGGCGTCAACGTGGCCGCGACCATGGGCGAGGGCTTCTCGTCGGACCACCGGCGCATCGTGCGCGGCGCCTGGCCGCCGGTCGTCTACATCTTCGCGGACGGCGACTCGGCAGGGCGCCGGATGGCTGAGAAGATCCACTACCTGCTCGACGACGCGCTCATGCTAAAGCTGATGCGGTGCCCGGTGCGCGTCTGGGAGGACGAGGAGACCGGTGAGGAGTACAGGGAGTTCTCTGACCCGGGAAGCATGTCCGACGAGGAGATCGTCTACGCCTTCGAGACGGCGGAGATCATCCTGGGCGAGATCAAGTGGTAGGAGAGACAAGATGTCGCGATCCAAAGCCTCAGAGGTGATCAGGGCGCTGAAGAGCCGGGGAGGTCTCACGCCGCTGGATCCTCCTCCAGAACCGCCTCCCACCAACGGTCCTCTGGACAACATGCTGGCCAGGAATGCGCGAACCGTTATCGCGCCGGATCTTGCCTCCGAGTTGGTCACCATGGCGAGCGGGCTAGGAGATGGCTTCGAGGAGAAGTTGTTGGTCACCGAGCGACTGCCGCTATCTGGAGCCGAGATCATCGCGCACCCGGCGTTCGTCAAGGAGGCCGCCTCCCGTGGTGTCTCGTTCTTCGTCGGACAGGACGGGATGGTGAACAAGGTGCTCGCGATGAGGCCGGCGCGGCCAGCGCTGCCGAAGAAGAACGGCAAGGCTGACCCGGACTTCTACCTCAAGCCCGCGTGGTACGCCGATCTCAAGGCGTTCGTGGACGAGGGGGCGACCGTGCTCTTGATCGGACCGGCTGGCTCCGGCAAGAGCCGAGCGGTGAAGGAGATCTTCAAGGAGCGCGGCCAGCTCCTCCGCGTCGTCTCCTGTACGCCCAGGCTCAACGCGAACGATCTGGAGGGCGACTTCGATCTGATCGTGGAGAACGGCAAGCAGGCCACCAAGTTCTCGCCGACTAACCCGGTGCTGGCCAGTCAGCACGGGGACGGGCTCTTGTTTGATGAAGTGGACGCCGCGCCGGCCGAGGCCATGTACTCGGTCTACCGCCTCCTCGACGGCGAGGAGATGCACATCGTGCGCAAGGGGAAGGACGCGATCGTGCAGCGTCATCCCGAGCTGCGGATCGTCGGCACGCAGAACACCGAGGGACGCGGCGACGACCGTGGGCTCTACCACGGCCGGTCTCACCAGGACGAGGCGTTCCTTGACCGGTGGGAGGTCACGATCCGGGTGACCTACCCCGAGCCCGATGACGAGGTGACCATCCTCTGCGGCCGGACCGGGATCAGCGAGGTCCAGGCGAAGCGGATCGTGGCGGCGGCCAACGCGTTCCGGGCCTCGCTCCGTGAGGGCGACGAGATCATGTTCACGTGCACACTGCGGCGCACGCTGGCGGTGGCTCGCAACCTCGCGCGCGGTCACACGCCCAGGCGCGCCTGGGAGTTCGCGGTCCTCAACCGAGCGATCCCCGAGGACGCGGCCAAGATGCCCGAGACGCTCAACCGGATCTACGGCACGAAGTGGTAGACCGCCGCGCGCTGATGGACGCGCAGCAGTCTGTCGTCACCGGGCTGCTGAGCGAAGGGGTGACGGTCGTCTACGATGCCGAGACCCCGTACGCCGATCTCCACTCTCGCGTGATGCACGTCCGTCCGCTGCCGGAGGAGGTCGATGACACGGCGCTTCTGCATCTCCGCGCCGATTGCGATCACGAGATGTGCCACCTCGCGCGATCCGATCCAAAGGTGCTCGACGCGATCGATCGGCCGATGCTCAAGCTGGTGCACAACGCGATCGAGGACGGCTTCGTCGAGTTCTGGGGGGCGTCCATGTGGCTCGGCGTGGGCGAGAACCTGCGCCGTTCGAACGACCTGGTCAGCGCAGACCTGCGAGAGAAGGCGACCGGCTCGCGCGCGTGCAGGAGGACGCGGGCTATCTCCGCGCTACAGTTCCTCGTCCTGGGCGAGGACGTCTCGATCGCGTGTGCTCGGCTCGGTGAGGACATCCGGCCGATGCTCGAGGAGATCGCCCAGCTGGTGCCCGAGCTGCGCCTGGTGCGAAGCAGTTCAGACGGGCGCGCGGCGGCCGAGAGGATCTGCAACGTCTGGCGATGGGGAAACCGCTCCGAGCCGAAACACAAGCCACTGCG
>Ga0180438_10000123_pt1 | contig 161326 bp, 133 predicted proteins | sample SS_ome_12_FD_132455 | JGI IMG/M metagenome (GOLD analysis project Ga0180438, IMG submission 132455) | Hypersaline lake sediment archaeal communities from the Salton Sea, California, USA - SS_3_D_2 metaG | ecosystem: Environmental > Aquatic > Non-marine Saline and Alkaline > Hypersaline >... | reverse complement strand
GGTTTTTTTGAAATCAGTAGGTTTTCGGCCGGCCGGTGATCGCGGTGAGGGAAGTCCGTCAGTGACGTCATTCTTGCGCGCAATCGATGTCATCGGTTCAAGGATGGAGGACGTATGAGTTCCCATGGATCTGACGATGACGTGGACGAACATCGCGCTGTGCATGCCGATAAGTGCGATTCCCGTTTCGGCAGAGGCCGGCAAACGGCCAGGAATAGGCCCTTGCCTGATAGCGGCAGATTAGTAGAATTGTTGAACCCACCTATCGCTGACGGTGGCGTTGCTGTTTTAAAGTGGATTATGCATATGCCCTCAAGCCGAGTTATCGTCATCCTGGTCGCAGTTGCGCTGGCGGGGACGGTTAGTGGCGCGGCGTCGAAGCCCGTTCCAACGACGGTGGGTGAGTACCAGCAGCAGGTATCGACTCACGATGCCTACCCGCCGATTATCGTGGCCCAGCACAACGTCCAGCGCGTTCTCGACGAAGAGCTGCCGACGGAAGAGCGTATCGAGTCGCTCAAGCTGGTCACCCATATCGGCGCGCCAGTTCCTGAGGCGATGGACTCGCTGGTTGCGATGGCGATTTCGCCCCAGACGCCGGCAATGCTGCGTGAGGCGATACTCTCTTCGGCGCTTTCCGACGAGACGGGCGATGTGACGGCGTTTGTGATATCGGCGTTGAACAGCCCGAACTTGTCTGCCCAGATGGAGCAGTCTCTGCTGAGGTGGGTAGATGCAAACGGCAACGAGAACATGCTTTCCGACGTGGTGAAGCTTTGGGCGCAGCAGCCGGTTGATGGTCCGAACGAGGCCCGCTACCGGACGATCGTGCAGCATCTTGGCGGGGACAAGTGGGACCAGGTGCTGCTTGAGTCGCTGGCGAGGCGGTCATTCTACGCGCGAGGATCGGCCCAGGAGGTGTTGGCTTCGCGTTTGACGGCAGGTGAGTACCGGACGAAGGTGCTGGCGCTGAGGCCCAGTCACGAGGCGATCGCGGCGTTACAGACGTTCCTTCGCGGCTTTGACTACATTCCGGCAACCAAGGCGGAGTTGTTGACAACGGTGGCCATCTACATGCAGGAGCGGGTGACGATAAACAGCGCCGCCGTCCTTTACCGCAAATGGCACGACGAGGCGGGGTATTCGTTCCGCGCCCGGGACTATCATCTGCTAAGCTCGCTGGCCCAGGACACGGAGGCATCGGCCAGGACTCGGGAGCAGCTTGTGGCGGAACTGGCGCAATCACTGGCCGCCAGGCAGCACGAGCCGCACCATGCCGGCGGCACGAGCGAAGCGGTGTTCGACGCGCGGTTCCACCGGGTGGTGGACTCCCTGAGCATGGCGGATCTGTGGAACATGAAGCTGCTGGAAGAATTATTGTCTCGCAGAGACATACAGGCGGGGCTGAAGGTCCTGGCCCAGCGTGACCGGGAGGAGACGCAGAGCGCGTGGGGGGGGCTTGTGTTCTATGAGCGAGGACGGGCCAGCGCCAAGCAGTACCCGCCGGCGAAGGTCGACCTGCCGAACGACCTAGTTTATCACCCGACTGAACGCATGATGACCGACAGTCACAGCAGCCTGTGCAGATTCATTACGCATTTCGAGAAAATCAACAACGCCGAACGTGTTGGGCCCACACCGCAGGAGATGGCAGACGCCGCGATGAATGACTACTACGGCATGACGATTACTCGTCTGGATTCGGACAATTTTACGGCCCACTACTTCACCCCGTCGGGGGTCATCGTTTCTCTGGGCAAGTTCCCACTGGCAGAGACCGTGCAATAGAGCCGAGAGCGGCATAATCAGCCGAGCTTGTCCAGCACCCGCTTGATCGCATTGTACTCGTCGGTCATGGTCTTGAGGTGCTTGCGGAGCTCGTCAAGCATTTTGGCGGAGTGCTTACTTGTGAATTCCTCGTCGGCGAGCCGAGCTTTGAGCTCCTGGGTCTGATTCTCCAACAGAACCAGGCGGTCGCGGAGCATCTGGACCCGTTCGTTCTGGGTGGACGGGCCACGGACAACGGCTTCCAGCACGTGTTCTGCAACCAATATCGGTGTGTCGAAGGCCGCCCCGAGGGCGATGGCGTCGGATGGTCGCGAGTCGATTTCGAGCATGCGTCCGTCGGACTCGATGCAGATCGTTGCAATGAATGTATGTTCCCGGATGTCGTTAATGATAATTTGCGAGATCCGACCGCCGAGGGCCTTTATGATTCCGGCCATGAGATCGTGCGTCATGGGGCGGGGGGGCTGGTATCCCTTTAGCCTGCGGTCGATCGCGAGCGCTTCGTTCAGGCCGATGATGATGGGGAAGCTACGATCGCCGTCGATTTCCTTTAGGAAGATCATCTGCTGATCGCTGTGCTCGGCTATGAGTATTCGGGATAGTTTCATAGGAACGTTCATGCCGGGCTCCCAGTGAAGTAGGCGTCAGACTTAATTGTACTCGCCAGGAGGCGAAGTGACAAATGCCGGCTTCGACGACAAGTCCCGCGGCAGCGATGCCGCGAGGCGCGGCAGTGAATAGGTTATTCAGCCGGCGAGGCTGTCGATGGCCTGCTGAACGGCGGCAAGGTCGGCCTGGAGGGCCCGGAGGCGCTGTCGCTGTCGGTCAACGACGTCCGCTGGTGCCTTGGCGAGAAAGCTTTCGTCAGCGAGCTTGGCGGTTACGCCGTCAATGTTCCTGACCAGTTGGTCTCGCTGCTTTGTGAGCCTATCGAGCTCGGCGCTGCGGTCGATGATGTCCAGCAGATGCATTTTCACTTCGCCGGCGGTGACGGTAGCGGCTGAGCCGTCAGTGGTTGCGCGTGCGTCAAGGGCGACATCGCCTAGGTTCGCCTGCGATTGAAGAAGGGGTATGTTATCGGCGAATATGGCTGCGGCCCGGCCCGTGGCGGCGATGACGGCAGCGACCCTTCGGCTTGGGGGGACGTCGTGCGCTTTGCGGACATTGCGGACCTGGCGAATGATGTCCTGCAGGAGGGCAAAATCGGCCTCGGCGGATTTGTTGATCCACTCGGAGCGGCCCCTGGGCCAGGCCTGGCGGACGAGCACCCCCCGGCAGGAGGGGGCTGCGAGGCGGCCGGGGACGATTTCGTTGAAATTCGCCCATATGGCTTCGGTGATGAACGGGCAGAGGGGGTGGAGCAGCCGGAGCAGATGGTCGAGCACAACGGCCAGAACGGCCTTTGGGGCATCCTGGCCGGCGTTGATACGGCTCTTGGCGATTTCCAGGTACCAGTCGCACAGGTCATCCCACATAAAGTGGTACAACCCGTCGGCGAGTTCATTGTAGCGATAGCCAGTGAGTGCGGCGGTTGCGTCTTGGACGGCAGCGGCGGTGCGGGAGAGTATCCAGGCGTCGGCTAAATTGTTCGTGGGAATCGATTCGACGTCGAAAGCAGGGGAGTCGGCGAGGTTCATCAGGGCGAAGCGGGAGGCGTTCCACAGTTTATTGCAGAAATTTCGCCCTATGTCGAACTTAGGAGAGCTGTTGACGGTGCGCCCGTCGGGGGTGGTCATTTCCTCCACGGGCATGCGGACATCCTGTGTTTGGGTGGTCATGGACGCGAGGGTGAATCGCATGGCGTCGGCGCCGTGGCTGTCGATGATGTCAAGGGGGTCGATTCCATTGCCGAGGGACTTTGACATCTTGCGGCCTTCGCCGTCCTGGATCATCGCGTGGATGAAGACCTGCGGGAAGGGGATGCGGCCTAGGCAGTATTGGCCCATCATGACCATGCGGGATACCCACAGCGTGATGATTTCTCGAGCGGTGCACAGGACGTTGGAGGGGTAGTAGGCTTTCAGCTCGGGCGTATCTTCGGGCCAGCCCATCGTGCTGAAAGGCCAAAGGGCGGAGCTAAACCACGTATCCAGGACATCAGGGTCGCGTGTCCAGCCGGCCTGCTCCAGTTGGGTGACGATATCCACATCATCCCGATCCAGGCAGATGTATGTCCGAATCCAACCCTCGTTTTCGGGATGATCGCCGCTGTTGAGGGCGAACCGGCAAGCCTGCTTACGGCAGGCCTCCTCGAAATCGCGGCCAAGGGCCCGGTTGATTGCCAGCATGTCCCGTTCGATGCCGCCGGGCATACCCTTTTCATTTTCGTTCAACTGCACTTCTTGCGACCAGACGGGAATGCGGTGTCCCCACCAGAGCTGCCGGCTGATCGGCCAGTCGCGGAGGTCTTCCAGCCAGGCTTGGTAGGTCTTTGCGTAGCGGTCGGGGACGAACTTGAGTCGGCCGTCAAGCAGGGGCTTTAAGGCAAGGCCGGCGAGGGAATTGGTTGGGACGTTGGTGCCTTTGATCAGGTCATGGCCGAACTTTTCATCAAGGTGGTCGATGCGCTTGTTAACGGCGACGTACCACTGGTCGGAGAGGTAGGGCTCTATGGGGACATGGCTGCGGTAGCTGTGGCCTACCGGGTGGGTGTACTGGCGGATATCCTCGAGCAGGCCCTCGGTTTTGAACCATTCGACGACGGCGGAGCGGGCCTCAAAACGGTCCATGCCTAGGAGAAATTCGGCGTCTGAGCCTTTGCAGTCGTCCCAGCCGTGGCGGTCGCTGATCGTGCCGTCCGGGGCCAGCACGTTGATGACGGGCAGGTGGTGCCGCTGCCCGATGGCCCAGTCATCGGGGTCGTGTGCTGGGGTGACCTTCAGGAAGCCGGTGGAGAAACGGGCCTTCTCGTCGTTGCTGTTGGGGGCTGGAAGTACAACGTGATCGTCGGCGATGATGGGAATCTCCCGGCCGACCAGGGGCAGGCGGACGGTCTTGCCGACGAGCGTCGCAGCGCGGGGGTCACGGGGGTTCACGGCAACGGCGGTGTCGCCCAGCATGGTTTCAGGGCGGGTGGTGGCAACGGTGACATGTTCAATGAGCGTGCCGCCGACGCGGACGGTTTCGTTGAGCGGGTACCGCAGGTACCAGAAGTACCCAGCCACATCCTGGTGCTCCACCTCATCGTCGGCGAGGACGGTTTGCGTTGCAGGATCCCAGTTAACCAACCGCTTGCCGCGGTAGATCAGCCCGTCAGCGAAGAGCCTGAAGAATGTCTCCCGCACAGCCCGGGCGCAGGTATTGTCCATAGTAAAGCGCGTTCTGTTCCAGTCGCAGGAGCAGCCCATGAGCTTGAGCTGGTCGAGAATGCGAGCCTCGTACTCGTCTTTCCAGGCCTGCACGCGGGCGAGGAATTCATCGCGGGTGAAATCTGTGCGGCGTTTTTTTTCCTCGGCGAGGATCCGCTTTTCGACGACGGTCTGCGTGGCTATGCCGGCGTGGTCCGTGCCGGGCATCCAGAGGGTGTTGTCCCCGGCCATGCGGTGGTAACGGATGAGCACGTCCTGGAGGGTATTGTTTAGGGCATGGCCGATGTGGAGGGGGGCGGTGACGTTCGGCGGAGGGATTACGATGGCATATCTGTCGCCATGGGCGGACGGGTCAGCAGCGAATGCGCCGACAGCTATCCACTGTTGGTAGACATCGGCTTCAACGGTCTTTGGGTCGTAAGCCTTAGGCAGTTCCTTGCTCATCTGGTAGTCCTTTTTGCAGCGCACTGTGAATTGGCCGGGCCCGGTCACCGCCGCGGCCGATATGACAATCGTCCATATATAAGCGATTCACTTGACGAAAGTCCATGCGTTGCTTTGCAATGATGGCGGTTGGGCCTATAATCGAAAGCTTATCGGCGCCCCGCTGAGTGGATTGCCAGCAGGGCGGAGATGCCGGAGATCTGCAATGAGCGCGAAAATATGTCACAAATGCGGTGCAAAGTGCTGCACCTACTTCTGCTTTCAGATCGACAAGCCTGAAGATGTTGATGAATTCGAGGACATACGGTGGTATCTATGCCACAACGGTGTGAGCGTGCACATCGACGAGGGCGAGTGGTTCATCTCGATAATGAACCGGTGCAATATGCTGGAAGAGAACGGCCAGTGTAGGGACTATGCCAATCGGCCGTTGATATGCCGCAAGTACGACCTGCAGAACTGCGACCACAGCCCGGGCGGCTATGGCTACGAGGAAGAGTTCAAGAGCCCCGAGGAACTAGAAGAATACGCCCGCCGCACGTTGGGGGCAAAGTTCGACATGACTCGCAGCAGGAAACGGGCCGGGCTGGCGAAGAAGGCGCAGTCATCGGCTGTCAAGGCGAAGTGATTGCGCCCTGACTGCAGGGCAGGGGATGCCGTGGACCGCAAAATGCACTATGAAGCGGCGTTCGAGAGCTACCTTCAGGCGAAGGCGTGGCCCTACGTGGCAGTTGACGAAGCCAAGAAAGCGGCATTCGGCATCGCGTCGCTGAAAAGCTTTGACTTCGTGGTGTATAGTGAGGCGGGGCCCAACCTGCTGGTTGAGGTGAAGGGGCGAAAGTTTCCGAATACGGCAGGGGGCAGAAGGAGCGGCCGAGCCTGGGAGAACTGGGTCACCCGCGATGACGTGGACAGCATGGCCCAGTGGCAGGAAGTTTTCGGAGCGGGCTTTGTTGGCATGCTGGTGTTCGCATACTGGCTGCAAGGCCCTGCGGCGGAGGCGCCGTTCGAGGACGTTCATTTTTTCCGGGGGCGATATTACGCGTTCGTGGGAATTCGGTGCGACAGATACGTGTCGATGGCCAAACCTCGCAGCCCCCGCTGGCAGACTATGACTGTTCCCACACGGCAGTTCTCGCGAGAGGCAGCCGACATCGTATCGTTCCTATAGGGGGAAACAATCCGGCGGGAACATATCTGCAATATTGAACTGTCGTTGAGCGTTTCTATAATTATGGGCATGAGAACATCAAGCGTAATATGCATTATCGCAGCAGTGGTTGCGTTTTTGGCCTGGCCGATCGCAGCAATTGCCAGCGATGATATCGAGGTCAGGGAGTTTGGCACAGGCAAGGACGGCTACTGGCCGGTGGAGGGGCGGTACTCGCCGCCCTGGATAGCGATACTTTTCGGACCAGTCCTGGTGGTCTTGGTATTGGCCCCGGCGTTCAAGGACGCCAGACGCTCCCACCTGAACTGAGGCCCAGAAACAAACGGCTTTGATCGAATATAGCAGCCGGGCCCCGCGGGGCCAGCAAGGAGAATTACAATGAAGAAACTCGTGATAACAGCGCTAATCTGCCTAAACATAGGCCTTCTGGCCGCGCTTGTAATAAGCCAGGACCGGCCCGCCAAGGCGCAGAATAGCTATTACAACGACACGGACTACGTGCTTGTGACAGGCAAGATCGAAGAGGGCCGGGACAACGTTTATGTTGTCGACGTAGCCGCCCGGAGCTTCGGTGCGTGGAAGTTCGACGTCGGCCGACGCAGGCTGCTGCCGCTTGCACCGCGTTCGCTGGCGACGGACCTCCGAACGAGATAGGCATAAGAAAGGGAACCTACTATGAACGACCAGAAGAACATATTGATCGTCCTGTTGCTTATCTCAGCGGCATTGCTGTCGACGATGCTGTTCATCGCGAATCGCACGGAACAGACGGCCCAGGCGACGGGGTCGGCGGACAGATTCAGTGACTACATCATGTGCCCGGGCCAGCGTGAGAGCGGCGCGGACAACATCTACGTGATCGACGTGCAGCAGAAGAAGCTGGTTGCCTACATCGTCGAGCCCGGCACGGAAAACTTGGTGCCGGTCGACATAATCGACCTGGCCCGCTACTTTACCAGATAGTTCAGGCAGGAACGGTGTGGAGATGAGGCTGTCTGCGGCCGATTATCTTGGCCGAATTGTAAGGCAGTGTGTGGACGCCGAGCCGATAAATCGCCCGGACGCTGACTATCTGGCGGCAGCAGCCGCAGACGATCCGTGGGAACTGCTTCACGCGGCTTGGCGCGTGCGGAGGCATTTGTTTGGGCGGAGCGTCCGGATGTGCTCGATCGTTCCGGGCAAGCTGGGGGGCTGTGCCGAAGACTGCATGTGGTGCGCCCAGTCGTCCAGGCATAGTGGTACGTATGCCGGCAAGACCGAACGGACACCGCAGAACAGAATTGTGGCTGCCGCCAAAAAGGCCAGCCGGCAGGGGGCGTCCAGACTTGGCATTGTCAACTCCGGTCGTCGGCCGACCGACAGCGACCTTACGGCGGTCATAGCCGCCAAAAAGGCCATAGACGCAACTGGCGGCGTGCACGTGCCCATCTGCGTATCTTTGGGCGAGATCGACTCCCGGCAGGCGGCGCGGCTGGCCGAGGCGGGGGTTGTTCGGTATCACCACAACCTTGAGACATCGCGCCGGCTGTTCGGCGAGTTTGTGACGACTCACAGCTACGATGACCGGCTGGCAACGCTACATACGGCCAAGGCAGGTGGGCTGAAGGTATGCTGCGGGGGCCTGTTCGGCCTGGGTGAAACGTGGGCCGACCGCATCGACCTGGCAATGACCATACGAGACGAGGTCGGCGCCGACTCAGTGCCGCTGAATTTCCTTAACCCCGTGCCCGGGACGCCGCTAGAGCATGCCCAGCCGTTGGCACCGCTGGAGTGCTTGTGCATAATCGCGGCGTTTCGCCTAATCATGCCGACAGCGGACATCAAAGTCGCAGGCGGCCGCGAGGTGAGCCTGCGCGACATGCAAAACTGGATTTTCTACGCCGGGGCTACGAGCTGCATGACGGGCGACTACCTGACGACCGCCGGCCGGGGCAGCGACCAAGACCGCAGCATGATAGCCGACCTGGGCCTGGAACTGGTCGCCGAATATCCGCAGGCTCAGGCCACATGCTGATCGTAAACCACCGCAATTCGACCTGACGGGCCATTTTGAGGCCCCAAGCGTCACATAACATATATTATCGGACCTTTTGGACGGGGTATTTCTTTTTCGGGTGGGGACAATGAGCGCTTCAGGGAGGGATCCGTAGGGGTTCAAGCCTTGGGGCGGCTCTCTGCGGCAGTGTTCCGGGCTGTCAGCGCTCCTCTACGGCTCGTATCCACGCTTCAGCGATAAGCGCGTGGCCTGCCGGCGTGGGATGGATCGCGTCAGATGCCCAGTGCGTGGGGTCGACGTGCCTGGATGCCTGGCGGAAGATGTTGTCGAGCGGGACGTAGAGGGCGTGGAATTCGGCGGCGAGGCGTGTGGAGGCGGCGATTATGGGGTCGAGATGTCGGCGAATAGCGGCGGCGGGCGATATGAAGCTGTAAGGATGCTCGGTCTGCAGCAGGAACGGCTGGAGGATGATGATTCGTGCGGCGGTTTTATCACGGAGCTGGGTGAGAATGTCACGATAGCCGGCCTCGTAGGTCTCTGCGGTGTTTCGGTTATGTTCGGTAGCGGCGACGGAGGCGTCGTTTATGCCGACGAGGATTGAGACGCAGTCGGGCTTGAGCTCGATGCAGTCGCCCTGCCAGCGCGCCTGGAGGTCGGGGACCTTGTCGCCGCCGACGCCGCGGTTGAGAAAGGAGAGCTTCAGGTTGGGGTGACGATAGCCCATGAGGGCGGCGACAAGTTGGGGGTAGCCGAGCCCAAGGTGCCAGTCGCTGCCATCTCTAGGTCGGCCGGAATCGGTGATACTGTCGCCCTGAAACAGGACCAGGTCATTATCATTTAGAAACATGAAGATGGACTTCTTTCATTAAATGGATCGGCGGTGGTTCGAACGGTCCAAGCGGGCATCGCCCATGTGGGCGTAGCGATTTCGCAATGAGGCCCATTTGTCGGCGTCGGCGGGGGTGTAGGTCTCGATGTCCACGGAGTTTCGCATGATCTTTCGGATGTCGGCGGGCCCGTCGAGCAGGCCCAGGCCGAGCGCGACGCCGAGGGCGTTGCCCAAGGCGGTACACTCGGGGGCCCCTGCCAGCACCTTCAGCCTACAGGCGTTGGCGAGCATTTGGCACAGAAGCTTGTTGGCCGTCGCCCCCCCTACCATGTACAGCGTGTCGACTTCATGGCCGAACAGCGGGGTCATTTGCTCCAGGCGGGCCGCACACTCTAGTGCCAGTGACTCCAGGGCGCAGCGGATGAGTTGTCCTGGCGAATCAGCCGGGGGCTGGTTGGCCTTTGCGAGAAGCGCCTGGAGGGCGACCTCCATGTCCTCTGGGGCCAGCAGCGACTCATCTGCGACGGAGACGAGCGGGCCGGAGCTTGAGGCGGCCGCTTCCGCTGTCATTCGCGTGTAATCCCAGGGGTCAGCGGGCGTATTCCACTTGCGCCTGAGTTCCTGGAGGAGCCACATGCCGATAATGTTGCGGCACAGGTACCACCCGCCGATGGCGACCTCGTTGGTCAGCTCCGCCGCCAGGGCTTCGGCGGTGGCGACGGGCTTACGGACGACGGCACCCAGAATGCCCCAGGTCCCACAGGACAGGAAGGCCCATTTGCGCCCCATGGCGGGCACGGCCCCCACCACTGCGCCGGTGTCGTGCCCTGCCGTGGCGACGACGGGGACGGGACCCAGGCCAGTGAGTTTTTGCACTTCCTTACTAAGCGGGCCAAGCAGATGCGGCGGCTTGACCGTTTCTGCACTGAAGAGCTTGCGTGGGAGCTTGAATGAGCTTGTAACAGCCCTCGCCCACTTTCCCCGCGCCGTCATTAAATTGGCCGTTGACAAGTTGGACATCTCGGCGGCGCGAACGCCGGTTAGGAAGAAATTGATCAGGTCGGGCATGTGGAGGAGGCAGTCAGCGGCCTTCAGCAGCGGCGAGCCGTCTCGTTGCATCGCCAGGAGCTGAAAGAGTGTGCTAATCTTCCACGGATTACAGCCGCCGGTGCGCAGATATATATCCCGGCGAGGCATGATCGGGTCGGAGTAATCATGTATGCCATCGGTGCGGCTGTCCCGATAGCAGACGGGCAGGCCGACGAGGTGGCCTCGGGCGTCCAGCAGGCCGAAGTCCACCCCCCATGTGTCCACACCGATGCCGTCCGGGACAACGCCTTTCTGTGCGCATGTGCGCATTATGGTGATGACCTCGTCCCAAGCAGCCGGGAAGTCCCAGTACATGATTCCGCGCATCTGGACGCGGCGGTTTGGGAAGCGATGGATTTCTTCCATCGTAACCTTTCGGTCTGCAAGCGTTACGATAATGCCCCTGCCGCTTTCTGCTCCTAGATCGATTGCGAGGAAACGATGCGTGTCGGTCATTCTTATCTCCTGCGTCGGTTGGTCTTATTGGGCGGCCTGTGAGGCTTGGCTGACCGCTTCGCGGGGTGAGCTTTCGATAATCGCGTTCCTGAAGGCTTTCCTTGGCGACCGGGATCAGTCTTCGGTCGCTTGTGGCGTGACTTCCCGGCGGAAAGACTAACGCTCTTGGCTCGCGCGTTTGGCGTATACGCGGGCCTTGGATTGGGCTCAGCGGCTGCGGCGGGCGGGGCGTTTCGGGGAACGAAGCCCCCTGCCTGTCGGAGCCCGGCGACTTCAGCATCCGAAAGCTCCCGGAAACTTCCGACCTTCAGTCCGCGATCATTAATGGGCCCGATCGCTTTACGGTGCAATCGCCGGACCTTATGTCCCAGCCGTGCCAGGACGCGACGGATTTCGCGATTTCTGCCCTCAGTGAGGCGAATCTCCAACAACGTCGTGCCGCCGGCGCGCTTGAGGACGCGAATCATGGAGCCGGCCGTGGGCCGGCCGTCCAGCCAGACGCCCTTCTTTAACCGCCCGATTTTCTCGGCGGTAAGATGGCCGTCGATCAGCGCGACATAGGTCTTGATAACACCGTAGCTGGGGTGTGTGAGGTAGTGAGTGAGGTCGCCGTCGTTGGTCAGCAGGATCAACCCGGTGCTGTCGGAATCGAGCCGGCCGACGCAATATAGCCTCTGCCCGGTGGGCGGTATGCAGTCGATGGCCCGCCGTCTGCCCATCTCGTCGCCGGAGGTACACACAACGTCGCGTGCCTTGTTCAGCAGGACGTAGCGCTTTGGGCCTGTTGAGGTGCGGATAAGACGACCGTCGACGGCGACTCGGTCGGCGTCCGGATTAATAAAGCATGGGAGCTCATTTACGAGCTGATCGTTGACGGTAACCCTCCCCTGGACGATCATCTCCTCGACGGCCCGCCGGGATGCGACGCCCGCTTCGGCGAGGATTTTTTGTATGCGGGTCCTTGCCATGTGCTAGTTCTCGGGGAGCGTAATCTCAAGGAAACGGCACAGGGCGTTGGAATGCAGACGTGCGCCGACTATCGCTGCCGGCAGCAATACGGTATCGCCGGCGCAGGCGGCCAATCCCGAGCCGCCCTGATTGTCGCAGCGGATTGTTGCGGGCGCATCGGCAGCGAGCATCATGATCGCCGTGCATCGGTTGATCGGGAAGTCAAATGTCGCACCGGCGTTTACAGTGCGATGCGCTACGGTGAAGAAATCCGTCACCAACAGCGTGTCGCCTGCGGCGCCGGGAACGTCGCCGGCGGGCGGCTGGAAATGAATACACTGCATCGACCTTTCGATGTGAATGTCGCGCCCCCTGCCCCAGTCGGTCACTCGGTATGTTGTGTCCGACGGAGTTTGCACCTCAGCGACGACAACACCCGGGCCCAGCGCGTGTACAGTACCGGCCGGGAGGTAGTGAAAGTCCCCTGCCCTGACGTCGAATCGTACAACGACGTCCTCGCAGGTGTCCGTTTCGACGGCCCGGCGAAAGCGATCAGGCGTGACGCCCGGGCGGACGCCCTTATAGATGTAGCCATGCCGGCTTTCCAGGACATACCAGCACTCGGTTTTAAGGGCGGCATCGCCGCCAATTTCGGCAACGGCCTGGGCGTCCGGGTGGACCTGTAGCGACAGTATGTCATTGGCGTCCAGAAGCTTCAGCAGCAACGGGAAACGCCCGTCGGGCTGCGGGGACGCCCTGCCGAGGAGCGCCTCGCCCATGTCGGCCGTCAGCTCGGTCAGGTTGGCCCCGGCCACCGGCCCATCCGCGACCACGCTGACGCCTGCGGGGAGGTCGGCCAGTTCCCAGCTTTCGCCGATGAGCTTGTCGGGCGGCAGTGAGCGGCCAAAGAGTCGCTGCAGGTTTCGTCCGCCCCATATTTTCTCCCTGTATATCGGTTCGAATTTTAGTGGTTGAATGTGCATGGGCATGTTATCTCTCGGCGGGCATTCTACTGATCTGGCGGCTCTGTGGCCAGCGCCGAGCGTTGAAGACGTTCGGTCGCCCGGCTAGACTTGGCTGAACACTCAACGACGAAAGGAACCGCCAATGTGCCAGCAAGACGCCCCCGCGGGAAAGCCCACGATCAGCTATGAGGACTTCGCCAAGCTCGATCTGCGAGTAGCGACGGTAGTTGAGGTGGCCGATCATCCAAATGCAGACAGGCTCATCGTGTTGAAAATCGACCTTGGCGGCGAGCAGCGCACCATCTGCGCCGGCATCAAGGCCTTCTATTCCCCCGAGGCGCTGCTGGGCAAGCAGATTGCCGTTGTGGCCAACCTGGAGCCTCGCAAGGTCCGCGGCATCGAATCCAACGGCATGCTGCTGGCGGCGTCTGTCGGTGAGGGCAAGGAAGACATCGTGGTGCTGACGGTCGATCGGGCTGTGCCGGCGGGATCGGCGATTTCCTAGCCGCCCGGTCGGGCGAGAAGTTCGACAATCATGTCCGCCACGGCTTCAGCGGTCGGCTTGGGGCGGCGCTCCAGCGGGGCCGTGACGTCCAAGAGGTCGCGGCGTGCTCGGGCGAGAGCGTCGGGGTCGGACATCATGTCAAGGGTGGCGCGAACAAGCTGGTTGATGTTGCCGAACCATGGCATCAATTCAGGTGTGATTTGCCGGCCGGCCAATATATTCACCAGCGACAGGTACGGCGTGCGGATCAGCCATCTGCCCACCAGCGAGTACCCGGCACGGCTGACGCGATAGACGATCACCATCGGCACGCCGTAATGTGCGACCTCCAGAGTCACCGTGCCGCTGGCGGCGACGGCGAAGTGGCATTGGGCGAGCACTTCAGCCGTTCGCCCTACTGCGATGTCTGCGCGCGGCAGCCCAGCCGCTGCAGCAATGCGCTCGGCGGCGGTTTCATCCGGCGCGGTGAAGGTGCACCTCGCTTGTGGCCATCGCTGCGTGATCGCCTCGGCAGCAGCCGTCATGGCGGGGGCGTGGGCGGTGATTTCGCCGGGGCGAGAACCCGGCAGCAAGGCAACGCACCACCGGCCGGACTGCGAGGCGGCCTGGAGGTCCGGCAGCTCAGCCGGTCTGGGCGACAGGTGGTCGAACATCGGGTGGCCGACGAATCGGGCCTGAACGCCGCGCCGCCGGAGGTAGTCCTGCTCGAAGGGCAGAATGCAGGCTACGCGATCGGTCAGCCGGGCGAGCTTTCGCACCCGCCACGGCGCCCACGCCCAGACCTGCGGGGCAACGTAGTACATTACCAGCGCACCGATAGCCTTGGCGGCTTTGGCGATGTGCCAGTTCAGGGCGGGCGAGTCGATAGGGACGACAACGTCTGGTGCGATATCCCGCATGTGCCGCTTCAACTGCCGCAAACATCGGTGAAAGTAATGCAGCTTCAGGAACGGCCCGTGGAGCATGGAAGCCTGAGCGGTCATGTCGAGAAGTATCTCACAACCTGCCGCCGCCATTTTCGCCCCCCCTGCCCCGACGAGCCTTGCGCCGGGGAGGCGTCGATTGAGGACGGTCACCAGGCCTGCGCCGTGGGAATCGCCGCTGGCTTCCGCGGCGGTCAAAAAGATTGTGGGCTTATCGTTCATTACGGCGGGGCGGGTCATTGCCCCAGTCCAATGGCAGAGGCGATGGCGGAGGTCTTCGTGTGGGTGATAGAAACAAGGATATCGCGCAGACCGAGGGCATCGGCCAGTTCCCTGCAGCGCCCGGAGAGGACCAGGTGCGGCCGTCCCGCCTGGTCGTTAGACACTTCGATGTCCGTCCAGGATATGCCGCTCACCCAGCCCGTGCCGAGGACCTTCAAGACGGCTTCCTTTGCGGCAAAACGGCCGGAAAGGTGTTCGATCTCGCGTCTTCGCCCGCGGCAGTACGCGAGTTCAGCTTCCGTGAAGACCCGCCGAAGCAGCCTCTGGCCATGCCGGTCAATAGCATGTTGCAGTCTGCTACACTCGACAACATCAATTCCGTGGGCCTTGACGTTCATAATTAGCTGAAACTCTCTCGCTCCCCGCGAATAATCTTTTTAGGCTTATTCAAGTTATTCCGAAGTACGCCGATATTGTTAATGGGCAACCATGTCTTGATTACTTAACTTAGCACGCAAATACAGGCAAGAGGATTTCGTAGGATGGCAGGTGCAGGCAGCAAGACAGACGCCGCCTCAGAGCATGACCAACAGGTCGCTAAGCTACGGGATGAGGTAGAATCGTTACGTGGGCAGGTGAAGCGGAGCCAACGGATGGCCTCGCTGGGGACGATGGCGGCGATGATCGCTCACGAATTCAATAACATACTTACACCGATAATAAGTTACGCTCATCTGGCGAAGAAGAACCCCGCCCTGTCGGAAAAGGCCATTGCCAAGGCGGCGGATGGCGGCGAACGGGCCAGGTTGATCTGCCGGGCGATTCTGGGCATGTCCGCCGGCGACCGCGACGCACCTGTCGAATGCCGTGTCGCCGACCTGGTGACAGAGTCTCTACTCGCCATTGCTCGCCACCCTCAACGGGACGAAATTGACCTGAAGATGGAGGTTCCGGAAGGCCTGCACATCAAGGCCAGACCGATCGAGTTCCAGCATGTTGTGCTCAACTTGCTGCTCAATGCCCGCCGAGCCGTGCTACAGAAGGGCGCGCGCGGGCACATTGAAATCTCTGCGCGGGTGAAAGACGACCGGTGTGAACTGTCGGTGCGTGACAGCGGCGTGGGGATTCCCCCTGAGAACATAGACAAGGTGTTTGAGCCGTTTTTCTCAACGAACAGGTCTTCCGACGCGGACGTGGAGGGCGGGTTCGGCCTGGGGCTGACGATTTGCCGAGAGATCATTAAAGGAATGGACGGAACCATATCGGTCCAAAGCACGCTGGGGGAAGGCACAACATTCACCTTATCGCTGCCTCTGGGCGGTTAAGCCGTGCCGGAAAGCCCGGCGATCTTCCATGCTGCGCCGGAGTATTTCATGCGCTGAGGCCAGAGTAGCCGCCGCAGGGGATACGAGGTTGTTGCCACGTTGACTTGCACGCGGGGAGTTGCTATGGTCATAGGATGGCTTTAAGTCCCTGGCTGCGTGTCACAGGACCAAAGGAGCCCACTATGATTCCGCGAACAACCACAATCATTGTAGTGCTGGCGTTGTCTGCCATGGCTTGGGGGCAAGCAGAGACGTCGGAGTATCAAGTTGGTACGCTTACAGGTCAGAACGTTTACGTCCGGTCTGAGCCGGATTCTTATCCCTGCGGTAAGATAAGTGCACCTTCGACGGTCCAGGTAGTCAGCCGGCAAGGGGACTGGTACAAGATAGTTCCCCCGCCGGGCGTTTTCAGCGTAATCAGCAGACAATACGTGGAGTTGGCGGCGGACGGTCAGACCGGCACCGTAACAGGCAATGTCGTTCTTGTACGGGCCGGGGCAGAGCGGGACCTGGGAAGCCTCGACCGGTACTACGTGGACCAGGTCAGGCTTAACACTGGGGATAAGGTCTGGGTCGTGGGCGAGGGGGTGGATTTCTACAAGATAACGCCGCCATCCGGAGCTTATGTCTGGATATCGACGCAGTACGTCCGCACGGAAAGCGAACCGGCCGATGTGGTCGATTCGTCGGACGGCGTTGTCGCAGACATGTCCGCACCGGAGATGGATGCGGTCGAAGCTGAGGTATTGACAGATGCCGGGCGTGAGTTCATGCGCCTGGATAGACTGCTGGCAGCGGAGTTAGCAAAGCCGATCGGCCAGCAGGACCTCCGCTCTCTGCAGGAGCAGTACCGGGCGATTAACGCCTCCGGGGCGGCGCTCCGCAGCGCTATTGAAAGGCGGATGATGTATGTCGACTCGGCGATCAAATTGCAGCAGGACGCCCTGGAGGTGGAGCGCATGGCGGCTGAATCCCAGGCCCGTCGGGAAGAGTTTCAGCGCAGGATGCAGCAAGCCAGCGAAGGGGCCGGCCCCGAAACGCAGGCCCCCAGCTACGATGCATGGGGCTTGCTATCGATGAGCGGCCTTTATGTTGATAGCGCTGTCAAGCGATACCTGTTGACTGACCCCGAGACGCGCAGCATGAACGCCTATGCCCGCAGCACGGACGCTGTGGATCTGTCGAAATATGTCGGTTCACTGATTGGGGTGAGAGGTCGAGCTGTTTACGAGCCTGCAAGCGGGCTGAACGTAATCGACGTGACGTCCGTGGAGCTTTTGGCCAGCGTCGCGCCGACACCGGCGCCGATACGCCCCCCTGCCCCGGTTGCGCCCGCGCCGCCGGAACCCGCGCCCTCTGCACCGGTGGAACCGGCTCAGCCACCAACACCCCTGGAGGCCCCGGCTGTGCCGATGGAGCCCGAGCCGCTGGACCGAGAACCGGCGCCGATGCGACCGTTGCCTGTCCCGCCGGAGCCTATTCTCGTTGAGCCGGATCGGCCGATGGAGCCTCTGCCGAGCCCGTCACCGGAGGCGGAGCTGCCGGTGCAGCCTGAAGAGGCATCGCCGCCGATGCCTCCGGCTGTCGAAGAAAATCTGCCCGAGCCGCCGGCAGAGCCAGAACGGCCATCCGTGCTGATACACCCCGAGCCTGAAGAGGAAGACCCGACGGCCATACCTGAAAGGCCCACACGTCCTCCGCGTCCCGGCAGTGAACCTTCTAGTCCACCTCGGGCGGAAGAAGACACCGGCCCGCCGAGGCCCGTCCCCCCGGTTGATATCGAGCCTCCCACCCCTGCTCGGCCAGGGGAGCAGCCTGAAGGTCCGGCCGAAGAAGAGGAACCGGAAGAACCAGCAAAGCCGCCCGTGGTGATCCGCAGGCCGCTGCCACCGTCTGGGCTGCCGATTGAGGAACCGCCCGCTGAGGGCCCGCCAATCAATGTGCGGGAATACGAGTAGAGGCAGTCGGCCATGGGCAATACGTTGTTGCCGCCCCGTGCGCAATGTTTCCGGGGGCGACGGGGTCGCCTGTAGACCGACGTGTGATGGAACATCTACTTAAGACTTGTTGGCGCGGCATGGAGATCTCGCATCCGGCGGATTGGGAACTCGCCGTCGCATCCGGCCCGGAGAGGCCTGGGGAGTGTGTCTTCGCCGACAGACATTTCCAACGCTTGGCCGTCAAGTGGAAACGCTTCACATATAAGCCCAATCTCGACTTGTTAGTGGAGAAGTTTCGCCACAAGCTCGACAGTACCCCGGAGGCCGACCTTGAGACGATCGAGGATCTTCCCAGTGTCTGGAAGGGCGTGCTGCAAACGACCGCCAAGGGGCACATAACACAGGTCATGGGTTTCTTCTCCCAGAGGCGTCTTCTTGTGGAGGCGGCGCTGGTTTGGCCCGGTCGACGGGACGTTGCGCTGGAGCGGGAGATACTAAGCGGCACAGCCCCTGCACAAGCTGACGGGCTGGAAGCCCATTGGAGCGCGATGGGGTTGGATGTGACGCTTGACGGTGCTTTCCAACTGACCAAAAGCAGCAACCAAGTCGGACGAATACACTGGGAGTTTGACGCGGACGAAAGGCAATTTGGCCCGTTGCTGATCGAACGTCTGTCGATAACAGGGGGCTGGCTTAAGTCGCCGCTGGCAACGTGGCTGGCCCATGGCCTCCCGCCGAACAGCATAACCCTTCACCAAAGGCAGATTAATGTCAACGGCCATCCAGCGCAGGAGTTGGTTAGCCAGGCGAATATTGGCAAGCTCGCGTCGTGGCTTGGCATGTGGCGAGTGCGCATCGACCTTGCATGGCAGTGTCCCATTGAGGGGAGGTTGTATCGCGTCAGCTACAGCAAGAGGTCGCGCGGGCAGGACATTCAACTTCCGTCAAGCCTGAAGATTCGCTGCTGCCAGACTCACCAGCCTGTTGTCACATCTGGCTCTGGCCACACGGGTGGTCAGAAAGCCAGGCGGATAAGGGAGCCAGGCAAATCGACGGCGCTGTTCCTGCAAAGCGTGCCGTATACAAATGAGGAGATGGAACTCACGCGAAATCCTGACAATACCGCGACCGCCGCAATTCCGTTGACCCGGCCCCGTTACCTGGTGCCCCCCATAAGTTGGATACTTCCGTTCGGCCCATACCGGCGGGTCGAGCTGGATTCGGTGGGTCTTTCAGTGTTGCGTCTTTGCGACGGGCGCAACAACGTGGAAAAGATTATTGAAATATTTGCGACAGACAATAAGCTAACGTTTCGCGAAGCCCAGCTTCCCGTGACGCAGTTCCTCCGCCAACTGACACAGCGAGGAGTGATTGCCATCGTTGGCAGGGACAAGAACTAACGATTACAGAGAATCAGTGCATACAGGCGGCCACCGGGCTGCATCGAAGATATGAAGGTAATCGATGTTAACAAACAAGTCCGGCTGTCGCTGCTCAAGACGGTCGAACTGGTTCTTAGCGGCGTGAAGTTTCGATTGTTCCGGGCGGCTGTAACTGTTGTGATCATTGCGCTAGCCGTTGCGTTCTTGATGACGATGCTCAGTGAGTCGGTGATCGCCAGGAATGTGGCTGTGGCGATCAATAAACAGACAGGCCCGCGGCGATTGTTAGTTTATTGGGTCAGCAGGTTGACTCAGCCCATACAGCCGGCCGAACTGACGAAGGAATTAGCGAGCGTAGCCCCCGGGGACGAGCGATGGGCAGAGCTGCAAGGGTGGAGCAAGCTCGACGACGAGAAGATGCATGCCCTGGTTGACGTCGCGCGACAACAGTTGATATACGACGCCTACTTTGACGGCCTTGCAGACGGCGACCTTCGGGCCATAGTCGGTCGGGCACGGGGCGAAGAGATTTACAGTTACCTTGCTTCGCCAGAGGCACTTGAGCAATTCAAACGCCAGTTGCCTTCTGTGGGAAAGGAATTTCCCGGCGGCACTGACACGTTCGAGTCATTCATCGAAGATTGGGGGCGGACCCAAGACGACCGGGCTGCGATCCTTGCAGGCCACAGCGAGGCCACGCGGTTGTTCCACCAGAATGTGCTCGGTAACGTGCCGCCGCACCTGTACCTGGCCGGCGCAGATGAATCTTTGTTGGAAACGATCACGGCACTGGGGTTCCACCTGACCGCCGACGAATTGGCCATTGTCAGCAGGCAGGCGGGCCTCACCGCCGACGCCGACCAGATATCTTCGATGCTCAAGGCCCCTTCCCTGCGAAACGCTCTTACATCAAAGCTTAAGAAAGAATCCGCGACGGACGTTGGCCCTCAGGAGCTTTTCAGTTTCCTGCAATCAGATAGCGGTACGAAGTGGTTCTTCGACGAGCTTGGACGGATCAAGGATAAGATACGCGACTACCTAGAGGTTGCCGGGGCCAGCAAGGAGATCCCGGAAGAGGAAGTTGCGCAGTTGGAAGCGTCCCGGGCATTAGTTTTTGGTTTCGACTTACCAGCCGAGACCGTCAAAGAAGTAGCATCCGCCAGCCTGCGTGGTCGGCACCTGGCCGAAGTCGAGGCAAAAGTGGCCCAAACGGCTGGTCTGGGATGGTTTGGCTTTTCGTCCAAGACATTGGCACTTATCATCGTGAGTTTTCTGGTGTGCATGGTGGGCATTGTCAATGCCATGCTGATGAGCGTTGCCGAGCGATTCCGCGAAATAGCTACGATGAAATGCCTCGGCGCGACCGACGGGTTTATCATGGTCAATTTTATGCTGGAATCCTGCGTTCAGGGCTTGGCAGGAGGCGTAGTCGGCGCGGTGCTCGGACTGATTCTTGGAGTGATTCGCAGTTGGTGGATGTACGGGTGGATAGCGATAACGAACGTGCCTTTACTTCCGGTGCTGGCGTCCTCCAGCATATCTTTTGTCCTAGGCGTAATCCTTTCGGTGCTGGCGGCGGTTTATCCTGCGCTGGTTGCCGCTCGGCTGGCCCCTATGGAAGCTATGCGAATCGAATAGACTTTCGGGCGATATCGCACATACTGAACAGACACGAACGACATGACGAAAGCCGCCCAGACACCCCAGCCTGCCGATAACGAAACGGACCGACCGGTCATCATTCGAACTGTCGGTCTGCAGAAGCTTTACCAGATGGGGGAAATCATCACAAAGGCTCTTCGCGGTATCGATGTTGAGTTGTATCGCGGAGAGTTTATCTGCGTGATGGGACCATCCGGTTCGGGCAAGAGCACATTTTTCAATATGGTGGGCGGGCTGGACTCGCCGACATCCGGCCGTGTGTTCATCGACGAGGTAGACGTCGCACAGCTTTCCGCGGTCGAGCTGGCCTTTCTGCGGTGCCGAAAGATCGGCTACATCTTCCAGACTTACAACCTCGTGCCGTACATGACCTGCCTGGAAAACGTCACTGTTCCGATGGCCTTCGCCGGCGTAAGTTCCGATGAGGCTCGCAATCGCGGCATGAACCTGCTGAAACTTGTTGGTCTGGCGGATCGGTGGTTCCACAAGCCTATCGAAATGTCAGGCGGCCAGCAGCAGCGAACGGCAATCGCGCGTTCTATGGCGAATAACCCTTCCGTACTTCTGTGCGACGAGCCAACCGGCAACCTGGACCTCAAGACCGGCGCGGAGATTCACGACTGTCTGATGCGGCTGAACAAGGAGCGGAACGTTACCGTCATCTGCGCCACGCACGATCACCGACTGATCAATATGGCCAATCGAATAATGTGGATACGTGACGGTCAAATTGAACGGTTGGCGGATAGATCCGACGTAACGGTGGAAACAGGGGCGATCGAAGGAGAAGAGAATGAATAAGCTCCGAGCGGCCGGCGTGACGATCGTCGCCTTGTTAGCCGCGACAGTCTTTCCCTCGGTTACAACGGCCGCGGACGAACCGGTCAACACGTTCGATGAAAGGGCTTATAAGAAGGACATCCAGGCCCTTACGGCCTGGCCGCACAGGCTGGCCGGCTTCGGTGAGTACACCGCCGAGCGAAGAGACGCCTGGGATCTGCTCTGTCAAGCCGTGCCTCCTATTGACGCCAAAGCCAGAAGTGAGCAGTTGGACGACCAGGCAGAACACCTTCTGGAACTTGAGGACAATCCGGACTTCATCAAGCCGGGGCCGGGCAGTCTAGCCGCTTCTGCCTACGTCCAGAACCGACTGAAAGAGATCGCCTCCAGTCGTGCCCTGGACGCATCAGAGTACCGTGTGTTCACGCAGGAGTTTGACGTAGTTCTGCCTCTGACGACGGAATGCCGCATCTTTGTTGATGGGGAGGAAATGCAGGCCGAAGATCCGGATGAAACGGTGATATATGCTCTACGTCCCAACGGGCTGATGGCGCCGGTCACCCCAGCGGAGGGCTTGGAGGGAGAAAGCCTGTATGCCGGGAAGGGAGAATTGGAAGAGTACGGCAGGAATTCCCTAAAGGACAAGATAGTCATCCTGGATTACAACGGCGACTGGCGGACGCCTTTCGCCTTTGGCGCTAAAGCTGTTGTAATTATCGGGTCCAACACCGGGAGCTGGCCGACCAAGCTGCACGCTTATGAGCCGGCGAATCTGCCGCGGTTTTATGTTACTCAGCAAACAGCCAAGCGTCTGAACCTGACTGGTGAGAGTCACAGGCTGCGAATTCAGGCCGCCTGTCAGTGGCGCAGGTTCCGCGGGCGGAACGTGATTGCTGTGCTTCGCGGGACGAATCCCCGATTTGGCACCACTGTGGGGCCTCGACAGGCGATCGTACTGGCGGCGCCGCTGGACAGTCTGTCAGAAGTTCCACTGATTTCTCCGGGCGCTCGGGATGCCGCCAATTGCGCATCGCTGCTTCAACTGGTGGAGTATTTCGGTGTCAACAGGCCACGCCGTGACATGATCTTCGCCTTCCTTGACGGTCAGTCGCAGTGCCACATGGGTGCTCGAGCCTTTTACTCAGCAATCCATCGCCCGCTTGACAAGGACTATTCCGGGCCGGAAGGCCTGGTGAATAAGACCGCCGGCAGAAGCTTTGATGAATGGATGGAAAACCTGCAGAAGGAATTGGAGTTCCAGGCCTATGCTATTCAGATACTGAGCCAGCCCAATATCTACGAACCGGATACCGCTACGATGAAAGCTGAGCGGGATGATCTGGTGCGACAATTGGGCGGCAATCCACTGTTGAAAATCGGTCCTGTGCTTGTCAGCACGTGGTACATGGTTCTCACCGCGGCCACTGTTTTGCTGGCCGTTGTGCTGACAGTCGCCATCGGAGGCCAAGTTGACAATGAGATGGAATCCGGCGTTCCGGCGCTGATTGTCGGGCAAAGGTTAGCGTCTGTTCTTGGCGTTGTGATGGTCGTCGCTTTGGCGTACGGATTGATAGACCAGGCGGTCCTGCGCGGTGTGCGACTGCGACAAGAGGAGGCTTGGCGAGCCCTGCAGGCCGAGATCGACAATCTCGAGCAGGACATCACCGGCTTGGAGCAAAGCCACCGCGCGACGATGAATCTGCTGAAGGAACTTGCTCGCGAAAAGAACAGCGATGCTCTGGATGAGCTGCGCCCGATGCGCATCAGGATGGATGGACTGCTGGATGAGCTGAAGGATGCCCAGGAAGAGCAACAGCGGCTTCAGGTGAGGTCCGATGAAGCGGCTGATCGTGTTAGCAACTCCTCCGAAGGGGAAAAGGATATAGCCATAGCTGAATTAGAGGCAGCAGAGGCCGAACTCGCCGAGGCGAAGAGAGCCACAGAGCAAGTGCAGGCAATGATCGACGAGGCACTGCCGCGGTTCATTCAATTGACAGTCGACGACATGCTGTACAACGGTGCGTTGCGCATCGTCCACAAGAAATGGGATCCCGCAGAACATGCTGAAGCTCTCTCGCAGGTGCTGATCAACTCGAATCCCCAGTGGCAGGAAATGATGCGAGAGAGGTTCATCGATCAGCTCCTCGGCGACCCGGCCGAAGGCAGAATTGGCAAGTTCGCGCAGCTCAAGGCAATGGCTATCGACAATTGCAAGATCCGGCGGGCGGAGCTTATTGAAGATGTTGCCGAACTGAAGAAAGCCAGAAAACTTTGGGATGCCATGGGGCCGGGCAAGCCTGATCGTGACGGCAATAGTCTGACGCTGCACTTGAGTATGAATCTTGGCGACAGGCGCGACAGATGGACTTTTATCCACGGCGATGAGTCGGCGCCGCTTGCCGACGATCTGGTTGGCAACTACACCGATCAGGTGTTCAAGCCAGCCATTGCGGTGTCTGACGAATTGGCGGACATTGCTCCGGGCTTCGACAAACGAGCGTTGACGGGTGAACAAGAGGGCAGTCTGTTCGGCGGTTTTTCGGTTGATAGCAGTGGCATCGCCAGACTGTTCGGCGTGTACAACCTTTCGATTCGGACAGTCATGGACCAACTGCCGCGTCAGGGCCAGCCATACGATACAACCGAGAACCTGGACGCCGGGCTGATTTTCGAGCAGCTCCTGGAGGTTGCGCCGTTTCTCAAGGCGCTTGCGGAAAATGAGACCCTTAGTCCGGCGGGGACTTTCGCGCCTTCTGCGATCTATCAGGAGGTGGCATGGGATGGTGACAAGAATACAGGGCCTAAGGTTAACAGGATTAGCGCCGGGGCGGCCATGCGGACCCATGCCGTGCCTCAGGCGGCCGTCGCCGTCTACGATAACCCACACTGGACCGGGGGAACCGACAGGGCGATTCCGGGTTACGTCGAGCAACTGATTTATGTGACCGACAGCAAGGGACTGTACAACGTTGGACCGGCTGACGGCACAAACATTCGATACGTTTACCCGGTGCGTTTCGCCGCCATTTTTGACGAGCCACCTGTCGTCGACGGGGATCAGGTGCGTCCAGTCGATCGCAATGCGGTGAACAGCAGGCAATCTCGCGGGATCGTCCGTTTTGTCTCCAACGTCGAGACTTTCGGACAAATGGCGGTAACTCTTATCAAGATTCGTTCAATGACGTTTGTGAACTTCGGGTTCAGCCGCGTTGGCGGAACGGTAGTCATGCGTGACTATTCTGCAACGAATCTCGCGGCAAATGAGCACCTGGTGTGCGAGTCTGGCCAGACCTTGACGGCCTTTGTGCCGTTCGAATGTAAGGGGCTTAAACTCTTCAACAGCAGCGCCCTAGTGGTGCTCAACAACGAGAGAGCCCCCCAGCTCGTCGAAGGAATCGGGATTCCCATACAATCCATTGAAGCCGAGTTCACGCATCCTGTAACGGCATTGTATTCAGCCAAAGACCTTGGCAACCTGAATGATTCACGACTGGATGTGCTCCGCGATAATGGGATTAAGCAAGAATCGCTGGAGCGAATAAGCGGGCAGGCGCGTGATACGAGGGAGGATGCCATCCTGGCCGGGCCGGAGGGCGAAGGGCTGCTGAAGTATATCGCCGACCTTGTGGTCTCCAGTTCGCTGTCCCGAAGAGTTCACGGGCCTCTCATGGGGGTTATGAAAGACCTTGTCAAGGCTGTTGTACTGCTGCTCCTGCTTGCAATGCCATTCGCTTTTGCAATGGAACGCCTGATCATAGGCACCCCGCACATTTATCGCCAGATTGTGTGGTTCGTCATCTTCTTCATGGGAACTTTTTTCCTTCTGTATATTGTGAACCCCGCTTTCCGGATAGCCGCTACTCCGGCAGTCATCTTCCTGGCATTTGCGGTCATACTGCTCAGTTCGACGGTAATCTTCATCCTGATACGCAAGCTGCAGACTGAAGTGCGCCGCATGCAGGGCCTGGGGGCGACAGTCCACAGCACGGATGTATCGAGAATATCCACGATGGGCGCAGCCGTGATGATGGGCATTTCGACGATGCGGCGCCGACCTTTGCGGACCATTCTGACATCGATTACGGTGGTGTTACTGACGTTCACGATCTTGACGTTCGCCTCTTTTGAAAGCTCTTACGGCAATCGTAAGACTTACAAGGAGCCGCTGGCGTCACTGCCCCCGCGCATCATGGTGCGAGATCCTCTGTGGTCACCTATGGATGACGCTGTCCACGTAAGCCTTCGCGGTTATCTGGGGAAAAAAGCTGACGTTATAGAGCGGGTATGGGTGTCGCCGACTGCTCAGGAAGCGGAGGCTTCATCAAAATCGGGCATGTCGCTGGACAAACTCCTGACCACGTCTGACACAAAAAGGATCGTTTCTGTGTCCGCGGCCATCGGCATAGATATAGTGGACGTTCAGAAGCAACCTGATCTGGCACGTCTGTTCTCCCCTAAGGCGCGGGTGGATCTATTGGAGAGCAACGGCGTTTTCCTGACCTCTGCAGTAGCAGAGGAACTTGGCCTGACCGACAAGGATATTGGTGAGACATCGCTTTTGCTGGCCGGCCACGATGTGCTCTATGCGGGCGTAGTTACCGATCAACTCGCCAGCCATAAGACCATAGAAGGATCTAATATAATCCCGGTTGATTACCAGATATCCGGTGGCGGAGAGGCCTTCAGCAAGCTGCAACAGAAGCAGGTCGGTGGCGAGAAAGGGTTGGCTGAACGCCCCGAGGTTGAGGGCTCACAGTTCTCAGCGTACGGCATAGACCGCGTCCTGATCTTAGGTGTCGATTACGCTCGCAAGTTGGGTGGCAAGACTCGATCTGTAATCATATACCCCAAGGGTGATTCCGCGGATATCCAGGCGATTGCCGAAGAGGTCGCCGTCACGGCCAAGTTGCCGACATACTGTGGCTCAAGCGAAGGCGTTTTCCGGATGAATTTCACCGCCCTGACGGAAGCCAGCGGTTTTCGGGATCTGATCATTCCGCTGCTTCTCGGCGGCCTGATCATATTTGCCACCATGCTCGGCAGTGTCACCGACAGAGAACGGGAGATCTACACTTTCAGTTCGCTTGGTCTGGCGCCAAGACATGTGGCAAGCCTCTTCTTCGCCGAAGCCAGCGTCTATGCCATTATTGGCGGCATGGGTGGCTATTTGCTGGGGCAGACGGTAGCGCGTGTTCTGGGCTGGGTTGCCTCGCTGGAAAACGTCAATATCTCCGTGCCGGAAATCAATTACAGTTCCACGACAGCGGCGGTGACAATCCTGACGGTAATGGGCACCGTGCTGATCTCCACGATTTATCCGGCGGTGAAGGCATCCCGCAGCGCCAATCCGGGCATTCAACGATCGTGGCAAATCCCCAAGCCCGTCGGCGATCTGTACGACCTCATATTCCCCTTTACTGTCTCGGCGTATGACATTATGGGCGTGGGCAGCTTCCTCAAGGAGCATTTCGATAATTACACCGACACCTCGCTGGGGATTTTTGCAACAAATAACGTACATCTTTTCCGACAGCAGGACAGCGACATGATCGGCATGGTGGCTGACATTGCACTGGCACCGTTCGACCTCGGTGTCAATCAGCGTTTCGCCCTACTGAGCCAACCCAGCGAAATCGAGGGCATCAACGAGATCCGAATCCTCATCTATCGCCTGACGGGCACTAACGGTGATTGGCAACGCGCCAACCGCGTGTTTATCAACGACCTTCGCCGGCAGTTGTTGATATGGCGATCGCTGACGACGGAAGTCATGGACAGCTACCGCAGCCAGACACTCGAGGCTTGGGATTCGTTGGCCAAGGAACAAGTCGATGAAAGCACAATTGGAGATCTGACGTGAGTCCCATGAAGCTCGACAAAGAACTCGAGCAGTTCCGCGACATCATGAAGGTGCCGTCCACTTTCGAGGACGGCTTCTCGTGGATGTCGCTTTTCGGGGCCATGTTCATAGCGATGGTAATGGTCCCGGGATCGATATACATGGGGCTTCTCATCGGCCAAGGAATTGGCGGCGCGCCCCAGTGGGTGACTACAATCCTATTCCTTGAAGTTGCCCGCCGAGCTCAGAAGACCTTGAAGCAGCCGCAGATCTTTGTGCTGTTCTACATGGCCGGCGCCGCCATGGGGCAGCCTTTTTCCGGCTTGCTGTGGAATCAGTTTTTCGTTCAGAGCCAGGGCGCAATCGGCAGCGGCGTCGCCGAGCATATGAAAGAAGTGTGGTGGTATGCGCCCACGGATCCTGACGTGCTTGCCCAGCGGAATTTCTTCCATCCGGCCTGGTGGTCGATTTTGGGATTGATAGTATTCGGCCAAATCGTCGGACGATTCACCGGCACCGTTCTGTCATATGGTCTGTTCCGCATCGCCAGTGACATTGAGAAACTTCCGTTCCCAATGGCCCCGGTCGGGGCAGCGGGCATCGTCGCCCTCGCCGAGCAGCAATACGATGAAGACCAAGGCCCCGAGAGCGTCGGCGATTCCGATAAACCAGAGAAATGGCGATGGCGAATTTTCAGCATAGGCGCCGTGATGGGGCTGGTGTTTGGAACGGTTTATGCCGCCCTGCCGGCCATATCCGGCGCGATCCTACCTCAACCGATCACAATCTTTCCCATCCCGTTCGTTGACTGGACAGCGACCACCAGCAAACTGCTGCCAGCCTTTGCCACGGGTTTCAGTTGGGACATGGGCAACCTGCTGGCCGGCATGGTTATGCCTTTTTATGGCGTGCTTGGCGGATTCATCGGGCTGATTATCACTATGATCGCCAATCCGATGTTGTACCACTTCGGGTTCCTGTCCAGCTGGGAGCAGGGCCATGATACGATCAAGACCTTATTCGACAACAACATCGACTTCTACTTCAGCTTCAGCATCGGTGTTTCGATCGCCATAGCCATCGCGGGATTCTACCAGGTTTACCTCAGCTTGCGCGATCGGGCGAAGCAGAAAAAGGCCAAGGAGGACCACCTGGCCATTGAAATGCGCGACGACCGCGCCGACCTGGAGCGTATTGCCCAACGCGGGGATATTCCTGCTCCTATCATTATTGCGACGTACTTTCTGATGTGCTTTATTTACATCGGCTTGTGCGGCATAATGATACATTGGCACCGGGGCGTAATGATCTGCCTGTTCTTCTTCGCCTTCGTCTACACCCCCATGATCAGCTACGTGACGGCCCGTCTTCAAGGCATGACCGGGCAAGGTGTATCGATACCATTCATAAAAGAGGCCTCTTTTCTGCTGTCCGGTTACTCCGGAGGTGTTGCGGTGTGGTTTCTGCCGGTCCCCATGGGCGATTATGGCGGGGGCGCATCAGGCTTCAGGCAGTGCGAGCTTACCGGCACCAAGTTCTGGTCGATCTGGAAGACTGACATCATCCTAACGCCGATCATTCTTGTTGCGTCCATTCTGTTCATGCAGTTTCTGTGGTCTCTCGGGCCGATACCGAGTCCAGCCTATCCCTATGCAAACAAGATGTGGGAGCTAAATGCTGCCAACAGCACGATCATCATGACCTCCACCCTCGGGCGTTTCAGCCAGTTTGAAGAGACATTCCGCTGGCAGTATCTATTGGCTGGAGCCGGGTTCGGCACGGTGATGTTCTTTGTGCTGTACTCAATGAGCTTGCCGATACTGCTGATCTATGGAATGGTCGGCGGGCTGAATGTCACCATGCCGCACGGAATCATTCCGCAGTTTGCGGGAGCACTTATAGGACGCTACTACTTCCAAAGGCGCATGGGGCTGACATGGCGCCAGTATATCCCTGTTGTCATGGCCGGATTCAGCTGTGGCGTGGGGCTGGTATCCGTCTTCAGCGTAGGCGTCATTTTCCTCATGAAGGCCGTAATTCCGATTCAGTTCTGACGAAACACATACAATGAACGATGAGATACTAATCAACTGTCGCAACCTGACCAAGCTCTACCGGATGGGCGGACAGGAAGTTTATGCATTGCGGGACGTCAACCTTGACGTCTATCGGGGTGAGTATCTGTCTGTGATGGGGCCGAGCGGTTCGGGAAAGAGCACGCTTTTTAATATGATTGGCGCGCTCGACAAGCCCACAAGGGGTTCGGTGACTATTGCCGGCGTGGACCTGACTACGCAAAGCAGCCTGGAACTCGCCTACATCCGCAACCGCCACATCGGCTACATATTCCAGGCATTCAACCTGATTCCATCCCTGACTGCGATGAGAAACGTAATGCTGCCGTTACTATTCTCCGGCATGGAAAACGCCGGTGCGATTGCGCGTGCCGAGGAGGTCCTCACCGAGGTCGGACTTGGTCATCGCCTGCACCACCGCCCCGACGAGCTGTCAGGCGGACAGCAGCAGCGCGTGGCAATTGCGCGGGGGCTGGCGATGGAGCCGGCTATTATGCTTGCCGACGAGCCGACGGCCAACCTGGACCTGCACACCGGCGAGGAAATAATCAATATCCTGCGCAGTCTGCGTGACAGACACGGCGTGACCGTAATCACCGCCACGCACGACCACAAGATGCTGGATAAGTCGGACCGCATCCTTTGGATCAAGGATGGGCAGAAAGATCGCCTGGAGAACCGTGCGGATGTCAACATTCGCGTGGGCAGGGTGGAATGACGCGCCAATTCCCGGTCGGCTCGGTGTGCGATGCTTCGGCCGATCCTCAGTCGTGCTCAATATCCTGGCGATCCATCAGGAACGTCACCCGCTGGAGAATATCGGCGTCTAATACACTGCGAAGCAGTTTCCGTGCATCTGACATATTCGTCCGGCGCGTTACGTGAATAATGATTATCCTCTTATTTTCCATTCCCTCAAGCAGGCGGGGCAGGTCCGCTACATGAAGGTGCCTGCCGAGCTGGGCGCGCTTCACGTGCTCTGTGTCAAAGAACGTGCACTCAATTAGCAGTGCTTCGGCCTTGGCAACGTGCGGCAGATCCGCATAACTCGCAGGCCCGGTGTCGCCCAGATAAGCGACCAGGGGCACCTCAATGCGGTCGGTAATCGCGATACCCTTGTTCTTAAGGTCGACAATCTGGGGACTGGTCAGTTCCCCGAACTCCGGCTTAAGCTTGTTGCGGACATCGATCAGCGAGTATCCCAGCGAATCAGCTCTATGGTGAGTCCTGAAGGCCCGCACGACCAGGCCGCGACGTATCTCGTAATCGTCCCCAGGCGACATACCCACCAGCTTATGGGGCGGCAGGTTGCCGTCGATCCTCCCCCACACGTCCATGAGGTCTTCCAGCGGGGAGAGGAGTCTTTTCGGCACCAGGGCTATGCCGTTTTCGATACCAAGGAAGTCCCTCTGGGCGAAATAATACGGCAGCCCGGCAAAGTGATCCGTATGTCCGTGCGACAGCAGGACGTGGTTGACGCTAAGTGCTTCCCGCGGACACTTACCGATGTCAAACACGCAGTCGAGCTCCGGCGCGATGATTACGGACTCCTCCCCAGCCACGCTGTATCCCATAAGCGTGAAGGAGCCGATCTTTATCTGCGATAGTCGCTTTGCTCGCGGTTTCATATGGACTGTCTCCATGAGCATCGTAAGATCAGCGAGGACAAGCGTCAAGCGCATCACCATTACCTTGCGGGGCAAAGTCACGGCATGAATCTCTTGGCAGGAAGGCACAACGCGGCTACCATACCGCGATATGCAAGACGACAAGCGAATCGCCGTTCTGATCCCTTGCTACAACGAGGCCGCCACCATCGGCAAGGTCGTCGACGACTTCTCCGCCAAGCTGCCTACAGCTACTGTGTACGTGTTCGATAATTGCTGCACTGACGGCACCGCCCGCATAGCGAAAGAACATGGTGCAGAAGTACTTCGCGAGCCCAGACAGGGCAAAGGCTTCGTCGTCAACAGTATGCTAAGCCGCGTCGACGCGGATTATTACGTGATGGTCGACGGCGATGACACCTACCCGGCCGACAGCGTGAATGACTTGTTGGCACCGGTGCTCGCCGGGGAGGCGGACATGGTCGTCGGAGCGAGGCTTGCGGACTACAAGGATAAGTCTTTCCGCCCTCTGCACGTTATGGGCAACAAGTTCGTCAAGGGGATGATCAACCTGATTTTCGGCGTCAGGCTCACCGACATCCTTTCCGGATACCGCGCCTTCAACCGCAACGTGGTCAACAACGTGCCCATTGTTTCATCCGGCTTCGAGGTGGAAACTGAGTTGACCATTCACACGCTTTATTATCGTCTCAAGTTAATCGAGGTGCAGGTGCCTTATGGCGTCAGGCCCAAAGGCAGCGTCTCCAAACTGCACACGTTCCGCGATGGTTTCCGCGTACTGTGGAAACTTTTCAATCTATTGCGTGCATTCAAGCCGCTGACTTTTTTTGGTTCAGTGTGCATTTTTTTCTTCGTCCTTGGCATATTGGCCGGCCTGCCACCAGTGCACGACTACGCCACCACGCGAGAAGTCACGCACCATGGCCTGGCGATTCTTGCCACGGGCCTGATGCTGCTGTCGGCTGGGAGTGTGTTTTTGGGACTGATCCTGCACGCGATGAACTGGCGATTCAAAGAACTCCATGACATTGTGGTTCGCGGTAAGCGTTAGTTGCTGCTTCACATAGGAGCAAGAACCATGAAGAATGCAAGTGTGCAACTGGCCATACCGTTGGCGTTGTTGGCGTGCGTAGCGGCGATGACGGCCGGCTGCGGTCAGCCTGCGGCTGATACTGTGTTGGAAATCGACCTCGGCGGTCTTGGAGACGTGACAGCCGAGAGCAAACCCATTGCCATAGGGCTCAGAGATGTTCAATGGCGAGGCGCTGAGAACGATTACGAAAGCATCGGACACGGCGAATACGACTGGGAACACAAGGGCCGTATAGAATGGCCGTTTGTCCAGTACGCCCCTGTGCCTTCTGTCGATCGCTATATTTACATTACGCCCGACGCCCCTGCGAATGAATGGCCGGACTACCGTATCGCTTTGGCTGTTAGGCCGGAGCTGTTGGGCGTCGAGATGCCAACCGGCACGTCAGATGAATCGCCCTCGGCCGGCATGCTACTTTTCAGCGGCACGCTGTCGCCTCCGCACGAGATACTCTTCAACAAGCTGGAGTTTCAGTTGAGAGATGTGCCGATGGGCGCCATCTCCGGACCGATCAGGACAATCTATGTCAGCGGAAAGATAATCGCCAGACGAACAACAGACGCGGAGTTCGACGACTTGCTGGGATCCTATGAGCAGAGCCTTGGCGGAGATAACTAGCCGGCGAGCACCTTGGCGACATTCTCGGCATTGACCGGGCAGATAATCCCACGGTCGGTGATGATTCCGCGAATCAATTCGGCCGGCGTGACATCGAAGGCTGGGGCGTATGTCTTGGCGGCGACAGGGGCAGTACGACGGCCAAACCCTTCAGTTATTTCGTCGCCGCCTCGTTGCTCAATGGGGATGGCCTGCCCATCGGGCAGCGACATGTCAAATGTGCTGTAGGGGGCAGCCACATAGAATGGAATGCCGTGCCGGGCGGCCAGAACCGCCAAACCGTACGTACCAATCTTGTTGGCGACGTCGCCGTTGGCGGCTATGCGATCGGCGCCGGTGATAACCATTTGCACCCGCCCTTCCCTCATAACCTGGGCGGCCATGTTGTCGGTTATAATGACCGCATCGATACCGGCCTGCATGAGCTCCCACGCCGTGAGTCTGCTGCCCTGAAGCAAAGGCCTCGTCTCACCGCAGAAAACAGTAAACTTGTGCCCGTCGGCATGCGCTACGTACATGCCGGCCGTGGCTGTTCCGATGCCGGCGGTAGCCAATGCGCCCGCGTTGCAGTGGGTCAGAACGCCGCGGCATTCCTTCACAAATGGCGCAGCAGACAGGCCGATGGCCATACAGAGGGCCTCATCTTCGGCGTGGATCGCGCGTGCCTCGTTGAGGAGGGATTGCCGTAAAAACGTGAAGTCGCTGGTCAGATTGTCTTGGGCAAAGCAGACAATCCGTCTGGCGGCCCACGAGAGATTGACCGCCGTCGGCCGAGAGCTCTCCAGATATTCCGCCGCTGCTTCAACGCCTGGTATGAAGTCGTTGCCGTCGGGCAAGAACTGGCTGGCAATTACCATGCCGTACGCTGCCGCCACGCCTATCGCCGGAGCTCCTCTTACAACCAACTTTCGGATGCCGTCCCAGACGGCCTGAGTGTCGCGGCAGTCGAGGAATTCTATTTCTGTCGGCAGGCGAGTCTGGTCCAGCAGGCGCAGGAATCCGTTCACAGCATCGCCATGCCACTCCAGGACCTTCACCGGTGGCGGAATCAGTTTCCTTCCGTCCGTCATGGCCATGAAACTACCGTTCAGCCCCGGCGAACTCAATAACGGCTTTTCACTTCCAGCGACGGCAACCACAACTTTCTGAGAAAGCCTGAATTTAGACTCGGCCAATTGTCGATATATTTGCAGGCCAGGTTACCGGACGACCCGGGCGCTATGGGTGCCATGCCACCTCTCGGGCGCGTCCTTCGTTTCAGAGAAGGAGCCACGGATGCTGGTTTTGTCCAGACAACGTGACGAATCGATCGTTATTGGTGACGATATTATTATCACGATCGTGGACGTCCGCGGGGAAAAGGTCCGTCTGGGTATCACTGCCCCACCGCACATTCCCGTCCATCGCAAAGAGATTTACGAGGCCATCAAGCGCGAAGCCCAGAATGGCCGCAGAGGCGGCCCGTCCGGCGAAGTAGAAAGCCTGGCCAAGAAGCGGGAAGATCGCTCCCAAGGTGGCCAAGCCCCTCCGGCCAGCGATGAGGAAAAGCCTGCCTAGACGGCGCTGGTCTGGTTGGTCGGCTGCTCCGCTGTTGCCGAATTCGACACGCTCGCCCGCGGCACCATCAATTTCAAGCTCCTGGCCAAAGCATCCACGGACTCTGCATCATATCCCGCCGGGGTACATCTCCAGAGCTCCTGCATTGCCTGCATCGGACTCATTGCCTTGCGATGCGGACGATCGTGCGTCATGGCGTCGTAACTGTCGGCCACGGCGAGAATTCGGGCCTCAATGGGCACATTCTCCCCGGCAAGTCCCGCCGGATATCCCGTCCCATTGATGCGCTCATGATGGTACCGAATAGCCAAGAGAAGTTCTTCACTTAAGCAGTCCAGAGGCTTGAGGACCTCGTAAGAGACCTGGCTGTGCTTCTTGACACTCCTGAACTCGTCAACGCCGAAGTTTGTGTACTTATTGATCACGGAATCCGGCACGGCGAACAGGCCGATATCATGCAGTCGCCCGGCCAAATCCATTTCGGCGCACTTTTCCGGACTCATGCCCATCTTGCCGGCAATTCGCATGGCGAGTTCGCCTACGCGTTTGCTGTGGCCTTGCCACCAGCGTTCGCGTGCCTCGACGTATTGAATGACTTTCCACAACACCTCCAGGCAGTGGCGTTCAGACCGTTCAACAGCCCAGTGCAACTGTGAGCACCGATGGCGAGCCTCGGTTACCTCGTTCGCCATTAACCAGAGACCGGACAGGGCCAACATTCCCCCCATTGTGCTTAACGCGGTACCGGCAGTGACCATACCCGCGTAACTGAGCGAACAGCCAACTATGATTACAAACCCAATGGGTATATAGAATAAGGAATGCAAGTTGACTTTCTTCATGTGACCATCTCCCGCCATTAACTGCTGTGATCCTCGGCTGCCCACACTGGACACCATACTACTGGAAGGTACGACGTGATCACGAAGGGGGCAAATCAAGGCGTAGACAAATACTAGGGCGGCGCTGTGCTTCTTGCGGCCTGCCGGGTATGGCTGGGGCCGACCGGACCGCAAGTTGCTTCCAAGAAATGCGGCCATTGACTTGGCCGTCTCTATACTCCGCCACCGGCCTATGCTGCAAAGAAAACTGCCACCGCCACGTCATGCCACGGCGGCAGTGTGTTGGCCTGTAAGGCGCGGGGTGACTAGTCGTGTCCCTCTGTCATCAGGATGAGCGGCTTTATCTGGTCACTCGGCAAGTCCAAAGAGCCCAGGGCTTGGGCGGCGGCTTCACGCAGGGGTTGCGGGTCATTGCCGGTGACGAGGGACAGGATTGTCTCAACATGAGCCGTCTCGAGCTGATTGCCATGGCGGCGAGCAGATTCGGCCAGGGCTTTCAACGCTGATATGCGGACCAATTCATCGGCGAACTTGTCGTCAGCCAGAGCAATGATGGCTTGTTGGGCTTCGGCTGAACTCAGCACGGCCAACGCTTCAGCCGCAGCTACCCTAACATCGTCCGTTTCGACCATCAGAGCGTTGGCCAGCATAGAACGAGAACGTTCCAGGTCGAAAACACGGTTGCCGGCTAGGCCCAGCTTTCGGACGGACTGCGCTGCCCTGACGGCCCAAATGTCGCGGTCGATGCGGGTCATCGGCGTGCCGGTTGTCAGTGTGACGGCCTTACCCAGAGCTTCGCCGAATGCACCCTCAGAGACTTCCTCGCCCATCACAACAGTGCGTCCGTCGAGCTTGGCCAGCGTGCGCAAGCTGTCGTTGTTCATCGCCGCAATAATGATGGGGACCGTGGCAAACGCCTCCTCACGCCGCAGCATGCTCACCACCTCGCCGGGCGTGGGGTCGGACGAAATAATAACCAGATCCACCCCGCCCGATTCGTAACCGGCGACAATAGCCTTAGCTGGGTCAACATTGTCGATGATCTCGTAATTGGCCCCTCGTGCGACGTCCTTTAACTGGTTCCGTTTCAATTCATCCTCAACGATGATCAGGGCGGTCTTCTGCCCGGTTTGGCGGAGGGCCTCGTTCAGTACGGTCATCACCAGATCGTCGCCCTCAAAACCAGCCTGCGGTAGGGCATTTGCCAGCGATACCGCCGCCAGGTAGCGCACGCGCCTGTCAGGGTACGTAAGGGCCTGCACAAGTGGCTGGGCTCCGGCATTGGTCGTCAACAACAGGCTCTCGGTGCCGGCGGTGTCGGCTAACGCCTCTATGGCTGGAATCGCCACACGCGAATCGTGATCTTCAAGTGCGCGTTGCAGGACTTCCTGTGCATATCTAGCCCCAGACGCGCGGATGTAGTATGCCGCGGCGGGCTGATCTGCACCTCGGGTAGGATCGGTTTGCCCTTCGGGCAAGTCGGCTTCTTTACGGATGTTCGCAGCCAGCCACAGCGATACAGCCGGGTAGAAGTCCGGGTCGTGCTTCAGCGTCAATCGAGACATCCGCATTGCATATATGTCGCAGAATATCTGGCTGGGCACAGGCACAAACTTCACGTCGGTCTCACCTGTAAAGTACCACACATTCGACATGGGCAGCTCGCTCGGCAGAAGCGATGCCTTCAGGTCGTAGTATGAGCTGGCCAGATCATAGCAGAGCTCGGCTAAAGGCTTCTTCAAGGCGGATTCCCCGCCACAGGCAACGATGGCTCGCTCGAAGGTCTCTCGCGTTCGCGGCAAGAGCTCACGGGTATCGAGGACCTCGCGGAGCCTGGGCACAGAATGTGGATAGCCTATCTCACCAAGCGCCCGAGCAAGTATCTCCTGAAGCTCTGGGTCCTCAGTTTGCAACGCGACGGCCAACGGTCTGACCCCGTCCTTGCCGAGCTTCGGCAAGAACTCGATTATCGCTGTGCGAAGCTGCGGCGTTGTGGCCGGATCGGTGAGCGTCAGCAAAAGCTGGGGGACGGCGTATTCCCCACTCTGCAGCAAGCGATTCGTAGCATTTACACGTGCCCGCGCGCTGCCGACCAGCCGATCAATCGCGTCTGCTATTCCAACCGGATTGGCCCGCATGGCCTGATAACCGTCTTCGATAGTCAGACGTACACTGCGAACGATGTCGGCCATTTCCGGGCTCATGTTCTCAGCTCGGCCGAGCAACAATTCGACGTCCGGAGTATTTACGGCCACGCTATAAATATCCTCTGGCGTCGCCCCAGAGCTCTGAATGGCCTTACCGTAGCTGCCAGCCAGATCCGGGCGGGCAATTTTAATGTAATGCACGAAGTCGCTCCACAACTCAGCAAGCCCTTCGTCGGTGGTCGACACCTGCGCTACGGCGGGAAGAGACAACAGCATTGTGGTTAGGATAATCTTCGCGGCGGTACGTCTGTGGTGGGTGGTCATGCTGTCTCCTACGTCCTTATAGCGGCGCCTTCACCGCGGCTGATTACAGCCGTGCCATTCGTATGTTATCGGCATACCGACAGCGCGAATCTTTAGCCACAGGCGACTATAAGGCAGCCCCCCTGGCATGTCAACCGAAAGGCTTGCTAAGGCCGCTACTTCAACGGGGCCGGATAAGCGGGACGTTTCCCCGTCAGCACAGCGACGACATCCTGCACCACATCGCACATTGCCGCGACAGCGGCGGGCACGCGGGCGGCAATATGCGGCGTGAGAATCACGTTTTTCAGCCCAAACAGCGGATAATCCGCCGGTGGCGGTTCGGGATCATGACAGTCCACCGCCGCTGCGGACAGATGCCCGCTACGAAGTGCCTGGGCCAAATCGTGATAATTGACACACGGCCCGCGAGCACAGTTGATAAACTGTGCGCCGGGCTTGAACATAGCCAGCGTTTCAGCGTTGATCATGCGCTTGGTCTGTTCGGTGAGCGGAACGTGTATGGTAACAATGTCACTATCGCGGTAGAGACTTGGCTTGTCGACCGATTCGGCGGGGTAGTCCAGGTCGATGGGAATAATATCGTTATACAGGACCTTCATGCCAAGCCCCACTGCCGCCCTGCCCACACGACTACCGATACGCCCTGCCCCAATGATGCCCAACGTCGCGGTGGCCAAGAATCGACCGAATGTCTCCTTGCGGACCCTGTGGAACTGCTTGGCAGACGTCGGCCCGGTCATCGGCCAGAAGCGACGGTTCATCTCTATGATCTGCCGGATCGTGTAATCTACTACGGCAAGCGTATTAGCCGCCGGAGTGTAAACCACTTCGATGCCTCGCGCTTGTGCGGCAGCAACGTCGATGTTCTCCAGCGCAACACCGGCGCGGCCCACAACTTTGAGCTTTCTGGCGGCCGATAGCAGCGCTTCATCAACCTGCGTGTAGGTCCGTACTACAAGTGCATCGGCTTGGGCGATGTGCCGGCGGGCCACCTCGGGCTGACATCGGATGACGTTACCGTGGCGGGCAAGGAATTCAAGCGCAGAGTCACTGAGAGGCTCGGAAACGAGAATGGTCCACATCGGTGCAGCGTCCCTTTTGACCAGTTAATCGATTTGCAACCCTCAGTTGCCCTTGCCAGACCACAGCCGCCCCAGGCGATCCCGGATTCGCGACAACAATCCCTCGCGCCGATTCAACTGCCTTGCCAGATCCTGAAGAGGCCCGTTGCTCGGCTCCAGTCGCAGTCCCTCACTCACGCACACTTGGGCATCATGAAGCTTGCCTTGTTTGACATGGGCCATCGCCATGTTGTAAAGCGCCAGCGGGTATCTGGGCTGAATATCCAGGGCTTTGCGGCAGTGGGACATGCCTTCTTCAAGCTTGTCCAGACGAAACAATGTTACCGCAAGGTTGTGATGAGCGTTGGCGTCGTTCGGCGAGAGCTTCACCAGCCGCGTGAGAACACGATTGGCCTGCTGCGTCAGGTGGGCGTCCAAGAGTATCTGACTGTACTCATGGAGCATGGCCGGGTCGTTCCTGCAGTTCTTCAGCCCAATGACCAAATGCTTGGCGGCGTCCTGAACACGCTTTTCCCGCAGGAGAGCCTGAGCCATTCTTGCGTGGGCGATAGCATTGTTTTCATCCAAACGCAGCACCATTGCCATAAGATGCTGAGCTTCTTTGATTTCATCATTGGCCAGCGCCAGTTCCCCTAGGCACAGGTAAGCGCCGGGATCGGCGGGTGAGAGCTTCAGGGCCTTGCGATACTGATGCTGCGCCTTTTCTTTTTGATCCATTTCCACAAGCAAATCGCCAAAGTCCAACAGCAAATCGACGTCTTCCGGCGTAATGGCGAGCTGGGCGCGGTAGTGGCTCTCGGCCAGGCCTAATTCCAGTCTCTGCCAGTGGGCTTCAGCCAGACGCGCGTGGACCTGAACATGCGAGGGGTCTAAACGCAATACTTCGTTCCAGGACAGAATCGCCTGATCATATTGACCTCGCGAATACAGGCTGTTGCCTATGTTGTAGCTACACACCGGGCAGGCGTCCTTGAGGTTACGGGCGAGGTAGAACATCAATTCTGCCGTCTCGTGGTCCCCCATCTCGGCGTAGGTGGCGATGCGATTGCAGTATGAAGGCTCAAAATCCCGGTCTATCTCATCGATTCGGCGATAGCAATCCAGGGCTTTCTCGTAGTCGGCCAGACGCGTGGCATTGGCGGCCAGGCAATTAAGACACTCAACATCCTGATCATCGATTTCCAGGGCTGCCTCGAAACTCCGACAGGCCTCTTGGTGATTCTCCATGGCTTCGAGCGCAAGGCCCAGATTGAAATGCCAGGCCGCCTGATACGGATTGACGGAAATGGCTGCTTGAAGCTCAGCGGCGGCTTCGGCCCAACGCCCTTGGTCGTAAAGGCGATGAGCACGGTCTACGCGCACTTCTGCTTCTGCCCACTCATTATTCGCCATATAGTTCTGCCCTATCGTCCATGACAACTGATTCTAAAAGTCATTGGTCAGATTTTAAGTCGCCCACACTGCAGAGCCGCTGTGCGCCATGCGAGTTCACAATCCATATCCGGGAGTATAAATCCATTATATTTCGGGCCTCAAAATCTGACAATACCCAAAACCTGGTCCATTTCGGGAAATCTCTGAGAACGCGGGCACAAACGGCCGTTCGGGTCGCAAAATGCTCGTAAATCGTGAGAATTATGCTATCTTTGGGTCATGCCGCTCTCGAAGGAACCTGACTATCTTGCGTGCGGTGATGATGCGCTGCTGGCGCACTGCGACGTGCATATCTACAAGTCCTCAGGCCCCGGTGGACAGCACCGCAACAAAGTATCGTCGGCTGTTCGCCTGCGGCACCGGCCAACAGGTGTGACCAGTCACGGTGATGAGACAAGGTCACAGCATGATAATAAACGAGCGGCAATACGGCGGCTCAGGATGAACATTGCTTGCCAGATCCGCCGGCCGCTTGCAGATAACGACCGGCTGCCGTCAGTAGTTGTTGACTGCATATCGCAACCCACCGATCCTGCCACCCCCGGGGCGCGCCAACTCATCGTGGGACGAAAAGACCGTCGCTTTTGGCAGGTGGCATCCTACCTGCTCGACGTACTGGACGCACATGAAGGCAGGCTGAATGAATCGGCCGGGGTCCTAGGGATCTCTACAGGAAACTTCGTACGTGTTCTGCGGAGCGAACGTCATCTGCTGGCTGCGGCACAGGTTATACGAAAGCGCCATGGCCAGGCGCAAATAACGTAATATCAGGAAAGAAAACACCATTGACCAACCTTGCGTCGATTGGGTACAGTCCTGATGTGCAGTCAGGAAGTAGCGATAGATGACGACTGGAAGACGGGATAATCTTGCAGGCTAAGTTCCTTTTACAGACACGGTTCCGTTCTCATTCCAGTTCAACGCCTTGTGTAAGCCCGGTCGTGTCGCAGCCATGGCTCTATCCAGCAGGCGGGTGGACCGTAACTGAAGACACGAGGAGCCTCGGTTACCCGCCTTAATGCCGGCCTGCCCGCGAGCAACTTGGACCCATGGCAAGATCTAGACAGCGTATTGGCGAGATTCTGGTTGGATGGGGAGCATTGACACAACAAGGTGTCCAGGAGGCTCTTGAACACGCGCGAAGCGAGGGGCTTCGCATCGGAGAAGCGCTTATCGCCCTTGGCCTCGTCGACGAGGAGGACGTCACGAAGGCCTTGGCCAGTCAATACAACATGGAGTACATAGACCTGGACCAGAACGTTGTCGTGCCAATGGAGATGGACCTTCTTCCTGAGGACCTCGTGAAGACTCATCAGGTGCTCCCGCTGGCCAAGGAGGGCAACCGGCTCAAGATCATGATCACTGATCCTCTGGACCTGGAAGTGCTTGACATGCTTCGATTCCGACTTGGCTGCGAGTTGCTGCCATGTCTGGCATCCAGTACGAAGGTCCGAGCATTTATCAATCAGTACGTGGGGCGCCGCACCAGCATTGATAGTGCCGTCCAGGATCTGGAACGTCGTACCTCAATGGACATCGATGTCCAGGCCGAGGAAGGCGAGGTGAGCGACGAATCCGCTCCCGTAATCATCAAGCTGGTTACAATGATTCTCAGCGAAGCAGTTAACAGCCGAGCATCGGACGTGCATATCGAGCCCATGTCCAACCGCGTACGTGTGAGATACCGAATAGACGGCGTATGTATTGAGCGTGATAACATCCCGAAACGAATGCAAGGTTCGGTCATCAACCGTCTGAAGCTGTTGGCCGACATGGACCTGGCCCAGAGTCGCCTTCCGCAAGACGGCAGAATCAAACTGCGCATCAGCGCCCAGGACATTGACTTCCGCGTGTCGGTACTGCCCAGCTACCATGGCCAGAGCGTGGTCCTGCGTATTCTCAGACCTGAAAGCGTCCGAAAAGGTGTCGCCGCATTGGGCTTCGAGCAGGAGGATATGGACGCCTTCGAGCGTATCATCAGAAGGCCCAATGGCATATTCCTTGTGACAGGTCCCACCGGCTCAGGCAAGACGACCACGCTGTATGCAGCCGTCAACGAATTAAACCGACCCGACCGGAAGATCATCACGGCCGAAGACCCTGTCGAGTATAATTTCCCTGGCATCAACCAGGTGCAGGTGAACGAGCAGATCGGTCTTACGTTCGCTAGTATTCTCCGTTCGATGCTGCGCCAGGCGCCGAACATAATCCTGGTTGGCGAAATCCGCGACCTGGAGGTGGCGGAAATCGCCATTCAGGCCGCCCTAACCGGCCATCTGGTGTTCTCGACGCTGCACACAAATGATGCCCCGTCCGCAATTACGCGTTTGATCGACATGGGAGTCAAACCGTTCCTGGTAGCCAGCAGTATCCAGGCTGTAATGGGCCAGCGCCTCGTGCGAGTGATCTGCCAAGAGTGCAAGGAACCTGACCCTCACGTCGACCCGCGGCTGCTTCGGTTATTGGGCTTTTCCAAAGATGAAGTCCAACAGTCGACTTTCTATCGCGGCCGAGGGTGTAACGCCTGCGGCGGGACGGGCTATCATGGGCGTCAGGGCATTTTCGAGTTGATGGAAATGGATAACGCTACGCGCGACCTCGCCTTCCGCCGGGCGCCCGTGAACGAACTGCGCCGCGTTGCCCGCGCCGGCGGTATGCGATCACTGCTGGAAGACGGCAAACGCAAGATACTTGCCGGCATAACCTCGCCGGAGGAGCTTGTCCGCATTGCCCAGACAGAAGAAATGATTGTTGAGGAATGACCATCCACTTGTAATCCCTACGAAAAGGTCAGACATGGCAGAGCTTCAAATTGACAGACTTCTGGAAACGTGCATAAAACTGGGCGCCAGCGACCTGCATTTGCACGTCGGCAGGCCGCCCACTCTCAGATTGCACGGCCGCCTTCGGCCTCTCGAGACAAAGATCCTGGATGCTAAAGATACCGTGAGGCTCATGGAGGCTATCACACCCGACCGTTGTCAGCAGGAGCTTCAGGAACAAGGTGGCACAGACTTCGGCTTTGAATTCGGCGATGCCGGACGATTCCGCACCGCGGTATTCCAGCAGCGTGGGAACATCTCCCTCACATTGCGGCTGATTCCTTCCAAGCTCCTTACTTTCGAGGAAATCGGTTTGCCAAAAACCGTCAAAGACCTCTGCCGCAGGCCGAGGGGCATGTTCCTGGTGACCGGCCCCACAGGGTCCGGCAAGACGACCACCTTGGCAACAATGGTTGATTATATCAACGAGAACTTCGACAGGCACATCATCACCATTGAAGACCCGATCGAATACTACCATTCGCACAAGAAGTCGATGGTCAACCAGCGGGAAGTCGGCGTCGACGTGCCGCGATTCGATGAGGCCCTGCGGCGATCTCTCCGCATGGACCCGGATGTGATCCTTGTCGGCGAATTGCGCGACTTGGAGACTATCGAGTCGGCGCTGAGGGCGGCTGAAACGGGCCACCTTGTATTCGGCACACTGCACACCACCAGCGCGCAGGGCACCATTACACGAATCGTCGATCAGTTCCCCGTGGATCAGCAGGAGCAGATTCGGATACAGCTATCGGAGTCCCTGCTCGCCGTGCTCTGCCAGGCGCTCATCCCGCGTGCGGATATTCGCGGCAGAATAGCGGCTTTCGAACTGATGGTCACAACGCCCGCGATATCAAACCTTATCCGCGAGAACAAGACGTTCCGCATTCCCTCAGCTATTCAGACCGGCAAGAAGTTCAGTATGCAGTTGCTGGACGATCATATTATTGAACTCTACCGCCAAGGCAAGATAAGCGAAGAAGATGCCATCGATAACAGCCACACCCCTAGTGAATTACGCGAGAAAATCGAGGCATTCAGAGGCGGCCGATTGCCGCCGCCATCTGCTGCTACTAATGCCGACAACAATGCTTGAATATCTGCTGGAGTAGTTCCATGGCCAAGACTGACAACCCAGACCATCACGTGAATGTAGACGAACTGCGGAGCCGGCAATTGGGACGCGTGCTGGTCAAAATGGGGCGCGTCACCCGCCAGCAAGTGCATGAGGGGCTGGATATCCAGAAAAAAAGCGGCGGACTGATAGGCCAGATCCTCGTCGACCTGGGTTATGTCGACGCGCAAACCAGAGACCTCGCCTTGGCATATCAGGCCGGCATGGAGTATGTGGATCTGAAGAACCTGGAGATCCCGGAGGACGTGATCAAGCTTATCCCTGTCCAAATGGCTACCGCTTATAATGTCGTGCCCATCGACTACGATGACATGAACAAACAACTGACTGTCGCACTGGGCTCGGCCGACAATTTTCGGGCAACGGACGACCTGCAGATGCTCATGGGTTATCGTGTTATCGCCAAGATTACCGAGCCCGAACAGCTGGCCCATGCCATTAAGAAGTGGTACGACGTTGAGCCGGAAAGCATTGCCGAACTCATCAATGAGATGGCCGCCGATGTCGACCTTACCGTTGTTGACAGCCAAACTGAAAGCATCGACGAAAACACCATCCGCCAGCTTGCGGACACAAACCCGGTAAAGAGGCTCGTGCAGATGGTGTTGTGGGAGGCCATTCGCAACCGTGCCTCTGACATCCATTTCGAACCATTCGAGAACGAGTTTAAGATGCGTTACCGAATCGATGGTATGCTGTATGAAATGATGCCTCCCCCCAAGGCCATTGCTGTCGCCATCTCGTCGAGAATCAAGGTCATGGCCAACCTGGACATTGCAGAACGCCGCAAGCCGCAGGACGGACGTATCGAGTTGGCCATCGGTGACACGCCCGTCGATTTCCGTGTGTCGGTTCTGCCCACGATGTTCGGCGAGAGCGTTGTGCTGCGTGTGCTCGACAGGTCGAACGTCTCTCTGGACTTGGAACGCCTGGGGCTTCGCGAGGACGATCTCGGTATATGCCGCCAGCTTATCCACAAGCCTCACGGCATTGTCATTGTCACCGGGCCAACCGGCTCCGGCAAGACCACTACGCTCTACTCTGCGTTGAACGAGCTGAACGACGAAACCGTCAAGATCCTCACGAGCGAGGATCCCGTCGAATATGACATCGACGGCTTGGTCCAGGTGCAGGTCAAAGATGAAATCGGCCTAACCTTCGCAAACTGCCTGCGATCATTCTTGCGTCAAGATCCAGATATCATTCTTGTCGGCGAGATTCGTGACCTTGAGACGGCGGAAATAGCAGTTCAGGCTTCTCTTACAGGGCACTTGGTGTTCTCGACGCTGCATACCAATGACGCCCCTTCTGCTATCGCCCGTCTGCTTGACTTGGGGCTAGAGCCTTTCTTGGTGACCGCGACGCTGGAGGCCGTCGTTGCCCAGAGGCTGACCCGAACAATATGCCCACGATGCAAGGAGACATTCCTGCCGACAGCCGAGATGCTTATGGAGCTCAACCTGCTGCCCGAGTCCGTTGAGGGGCGGACTTTCTGCCATGGCGTAGGCTGTAACTACTGTCGTCACACGGGTTATAGCGGACGAGAGGCTATTTTTGAAATCATGACGCTCGACGACGAACTTCGCGAGCTGATCATGGCCAGGAGCAGCACAGGGGCCATACGCGAGACCGCTCGGAGACGAGGCATGCGAACCCTGCGTGACGCAGGCCTATTGGCGATCTTTGACGGACGGACCACTATCGAGGAAGTTGTGTCTCAAACCATCACTGAGGACATGGATCAGTAGTTTTTCCGGATTTGCCCCGCTCATTCTGCTACAATAACAGCGGAAGGCCCAATAGGGCCCCAAACACACGAGATACTACAGGACAGTTGGTCATAAAGACAGGCGGGAGTTCCCAGAATGCCTACATTCATCTATGAGGCCATGAACAGCGTCGGTCAGCAGGTCAAGAGCCAGATCGAAGCAACCTCCTCTGAGGATGCGATCGCCAAGATTCGCGCCCAGGGTGAGTTCCCTACAAAAGTCAAGGAAAAGGCCGCCAAGAAGGGTGTCACGCCGGCTGCCGGCAGAGCGACCACCGCAGGCCGCCGCCGGGCTGGGAGAATTCCCACCAAGATGCTTACCCAGTTTACCAGGCAGTTGTCGACGCTTATTGACGCAGGTCTGCCAATTGTCCGGTCTCTGCGGATTCTCGAGCAGCAGCAGAAGCCGGGGCCCATGCGACTGGCCATACGGTTGGTGGCTGAAGACGTCGAAGAGGGCATTACCCTCTCGGAAGCAATGGGCGCTCAGTCCAAGGCGTTTAACCGCCTCTATTGCAATATGATTCGCGCCGGTGAACTGGGCGGCGTCTTGGACCTGGTCCTTCGCCGACTGGCTGAGTTCCTTGAACGCACCCAGGCCCTCAAGAGGCGAGTCGTCGGCGCCATGCTTTACCCGGTGGCGGTCATCACTTTTTCCGTCGGCATCGTCATGGCCATTATGATAATCGTCATACCGAAGTTCGAAACGATATTCCTTGAGATGGGCCAGGCGCTGCCTCCCACGACGGAGGCCCTCATCGCTATCAGCAGGTGGGTGCAGTTTCCGGGCTTCATCGTGATCCTGGCCATGCCGGTAGTCATTTACCTGGTACTTAAATTACTGAAGATGTCCCCCCAGGGCCGATATGGCGTCGACGCTTTCTTCATGAACATTCCGCTTTTCGGCCAAATCATTCGTAAGACCGCCGTTGCAAGGTTCAGTCGGACCATGGGGACGTTGCTGGGCGCGGGCGTGCCTATTCTCGAGGCGCTGAACATTACTCGCGAAACGGCCGGCAATGAAGTTTTCTCCAAGGCCATGATCACAGTCCACGACGGTATCCGCGAGGGCGAGAGTTTTGCCGCTCCTCTTCGCCAGGCGAAGATCGTCGAGCCCATGGTCGTCAACATGATCGACGTCGGGGAGGAGACCGGCAAGCAGGATCAGATGCTCGACAAGATCGCCGATGTGTATGACGAAGAAGTGCAGACGCTCGTTGATAGCATGGTCAGTCTGCTCGAGCCCGTCATGGTTATCGTGCTGGGCCTGATTGTCGGCTTCATTGTTATCTCGCTGTTCATGCCCATGGTAAGCGTTCTCAGCAGTTTGTCGGGTGGCTAAGGCGACATACAGGAAAATCATGACTACAGAGCAACAAAGGACGGCCGTCACAGGTGATCGCTTTGGATTCACGTTGGCAGAGGTGCTTGTCGTCATGTTGATACTCGGCATGCTGATGGGAATCCTCATGCCGGTCATCGGCGTCGTGCAACTGAAGATGCAGGCCGCCAGATCGAAGACCCGTATAGCCGTCATAGACCGAGGCGTCACATCCTACAAGCTGGCCAACAACATGTACCCTGGCCAGGCGGATTTCAACAAGTGGCAACCTCCTGACGGGGCCACCGACCCTCTGCCGGCCGGTAAGTACACCGGCAGCCAAGTAGTTGCCGCCCATCTCTTCGGCTACTACGATCCGGCCGCAGCCGATCCCTATCACAATGCTACTGAAAGCAACCCAGGGGCGTCACGTACAGCCTACTGTCCATGGCAGCCAGGCATGCTGATGCATCGTGATAGCACAAACACCGCCAAGCGCAACTATCTCTCCGATGATTTCTCCACACCAAAGCCTATAGCTTACTATCCCTCGGGTAATGGAGCCGGTAAAGACGAGTTCCGGTTCTCGGACAACAGCGTGATCACGGGCAAGACAGACATAATCTTCTGGAACTACATAAAAGATACGAAATACGCCGGCGGTGAGGACAGGCCCGTCAACCACAATGACTTCTTGCTCATAGGGCCCGGGCCGGATCGGTTTTATTTCACAGAAGACGACGTTCATAACTGGGGCAACTAGGAATCATTGATGACAGCTAGGCAAGAAGCAACAGCACCTTGTTTGACCCCAAGGCAGGGCTTTACGCTGATGGAACTCATGCTCGTGGTCATTATCATAGCCTTGCTGATGACCATCGCTGTTCCCGGCATCAGCCAGATTGCCAACAACGCCAAGCGTTCCGCTTCCCTTGCCATGCTCCACCTGTTGGGCGACGCCTGCGCAGCCTATGCCGACGACTTCGACCAGAAGCTGCCCCCCAGCAAAGACAGCACCTACGGTGGCTGGCAAGGCGCCCAGCTGCTGCCGCTGTTCCTCACGGGTTACGCCGGAGACGCCAACGATGACGGCCATGCGGGGCAGAACGGTCTGGACAAAGATGATGGCCTCGACGATTACGGATTCCGTCTTCAAAAAGGCGGGCTTAAATATGGGCCATACTGCGGGGCCGAAGAACTCAAAGCCAAACAGTTTGCCCCCGGCCCCAGGTCCGCCTTCGTTGACGCGTTCGATAACCCGATCCTTTACTACTGTTTTCGGGGAGGCCAGTATAATCACTCGGATAACAACTCCGGGGATCTCGTCGGCCCATTGAGCAACCAGAACTATGCAAAGGATGCCAGCGGACACTATTTTCGGACTGATTTCATCCTGCTCTCTGCCGGCCCAGATGGACTATTTACAAGCGTGACCGAATCTCCCGTAACCGATGACATCACAAACTTCCTGAGGGAGAATTGACATGCCAGTTACCGCCCGGTATTCATCGTTTTCAACGAGCCGTTTTTTTCGCGGCAAAGCCTTCACCATGGTGGAACTTCTGGTTGTACTGCTGATTCTCTCGACACTTGTCACGATGGTAATAGGCGTAGGCAGGTATCTCGCTCAGGAACAGGATCGCCAGCTTACCAGGTCCTACCAAGCCAATATCCTTGGCGCCATCAACATATATGTCTCCCGCCACGGCGCTGCACCACCTAACCCGTTGGAACCGCCGCCGGGCGGAACGTATGCGAATCCCATGGATGGCATCATCAGACCAGACGGACTGACGGACGCGGAATGGGAGATATATGCACGCAACTCGCTGCTTTATTCCTACCTCGAGTCGGACCCCCAATGCCTGGCCATCATCAATGAGCTGCCTGGCGGCGCGACAGTGAGAGGACAGTTGAACCAGCCAGCTGCATTCCTGGACGCCTACGGGAAGTACATGGACTATCGAGAAAAAGGCGCTTTTGGCGGGCCCCTAATCGTATCGGGCGGGCCAGACGGGTATATAGGCGGCGAGTACGCCCCTGATGACATTCGCTCCGATGGCAAAACTTCAATACCGTAACCGCCCCTCTTGTGTAATGTGACAATGAACTGCCGGCGACAATGGGTCCCTTGCTGCCCCGAAGCCTAGCCTTTGCTCCGTTCGACAGCCATCTTGCGATGCGGCGCTGTCCTTAGATAAATCTCGTCCCACATTGCCTGCTCAGCGGCTGTCCAGCAGCAACCCCGTCGCTCCATTGACGTCTTTGCGGTCTTGTACAACCTATCCTTATCCGGATGTTCGCTCAGTACGCCGTCGGCAAGCCATGTGAAGGCCGGCAGGAACTTCGTCAACGGGCCGCCCGTGCCGACTATCATGCTCATTCCTCCGACGTAGGCGCCGGTCTTAAGCAGCACTCCAATGGCAGTTTTCGTGTGGTCGGCGATCATTGCCCCTAACTTCATAGTCCCGGTATTGACCGACGACTCGCCGTCCAGGACTACCGTAACATTGGAGTAGTCGTTCTTCAGGTCGCTGTTGCTCGTCAGCGCTCCAAGGTTCACCCACTCCCCCACGTAGGCGTGCCCAAGAAACCCGTCATGGTACTTGTTGGAGTAGCCCAGAATGATCGATTCCTCCACTTCCCCGCCCACTCGGCAGACAGGCCCGATCGACGTGCCCGCACGACACTTGGCGCCAAGAAGGATCGTCCCGCGCCCAACGTAGCACGGCCCTTCAATTCGCGTAAATGGCTGCACCTCCGCTCCCTCATCAATGTAGATCGGGCCATCTGTTGCATCCAGCACGACCATCGGATGGATCCTTGCGCCGGGGGCAACGTAGATGTCCTTCTCACCCCCGCGCAGGGCGTTCGGCTGTTCGACTGTTCCCTCAATGCCGCTGCGGCCACGCGCCGCGAAGTCCGCCGTCAATTGTTCACCGTTGGCCAGCAGCAGATCCCATGTGTAGTCCCATGTCGGAAGGCCCGCCGACACGTTTGGCAGTTTGCCTGTCGCATCGCTGAGGAAATGATCAATTGAGCCGCGATTCAATCTGGCCGCGTCTTCCGCGCAAACACGCGCCCAAAGCATCTCACCGTCGGCACTCATTCCGACCTGGCTGGGTCCTTCGTCCGGCAAGTGAAAGCTCTCCGCCCGCACCCGCGGATTGATGATGAGCAGGTCCCCGTCACTGAGCGCCGTTAGGTCGTTGACCGGCCAATCCGTCCTTTGCCGATACGCCTCCGCCATGTACGGCGGAACGAAGCAAGATACTTGTGCCGCGCCCGTTTTGGCAATGAGCTTGTCCGCCAGAGAGCTCATACCCGTACGCAGCTCCCATATCGGTCGACTCAGGGCCAGTGGATGGAACTTTATGCGATTAGCCGTGTCGCAGTCGAATAGGATCAAACGCATATGAAAGTCCCTTTCGTATCGCCAAGAGAACAGCTCCTCTGCTGAACAGCATAAGTATCCAAGGAACATCCCCCTCGGCAAGCAGAAAAGCTCCTAGCAAGAAGGCCGCCCGCGCCAGGAATCTGATGCGTCGTCGCTGTAGGCAAGCACTACCGCCCTGCGCAAGGCACACCGTGGGTTTATGGAACGGAATGCAGGAAAGGAAGACAGCCGCTGCCATCATCGGGCAGCGGCTGTCCCTCAACTGGGGATCAAGGATTCGAACCTTGACTAACTGATCCAGAGTCAGTCGTGCTACCGTTACACCAATCCCCAGTGACAGTTCTTTTTCCCCGCCTTATGGCGGGATGCTCAACACTGGATCATGTCTGCTGATTATCGGATTTTATCCGGCCGAATGTCCAGATCAAGGGCAAATCACGCCGTGAATTCTCGCCCAAAACCACGAACAAGCACAGAGGCCGACGCGCCACACGTCGGCCTCTTAGCCCACCCCTCTGTAGCTATGTGCCCCACTATGCTAGGCGACCATCCTGTAGTCTATCGTTTCGCCCCCGGCTGCAGCCTCGAACGCCAGGCCGACCTCATAGCCTTCCTCCCGGGCCGGCCGACAGCGAACAACGCGCGCATACATGTGCCTGTCCCCGTTGGCACGCGAAAGCGGCAATCGTACAACAAGGCGCTGGCCGGGGTGGTAAGATCGTCTGGACGCCGCGCCGATCCCGCTCCTGGATATGTCAAACATGTCCATCTGATCGAGCATGTTGGTACCGTTTGGATCGAGCCTGATGCAGTTGATCTGCATGTGCAGATACGTGCGGGGATGCCGCCGTCTCTCTCTGACTGCCTCAGTACTTGTGTTCTCCACAGTGCTCGCTCCAGGCCTCACCACGGCCCATGTTCTCACCATCGACTGGATACCGGGGGGGCTTGAATAAGGAGCCTGTATTTTGCTATGTCGACAACTTCCGACTACAATAGAAGATATGACATATCCCCTAACATGGACCCGGCGTGGGGGCGTCGCTCTGGTGGGAGCGGGACCTGGAAAGGAGTCGCTGATTACCGCTGAAGGCATCGGCTGGCTCAGCGTGGCCGATGTGGTCGTCTGCGATCGCCAGGCCAGCGCCGGTCTGTTGGAGCACTGCAGGCCGGACGTCGAGTGGATCTATGTTGGAAGATCCGCTGTGCGCGACGCGATGACACAGGAGGAAATCAACCGGGCGCTTATCGAAAACTGCCGCCAGGGCAAACGTGTCGTGCGGCTGATGGACGGCGATCCGCTGATCTTTGGCAGCGGCCCCGAGGAAGCCGCTGCCCTGCTCCAGGCTGACTGCGACTACTGCATCGTGCCGGGCATAACGGCCGCGGTAGCGGCAGGCGCCTATACGGGAGTAGCCCTGACCCGGCGAGACCTCGCATCCACCGTCGCGTTTGTTGCCGGCCATGAGGATCCTGCCAAGGCCGCTTCCTCCGTGAACTACTCGGCCCTGGTCGGGATCGATACTCTGGTGTTCTACATGGGCGTGGCCAATCTGCCGACGATCACTGACGAACTGATCCGCGCGGGCAAGCCTCAAGATACCCCCGTCGTCGTCATCGCCGAGGCGACCTTGACCAATCAACGCATCGTGGAGGGCAGCTTGGCCTCCATCGCTGAAATGGTCCGCGTTGCAGATATCCACCCCCCCGCTATTGTGATAGTCGGCCCCGTGGCTGCCTGCGGCAACAGGCTGTCATGGGTTGAAGCCCTGCCGCTTCATGGCCAGACCGTACTGGTCACTCGTCCTGCCAGTCAGGCCCGGCCTCTCTCCCAGCACCTCGCCCGGTTGGGCGCCCGCGTGATAGAAGCGCCGGCCGTTGAAATCGCCCCGCCGCACGACTGGGAGCTCTTGGACGAGGCCCTGGAACGATTGGCAGAGTACGACTGGGTGGCCTTCACTTCTGCCAACGGCGTGCGGGCAGTATTCGACCGTTTGGCCTTTCTCGGCAGAGACGGACGTGCGTTCGGCCGGGCAAAAATCGCTGCCGTCGGAAAGGCCACCGCTCAGGCGCTTAAAGATCACGCAATTCTTCCTGATCTCGTGCCGGGAACCTACACAACCGCTTCTCTTGGCGAGGCCCTCGTCGATGCTGGTGTGGCTGGGTGTGTCGTGCTGCTCCCGCGGGCCGACAAGATCACGCCAACGCTCACCGCCCTGCTGTCCCGCGCCGGTGCGGACGTGGAGGAAGTGACAGCCTACCGTGCGAACCGCCCCAGTGCCCTCCCCGTGCCGGCCGTCGAGGCACTGCGGAACAGAAGTGTCCAGTGGGTGACGTTCGCCTCGTCCGTTACGGCGGAAAACTTCCTGTCACTCGCACGCGAAGCTCAAATCGTGGGGGCGATCGAGGGACTGAAGCTGGCCGCGATCGGCCCGGTAACTTCGCAGACGCTTGCGGACTTGGGCCTGACAGCCACCGTTACCGCCGAGCCGCACACCATCGAAGCGCTGGGCGAGGCAATGGCAGATTGGCAGCGGGAGAGCAATTCAGATCAGATATGACCACATGCTGCCGCTGTATCAGTCGACAGACTCAACATCCACGCGATTGGCGACCGTCGCAGCCAGATAAGACGCCTCTAGATAGATAATCTCACAGCCGATGAATTTGAGGATATTCCTGTCCATGTGTGGCTTGCCTTGCTTGAGTGCCGTCAGGCCCTCGCGGTCACCTATCGAAGATGGACCCATTCCCATTGGGCGGTCTGATCGTGGGCCCATCGTCTTCGCCGGGCAGCTGGAAGCCTGACGGCGTGGAATCAGGCGGCTCCTCCACAGGCAACTGACCCCGTCCGAAAGCTATCTGATGGAATGGCGCATCTGACAGATAAAGCAGAAGGCGGCCGTCGCCGATCGCTCGCAGCCGGCAATCCAGTGTGTCCTGCCCGTCGGTTAGCGTCAGGCGATACAAGCTTTCGCCGTCCGGCGTGGCCGTGCCTGAGATGGACACAGCCGGTAAGGAAACATCGAACTCGGCCTCTCCCCTGCTCGTGACGATCAACTGTTGTCGGGGCGTGTTTTGTATCGCCGCCATAATAGGGTCGCGAAGGAGCGGCTGGAGGTTCCGGGGCACTAATTCCACGTAGGCGCCCACGATCGACTCGTCCGCGGCATCCGAGGTCTCACGCGTTGGCACGCTGTAGCGTCCGACATCGACAATCTCCAGCGTGGCATTGTCGCCGGCCTTGCCGCTGCCGACAGGCATATCGAAAATAAATGTCACGGTCTTCCTGTTGCGGGCAGGTATGATCAAGGGGCTTTGCTTTGCCGTCTCGCCACCGTTCTTATGAAAAACCGCAACGAGCCGGCCATCGTTGCCGCCGGCGGATAATGTCGCCTGATTGAGCCCGTCGGCGAGCACAACGTTTTTGTCGCCGGCGGCTATCTCAACTTGAAACTGCCAGAACTCGCTTTTTGGCCCGGCCGTCAGATAACCGGCCGTAGCGAACACGCCTATGTGCAGCCGAATTGAAGTCACCTCTGCCGGATTAGTGGTCGGGATCGCCGGTTCAGAAGGCACAGGCTCGGCGGCGACTGGCTCAATCGGAATTGGCTCCGCCACTGCCGGTACTTCCGGCGCTGCTTTGGTGGGGTGGCTCTCACGCCTGGTGAACGGGCGGAGCACCATCTCGTAAAGAACAATCGCTGACAAGGCCCCTATCATCGCCACGGCCAGCACAGCCCCATAACGAGCCAGCCGCCCGCCAGCGCCATCTTTATTTCGCCGCCTAGACTTCGGCGGGGGCGACGATACAGCGGCAAGAACATCCTCAGCAGCCAATGGTTCCTCGACGACCAGTGGTGCAGGGCTAACTGGTCCTGTGGTTAGTCCACGGCCGGTATCGGGGCTCTGGGGCGATGAGAACTCTATTTCCTCCCGGAATATTGAATCCGGGAGAACCTTGCCATCCTGCGGTGTGGCGCCGGAGGCCGCCTCGAATTCCGGCACCTGTACGATGTATCCGCAGGCCGGGCATTTGGCACGCTGTCCTCCAAACTCGGCAGGCACGATGAACATCCGTCGGCACTGGTTGCATCCGACCTCGATCCGCCCGCTCAGCTTCTGTCGCGACAGTTCGGCGAATCCCACTTCCTCGCGTTCGATGCCCGCAAGCGTATCGCCCGGCTCAAGTCGGGGGACCTTCAATGCCGCTTGGCAGTGCGGACACATAACAGTCGCACCAGAGCTTGCCAGGCCGACGTCGACACCTTTTCCACACTTGCTGCATAGAACCTGCATGCCTGCTCTGCCTTTCAAACGTATCGCTGCGCGATCGGAACGCGCCGCCCGGTCCCGAACGCCTTGGCGCTGATCTTCAGCGTTGGGGCGGCCTGCTTCCGTTTATACTCCGCTGCGTCAACCATCCTCACGACTCGGCGGACCGTCGGCTCGTCGAATCCGTCCGCGATGATCTGCTCAGCGGTTTGGTCGCTCTCAATATACCGCGCAAGGATCGCATCAAGAAGCTCATAGGGAGGGAGTTTGTCCTGATCCACCTGGTTGGGTTTCAGCTCAGCCGAAGGCGCCTTGGAGATTATGTTGGCAGGAATACGCGCAAAGCCTGCCTCTGCATTAAGTTGCGCAGCCAGCCGATAGACATCCGTCTTGAGCACGTCACCTATAGGTGCAAGCCCCCCGCACATATCCCCGTAGAGTGTGCAATAGCCCACAGACAGTTCGCTCTTGTTCCCGGTGGCTAGTGGCAGGTGCCCGTAGGCATTTGATAGCGCCATGACGATATTGCCACGGATCCTGGCTTGTATGTTTTCCCCCGCGATCTCGGCGTCGCCCGCCGCAAGGAGCCCACCCAATTGTCGCTCGAAGGCGGCATGCATCGGCTCTATTGGTATCAGCCGAAGGTGCACGCCGCAATTTCGCGCCAATTCGCGGGAATCTTCGACGCTGTGTTCGCTGCTGTGGCGGCTGGGCATGGCGATAGCATGGACATTGTCGCCTCCAAGCGCATCGGCGGCCAGCGCAGTTACAACGGCGGAATCTATCCCGCCGGACAGTCCCAAAACAACGCTGCTGAAGCCGCACTTGCGAACGTAGTCGCTCAGGCCCAGCTTCAGTGCCCGCGACAGCCGGGCTATGGGTTCGCCAAGGGGTTCGCAGCGTGCGCCCCCTGTGGCCGTGTCCACCACCAAAAGGTCCTCGTCGAAACTATGGCACCTTCCCATAATCTTACCCCCAGCCGAAACAACACAACTCCCGCCGTCAAACACCAAGTCGTCATTGCCTCCCACCTGATTGACGAAGACAATCGTTGCGCCGCATCGCCGCGCCCGGCGGGAAAACAGATCCTCTCGCACGTCGGCCTTGCCCATCTCGAAAGGACTGGCCGCCATGTTGATGATGACATCTGCGCCGGACGACCGAAGCCTCCCCACCGGATCGTTGCCGTAAATCGCCCGGCCAAGGGACTCAGCATCCCACAGATCTTCGCATATGCTCACGCCGAGCTTCACGCCACCCAACTCCATGCACTTGGGCTCGCCGCCAGGGGCAAAATATCGCGTCTCATCGAATACGTCGTAAGTTGGCAGCAGCGTCTTGACATGTACGCCGCGCACGGCGCCGTCGGCAAGCAAAGCAGCGGCGTTCTCAAGCGGGCGCCCGCTCGGCAGAGGATTGTGACGAACGAATCCGACCAGTGCTGCTATTCCCTGGCAGTGGTTGGCAAGGGCCTCTATTGCGGCGGCACTATCAGCGACGAATTGCTCTTTGCGAAGCAAATCGCGAGGGGGATAACCCAGCACCGACAACTCCGGAAATACCACCAGTTCTGCCCCCAGCTTGGCGGCCCGATTGATGCAATCCTCAATACGGCGGGTGTTGCCGACGATATCTCCGACGACAGGATTAAGTTGGGCCAGGGCGATCTTCACAGTGTTATCATAACGATTCGCCTTGCCTCATTTCACCTGCAAACTTGTGCCTGCCTCAACAACACTGGACGCCGCGTTAAGCAACGGGTCCACCAGGTTAATTGTGGACCTGAGGATCCCTGCAAGGGCGCGGCGTTCGCAGTAGGGGTAAACGCGCACAACGCGGCACATGGTAGCACCGCCAGGCGTCGAGAAATGAACGCGCCAGGATATTTCGCGTGCCGGCTGCTACTATCAACAATTCCTGTCACAAGTCCAACACGCTTACCGGATCCTCTATGCTGTTGAACAGGACAACCTGGTCTTTGCCGCGCGCCTTGGCGCTGTAGAGAGCCTGGTCCGCCATGGCCACCAGCGCGTTGGCTGTAGATGGGTGGTCGACGCCTATAGAGGCGATGCCCACAGACATTGTCACTGCCTGCTTGGCGTGGGTCACCTCTGCCAACGCCGCCATGAGTTCCTCCCGTATACGCTGGCACACGGATACGGCCCGTTCCATCGGAGCGTGTGACAGCAGCAGAACGAACTCATCCCCTCCGTATCTGCCGGCCACGTCAGAGCTTCGCAGAGAATGGCGGATGATGTCCGCGGCGATGATCAAGGCCCTGTCGCCAACCTGATGCCCCAGCGTGTCGTTCAGCAACTTGTAGTGGTCCAGGTCGCACATGCAGCAGCTCAGATCGAACCCATACCGCTCAGCCTCTTCAAAGTGCAACTCGAGCAATTCGGCGAACTTCCGGCGGTTTACCAGACAGGTCAAGTGATCGGTGTCGGCCATTTCCCGTAGTTTTGCCAGAGACTCGTTGAGTTGAATGTTCTTTACGCGCAGCTCGCTGAGCATCAACTCGCGTTCGCTCTGAAGACGTGCGTTCTCCAGCTTCAGTTGATGCTGACGGAGATTCTTGTCTATGACGACCGGAATCGTGAATAGGTAATCCCCGAGTTTGACGACATAATCCTGGGCCCCACGCTTGATGGCTTCAGCAGCCGTGGTGACCGTATTCTCACCCGTGACGAATATTACCGGTAGATCGGCACGCTCTAGCACTTTCTCCATCAAGTCCATCCCACTCATGTCCGGCAGATGGAAGTCCAGCAGCGCCACGTTGAAATCGTTCAGATTTTGGCTTAGGCACTCAGCGGCGGTGGCCACGGCCACAATATCAGCACCGTTCCGTGAAGCGTAGTGCGCCTCGATCGCGTCCGCCAATAACAGGCGTTGATCTTCATCATCCTCGACGATCAGTATTCTGGGCTTCTCCTGTGGTGAGTCCATCTCACTTTCCGTTCTTTTCGGTCTTTCGCCACTGGGCGCTGTGGAACTCACTGAGTTTCGCAGTCGGCAGACAACGTCGAACAGCCTGCACAACCGTGCGCTGGAACACTTCCGCCGCTATCGGTTTGCTATGGAATGCGGCCGCGCCGTTCCTCATTGCATCCCGCGGCAGATCCGCATCCTCCGAAGCCGTAAACATCACGACCGGGATATCCGCCAAGACGGGGGCCGCCTTCACTGCTCGCAGCACCTCCATGCCGGAAATTCCCGGCATGTCGACATCCAGGACAATAAGATCCGGCCGTTCGGACGGGTCGCCTGTAAGTCGGTCGAGCAGCTCAAGGGCCTCTACGCCGTCTTCAACCTCCCGCACAGAGATGTTGTCAGCCACAGTGACAATCGCTGCACGTGTCAGCATGCGGCAGTCTGCGTCATCGTCGACTACCCAGACCCGCGTCAGTTCCTTGATGTTATTGAACGAGCGTTTCACTTGTTCTGCGTTCCTGTTCGCTGGTGGCCGCAATGGACAGCTCGACATGGAATACGGATCCCACCCCAAGTTCCGACTCAACATATGCTCGTCCTCCGTATTTGGCGGCTACGGCCTTAACTAGCGCCAGCCCGACGCCTCTCCCTTTTACCGACGCCGTCGCTGCGCTCTCAGCTCGGCGGAATACGTAAAACACTTTTTGCAGCTGATCGGCCGGTATGCCCGGACCATTGTCTCGGACCACAAACTTGTGCATGCCGTCCTCTTGCAGAACCGAGATATCGATCCTGCCGGTTGGCTTATCCATGTACTTGATCGCATTGTCGATGAGGTTTTGAAACACCTGCCGCAATCGATTGCGTTCAACAAACAACGTCGGCATATCGCCACTGACGGTCACCACAATGCCGTGCTCCTGCAATTCGTGATCGAACGCCCCCAGGAGTTCTGCAATCATCTCCCGCACGTCGACATGGCTCCGCTCGCGCGATTCGGCCCATGCCCGCGACAGATCCAGCAGGTCGCTTATCAGTTCCGTTTCCATTTTCACATTGGCCTGAATGCGATCCAGCCGGGTGACAACATCTTCCGGTAAACCGTTGCGCCAGTTCTTGAGCACCATCGATGTCATCCCGTCGATATTGCGCAGCGGCGCATTCAGGTCATGGCTCACCGCTCGCAGGAAATCCTCTTTCTCCAGCATCTCCTCACGAAGGCGTGTGTTTGCCATCTGCAGTTCATCGGTACGACGGGCAACGGTATTCTCCAGAGTTTCGTTGACTGACAACAACTCCTGGCGCATTGCGGAAATATCCTCAGCCATAACGTCAAATGTGTAGGCGAGATGCCCGATTTCATCGTTGCCGTGAATTCCGCTGCGAGAGTCGAAATCGCCTCCGGCCAAACGCCGTGTGACAGCCACAAGCCTCTGAATCGGCGCCACCAGGAGTCGCCATACAAGCAGGTATGCCAGCGGCATTGTGGAGACGACCACGACCGCACCGATCAGCAGGATCCGTCTTCGCAGACCCGCCAGAGCCTGCGATGTTGCCGCGGTGTTTACAACCAAACGCGCCGCCCCCAGCAAGTGACCCCCGGCACTTTCGGTCTCGTCGACCACGGGCCGGGCGACCGTCAGCGCGCTGCTGCTTACCTGCTGAATACTGTAGACGCTGGTCGGCCATCGTGCCAAGCCGTCCCAACTCATTGGGTCGCTGTACCGCGACGCCTTCCCGCACATCACGCCGTCGGCATCCAACAGGACCACATGGTCGACCCCCTGCTGCCAGACAAAATCCTCCGCCAATTCCTGCAGCTGGCCTGCCTGACCGGTCCGCAGATACGCCCGGGCCGATGCTTCCAGAGCATAGCTGAGTTGGCGGGCATTGTCCCGATCACGGGCCCGCAGTAGGCTTGAGGCTGTGTGGTAGTAAAGGCATCCCCCTATTGCCATAACTACAACCACAATAAAGGATAGCATCAACACGGACTTCGACTGCAGCCCCACTCGCAGCTGATGTCGCCGCAAGTTCGGCCACCGGTGGGCATAAGTGTGTCCCAGCGCGGGAAACAGCATGTTATACCTCTGGACCGTTAAACTGTGCTCATTCAAGGGAATTATCGGCGGTTTGGCCGCGCACCTTTTGTAGGTGAAACACACAAATATCTGCGATTCTGTCCCCGCTTCGCCCACCTGCAACGCATAATCATCCGCACCGGACGCATGCTTCTGTATTACCGATTTCCGTTGTCTCTGCAGCGGGACGGGCCTAGAATAACGTCACGCTGTCAGGCCGGCGAAAATGGCCAAGGTGCACACGACAACGATATGAAACGCATCACGATTCCCAGTAATCCTAAGCAGGCCCAACCTGAAACAGGCCAGCACTTTCACAGATACCATACTGTAATACCTGAAGGCATCGTGCCATGACCGACCGACTAAAGCTCGAAGGCTCAATGGTTGCCTTGGTGACGCCATTTGCCGATGGCGAGGTTGATTATGACGCCCTGGGCAAGCTTGTCGATTTTCAGATAGAAAACCACACACAGGGCCTAGTGCCATGCGGCACGACAGGCGAGTCACCCACGCTCAGCCATGAAGAACACGACAGGGTCGTGGACTTCACCGTCGAACGTGCGGCTGGCCGTGTGCCCGTTATCGCCGGTACCGGGAGCAATTCCACCTCCGAAGCCGTTCGTCTCACACGTCACGCCAAACAGGCCGGCGCCACGGCGTGCCTGGTAGTAAACCCGTACTACAACAAGCCCCCGCAACGAGGACTATTCGAGCATGTGAAACGTTTGGCCGAAGTCGGGCTGCCCATCGTGCTGTACAACATACCAGGCCGCACCGCCATCGAGCTGACCGTGGAGACGATGGTTAAGATGTATGAGGAAATCGAAATGGTCGTGGCCGTCAAGGAGGCCACCGGCAAAGTGGATGTCGCATCAGCTTTGGCGGCGGCATGCGACATTACGATTCTCTCGGGAGATGATTCCCTTACTCTACCGATAGGCGCCGTAGGCGGGCGCGGTGTCGTCAGCGTGCTTGCGAACATACTTCCTGCTGAAGTCCGCAAGCTCACAGACGCCCTCCTGGCCGGCCGAATGGCCGAGGCCACTTCGCAACACCTCAAATTGCTTCCGCTATTCAAGGGCATATTTGTCGAGACCAACCCGATCCCCATAAAGGCGCTTATGGCCATGGCGGGGATGATAAAGCCTGAGATTCGCCTACCCATGGTGCCCCTCGCGGACGAATACCGCAGCAAGCTTGCGGAGCTGATTGCCCCATTCGGTGTCGCAGCAAAGGTCTGACCTGCCACAGACCGCAGCAGTTTATGCATTCACCGGGCTGAGCAGCCTGCGGTACACGCCGGTCACCCTATCCACCATGCCCGCCGGGCTGTGCGCTGTGCGGATGTGTTCAACCGCCTGTCGCGCCAGTTGTCGCCCACTGGCGTGATCCGCCAGAAGCTTCGTGAGTTTTTCGGTAAGGTCGCCGGCATTGCCCATCTCGAAGATCCGCACGGTGCGACCGTCTATGAAGAAATCCTCGGGTGAGTCGGCAGCCAACACGACCGTACCCGACGCCATCGCCAGCAGCGCCCACAGATTCACCCCCTCGCTTGCCTTGGGCGCAATGTAGATGTCAGCTCCAGCCAGTATTTCCGGTAATTGCGAAGCCGTTGTCAGGTCGACGAAAGTCAGTTCGTGCCGAACGTGAAGGGATTCGCCAAGTTTGCGAAGTCGTTTCTCCAATCGGCCTGCCCCTACTAGAAAGCACGAGCAATCTATCTGACGCCGGTGGAGCTCCGCGAAGGCTTGAATCGTAACTTCGATGGCGCCGAAATCCCCGCATCGCCCATCAACTAAAATCGATGGGATCCGCGACGCATCCGTAAAACACGTAATCTGCCCATATGGATGCACGCCCGGGCGTACGATCTGAATCCGGTCATCTTGCAGTTGCAATACATCCTGCAACAGAGCGGCAATGACATCGCCGGAGGCGAGTATCGCGTCGGGGCGAGGATCGCAGTGACGCAGACTTTCCACGCCGCGGAATGTGTGGCAACTCATCACATATGGCAGCGAAGAAAGCCGGGCCAGTTGCCCGGCCAATTGCCCTTGCGCGGCATCCAGGCCGTGCAATACGTCGATCTGCCTTTTCGACACTTCTACGGCCAGCGCCGTTACTGAAGACTTGGTGGGCCGAAACCAGCCCCCTGGCCCCGGCAAGACCGCCACCGGCGGAGAAGGCACCTCTCGCCTGTCAGCATCGCGGGGGATCACAAGTGCAATTTCTACTAGTTCCCCCATGAGTCCAATAGCCAAAGGCGTGAGTGTGTGACCCATGCTGGCGAAGGTGTCACGTCCGGCAAGCCAGGCCACGCGCACCAAAGATGCGTTTTCAGACGATCCCTCAGAGATCTCTGTCATGCGATCATTCTAGCCGTCCGGCCCCGCAAAATAATAGGAATATCCGCCTCCGCCCTGGTCTGCAGGCTCCACTCCACGTCACACGCTTGTCGGCTGACCGTTGGCGGCCGATTGCCCAGACTGGTCGGCGACAACGGACTGCTGCATTGCCTGCCAGTCGTCCAGCGTGATAAGACACTCACGGGCCTGACTGCCTTTGTAGTCGCCCAGCAGACCCGCTTCAGCCATTTGATCTATGATTCGGCTCGCCCTTCCGTAACCGATCTGCAAGCGGCGCTGAAGCAAGGAGACGCTGCCTCTCTGCGCCGTCAGAACGGCCTCTACCGCCTTCTCGAACAGCTCGTCCTTCTGGTCCGCCCCGCCAGCACCGACCGACGGCGAAGTCAGTGCCATGAGCTCGTCATTGTAGTCCGGCTTCCCGCCAGATCGCAGCGTCCTGGTAACGGCCCGGATCTCCGCGTCATCCACATACGTCCCCTGCGCACGGATCAACGAGCTTTCGCCAGGAAGCAGCAGCAACATATCACCTTGTCCGAGTAACACTTCGGCACCATTCTGGTCCAGCACGATTCGGCTTTCCTGCCGCGATGCCACACGAAAACTTACCCGGCAAGGCATGTTGGACTTGATCAAACCCGTCACGACGTTGACGCTCGGTCTTTGCGTTGCGAGGATCATGTGGATGCCGACTGCCCGGGCCTTCTGGGCGATTCGGATGATGTGGTTCTCCACCTCCTTGCTTACTGTCATTATCAGGTCGGCAAGTTCGTCGACTATGATGACGATGTATCGCATCCTTGTGGGGATACGACCTTTCTCTTCGTTGTAGCTCACACCGAGCCTATCGTATATCTCTTTCTTAGACAAACGGTTATATGCCGCGATATTCCTCACGCCAGCACCTTTTAACAGCTCGTAACGTTCGTCCATCTTCGCAGCGGCCCAGTCAAGAACGCCCTCGGCCTTTCGTGTGTCGTTGACGATAGGACATAGCAAATGCCGCATATTCTCGAACGCAGCCATCTCGACCATTTTCGGATCGACCAAAATAAAGCCGACATCCTCTGATTTGCGCGTCAACAGTAAGGACATGATAATACTGTTGATACAAACACTCTTCCCCGAACCGGTCGTGCCGGCGATAAGCATGTGGGGCATCGACGCCAGATCACGCACGATGGGCTGCCCGCCGGCATCCTTACCCAGGTAAAGCGGCAGGTGCATCCGCTCGGCACCGGCAGTATTGTCGCTCATCAGTCCCTTAAGGCGCACCACTTCCTTATCGAGGTTTGGCACTTCGATACCAATGGTGTCCCTGCCCGGGAGATGCGGCACGACGCGCACGCCTGGGACAGCTAGCGCCCGAGCGATATCGGTATCCAACCCAGCGACCTGAGATACCTTAACCCCTGGCGCCAAAGCGACTTCAAAGAGAGTTATCACCGGGCCCGTCTGGTAGCCCACTGTTTGGGCATCGACGTTGAAGTTGTCAAGGGTTTGCTGCAGAATTGCGCGTTTTTGAGCCACAACTGCTTCTTGTGACTCAACATAACCTTCAGTTGGGTCCGCCAGCAGGTCGATGGAGGGCAACGGACCGTCGTCGGGGCGCGGGCTCCTTACTGCTGCAACGGCAGTCCTTTCTGTCGGTTTGCTGAGGAGTTTCGTAGGCGTCCTGGGGGCGGGTGGCGTGACATTCTGCGCCCCGAACGGGACACAATGTACCGGCTTGGCTTGCTCGAGCGGAGCGGCTGCCGTCTGTTGCCGCATGCTGCCAGCCATTACCACAGGTGGCCGGCTTGGCCTGCGAAAAAGTCGCTTAACTGCCCATGCGATTCCCGTCAGCACCGCCTTTGCGACCGCCGGCAATCGGATCACCAGGAAGTCAGCCGAAAGCATCGCGCCAACGGCCATGGTTACCACAACGACCAACCAAGTTCCTTTCGCAGCCAACCGGGCTTGGAGAAACTTTCCGACCCACGCACCTAGGACGCCCGCCTGACCGCTGCGAACCGCTGTCATGCCATCGGGGTCGTGCAGATAGATGGCGGCGCTTGCTGCGGCAATCAGAGCAGCAACACCAGCCAATCGCCATGGCAGGTCGGATATTCGCCCATTGAACAACACAACGAGCACCCCGAGGGTCAGGAACAGTACGCCAACATACGACCCGCGCCCGAGCCAGTACAGCAGCGTGTGTGAAATCATGACACCAACGGTGCCCGCGGCGTTGTTCGTTCTTACGGCGTGATCGCCGGATCGATGCGCCTGCCAATCCTGCGGCGCATATGTCAGAAGGCTCATCCAGACCAGCGCGAGCCCCCCCAACAGCACCAATACGAAGCAGTATCTTGCAAAGCGCCCACCGGGTGTTTCCTTCTCCTGCTTTGGTGGCTGGCGTCCCCTGGTTTCTTTTGACTTGGTCTTGCTCTTAGCCATCCTTGGCGTCGATCCTTCCCTTCCTGGGAGTCACACGCTGCGGCGTCAAGTTTGTATAGCGCCTGTAGTCTGTCAGAGACCAGTATGGCCAAAACTGCCGTCGCCACGGGTCGTCACTGGCAGTTCAGCCGCTTCGGCCAGCGTGGCCCGATGCACTCTTGTTATCACCATTTGGGCGATTCGCATGCCGCGTTTGACCACAAAATCCTGCCGGCCGATATTAGCCAGGATCACGCTCACTTCACCGCGGTAATCCGAATCGATAGTTCCCGGCGCATTCGGCAGAATAATGCCGTGTTTCAACGCCAGGCCGCTACGAGGCCTGATCTGCACCTCGAAGCCCTCAGGCACAGCCATGAAGAAACCGCACGGTATCAGCCTGATATCACCGGGGGCCAGAGTGGTTGACTCACTGCAGGCTGCACGCAGGTCCATTCCGGCGGCATGGGCGGACATGTATGCAGGCAGCGGGATGTCTTCACAGCCTGCCCGGCGGTGAATCTGTATCATTATCGGGCTATTCATGGTATTTCCTCCAGACTAACCGCTGCGGCTGTGTCCCAGCAACAGCGAAATGCCCTCAGCTATATCGTCACGTCGTATTAATGCTTCTCCCACCAGTACAGCCTCCACCCCTGCCTTGGCCAGCCGCATTACGTCCTGGTAGGTGCTTATACCAGATTCGCTGACAATATGCACGTCTTCGCCGACCAGGTCAGCCAGACGTATGGTCGTGTTTATGTCCACCTCGAAGGTCGCCAGGCTGCGATTATTTATCCCCAGCAGCCCATAACCAGCATGGGGAAAGCCCACCGCCGACCGGACGGCAAGCAGTTCGTCGGCGTCGTGCACCTCCACCAACGACGTCATCCTCAGTTCGGTCGCCAAGATCATCAGGTCCAGCAGATCAGACGGAGGCAAAGCGGCGGCAATAAGGAGAATGGCATCGGCCCCGGCAGCACGGCTCTGGTAGACCTGCATCTGGTCGATAATGAAGTCTTTTCGCAGGATGGGCAGGTCCACCGCTCGTCTGATGTGACGCAGATGGTCCAGACTGCCCTGGAAGTACTGCTCGTCGGTCAATACGCTTATGGCCGATGCGCCGCCCGCCCGGTATTGCCTGGCGATGGAGACCGGGTCGAAGTCCTGGCGAATCACGCCCGCCGACGGGGAAGCCTTTTTGACTTCGGCGATCACGTTAACCGGGCCTTTCCCCCGGGCCGTCACAGCAGAGAAGAAATTGCGTGCCCGGGGCGCCTCGGCGGCCGCGGTTTTAAGTTCCGCCAACTCGAAACTCTCGTGAAGCATGCGGACTTCTTTACGCTTGGTTTCGAGAATCTTGTCCAATATAGTCTGTGGCATGTTTTGGGTCGAGACAATCACCGACAAATATTCAGTAATGAACCATAACTACTCGCAGTTGACGATGTCAAACGCTTTGTACAGCCTGATGGCCACCGAACCACAGCTTTCTGTTGCTGAGATGGAACCACCAGCGGAAATGCCAAACTGGATGATGGCCTTCCTGGCCATCGGCATCGTGCTGGCATTTGTTTGGCTGATCCGAAGGATCGTCTATCCCAAGAAGTTCTCACTGGCCAACACGCCCGGACGGAAGAACCACCTCCACCCGTTTCACCTGTTGGCTCTTGCAGCGGCAGTCGTCCTGCTGAGCGTGGCGGCCACTTGGCTACTGATGCCTCTACTTCCGTCGGCAGGAAGGACGCTGTCCGAAGAGGTCCGCCTGCCGGCCGCGCCGTCCGTTTCCGCCGACAACGTTGAGTTAAAAGTGGCTGTATCGGCCGTGTTTCACGTGATTGCCTTGGTTGGAGGCCTGATGATCGCGGCCATGTCCTTCGATCGTGGCATCCGCCGCGGGATGGGATTGACGATGCGCCACTGGCGGAGCGGAGCGATTCGCGGCGTGGTGGCTTGTCTTATCGCCCTGCCGGCCTGCTGGGGGATACTCTGGCTTACACGTCAGTTCATGTTGCGGGTCGGCGTGAAGGCTGAGCCCGGCCATATGCTGCTGCTGGCGATCCGGGAAATGTCAGATCCATGGAGGATCCTTATATGCTTCATGGCGATAGTGCTGGCGCCTATAAGTGAGGAAATCATCTTTCGAGGTCTGGTTCAATCGATGGTGCGGAGTTACACCGACCGGCCCTGGGTGGCGATCATAACGACTTCAGTCCTGTTCGGGCTGATGCACCTCAGTGTTTACAGCACAATCCCCGCACTGGTAGTGCTGGCGGCAGTGCTGGGATATAACTATGAACGGACGGGGCGATTGCTTTCGTCGATCGTGGCGCACGCGGCGTTTAACGCGATCTTCATTGTGCAGGCAATGACAACTTGAAGCAGACAGTTTTTTTGCGGGGGGTTGCCCATAAACGACTGATGCCCCCTGTTGCTGAACAACAGGAGGCTTATCAGTCATCCCTCACGGCTATGCTACATCCTCCTGAACGTCACGGACATATTACAGGATTGGAGCGGCCTCCTCCAGAATATTCGCCAGCCCGAACTCAGAATCGAATGGCCAAGCCATCGGGTCGGCCGGCTCATCCTCAGCGGCGGACAGGGCTGCCGACTGGACCGGCTGGGCGATCTGGGCGGCCTCTCCATGAACAGAAGCCCTTGACTGCACAAGCTTTAGATTTCTGCCACGCGGCGCAGGGTTTTCATAGGTAAATTGGCTCTCGCCGCTACGGGCGCTGCCAAGAAGCTGCGGCAGCAGTTTCAGGCCCTGCGGGAGGGGCGAATTTGCTTTGTCGCTGGCCCTTCCGGCTGTAATGCGCCTGACGGGGGCGGCGGCCTCCTCCACAAGAACCGGCTCCGGCTCAGTGGTGTTGCTCACCTGAAAGGCCCCGCCCAGGTCGGAATCGATGAGTGTCTGGGTTTCCTCCGTCGTCGGAGCACTGACAAGGAGCTGGTCGGGGGTTTCGACGGACGATGCCAGCGCGGCGGATTCCGATGCTTCGACAATAAGAGGGGCGCCCAGCGGCGGAGGCGCGGGTGCAGCCACGAAGCCGAAGTTCGTGCCAAGGATAGTCAGGTCGACGGTGTTGACGACGCCGTCGCCGTTGAAGTCACCGCCGGCCCAGCCGGGATTCGTGCCAAAGTTCGTTGCGAGTATAGTCAGGTCGACGGTATCAACTTGGCCCATAAGGTTGGCATCACCGTATTCGCTGTTGAGGATGTCTCGTACAAGCAAATCCACGTCGGAAACATCCACGTCGCCGTCGGCGTCCAGGTCCATCAGGTGGTCAATCGCGCCCGCGGGGCCGAATCCGCCAAATATCGCGTCAATGTCGGCTGCGTCTATGCTGCCATTGCGGTCAACATCGCCCAGCAGTATCACTTCGTTGCCGAAGTCCTTGCCTATAACGATATCATTGGCGGCCAGTCGGACTCGATACGCCCCGTAGGCAGCTGGTGTGGCCATGTCGCCGCCGAGGGCCACAACGTTACCGGTGCCTCGCAACTGCAGCGTGCCCAGCAGGGCGCCGGTCAGCGGATTGATACGGCTGATGAGGTTGCTGGGATTCATCAATAGCGGCGCGGCGAGCAGCTCACCGTTATGGTAGGCCATTCCGCCGTTAAACAAACCTGCGCCGGGATTGAAGGAGTTGACCACAGCACCGGTATCAGGGTCTATGGCGTATATCACGCCGGTTCCGCTGCTGGCGAACAGCAGGCCGAGGTCTGGGGCCGCCGTCAGTCCGCCTCCTATCGTCACTGAAAGGGTGAGAGTGTTGATCACCTGATCAGTGGCGCAACTGAATGCGAGGATCGTGTTGGCGCTGTACTGCAGGTAAACGACGGAGCCCATCATGGCCATGCCCATGGTCAGTGCTGGCAGCGCGCCTGGGATCACGTCGGAGTCGATGATGGCGCCAGTCTCGAGGTTGAGCTCATACAACACGGGCTGGGCGGCCAAGTCGCCGCTGTCGATGAAGAAGAGGCTGTCGGGCCCGACGGCCAATCCCTGCAGCACCGGGAAAAGGGTTGACTGAGGGGCGGGGAAGCTGTTGACGATCTTACCGTCTGAGGAGTGCTCGTTGATGGTCAGAGCCGAGTCGACCTCCCTGACGCTGAAAAGCCTGGACGGGTATGATACCAGCGTGGTTGAGTTCCACCCGGTCGGGTCGATCTGGCGGACCGTGTAATGACCGACGGGCAAAGAGGTGAAGGAATACAGCCCGCACTCCAGCTCAGGATCAAACACGCCGTTGATGTTTCTGTCCAGGGCGGCGGATACGGTAGTCGCCACAACCGAGCCGGTGGCGAGGTCGACGACCTCAATTGTCCATCCGTTGAGGCCAACTTCACCCCAGTCCCATTGTCCATTGTCATTGAGATCGTTGAATACTTGCCCATATATACCCGGCGGCGGCACAGCAACTTCCAGAGAGTACTGGCGGGTGGCTGTCTGAGGATACGTTGTGTCTGAATCGCTCAGGCCAATCGTGAACGTGTAGTTGCCTGTCACCGTTGGAATGCCCTGCAACCGACCGGTATCAGCATTCAAGCTCAGGCCTTCCGGCAAACTGCCTGCGGTAAGAGACCACGTATACGGTGCCGTGCCGCCTTGTGGCGTAAGATCCATGCGATATGGCATGTTGTTATATGCCGGAGGCAAATTGACCACCGAGAGCTCCAGACGATCGAGAACAACGAGCGTGAATTCTTTACTTGCGACATGGCCGTTATATGTGTCCACTACCTGCACAGTAAACGTCTTGTCCAGCAGGCCAGTCGGCAAGCCCGAAATAACGCCCGTATTCGCATTGAGCTGCAATCCAGCCGGCAACTGGCCGTCTATGACTGTCCATGTGTACGGGCCAGTTCCGTATCGCGGAACGAGGGTGAACGCATAGGCCTCATCCTGATATGCGATGGGAAGTTCGTCAGTATAAATTGCAAAGTCCGTGCTGGCTATCTTCAGCGACGGATCACCCAAGAGAATCGTGCCATACTTTACAACTCGGGTGACGTTCCAGTCCCAGCAGTTGTCGCCCACAGGATCGTTCGGCAGCGACCACATCTCATGGCTGTAGGCGTTCATCGCGCCCAGTTCGTCGATGCCCTGGGTGAAGAATGCGTCCCAGAACTGCCTGTTGAGCCGCTGGGAGATGCCGTCAGTGGAGTAATTTGCGCCCCAGCCAAAGTTGGTGTTCATTATCACCGCAGCGGCGCCGTGGCGAGTGTAGACCGTGAGGTGCTCGGCGATGCTGTCGCCGTACATGTATGCCGGCCAGCAGGCCTGGGAGTAGATGAAGAAGAAGTTGTCGTTGGTCAGTTGGGAGTCCACCCCAGGTGAGGTGAGCTTCATAACGGTCCCGCCGTTGCCATGCCCTAGCCCGTTGAATATTGCATAGTAATCGCTGTTGATGTCGGCGATCAGTGTACTGACCGACCAGGTGCCGTCTTTATCGTAAAGCGTATCGACGCTAAACGCCGAATCGGAGGCGAAGCCGGCCGTGGTATATCCATGAGCGGACGTGCCCAGGCGAATCTCTTCCAGGTACGGCTTGGCGTAGTCTGCGATGCCGCCGAACCCGACGTACTCGCCGACCATCTCCGCATGATACCGATACGATTCGCTGATTGAGTTCTCATAGCTGATGGTCTTGTAGACCCAGTTGCTCATGCGCTCAACATTGTCGAACGGCGCGCGGCCTATGTAGACCTCGGCAAACCAGTCGACTTCGCCGCCGCCCGGGCCGTCGTTGGTCTGCCCATACAATCCGTTGCCGTTAAAGTCGAACGTGCCATCCAGGCACTGATAGTAAACATCGGAGGCAACCGGGGGGTTGAAGTACGGGGACCCGCCGTTGTGTTCCGTATCTATGTACATGTCCTTTGTTGGCACAACACTTGGGTCGCCGCCGATCAGCACGTAGTCGATGCCCCAATTGTTGTAGGCGTCGATGATGAAGTTGCGGATCTGGGCCTGCTGGTTGGCACCGGTATAGTTGGCATAGATATCCTCGACGGTCACCATCGTGATATCGTATCCCAATGCCTGCTTGTGCGCTATAAAGTCCGCAAAGTCGTAGTCGGCATCGGCGGTTGCGAGAGCCTGATTCGTGATGATGACGTAGTCGTAGTCGTCGGCCGGGTTCACCATGGCGCTTCCCAGCGGTGGCGGGTCTCCCAACAGAGCCGCAGCGTAGGTATCGAGCGCATCGGGATTGTCCACACCGGTGGTGAGCGGGAATATATCGTCCGGCTGATAGCTGATCGGGTTATCCGTTGAATCGGGTGTGAGGTTCACCTTGAGCGTGAGAGAATCGTAGTACGAGATCAGTCCGGTCTCACTGGAGTACTCAACGGGATGCAGGAGCACCGTGAGTATGCCGACCCCGCGACGGTACTGGACCCCAAGGATATCTATAAGGCTGCCTTCGCCCTGGCCTGGGTTCGCCGTTATGTCGCCAACGCCATCAAGAGCCGCCTGGGACCACTGATCCTGGTAGAGCTCAAGCTGGAAATTGCCGTCCATCCTGATCAGGTCACCGGCCACGACATCGACGCTGTCCAGCGCATATCCATATGGCAGTATGAGCCGGCCCTGAACAACCGGCAGGAGCGGCTGGCCAATACCTGCCCAACTCTCCGCCCCGTTCATGCTCACGCGCGTTATGGGCTGATTTGATTCTCCCGCGGGGAGCTGCTCCACGATGAGATCCGGCATGTCATATACCATTTCAATGACTGACGGATCGGAGACGATTTGTGTGGTGGTGACGAAACCCGCATCGACGCTGAGCAGCAGGCGGGCCTCCAACGCCTCGAGAGCGAACGGTTCGGTCATAACACATATTCCTTTTTTCTCTGCTTTTGCCGGCACTACGGGCTCGGCAGCCAATCGGGTTACACACAACAGGGCAAGTCGGCCACAGTGGTGTCCGACCCTCCTAAGCCCTGCCAAACATAGTTAAACGGCCTCCCATCGCAAAGAGCAGGTATCTTTTGCCTACGATAATGATTGTAGCGAAACTGGTCGCGTCAAGCAATAACTTTGCCAAGGTGCTCTTCCCCTGGCGGCAGCCGCTTTCGGATAGCCCCACAAAGAACGTCCTCGCCCCGGGTAACCGCGGCGCCAAATGGAGGATGGTGGACCCGAATCAAACGCCCTACCCCCCCTTCCCCGAGAGGAACTTACAGAATGGCCATCACTGTGGCGGCGCATTGTCCTGTGCAATTGGGGCTGATTCGACCTCTTTCGGCCCAGATCTGCGGGGGCTGATTTGTGGACGGGGGGGGGCTGCCAAAACCCGTCAGAGAACGCGTCCTGGCCATCGTAGGGGCATCAGGGACAGCTCAGGAGTAATGGGACGCCCCCCAGTCCGGCCTCTACACAGGCTGAGACTTGACCCTGGGGCAAAATTGTCGCGTCATGCCAAAGTGTCCAGAGGGGCTCGCGCAATCTTTCTTATCGGTCACCGGCAGTGCATGCAGCCGGCGAAAACTGGCCGCCCGCGTCGGCCCCAAAGCGGTTCGAAGCTCACCTGGAGAAAATACCTTGCGTAATTTTTTAGCGCGGGGTGATTTCTGAGGGCCGGGGCCTGCCTTGAAGGAGGGCACTACCTGAGAAAGCAAAGGTCCGCAATGGCCGTAAGTGTGGGTAGAATAGGCGGATGGGGTGTTCGACGGGGCCAACACGGTTGCTGCCCTGTAACAGATGGTCATTCTTGGCATACTGATGGAAATGCAGCTAATTTGAGCGTTTTTTCTTTGACAGGGGAAGCCGCGTACAGTAGCATTTATGTCATAAGGAGTGTCAGGAGCCTGGACCTCAGCTCAAATGCACAGGCCAGGCGCTTGGTTGCATGTATGCGTATTGCTTGTGCGCCGAATGTTAAGCGTGCAAGTTTTCGGCAACGGCCTCGCCGCTCGTTGCGGCGGGCATAACAAGTTGGAGGCATATCTATGAAAAAGAGCATCTTAGGTTTGATCTGTGCAGTAGCGATTTGCACGCTGATGGGCACATCGGCGCAGGCGTCGTTGGTTGGTCCGGGCAGCGGCATACAGGTGTATATGAACTTCGACAACAACATCGACGTTCAGGCTGGCTCACGCACGGCCACTGCTTTTAAAGGGCTGTCGACTGCACCTGATTACAACGTCACGCCCCGGTACACATCGGCTGGCAAGTTCGGTCAAGCTGTTGATTTCCAAAACAGCTCTTCTGGTGGCGTCGATGACTGGGCCATCACCCTGGGCAGCCTGAACAGCGTTTGGTACTGGAACTGGGTGGACTGGACGTTCAGTCTTTGGGTAAAGAGCCCTACCCCGACGACGCATTCTGACCGCTCCTTTTTCGGCTGGCAGGATTACACGTCAGGCGGAAACACGGGCATTTCGACGACCTGGTACTACAACCGTACCATCAGCATCGGGTCCTACGGCGCCAGAGGCACCGTAAATATGATGCCAACCGTCGGCAACGGAGACTGGCATATGATCACGCTGGTCGCCAGCTTTGGGGCCAACACGCTGACCTCATATTTGGATGGCGCGTACTGGGCCACCAATAGCTTTGGCAACGGCCTGGGCAGCTCGGGATACGATACCTTGATCGGTGCGAGCGGGCTCGGCAAATACGGCGCCGTGAGCCAGATTGATGACCTTGGCATCTGGGCGCGACAGCTGACCCCGACAGAGATTGCGCAGATCTATAACGGCCCGATCATTCCTGAGCCTGCCACGATGAGTCTGTTGGCAATCGGCGGGATCGGCGCCCTGATCCGTCGTCGTAAGTAATTAACCCTTAGGTGCGGAGAGTTGAATCTCCGTAGTAGGATGTCTTCACAGCGTGCGGGTGAACGGGTCTTAAAAGGCCCCAGACCCGCACGCTTCTTTTATGGCCGTTCTTCCCATGCACGCCAGGAACGGCTGCCAAACTGGCCCAAGTGTTAGGTCTGGAACTTAGGCGAGGCAAACAGGCCAAGAAAGGTAATTAGACCAAGTGTGACCATATCGCACTAGAAGAAGACCGGCAGGCGGACAATTCAGTTCATCGCCGCCGATGGATGGCAAGCGAAAGTCTATCAGGCTTGGCAAGGCCTCAAAGAAGCAGGCCGACGCGCACTTTCAAAAAGCGGTGCAAAAAGCGCTGCAGATTCCGCTGCAGCACAGAACCGCGCAAAGTGCATGGACTCGCACAGACTCGCAAGAGAAATCAGGGGAAGCCATAAAGGCCAATGTTTGCGACTCCATGCAGCGCCTTGCAATTCCTAACGACAGCAAGCAACTAGACTTAGTGGGCGATACTGGACTCGAACCAGTGGCCTTGCGGGTGTGATCCGCACGCTCTAGCCAACTGAGCTAATCGCCCGTGAACAGGTGATTATACACGTCGGCTCGGCCTGTGCAAATGCTTTCATCTCAACAGCCGATTTCGGGCAGACAGGCAATTCCCAGCGTGCCGACAAGAACTGCCACGGCCCCTGCAGCTACAGTACTTCACCGAGTGATCTCAGGATGGTCCTGGTCTGCTGGAAGTCTTCCGGCCAAGGCGCTTCCAGCCGCATGGGTTCGTTGGTGCGCGGATGGCGGAACTCGATTGTGTGTGCGTGCAGTGCCTGTCGGAGAATCAAAGGCCCTTCCGCCCTGTCGGCGTGGCCTGCAAGTTGGCTGCGGTAGATAGGCCCGCCACCGTACATCTTATCACCGACGATCGGGTGCCCGATGCAACTCATGTGTACTCGCAGTTGATGGGTCCGCCCGGTCTTGGGGTACAGTTCCACAACGGTGAATGCTGCCTTCGACTGCCCCACATTTTGGATGCGGTCCAGCACCTTATAACGGGTGACAGCGTCCTTTGTTGTGGCCGGGTATGGCTTACCGGTGCGACGATGCACGGCGTACTTATCGCGGAATTTCGGATGCCTGCCGATTGGAGCATCGATTATGTCCTCGTCGAGCTTAATAAGGCCGTGAACAATTGCCGTGTAGGTTTTGTGTACGCGGCGGAGCTCAAACTGCCTTCCAAGTCGCCACAGGGCAAGATCCGTCTTCGCGATGAGGATAATGCCTGTTGTATCGCGGTCCAACCGATGGACTATGCCCGGGCGAAAGATCTCGCCGCTTGTGGGCAGATCGGAGATGTTGCGCCAGTTCGCCTTGAAGTAATAGGCCAAGCCGTTGACCAGTGTTCCGGTCCAGTTTCCGCGAGCAGGATGGATAATGAGATCCGCCTGCTTGTTAATCGCCAGAACATCGTCGTCTTCATACACGACATCCAGGGGAATGGGCTCGGGAGGAATCTCCTGGCACTTTATGATCGGCAGCATCATGTCGATGCAGTCGGCCGTGCGAATGCTGTAGCTTGGCTTGACAACGTGGCCGTTAACGGTGACGTTGCCCTCCCGGATGTATCGCTGAAGGGCCGTGCGGGATGTTGTCTTGCCGAGCCGCCCGGAGAGGTACTTATCCAGCCTGCGATCCGGCAGCGCCCTGCGGATGTCTATACGGACATGCCGCAGACCGTCGTCCTCTGCCTCGATTTCGGTCTCCACGGCGTCTAGCCCGTCAGCGTTGCCTTGCGACTGCGGCCGGAGGGAGGAAGCATCTTTGGCAGGTGTTCCTTGATGGCTGGGGTTATCGCTCATGGGCATGGCCCGCGTGTCCGCCGGCAGAGTCAGCCGTCAATAGTCAGCAAGCCGCGAGCACAAGTCAAGGCGGCCCGCTGCAAAATTGTGGGCGCCGCAGGACTTGAGTTCGCGGCTCGCGTGATATCAGGCAGTTTTCCGTATAGGTCGAACGCTACTTGACCAGTTCGAGAGTAACGTCGGCGGCGCTGGCTGCGTCTGGGGCGTAGCCGTCGGCGCCGATCTCATCGGCGAAGTTCTGGGTCACAGGCGCGCCACCGATAATAGTCTTGGCTTTCACACCTGATTTCTTGAGTGCTTTGATGACGTCACCCATCTGCGGCATGGTTGTAGTCAGCAGGGCGCTCATTGCGCAAACGGCAGCGTTGTTATCCTTGCACGCTGCGACAAACTTGTCAGGGGCGACGTCGGTGCCTACGTCGACAACCTTCAGGCCGGCGCCTGTGAGCATCATGCCGACGAGATTCTTGCCGATGTCGTGCAGGTCGCCCTTGACGGTGCCCAACACCACGGTGGCGATGGGTTCGACGCCGGCTTCAACGAGCCTGGGCTGCAATACATTCAAACCTGCGTGCATCGCACGCGCGGCAATGAGGACTTCCGGTACGTAGACCTCGTTGGCCTTGAATCGTTTGCCGATAACGTTCATGCCGGCGATGAGACCTTTTTCGAGAATGTCCTTGGGGCTCACACCTTCCTTTAAGGCGGCTTTTGTCTGTTCGGTGACCGCGTCACGATCACCCCTGATGAGTGCGTCAGCCAGTGCTTGCAAGTCTGCCATGCCTAGATACCTCCCATCGAGTCGTTGTATGGCATTTTGGTCAGGTCTATACTACATCGCAGCAACGGTCTAACAAAACCGTTTGCGGCGACGACTAATTGTCTGTAAGGCGGAAACGGTACTATAGAACAAACATCTTGTAAATAGACTTTCGGCTTTTTTTTGCTTTACATTTCTGGGATGGCGTTGTTCTCTAAGGCGCCTGGCTGGGGATGCGGAAATCGTCCGGGGTGTTGAAGTCGAAATCCCAGAGCGAGTCATCCCCATCGGGGCCGGTGGTAGCATCCTCCGGCAAATCAGGCGGCGGTGGCGGTGGAGTGACGAAGGCAACCGGCTCAGCCAGTGAGGGCAGCTGTTCTATAAGATTCCGGGCCTTTGCCGCCACGGGCGTTCCGGAAGCTCCCCGTATGGCCAACACGGCCTGGTAATGCGAGCGGGCCTGGTCCAAGTCGTTGCGATTCAAAGCCACCGTACCCAGGCCCAGTTGCGCCATAGCCACAGGCAAAGCCTGGTCGGCAAAATCGGCCAGTACGCGTTTATACAGGTCTTCAGCCCGGGCGAGATATGTCTCCCCGGGCTCCTCGCCGCCGGTAAGAAAACGATCCAGGTTGCCATCGCCAGCCCGGACGAGGGCAAGACCCGCAAGCTTCCTGTTGCGCGTCGAATCGGCGTAATCCGTCCAATCGGCGATCTGCTCGCCAATACTCGGGCCGCGATCCACCTGCAGCTGGAGATACTCACGACGGGTTTCAAGATTGCGTTTGCGGATCTGCGTCCTGGCGAAGAGGAATGCCAGCACAAGTGCGGCCAGGATCATCACCGCCCAAAATATTCGGTTGCCGTACTCCCGGAAGAAGTCGACGATCTTGGCGAGCTCGTTATCCAAGACGTTGTGCTTCAGGTCATGACGCCGCTCGGTTTTCATGGAATCTCTCTGGCAAAGAACGCCGCTATTGGCCGGCCCCGGGAGGAGCAGGCAGCCGCCCTGTCGTCCACATTTCCACTTGCACAACGGTCGGCCTGAACAGGTTGAAACGACTTGAGATCGTCACTACGCCGCGCTCCGTGCCCTTCTCGAAATCAATGGTGCGAACACCGGCATTGAATCGGTCATGAACGCGCTGCCACCCGTTCCGCGCCATCTCCAGACGATAGAAACTCGCAACGGCATTCTTGTCAGCCGCACCGTAGTAAGTGTGGTCGATATATCTGGCGTTGCCGGCAGCGTAATCGCGGGACTTGCCTTCGTCCTGCGTGAAATTGATCGGTACGGGCAAATCCTGAATCGGTGTTTCGCGCTCCGCCATCAACACGTAGGTCGGCTGTGGTTCATCGGCCGGCGCCATGCTGCCGATTTCTTCATCTTTCGCACAGCCGGAGAACGTTGCCGCCACCAGGGTCATCGCGATTAGTATCGTAAGTTTTCTCATCGCAGTTCCTCGTCCGTGAGTAGCCGGTCCGAGCCGGCGAGCTGACGACCAGCGATTCCGGCCCGGCCCGGAGACTGTAAACTCGTGGATATTGCTACCTTTGTCAAGCTTATTCGTCAACCGGTTCGCCCATTGACGCGTGCCTACCCAAAACAGTCTTCGCAGAGCCGTGAATGCAGCCGAGGCGCCTGGTCGGGTCAGATTTCCTGTTGTCAAACCGCGCCTTGATGCGTAGCTTATCTGTCCGGTCCAGCAGGGCAACACGCAGGCGGACAACTACTAATGCTTTCCTTTCAGGAGAGTGAAATTGATCGTCGTACTGAACCTCTTTGACATCATCCCCGGCAAGGAAGCAGATTACGCTCTCTACCTGCGCCGCGTCCAACCGATACTTGACCGTCATGGGGCGCGAGTGCTTCTCTACGGCCTGACGCGGATGATCTACATGGGCGACTGCCGGCAGGAATACTGCGGACTGATCTCATACGACAGTCTGCAGCACCTGCGCAAACTCTCGCATGATCCCGAGTTCGACAAGATACGCCCCCTGCGGGACAACTCAACGATCAATTACGTCCTGACCGCAATAGAGGGATTCGGCACACTCGACGACGCCGCCGCATACCTCGAGAACGGGCGTTCCTTGCCTTAGCCGTCGGCAGCATAACGCACAGGAGCTATTGCCATGCGCAGCGACCAAATCAAAAAGGGCCTGCAGCGAGGTCCGCATCGCAGCCTGCTTCGCGCAACGGGGCTAAGTGACGAGGAAATTCGCCGGCCCTTCATCGCCATCGCCAACAGCTACACCACCGTAGTGCCGGGCCATGTTCACCTGGACGCCGTAGGCCAACTTATCGAGTCTCACATTCGCGCCGCAGGCGGAACGCCTTTTATCTTCAACACAATCGGCATCTGCGACGGTCTGGCGATGGGGCACACCGGCATGAAATACTCTCTGGCCTCGCGCGAGCTTATCGCCGACTGCGTTGAGACCATGTGCGAGGCGCACCAGTTCGACGCGATGGTGTGCATACCCAACTGCGACAAGATTATCCCCGGCATGCTGATGGGGGCGCTGCGTGTCAATATACCCACGATCTTCGTATCAGGCGGCCCAATGGAAGCCGGTCATGTGGACGGCCGCGACGTGGACCTGGTCGATCAGTTCACAGCCGTAGCCCAGCAGAAAATCGGCAAGATGTCGGCAGCCAAGGCCCGCCAGTACGAGCGGAGCACCTGCCCGACATGCGGCTCGTGCAGCGGCATGTTCACCGCCAACAGCATGAACTGCCTGTGCGAAGCGATAGGTATCGCCCTTCCGGGAAACGGCACCTGCTTGGCGACAAGCCCCACCCGCAGCCAGCTATACATCGAGGCGGCCAATAGGATCGTCGTGATGGCCAAACAGTGGGCCCGCGACGGCTGCAAGAAGACGTTCCCCCTGCTGCCGAGGCGGATCATGAACAAGAAGGCGTTCGAAAACGCCTTCACCGTGGACATGGCCATGGGCGGATCGAGCAACACGGTTCTGCACCTGCTGGCGATGGCCAGGGAATCAGGCGTGCCGTTCGGCCTGAATGACGTCGACCGCGTCTCCAAGCGGACGCCCAACATCTCTCGCATCGCCCCATCGTCGACGCCGGAAGGCAAGATATACCATATTCAGGATCTGCATCGCGCCGGCGGGATACATACCATCATGGGCCAGCTGGCGACCGATAGACCCGCGTTGATGCACACCGAACTGAACACCGTCACCGGCAAGACAGTCGCACAGAACATTTCGGCATGGTCCCGGCGGAGCAAACGCGTCACCCCAGCGGTCAAGAGATTCTATCGGGAAGGTTCAGTGCCGACTGGACGCGAGTTGTTCAACGTTCGCATGATGCTAAGCGTAGAACAAGTCGAGGCCGATGGAAGTTGCCGGGCCGAGCACTTGGCCAAGGTCATGCGGAGGGTCGGCAAGATGATGCCAGATCCTGATTCCCAGGGCCTTATCCGCTCTGCCAAAGACCTCCGAGAATGCTGGCGAGGCGATAGGCCCAAGAAATGGTCTGACGAGCCGCTGGCTCTCAACCCCCGGAGGATCAACACCGCTGACGTCATCCGCCCGGTCGACAAGGCCTTCACGGAACGCGGCGGGTTGGTCGTGCTGCATGGCAACATCGCCCGAAACGGCGCGATCATGAAACTGGCTGGGCTCGATCCACGGATGTATCGCTTTACCGGCAAGGCGCGGTTATTTGAAAGTCAGGAGGATGCGTGCGTTGGCATTCTGGGCGGCAAGGTTAAGCCCGGCGACGTTGTCGTCATTCGCAACGAGGGCCCAAAGGGCGGGCCCGGCATGCAGGAGATGCTCGCCCCCACCAGCTACATGAAAGGTCTGGGCCTTTACGACAAGTGCTACATGATAACGGACGGCAGATACAGCGGCGGCACGAGCGGGCCTTGCATCGGTCATGTCGCGCCTGAGGCGGCCTCGGGGGGGGAGATCGGCCTGCTGAAGAATGGTGATGTGATCCAGATTGACGCCATGGCGGGCAAGCTCAATGCCAAGGTGTCCAAGGCCGAACTCAATCGGCGGCGCAAGAGCTACAAGCCGCGCCCGCCGCAGATTCGTCACGGCGCGCTGGGGCGATATGCCGCACATGCCACCAGCGCAGATACCGGCGCCGTTCTCGACTGGCCCGGTAAGGAGCAAACGTAAGCTCGGCAGTGCCTGTGCGCCTCGAAAGCGGCAATTACGGGCGCATCCGGCGACTGGTATTTGGCATAATATGGGCATGGAAAACACCCGGGCCGTCCACCTGCTTTACGGCAAGACTGGTATGACGCTGAAGGTGCCTGCCAGGGCCGTCATTCTTACCGGCCAACAGGTCCCGCCTGTCGTCGACGTCGACAGAGCTGTCGCCGAAGCGCTGGCTGCGCCGATCGGCTCGCCTCCCCTGCCTGAGTTGATCGCAGCCAAGAAGCCCGCGACAGTGGCGATAACGATTTCGGACATGACCCGCCCCGTGCCGAACAAGCAGTTCCTGCCTGCAATGCTGAAGATGCTCAACGACTGCGGCGTTGCTGATGATCAGATCGTCATCATCGTCGGCACGGGCATGCACCGGGTGAGCACGCCCGAGGAGCTTGACGTAATCCTGGGCGCCGAAATTCTCGCTCGCGTGGAGGTTCTCGACCACACTGCCGATCGGCCGGAAACGCTCACGAAGGTCAGCGACGATCCGTCGGTCAGCGTGTGCACGCGTTTTGTGGAGGCCGATTTCCGTATCGTCACGGGCTACATTGAACCGCATTTTATGGCTGGTTTTTCCGGCGGGCGAAAAGGCGTTTGTCCTGCGCTTGTGGACCTGAAGACCGTCCAGCGGTTCCACGGGTATGACACGCTGGCCGATCCTATGGCCGACAACGGCGTGCTGACCGGTAACCCGTGTCACGAGATAGCGATGAAAGTTGCCCAGATTGTGGGCGTGGATTTCCTCTTCAATGTCGCCATAACGCAAGACCGGCGGATAGCGGGCATCTACTGCGGCGACCTGGTCGAGGCCCACCTGGCGGGCTGTGAGCAGGTGGCCGAGTGGACCACAGCCAGGATCGACGCACCGTTTGACCTGGTCATAACCTGCGGAGGCGGGTACCCGCTGGATCAGACGTTCTATCAGACGGTCAAGGGCATGTGCACCGCTCTGCCGGCGATCGGGCCAGACACGACGCTGCTGCAAGTGTCCAACTGCTCCGAGCAGATCGGCAGCGGTGCCTACACGAAACTGATGATGAATTGGGACGGCAACTGGCGAGGCTTCCTGGAACACATACAAGCGAATCGCCACCAGACGGAACTCGATCAGTGGGAGCTCCAGATGCAGTGCCGCGTGCTTGAACGTATCGGCGCAAAGAAGCTGTGGTTCGCCAGCGACGGGATCGAGATGGATGTTCAGCGCAGGCTGAACCTGACGCCCCTTGCAGGAGATGGCGACGCCGCGCTGCGTGCCCAGTGGGCGATCGATGAGTACATGGCCGCCCACCCCGGCGCCGTGGTAGCCGTTATTCCTGAAGGGCCTTATACGATGTTGAAGGCAACGGGCTCATAGCGCTTTGCTGTCTGGCTTGAAACCGAGGGCAACGAAGGAACCTGCATATGCGGAACCCAAGTCGCTTTGCGTGGCCGGTGGGAATTCGGGCGGGCGTGAGCCTCAGTCTTGACGATGGGCGAGAGAGCCAACTTGAAAACGCTATACCGATTCTGGACCGTTTCGACGTCAAGGCCACGTTCTACGCGACACCTTCGGGATTTCAGCCTCGGCTGGCCGATTGGCAGCGCGTGGCGAAAGCCGGCCACGAGATAGGCAACCACAGCGTCAGGCATCCCTGCAGCGGCAATTTCTGCTGGACTGTAGATAATACTTTGGAGGATTACACGCTTGAGCAGATGGAAGATGAGATTCTCGAGGCTCAGGCCTTTCTCGTCGAACAGTTTGGGCGGTCGGCTCGCACGTTCGCTTATCCCTGCGGGCAATCCTTTGTCGGCAGGGGCGAGCAGTGCCGAAGTTATACGCCTGTAGTGGCCAGGCATTTCGTGGCCGGGCGGCTGTTCCGCGACGAAACGTTCAACGATCCGTCATTCTGCGACCTGGCGAGGATCGCCGGCGCCGAGGGTGATAGGTTGACCTTCGAGCAGGTACAGGTGATGCTCGCACAGGCCGGGGCTGCAGGAGCCTGGATAGTGCTGGCAATGCACGATGTGGGCGCGCCCAGCGGTCATCAGACGACATCGGCCGACACTCTTGAACGGTTGTGCGCATACTGCAAGGACGCACGCAACGGCATCTGGATCGATACCGTCCAACAGATCGCCGACTACATCCAACAGAATCGCGCCTTGGGCTAAGCGGTCAGTGCAGGCGGGTCTTACGTGTGATAGAATTGCCAAGGTGGGCGCAGTTCGCAGGCAGCGGTGCGGCCGCAGAGAAAAACACATGACAGTCGATGAGAAGCTTGACATAGCTGCGCTGCTTGACATGGTTGGCATCGACCCGGTGAGGATGGCCGAGAACGAGCAGCGGTTCCTCACGGTGCAGAACGAGGGCGGCTACATCCCCATAATGTGCTCCGCGCCGCTCACCGACGCACAAGAGCATGCCCTGCCTCCTACAACCGCCCATCGCCAGGAGTACGAAAGCCACGGCCGCACACTGATAAACGGCCTGCGCATGGCGGCGGGCATGGCGAATGCAGACGGTGATGACACACCAAGCATCCGCGCTAACACCGGCGCCGGCACGATAGCCACGCCGTTTGGAGTGACCTACGAGATCTTCACCGACAAGATGCCGTGGGTAACCGAGCACGTATCCCTCGACGACTTGGACGATTTCGACGCTGATACCGCCCCGCTGGGCGAGGTAATGGAACTGGTTATGGAACGCAGCGCGTACCTGGCCCAGAAGCTCGCCGGCAGCGGCATCACGCCGTTCTGTTATGACAGCCAGGGACCCTTCGACGCGGCGCACCTAGTTATCGGAGATGACATCTTTCTCGCCATGTATGATGAGCCCGACCGCGTCCACAACCTGCTGGATCAGTGCACGCGGATGATCATACGCACGACCCGCCTCTACAAGGAAACCGTCGGGGAACCCATGACAGGCGGGCGGCATAGCAGTTTCACCATGCGAGGCGGCATCCGCGTATGCGAAGACACCTCCACACTGCTCTGTCGCGAGCATATAGATGAATTCGTGGTGCCCTACACGCGCCGCCTGCTGCAGGCCTTCGGCGGGGGGTGGGTGCACTATTGCGGCAAGAACGACCACCTCTACCGGGTGGTCATGGACGACATTCCCGAGTACTACGCAGTCAATTTCGGCAATCCAGACTGGCACGACCTACCGGTCGTCATCGACGAGTGCATTGCAAAGAGCAAGACATACATCGGCTCATTGCCAAGAGAGCCCGGCGAGGACACCCGAGCTTACTTTCAGCGTGTGCTTGGCTATACGCACGGCTCGGGGCGAGGGCTGATTTTTATGTCCGAACTGGGGGAAGATATGCCGGCCGGAGAGGCTGTCCGATACTGGCGGAGTCTTCAAGAATAGATGCCACAACCGCGTTACCGTTCTGTGAACACGGCACCGGAGGTTGAACCATTATGGACTTGTACGACTGAGAACGACAGTCAGCGCGGTCTATCTATCATCGGCGCCCGGCAAAGGCGGAAGGTGCAGTACGTGGGCTTCGGTAACGAAGTCTATCACCAGTATTCGATCTATCACGTCCTGCGGCGGAGCAGCGTCCAGATTCAGCCCAACAGCCGCCATGCCGCTTCGCATGCGAGCCACGGTCATGTCGGCAATGTTGATCTTGGCCTCGCCCAGCACTGTGCCGTATCGGCCGATTACGCCCGGTCGGTCCTCGTTGAACAGTATCGCAACATGACCGACCGGTTCCAGCTCCATTCGATAGCCGTCCAGCTCTACAATCCGCGGCGAAGACGTGCCGAAGATTGTTCCTGCGGCGCGGCGGCGTCCTCGGTCGGTGTGAATGGTGACTTCCATCATGTTTGCGAAGTCGCGGCTTTTGGCGGCGGTGATAGTTTCCAGCTCGACGCCCCGCTCTGCAGCCAGCACCGGGGCGTTGACAACGTTGACGGGTTCGTCCACGCAATGGGCCAGCAGGCCCACCAGCAGGTGCGTAGTGACCGGTGCGACATTCATCTCGGCGATAGCCCCGCGGTACAGCACTTCCACACGTGTCAGGGCGCCGGGAGTCATGCCGCTAAGCACAGTGCCCATTCTGGTGGCTAGTTCTGTATATGGCCTGAGCACTTCGGGCAAGCGCCCGGTAAAGCCCGGCGCGTTTACGGCGTTTCGGACCTCGCCGCCGCGCAGGGCTTCGATGAGTTGCTGGGCTGCATCGAGCGAAACCTGCTCCTGGGCCTCGGCTGTGGACGCACCGAGATGGGGCACTGCCAGGACGTCAGAATGTTCGATCAGGCGCCGGTGCACCTCGCCGTTGGGCGGTTCGGCTGTGTATACGTCCAGTGCCGCCCCGGCGACCTTGCCGGCCTCCAAGGCGTCGGCGAGGGCTTTTTCGTCGATGATTCCCCCGCGGGCAGCGTTTATCAGTCGGACGGACGGCTTCATCAAGGCTATCTGCTCGGCGCCGATGAGGCCTTCAGTTTCGGCAGTCTTGGGAACGTGAACGCTAATATAATCGGCCTGACGGCAAAGATCGTCGATGTCCTTGACGACTGTGACATCCCCCTCGCCTGGCATTACGGCCAAGTACGGATCGTAGGCCAACACCTGCATTTCAAGGGCGACGGCCCGCGCAGCCACGGCCCGGCCGATTCGGCCCATGCCAATGACCCCCAGGGTCTTACCCGCCAATTGCGTGCCCTGGTAGGCCTTACGATCCCACTGGCCGGTCTTGAGAGATGCGTTAGCCGGAGCGATCTTTCGTGAAAGCGCCATCATCAGGGTGATGGTAAGCTCAGCCGTGGCAATGGTGTTACCGTCCGGCGTGTTCATCACCAGGATGCCACGGGCAGTGGCCGCGGACATGTCGATGTTATCCACGCCGACGCCGGCCCGGGCGATTGCCCGCAGCTTTCCGGCGCAGGCGAGAACTTCCGCCGTAATATCAGCGCCACTGCGGACTATCATGCCGTCGTAGTCTCCCACGATCGCAGCCAGTTCCTTTGGGCTCAAGCCCGGTTTATTGTCGACTTTGACGCCGTCCTGTTGCGAGAGCCATTCCAACCCGGCCGGGCTGAGCTTGTCGGCTGCAAGGATTCTCATTGCCGCGTCTCCTTAGTCTATTTCCAGTCGGCAAGCACCTTCGTCGCAGCCGATACGCCTGCGCCAAGCTTCACGTCTACGCCGCACTCTATAAGTGTGTACTCGACTGCTGCAATAAGGCCGATCGTCTCCAGCGGGTCAATGTAACCCATGTGCGACACGCGGAACACGCGGTCCTTCAACTCATCCTGCCCACCCGCGACCGAGCAACCGTACTTATCCCTCAGCGTGCCGCGGAACTGCTTGTCGGTAACGCCCGCCGGAAGCATCAGGGCCGTTACCGAGTCGCTCGGCTGCTTTGAGAATACCCCCATACCCAAAGCGGCGCCGGCCTGTCGTGTCGCCTCGGCCAGCAAAGCTGTGTGCCGCCACATGGTTTCGACGCCGATCTTGTTAATTATATCAAAGGCGACTTCCGCCCCGCGGACCAGGCTGACGGCCGACGTGTAGGGCGTTTCGTTCTTGGCGGCGGACTTGCGGTAAGCCTTCAGGTCCAGGTACAGACAGGGCTGGGTTATCTTGTCTATGAGCCCCCAAGCCTTGTCGGATACGGACAGGAAGCCGAGCCCCGGCGGCAACATTAGGGCCTTCTGGCTACCCGTGCCGACGATATCCACGCCCCATTCGTCCGTCCGCAGCGGTAAGGCGGCGGCTGAGGTGATGCAGTCGGCGATGAGGATTGCCTCGGTCTCGGCGACAACGGCCCCGATTCCCTGCAGGTCGCAGGCGGTGGCGGTAGACGTTTCGCTGTGAACTGTCACCACCGCCCCGTATTGGCCCGTAGCAAGCTTTTCCGACACGAGCTTCGGCGACAGGGCCGTGCCCCATGGCAGCTTGACCTCGTCAACGTCGAGCCCGTATCGCCGGCCCACCTTCACCCAACGCTCGCCGAATTTCCCGCCGTCGGCGATGAGCACCTTTTTGTCGCGCGGAACGGAGCAGGCGATTGCCGCTTCAATCGCAGCCGTGCCGCTGCCGACAAGTGTTAGCACCTCGTTGTCGGTGAGCAGAATCTTCTTGAGCCCGGCATGGACACGGGCCTGCATCTGGCGGAACCTATCCGTCCGATGGTGGAAGATCGGCTTGGCCATCTCGTTCAGCACTTCGGGCGGAACGTCCGTTGGGCCGGGCGTGAAAAGCCTTTGCTTGATCATCAATGCTCTCCTGTCTTCAGTCTGCAGCTCGCACAGTCTCGCGGGTTGACGCAGCTTAGGATATTACGCGACTGGCTGGCTGACGTCTAGATACATCGGCACGCAGAGGTATTGCCTAAAACAAGGTTATGACCGTGCCAAGGGCCAACATTGTGCTACCGGCAGCTGTACCGGCGCGCATACGGGCTGCCGACTGCCTTGTTAGCCGCGGAGGAAGGCCCGCGGGTTGAACTGAGGCCTGCGTGCGGTAAGATGGGGGCCAGCATTAATACCGGGCGGTAAGCGAGAGCTATCGCGTCCTAATCAGTCTAAGAGACTTCAGAGGATCTTCACGTAATGCAGACCAGGCCATATGGAAAGACCGACATGAACTTCAGCCTCATCGGCTTCGGCGGGATGAGGTTCGACAACCCCCAGGACATCGACGCCAACGCGGAGATAGTCCTGCACGCCTACGACAGAGGCGTGAATCATTTCGACACCGCCCCCGGCTACTGTCAGCAGAAAAGCGAGGAGATACTCGGCGCCGCCATCAAACACATGGACCGAGATCGCGTTTACATCTCCACTAAGGGCTCCGCCGCCGAGGGTGACGCGCTGCGAGTGGGCATTGAGCAATCGCTTGAGCGGCTCGGGATTCAACAGCTCGACCTGTTTTATATCTGGTGGGTGACGTCGATGGAAGTCTGGCAGCAGCGGGTAGATGGCGGCGCTGTTGCGGCGGCCTTCGAGGCCAAGGAACAGGGCCTCGTCCGCCACGTGGGGATATCCAGCCATCTGCCGGGTGACGAGCTCAAGGGCGTAATCAACCAGGTGGACCTAGATGGTGTTCTGCTGGGCTATTGCGCGATCAACTTCCCCTACCGGCAGGCGGCTGTCAAAGCCGCAGGCGAAAAGAAGATGGGCGTACTCACCATGAATCCGCTCGGCGGTGGGCTCATCCCGCAGAACGCTGAGCGGTTTGACTTCATCCGCGACGCCGACGATCCAAGCGTCGTGTCGGCCGCCTTGCGGTTTAACCTGTCCAACCCGGACATCACCAGCGCCCTGGTGGGCTTTACGACGAAGCAGCACGTGGACGAGGCATGCGATGCGGTGGAAGACTTCAAGCCGCATGACGCCGCACACATGGCGAAGATACGCAAGCAAATCCTGGAATCATTTGACGGTATCTGCACGGGCTGCGGCTATTGCCTGCCGTGCCCCAAGGACGTGGACATTCCCAAGTTCATGGATGCTTACAACCTCAAGCTGCTGGGCGGCGACGAAAGGGCCATTGTCGGCAGGCTTCAGTACCACTGGACACTGCCGGCCGAGAACGCCAAGGGCTGCTCGCAGTGCGGTGAGTGCGAGGCCAAGTGCACCCAGCACCTGCCGATCATCGAACGGCTGGAAGAGCTGGTCGAAATCGCCGATCGAATAGGCGAGGTGGACCTGTAACGAAGCATCCACCGTGGCGGACGACGCAACACCTACCGCTTGGCGTCCGCTATCCGGAGCACCTTCAGACCCAGGTCCTCGTCGACAGCGCGGCAGGCGTCCACGCCGAGGAGTTCGATGATGATGATCTCAAGCAGGCAGAACACGGTCGCCCCGCCGCGCGGACAGCCCGCTATGACCTCATCTCCCCGCCCGATCGCCCCGTGAAGGTGCAGCTTGGGGCCTGTCTCGTCGCAGAAGATCGTGCCCACACCGGCGATTTCGCGTGCGTCGGCAAACTCCCGCATAATCGGGTCCAACGGGCCTGCCGGGTCCTTGGGACCGACGACCACCTTGCCCGTTCTGAGCCCTCCGACCACTATGACCGATGCACAGCGTATATTCTCGGCGGCGGCGATGCGCTCGATCTCGGCGTACACATCGTCGCCCTCGAACCCGCGGGCGATGATCATCCGACCTGTTTTACCTACCTGGTACTCCATTGCTTTCTCCTACGGCGACGCCTCGGCTAACGACCGTCCAGCATCGCTGGATGTCAGATATTCATCACGATCGCCCGCCACAGAGCGTGCAGATCGATCTCAACGGCCGCCTCAATCGCCCCGTCCGGCAGCACCTGTCTGCTGTCGCCCGGCACGGGAGTTTCCATCATGCAGGCGAGCAAGGCCCTTCTTACGGAATCGCTGCCTACGGCGACTTCGCCGACCGTCGTCGTCCCAATCGACAAGCTGTTAAGTGCGACGATGAGCTTTTGCCATGCGTCGAGCTCGGCCGCGGCAAGGGCCAATTGCCCAGCCCGGGCCTGGTCGTCCAATCTCTCGTCCACTACCGACCTGCCCACGGCGCGAAGCGTGTCGTAGATCCAATCCGGCCGCTGGTTAACCAGAGCAACCGCAGCCACGACCTTCTCGTCTGATGTTGTGACGTATTCCACTGGGGGAGAGCCCATTCCCTCGGCCGAAACTGGTGTCCGCCGCATTGCGACGATAATTCTCTCGAGTTGTCGAATCTTAGTGGGCTCCACATCCGGCTGGTCCTTGAGCCAGCGGCTTATGCACACCATCACATCCTGCAAGACCACTTCAAGCGTCACCTCTACGACGAGTCTATCCGGCGCGTACCGGACTTGAGTCTCGCCGACTACCGGCAGGAACTGGCTGATCGTCAGTTCGGGGAAGTCTAGCTCATCTACAACCCCCCCAACCGTGGTACCCGAATCGATCACCGCCTCGCCAACCCGATCGGCCAACCGGCGAAGGCCGTCCTCCCGCGCCGCCCGGATGGCCAAGACACGCCCATGCGTGGTGCAGTGAGAATTCCAGAACGCCTCAGCCTCACCGAACAGGTACACGCCGGAGTCCACGCTGCCAACAGCGCTGATAACCGGAGTCATAGGGGTTGTGTCTGCTGAGCCGGTGCCCTTGGCAGCAAGCACCATCAGCGTGCTGCTGGATAGCATTTTCTCGAAACTGGCTTCCGTCAGTTGGTCTCCCCCGCAGTACCGGTTATGAATGAGTTTTAGACCGTTGACCAGGACATCAAAGGCAAGTTGCACCGTCAACTGGCAGCCGCCCTCCTCGCTGTAGACGGGGGCACCGCTTGCCTGTTGGCCCAACAAGAAAGCCGTCAACGCCGCTTCTGCGGCCTCATTTTCGGCAAGCATGCCCGCAACGGTCGTCTCGGCCGTAATACTCAAGCCCTTGATTCGTTTGGTGAGATTGTCGATGGCGTCAGCCCATGCGGCCCGGTATGCTTCCTCGCCCTGCGGGGCCGGCTGCGGAGCGGGCGGAGAATCCTGGGCCAGCGCAACAGCACTGATCAGTAAAGCAAGGAAGAGTACAACCTTAACGGCATTGGTCATCTTCGGCCTTCCTTCGGCGCCCGCCGCCAAAAGCATGCGGTAGCTCGCGCGCAAGCGCCAAAAGCCACCGCACCTTACCTGCCGTACAGGGCCCGCTTGAAAATATATGCAGACAGTGGCTGCCAAATGTCAAGAGGCGGAGGCGATTCTGTCCGCAGAATCCAACCTGCCGAAGCAGAACAAGCCAACGAAAAAGCCCTAGGATTTGCAGTTGACATGTCTTCCGCAGGGAGGATAATAAGTGGTTCGCTCCAGGAAGCACCGACTGTTGTTCCTTGATGAGGCACTAACGCGACCGTGAAAACCTACATGGCCAAGAAGGGCGAAGTGGAAGCCAAGTGGCATGTTGTTGATGCGACCGATAAGATCCTAGGCCGTATGGCGGCCAGAATCGCCACTATACTGATGGGCAAGCATCGTCCGGAATACACACCGCATGTTGACACCGGCGATTTTGTCATAGTCCTGAACGCCAGCAAGGTGCGGGTGACGGGCGACTCCAAGCCGACCCAGCGCAAGTATGAGCGTTACAGCGGTTATCCGGGCGGCCGAAAGGTCGTCACGCTTGCGGAGATGCTCCGGACCAAGCCTGAGAAGGTCGTCTCCGAAGCTGTACGGCGAATGCTGCCCAAGAACCGCCTCGGAGTGGCGATGCTGAAGAAACTCAAAGTCTACGCCGGCTCGGAGCACCCCCACCAAGCCCAGCAGCCGAGCGTGTTGGAACTTTAACGGAAAGCCCCACATTCATGGCAGCGAGACAAACCGACCAGCAGAAACACGACGACGCCGGCGCCCATGAGGCAGCCGTCAGCAATGCAGAGCCATCTCAAACGGCTGAGCCCGCGGTCGCCGGTCGGTCCGCTCAGCCGCTGCCGCAGGGCGTGCACTACATATGGGGAACGGGCCGACGCAAACGCGCCGTCGCTCGCGTTCGCATTCGTCCCGGCAGCGGCAAGATTCTCATCAACAAACGCGATATGGCGGAGTATTTTTCCTCTGATATCAACCGCCGATCAGTCGTCGCGCCACTTGCGGCGGTTAATATGCTTACATCGTGGGATGTGTGGGCCCGCACCGATGGCGGCGGGTCCACCGGCCAAGCCGGCGCTATCGAACTAGGCCTAGCCCGTGCTCTGGTCAAGGCAATGCCCGAACTGGAGCGAGAACTCCGCGACAGGGGGCTGCTGACCAGAGACTCTCGCATGAAAGAACGCAAGAAATACGGCCAGCGCGGCGCCCGCCGGAGGTTCCAGTTCTCCAAGCGTTGATTGCCGGCAAGACATTCAGCCAATAACCTCTGGGTACCCCAGCGGACATTAGCCCTGACGCTCGCTCGAGACGTTGGGGCTTGTTTTTTGCCATTTCCAGCCCGAACTGGCCAACGGCAGCCAAGAGGTCCGCGAACCCCCCCCCCGTTTTGCCCAAGCTGCCTACTTTGCCGCATAGGTCGCGCTATCCCGTGACTATCGGTGGATTTATAGCGTTGTTTGCCACTTTCCCCCTTCACAAGAATCACCTCCCATGGTATACTGTGATCATCGAAGATAGGTGATTGCCGCGGAGGTGATCGACGTGCCCAAAACAATACGTGCTAAGATCCGAATGGCTCTACTGATTATCCTCAGTTTTGCCGCTATGTGCTGACCCAGAGGTGAGTTATAAATTAGCTCATTTGGCGTGTCACAGTTGGTCCATCTTGGTGATGGACCTGTTTTTTGTCGCCTAGCGTCGGTAGCGCCTCCCGCAAGGGTCAGTCCGTCCCCAGGCGACGCTTGAACTCCGCCTCATCAACAATTTCCACCCCGAGCGACCGGGCCTTTTCGGCCTTGCTTCCGGGCGAATCGCCGACGACGACAAAGTCGGTATTCTTCGAAACGTTCGCAGTTACCCTCCCGCCGGCGGCCTTTATTGCCAGCTCGGCTTCCTTTCGACTGAAACCAACCAGCGTGCCCGTCACCACGACCGTCATGCCCGCCAGCGGCTGCACCTTGCCGGCGGCTGCCACATTTTCAGTCACTTTCACCCCTGCCGTCTTCAGCCGGTCGATCGTCTTTCGCCCGGCATTGGAATCAAAGAACGCGCGGACACTGGCCGCGATTGTCGGGCCGATCTCGTCAATCGCCGTCAGGTTATCCACACCAGCGGCCGCCACCGCATCTATGTGTCCAAATCGCTGCGCCAATATCCCAGCCGCCCGACTGCCCACGTGGCGAATACCCAGCGCCGCCAACAGACGCGCCAGCCCACGATCCTTGCTGGCTTCGATAGCAGCGATAAGGTTTGCGGAAGACTTCTCAGCCATTCGGTCGAGCTCGGCCAGTTCCTCTTCCTTGAGAGAATAAAGATCGGCGAAGTCTTCGACCATCCCCTTTGCCACCAGTTGCTCAATGATCGCCGGGCCGAGGTTCTCTATGTCCATCTGGTCTCGGCCGGCAAAGAATTCGATTCTGGCCGACAACTTGCTTGGGCAGTCTATCGCCACACAAATGAGCTCGGCCATGTGGTCCACCTCACGAACGGGCCGGTGACACTTGCGGCATCCCGAGGGGGCGGTCTTTCTGGGCACGCGTTGGAGGAATTCTTCACATTGGGCGTTGGTGCATTGAAAGGCCCGGTAGCCTTCCGGTATCTCCCGCCATTTCAGTTCGGTTTTCCTGGGGCAGGGACAAGCCGTCGGCGGGGATATCTGCTCGGCGTCACGGGGGCGAGTATCAATGACGACGCTTACAACCTGGGGGATAATCTCGCCTGCCTTCTCGACGATTATGGTGTCGCCGATGCGAACGTCCAACCGCTCTATCTGGTCGAAGTTGTGCAGCGACGCGTTGGACACCGTAGTGCCGGCCAGTTGGACCGGGTCGAACCGCGCGACAGGCGTAATCACGCCTGTCCTTCCGGCCTCATAGGTAACAGCGCGCAAAACCGTCCTAGCCTGTTCTGCGGCATACTTGTAGGCGATACACCACCGTGGATACTTGCTGGTGGCGCCCAGGCGGTCGCGAAGGTCGAGTTCATCGATTTTGGCGACCATGCCGTCGGTGTCGTAGTTGACCTCGCTGCGTCTGGTCAGCCAGTCCTCAACGGTTCTCAGCACGCCGTCGATATCATCGCACACCGTGTAGCGGCTGACGGGCACCCCCCACTGCCCCATCAGGTTGGCAAGTTCGCTGGCCCGGCCTGCGGGCAGGTTGGTTATCCGGCCGATGCCATGGGCGATGAAAGACAGCCCGCGTTCGGCAACAACCCTGGGGTCGAGTTGTTTCAGTGTCCCGGCAGCGCCGTTGCGCGGGTTGGCGAATGTTTCCAGCCCGTCCTCAATGCGCTTGGCGTTGTACGCATCAAAAGCGGGGCGAGGCCAGAATATCTCCCCTCTTACTTCAAGAACGTCGGGCCAGCCATGCCCGCTGAGCCGGAGCGGGATGGCTCGAATCGTACGGGTATTTGCGGTGATGTCATCCCCCCGCAGGCCGTCCCCGCGGGTGGCCGACTGGACGAGCAGCCCCCTTTCGTACCGCAGCGAGACAGCCACACCGTCGATCTTCGGATCCACGATGTAGTGATACGGGGTATCGCCAAGCGTTTTGCGAACGCGCTGATCGAATGCCCGCAAGTCGTCGGCGTTATAGGTGTTGTCGATGCTCAGCATAGGCGAAGCGTGGGTCACCGTGCGGAACCCCTCAAGCGGCTCGCCGCCGACGCGTTGCGTGGGGGAATCCGGCGTTACGAGCTGGGGGTTGGCGGCCTCCAACGACTTGAGTTCGTCCATCAATCGGTCGTAGTGACGGTCGGATATTTCGGGCGCCGCCTCTACGTAATACAGCCGGTCATGGCGTCGGATTTCCCGACGAAGTTCCTCGATGCGTTCAGCCTCGTTCACTCGCTGCTCCTGAAGGACGTCCTATGCTTAAGGTATACCTGCGCGGCGGGGCCTTCGCTTCGTCGCCGGCTTGGTTGCACTCGCAGGCCAGCTGGATGCGCCAGGCCAACTGCGCGGCATGCAAGAATGTTCTGCCCGGCGTGCTAATCGCCGTATATCCAGACATCCAGATCAGGCTGATAATCCAGCAGTTCATCTTCCGCAAAGAATATAGGTATCTCCCGCCGGGCCGATTCCGGGCTGTCTGAGCCGTGCACAAGATTGTATCGCCTGCCCATCGCCAGGTCGCCGCGAACGGTTCCGGGCTGGGCCTGTCGGCCGCAGGTTTCGCCCATCATCTCCCTAACGACCTCGACGACGTCCTGCCCGGCGAGCACAGCCGCCATAGACGGGCCTGCCGTTATGAACTTTATCAAACGGTCATGGAACTCTGTGCCCTCGTGGACCGCATACATCAGGCGGGCCTGATCTGGAGAGACGTGCACCATCTTAATAGCGACAATCTTCAGGCCCTTGCGTTCCAGCCGTGTCAGGATTTCGCCTGCAAGGCGTCGCTGCACGGCGTCGGGCTTGATCAGCACGAGTGTCTGTCCCATAATCAACTCCCAGTGGTTCAGTACAACTCAGTTTGGCCAATCTAGGCCCGCCGAATCGGCCGGTCAAGATTTTCCCGTTCCGTCAGGCGGCCTGCAATAGTCGGGAAACGTAAGATTCAGCAGCCTAAGATGTAACAGAGCGGCGGCATGAAAGGCCAGAGCTATGAATCTTTCGACGAACTACATGGGATTGAAACTGAGCAACCCGTTCGTCCCATCCGCGTCGCCTTTGAGCATGGACGTAGAGAGCGTCAGGCAATTGGCAGCTTCCGGGGCATCGGCGGTTGTGCTGGCATCGCTGTTCGAGGAACAGATCACGCATGAGGCAGAGAAACTGGAGTACTTTCTTGAATACGGCACCGAACGCTTCGCAGAGTCTCTGACCTACTATCCGCACGTGAGGGACTTCACCACGGCGCCGCAGCAGTACCTGGATCACATAACCGCAGTCAAGGGGGCCGTCGACATCCCGATCATCGCTTCTCTCAACGGCGTGTCGGCCGGCGGATGGCTGGACTATGCCGCAGAAATAGAACGTGCCGGCGCTGATGGGCTGGAACTGAACATCTACTTCCTGCCGACTAACCCCACCGTCAGCAGCGAGGCGGTCGAACTGGCCTACGTGTCGATAACGAAGAAAGTCGCCAAGACCGTGTCTATACCGGTGGCTGTGAAGCTCTCACCTTATTTCACGTCCACCGCCGACATGGCTCTCCGGCTGACCCAAGCCGGCGCCAAGGGCTTGGTACTGTTCAACAGATTCTATCAGCCTGACATCGACGTTAAATTGCTGGAAGTCTCGCCGCGTCTGACGTTGAGCACATCGGAAGAAAATCGCCTGCCGCTTCGGTGGATCGCCATCCTGCACGGGCGGGTAGATGTGTCGCTTGCGGCGTCCACGGGCATTCACACGGCCGAGGACGCCGCCAAGATGATCCTCGCCGGGGCCGACGTGGTGATGATGACTGCGGCGCTGCTGAAGCACGGGCCGCACCACCTTACAACAGTCCGTGACGGTCTGACGGAGATAATGAGTTCCAAAGGGTACACCTCCATCGCGGAGATGCGCGGCCTGCTAAGCCACGCCCGCACTATCGAGCCGGCCGCATTTGAGCGAGCCAACTACATAAAGACAGTCGGAAGGTTCAAAGCCGTGGGCACCCGCGAATGAGATGTGCCCCATGGCGCATGAACTGGGATAGATGTCGGCCAATTCCTTTGCCGGAACTATCCTTTCCGGTACACTTACGCCCATGATAATCACGATGGACGGTCCGGCAGGGGTTGGCAAGAGCACAGCTGCCCGCCTGCTGGCGGCGAAGCTGGGTATCACCTACCTCGATACAGGCGCGACCTACCGGGCGGTGACGCTGCAGGCTTTGCGTGAGGGCGTGGACATGGCCGACCAAAACGCCCTTGCCAACCTCGCGCGCCGGGCGGACATCGAGCTGGTTGCCCACAAAGACGGCGTGCGCGTGCTTCTGAATGGGCAGGATGTCAGCAGCGAAATACGCCGGCCGGAAGTGACCAACAACGCACATTACCTCGCCTCCGCCCCGGCAGTGCGCAAGGTGCTGGTATCCTTGCAGCGGCGTATCGGCGCGAAGCTCGGGAGTTTTGTCGCCGAGGGGCGCGATCAGGGGACGGTGGTATTCCCCGAGGCCGATGTGAAATTCTTTTTTACCGCCGCCCCACAGGTGCGGGCCCAGCGACGATGCGACGAGTTGGCGGTCGCTGGCTTGCCGGTCGATTACAAGGAGGTCCTGGCCAACATCGAAAAGCGGGACAATCACGACCGCAGCCGGTCCGTGGCGCCCCTGCTGCGCCCGGAAGGTGCGATAGACATTGACACGACGGGCAAAGAGATCTCCGAGGTCCAGGCTGAGCTTCTTTCCCACATTAGCGAGATGCGATGCAACTGACGCTCTCCAGCTATCCTAATAGCCACCTTCAGCGGCTGCGGTTTTCACCGGAGGTGCAGCAGCTATCGTTGCTCTATCGGGTTGCCCGGCGATTCACGCAGGTGCTGATGTGCTCGCTGTGGAAGGTGCGAGTTTTCAATCGCAGGTACGAACCGGACAGCGGTGGCGTGCTGTATCTCTGCAACCACCAGAGCTTTCTCGACCCTCCGCTGGTCGCCTTTGCCCTGCAGAGACCGATGGACTTCATGGCGCGTGACACCTTGTTCCGCGGACACTTTTTCAAACGGCTAATCGAGATGTTCCATGCATTCCCGGTGAAGAGAGGCGCTGCTGATGTCGGGGCGCTGAAGGAAGCAATGCGCCGACTGAAGGCGGGCCGGCAGCTTGTGGTGTTCCCCGAAGGCACCCGCACCGAGGACGGCCGGATCGGGCCATTCCTGCCGGGGGCCGCTTTGCTTGCCCAGCGGGCCGCCAGGTGGACCGTTCCAGTAGTGATAGATGGTGCGCTGGAGTGCTGGCCTCGCTCTCAGAAACTGCCTTCGCTGGGCAGCATCGTGGTGCAGTTCGGTCAGCCGATTTCCCAAGAGACGGCCCGCAAGTACGAAGCCCAGTCTTTCATGGACATGGTGCAACAGCAGGTGACGCAGATGCAAACGGATGTCCGGCGACGTGTGGGACTTCCTACGTTTGACTACAGCCAGCAGTGACGGAGCAAGCGCAACGAAAGGAAAGCTTCAGATGCCTCAGTTTGAAGGTCTCACCAAGAAGAACTTCAAGCCCGACTGGCAGGGGATGGTGGATAACATCCTCCGCAAGGGCACGCCCGATCGCTGCTACAACATCGAGCTCTTCCACGACGGGCCGCTGCGGGATGCGATAATCAAGATGTTCGACCTGGAGAAGGGGCTGGATAAGAACGATCCGGACTTCCCCCGCTGGCGGTTGCTGAAGTTTCTGAGGTTCGTCGGGTTCGATTACTTGTATTGCGGCCCGGTCGGGCAGAACTGGCAGTTCCGGGCCGAAGGAGTCAACGACACCGTCGGCGGCGACATGTCACGAGGCCAGCGTTACTACATGGACGAATCGCGCGGGCCTATTACGACCTGGGAGGAGTTTGAAAACTACTCCTGGCCCGACCCACGCGCCGGCGAGCTGACCAGCGAGCTTGAATGGTGGCAGGAGCACCTGCCAGACGATATGGCAATATTCTGTCATGAGATCGGCCATTACTGCGAGTACCTCACCTGGCTGATGGGCTACGAAACGCTGTGCATCTCGCTTTACGACCAGCGCGACCTGGTCGAGGCGATCCGCGATAAGCTTCTCGAATACTATCGCGTCGTTCTACCTCGTATCGCCGAACTGGACCGCGTGAAAGTGTTCTTCCCGTCAGATGACATGGGCTTCCGCAACGGCACGTTCCTGGCCCCTGATGACATGCGACACTTATTTTTGGCTGGACACAAGGAACTGGCCAAGATCGCCCACGACACGCACCGGCCGATGATTCTACATGCCTGCGGCAATTTGCACGGCATCATGGACGATCTGATCCAAGACGTGAAGATCGATGGCAAGCACAGCTACGAGGACACCATCGAGGACGTCCGCGAGTTGAAAAGCGGCTACGGCCAGCGGATCGCGCTGCTGGGCGGCATAGACGTGGACTTCCTCTGCCGCTCGGATGAACAGGCCATCCGCCGGCGGGTTCGGGAAACGCTTGACATCTGCCAGCCCGGTGGCGGCTACGCCCTCGGCACGGGTAACACACCGGCCAACTACATCCCCGTCGAAAACTACCTGGCGATGGTGGATGAGGGCAGGCTGTACGGCGGATAGACGACCTGGGGCAGCCTTTCTGATGGGGCCGGTGACAAGCTCTGTCGCCCGTCAGCGATCTTACTGCCTACTCATCAAGAGAAAGCCCAGAGGACTCTGGGTGATGATCATCTGGTCGCCCAGGATGCTCACCGAGCCTTCGCCGGTCGGTTTCCACATGTCCTCGCCAATGAGCCCCTTGACCAGCTCTATAAGCTGCTCCTCGGCGTCAGGTAGTTCTACGTCGCCCCCAAGCCCGTTATCCTCGTAGAGCTCGGCTGACTGGGCGGACACATCCAGGTTGATCCGAGGCCCGACAAAGCTGGGGATCAACATCAGCAAGTCGCCGACATTCACGACCCGCGTGTCGAGGGTTGTGTTTAGAGCACTGCCTGTGGCGATACGCACCATGCCGTCCTTGTCAACCAGCCAATAAACAGTACCGAACTTGTCGCGGCCGCCTGACAGGTCGTCGGTCAGCACGTCCAGCAGTGTAGACATCGATACGCCTGACAGCTTCATCGTCACCGGCGTTTCCCGCGTAACGCCGTGCGGCGCCAGCGACTGCCAGTTAACGACGATGTTCACGCCCACGCTCAGGCGAATTCCCTCGATGATGTCCTGGAGTTGAACTTCATCATATTCCACGTCCACCGTCCCCTGTCGCAGTCTAACTATCGCAGGCGACGATTTACCTTGCCCATCTTGCCCGCCGCGGCCTGATACATCCTGTGACTTTATCTGCGGGACGGCCCTTGCCACGGCCGCCCGCGTGGCATGCACCAGCACCTTCGCCTGTGTGGTTACGTTTATCACGCCGTCGCTGACATACCACGTGAGCGGTTCACGGGGAGCGGCAACCTGGCTGAGCACCAATCGCAGTAAGGCCTCAACGGTCATTTCTGTAGCTTTCAGCGCAACGGGTGTTTTCTCAGTAACGCCGGTCTCGCCCAGAACGGACCAATCGACCTGAATCTGCACATCCGCCAGCTCGCCGCACTTGGCGATGGCTTCTGCAAGGTTGCCTTTGAGTTCCACCTGTTGGACGACGCGCTGCAGCGCCTCAGCCGGGGTCGCATCGGCTGGGCGCGAGGACGCGCTGCCTTGCGCGGCGGCCTCGTCATCGGCGCGGGCAAACAGACCGAAACTAAGCAAAACAACGATGATCACTATGCGAAGAACCTGCAACAGCATGTCTTCTCTCTCAGTGCTGCTGACGGGCACCATCGACATATTATAGGGCCTTAAGGCACGCGCCGCTTGCCATTTACCTCTGCGGCATCTCAATGACGATCAAAAGAAAGACCCATTTTCATGCACGTATCGCCAGCATACAGCCAGTGGGGCGCGGACTGCCGGCTGCATCACCGCGCCGCCAGGTGTCCTGTCTGGTCGCTGAAAATTCTTGCCTGATCTCGCGGTGGCCATCGGCGGGGATAATGGCCCTGCCATAAGAACTTACAGACCAATGTAAGAAATTGCTGGATTTAGCTGCACCTTTTTTCTTCGAAGCCTTAAATACCATTCTTGCGGGAGGTTAGGCGTGTGTAAGGCCGATGTCTCGCCGATCTTTCCACTGAATCGGCAATTGGTAATCCCTCCCGCAGCCGGCTACGATACTGGTAGAGCTGGCAACGGCAAAGCACTCGCTTGCCTTGAAAGGAGTCACGTCGTGGTTGCCAAGGTCCTCATCTCTGAGTCTGATTTCCGCCTGCTGGAATATGCTTACGGCGATCTGCGCCGACATGGGTACGAGGTCATTGTCGAATCTACCCCCGCCAAGGCGCTTAAGCTGATCCGGCAATGGAGGCCGCAGGTTGTGGTTGCCTCGGCGCGATGCCTGTCGGCCTGGGAGGAACGTACCGCTCGGGGGCTGGCTAGCCTTTTCAAACGGGCAGCGGTGATGGTGACGGTTGACACTGAAGACAGCGATATGACCTGGCAGCGCTGGACACAGCGCGGGTGTGAAGTGCTGTTCAAGCCGCTGATCCATTCCTCGGAATTGCGGGCAGCCATCGATCAGGCGCTGGCGCCACGGTCCCCCGCTTCTGTCCCTCCAAGTGGCGGAGATGGGGCCGCGGTGGCGTAAGCAGTTATTGGCAAGCGCATTACAGCAATGCCAACATTGCGTCGCCGAGCGTAGGGCACATCTTTCATGGTCCTGGCCCTCCACCGGGAGGTCAGCCTGCGATGTCGACGGGCCTGCCAAAGTGGGGCATTCACAGGCACGACTCAGCCGAAATGGCACACCAATGGCGGTCGCTATCTTCCATAAGGTCTGTATTAGCAAGGTATTGTGCTCCTGGCACAGTCATTGCACGGTGTTAGACTGGGCGGGGATGCTACGTGATGTCGCTTGGACTGGGCAGCCGGCGAGAATAGGAGCAAAAGAAAAATGGCATCGAAAAAGATCATAGGAATAGACCTCGGAACGACAAACAGCGTTGTCGCAGTGATGGAGGCCCGCGAACCGAAGGTGCTGATCAATCAGCAAGGCAGCAGGACCACTCCGTCGGTGGTGGGTTTTACGGACAAAGGCGAACGACTGGTCGGCCAGCCTGCACGCCATCAGCAGGTCACCAACCCCAAGAACACGGTATACTCGATCAAAAGGTTCATGGGGCGGCGCCACAATGAGGTCTCCACGGAGGAGAAGCAGGTGCCCTACGAGGTGGTGGGCGACCCGCAGGAGCTCGTGAAGGTCGCCGTCCGGGGCAAGCAGTATACGCCGCAGGAAATCAGTGCGATGATCCTGCAGGCCCTGAAGCGCACGGCTGAAGACTATCTCGGTGAAGAGGTGAATAGGGCGGTGATTACAGTACCGGCCTATTTTAACGACTCGCAGCGACAGGCCACCAAGGAGGCCGGCGAGATTGCCGGTTTCATCGTCGAGCGAATCATCAACGAGCCCACCGCGGCATCGTTGGCCTACGGGCTGGATAAGAAGAAGAGCGAGAAGGTCGCGGTGTTCGACTTCGGCGGTGGAACATTCGACATATCGATTCTCGACATAGGCGACAACGTATTCGAGGTGCTTTCCACTAATGGCGACACGCACCTCGGGGGCGATGACCTCGATGAACTGCTGATCGGCTACGTGGCCAATGAGTTCAAGAAAACCGAGGGCATCAATCTCCGGTCGGACCCAATGGCGCTTCAGCGGCTGAAGGAAGCGGCCGAGAAGGCCAAGTGCGAGCTTTCCAGCGCGCTGGAGGCCAACATAAACCTGCCGTTCATAACCGCCACGGCTGAGGGTCCCAAGCACCTTACGATGACAATTACCAGGGCAAGCTTTGAACAGCTTTGCGAACCGGTCTTTCAGCGGCTGATAGGCCCGTGCAAGCAGGCGATGTCGGATGCGAATGTCTCTGCCAGCGATATAGATGAAGTGGTCATGGTTGGCGGTTCGACCCGCATTCCCAAGGTACAGGCGATCGTCAAGGATTTGTTCGGCACTGACCCAAACAAGTCGGTGAATCCTGATGAAGTGGTCGCCATCGGCGCCGCCATCCAGGGAGCGATTCTGGCCGGTGAGGTGGAGGAACAGATGGTCCTGTTGGACGTGACGCCGCTTTCGCTGGGCTTGGAGACTCTGGGCGGCGTTATGACTCGGCTGATCGAACGGAACACTACGATCCCCACCGAGAAGAAGGAGACATTCTCTACTGCGGCCGACAACCAGACGGAAGTGACGATCCACGTTTTGCAGGGCGAACGGGAATTCGCAGGCGACAACCGGACACTTGGACGGTTCAACCTGACCGACATCCCCCCTGCCCCACGCGGCGTGCCGCAGATAGAAGTGACGTTCAAGATCGACGCCAACGGCATATTGAACGTCCACGCCAAGGACCTTGCAACCGGCAAGGAGCAATCCATCGAGATAAGCGGTTCATCGGGCCTGGATCAGAACGAAATCGACAAGATGCGCAAGGACGCTGAATCCCATGCCGAAGAGGACAAGAAGCGCCGTGAGCTTGTCGACACCAAGAACCAGGCAGATGCGATGGCCTACCAGACCGAGAAGATGCTCACCGACCAGGGCGAGAAAGTGCCCGTCGAAGACCGCAGCGCTATCGAATCGGGCATAGGTTCGCTGCGGGACGCAATCAAGACGGATGACATCCAGGCCATCAAGCGGGCGATGCAGAACCTTGAGCAGGCATCGCACAAGGTCGCTGAAGCCATGTATAAGGCCGCTGCCCAGGCGCAAGCCGGCGCGGCTAAACCCAACTCGAAGCCGGGCGACGCCGGCAGGGAGGAAAAGAAGGACGACGGCGATGTCATCGACGCTGAGTTCGAGGTGAAGGAATAGCTCCTGCAAACCGCTCGGCATCCAGAGCAACTTGGCAGCCGCAACGGTTTGCCGTAGGCTGATCTCGCCGGCCGCAAAATAGTAATTAAAAGCCCAGGCACAACAGTGCCTGGGCTTTTTGCTTCGTTGCGCTCCACATGAACAGCGAATAGCACGACAGCAAACGGACGTCGCTACCCCATCTCCTTGTACAGTCCGTCAATGTTGTCGAAGACCCACTTGACCTTCTTCTGGATCATCTGGAGGAACGGGTAGCCGTCGAGTCGGCCGAACGAGCCCGTCGCGGCGATTGGCAGCACCGCTTCGGCGATCATGGCCTCGCACATCAGGTAAGGCACGCACCGCACCTCGGCGACTGAGACTATGTTGACCGAATCGTACCCGCGAACGAACTCCCGAAAACGTCGCATGTCGATATTCGCAGGCCAGGCCTGCGGGTCCTCGCCGCCGCCGATAATCGAGAACTGCAGGGCGCCGTTAGCAAGGTCTATCACGCGCTGTTGCAGGCGAGCAGCGTCGTAGTCAATAACCGCGACAACCTTGCGGTCGCGGAACAGCATATTACCCGGGTGCCAGTCGCCGTGGACAATCTGCTTGCCCCATTCGTTTATCCCCAGCCCGTTAACTTCCTTCGCACAGCGCGTGTATGCGTCATCCAGAGACTGTATGTTTTTCTCCAGTTCTTCCCCGCTGGGCCTGCCGTTGACCGTAAGCGTACGAATGGTATTCCCGATGGCCTGTTGAATGGCCCGGGAATTGTGGTAGCTGCCGGCAGGCGGGGTATAACTGCTCTGAAAGCCCGCCAGAAGCTTGTGGTACAGGCCGAGAATATGTCCGGCGTGATAGGTGCTTTCGACGGATCCGTCGTAATTGCCGCCCTCGATGTACTCAAACATTTCGTATATCTGGTCGCCCAGCAGGAGCATCGAGTTGTTCTCGCGCCGCGTTCCCAACAGGTGAGGCAGAGGGAAATTCTGCGCCGCCAGCGACAGTTGAATCTGGTGGGTGAATGCCACCTTGGCCGAGTCGTCCCGCCCTTTCGCGCGCCGTTTGAACAGGAAGCGCCCCCGTTCGGCATCAATAATAACCTTCGGCGCCCGACGCGAGCCACGTGCGAACTCCTGAATGCTGCTTATCACACCGACATCGTAGTGGCTTAGACAGATGGCCAACTCGTCAGTGCCGAACGTATCGCGGTCGATCGCCATTGATCCTACTTCGACTATCGCAGGGGCCCGGGATAAGTCAATACGGGAATATTACCCTCGCCGACAACATTGTCAATTATGCGTGCAGAAATACACGTTTCCAGTCCTACGACAGTGTAAATTCACTGTAACGTGAAGCTAAGCCCCTGTAGCCCCAAGGGAATGCCCCCGGCAACAGGCCGCCATTTGCCGGTGAATTGGCGGAATAGCGCTACACATGGAATCATGCGAATGATATGTTGTCGCTTCTGGCCGGGCCTTTGGCGCATATGCTTGCACACGTCAATTGCACTGCTAGGATGAGCCACATGAGAATCATTATCGCACCTGATTCATTCAAGGAATCACTGTCAGCCACTGAGGTCGCCTCGGCCATGGCCGAAGGAGTGCTGGCAGGCTGTAAACAGGCGAGTATCGACCTGTGTCCCATGGCCGACGGCGGCGAGGGCACAGTCGAAGCGATGGTCGCCGCCACCGGTGGGCAGTTTCGTACTGCCGATGTGTTCGACCCGCTCGGCGCGCCCATTCGCGCACGGTACGGGCTGCTGGGGACGACCAGCCAGGCCAATCTACCCGGAGAGATAGGCTTAATTGGCGCCAAGCTTGCAACCGAAGGCGAGACTGGCGGCGCGACCGGAAAGACAGCGGTGATCGAGATGGCGGCGGCGTCGGGCCTGGCACTGGTGCCGCTGGACAAGCGCGATCCGCGCACGACGACAACGTTCGGCACGGGCCAGCTGATAATCGCCGCACTCTACGACGGGGCCACCGACTTGATCATCGGCATCGGGGGATCAGCCACAACCGACGGAGGCTGTGGCTGCGCACAGGCCTTGGGCGTTGTGTTTATCAATGCCGATGGTGAACCGGCGGTTTGCGGCCTCGGTGGGGGCGCACTGGCCGATATCGCCCGAGTTGACATGACTGGGCGGGACCCGCGCATCCCCGATGCACGAATCCGCGTCGCCTGCGACGTGGCGAACCCGCTGACAGGCCCAAAGGGCGCTGCCCGCGTTTACGGGCCCCAGAAGGGCGCCACTCCTGAAATAGTTGACCTGTTGGACGACGGCCTGCGCCATCTAGCGGAGGTCATCCGACAGTCACTCGGCATCGACGTGGAGCATATGCCCGGCGCTGGCGCTGCCGGAGGGCTGGGCGCAGGACTGGTCGCCTTCGCCGGTGCCAAGCTCGAGAGCGGCGTGAAGATAATCTCCGATGCGGTCGGTCTGGCAGCCAGGCTGGTCGATGCCGACCTGTGCATAACCGGCGAGGGCAAGCTGGACTCGCAAAGCGCCCACGGCAAGACGGCCTACGGTGTGGCCGAACTCGCCCGAGACGCCGGCGTGCCGGTTATTTGCATCGCCGGTGTTGTCGAGCCGGATGAGTCGCATGCCATTTTTGTTGACGTTTGCGCCCTTGTCGACGGACAGGTGACAGTCAAGCAGGCCATGCAAACTCCCCAGCCACTGCTGGTAGATCGGACCGCACAGGCAGTGCGGCGTTTTGTTAAAGCAAGAGGATCGAAGGAACGCCATGGATCATTTTGATTACAGAGATGGCCGATTGTATTGCGAGAACGTGGCCGTGGCGGACATAGCCTCTGCGGTCGGCACGCCAGTCTACGTTTACTCCAATGCGACGCTGATGGACCACTACAGGAAAATTGCCGATGCCTTCAGCAAGCTTCGCCCGACTATTTGCTTTTCGATAAAGTCGCTTTCCAACATTAACATCCTACGTCGTCTCAGCGAGGCCGGCAGCGGCTTTGACGTTGTGTCCGGGGGGGAACTCGCCCGCGCGATTGCTGTGGGAGCAGATCCATCGCGAATAGTGTACGCCGGTGTCGGCAAAACCGACCGCGAGATAAACGAGGCTATCGCCGCCGGCATCGGCATGTTCAACGTGGAGTCCGAGGCGGAGTTCGAGAATCTCTCTCACCTGGCAGCTGCCGCGGGCAAGCAGATACGCGCTGCCCTGCGGGTCAACCCAGACGTGGACCCCAAGACGCACCGCTACACGACGACCGGTAAGAAGGAAACGAAGTTCGGCGTGGACATCGAGCGGGCCGAGCGGTTCTTCGCCGCCTACGGCCGCGACCCCAATGTCCGCCTGGACGCCATTCACCTGCACATCGGTTCGCCCATCTACAGCGCCCAGCCGTACATCGATGCGATCAACAAAACTCGCGATCTTATGCGTCGGCTCGCCTCGGCCGGATTTGCGGTGCGACTGCTGGACATCGGCGGTGGCTTTGCGGCAGACTACGAGACCGGCCAGAGCCCCACCGCGACAGACTACGCCGATAAAATCGTCCCGCTGCTCCGCGACGCGGGTGTGGAAATCGTTCTCGAGCCCGGCCGATCCATCGCCGGAAACGCCGGGGTGCTTATCACCAAGGTGTTGTACATAAAGCAAGGCGGCGAGCGGAATTTTGTCATCGTCGACGCCGCCATGACGGATCTGCTCCGCCCGGCATTGTACGAAGCGGAACATTTCGTGTATCCAGCGGTACTTCCCGAAGGCGCCGCTCCACCGCAGCGGAAGTGCTCCTATGCCGCGGCTGGAGGTACGCTGGTGGACATCGTAGGGGGCGTTTGCGAGAGCAGCGACTTCCTGGCCAAGGACCGCGTCCTGCCGCCCGTCGCCCGCGGCGACTTGATTGTCGTCTTCACGGCCGGGGCGTATGGATTCGTGATGTCCTGCCAGTACAACTCCCGCCCGCGCGCGCCGGAAGTGCTCGTTGAAGGTGACGCGTGGACCATCATCCGCCGCCGCGAGACTTACGACGACCTGATGGAGGCGGAACGCCTCTAGACTTTCCAGTTGTGCCGGCCGGGACAGCCTTCTTCTTCCGCACGCTGTTGTCAGCCGCCTTGTCACCGGCGGAGCGCAAGTGGACCCATATCAGCATGACCACGCCACAGATGAAAGGTATGATCGACAGATATTGCCCCATCGTCAGCCCGCCTCGCAATGCCTCAATGTGGTACTCCTTGAAGAACTCCACGCAGAACCGTCCGGCGAAGTAGAGCGTCAGGAACAGGCCAGCCATCAGCCCTCGCGGGCGTTTCTCCTTGCCCGCTAAACGGTCGGCCAGAACAAGCACGGCCAGCACCGACAGTCCAATCGCGAACTCGTACAACTGCGAAGGGTGCCTGGGAATTGGGTTCTCCTCATAGAGCATGAATCTGACGGCCCAAGGCACGCTTGTCGGTCGGCCGGCGATTTCAGAGTTCAGGAAATTGCCGAGTCGTATTCCCGCTGCCCCCATCGCAGCGGACATCGCAAACCTATCGATCACATCAAGGATAGGCAGCCGGTGTCGACGGGCGTAAAGAATTAGCGCGGTAATCAACCCGATGGCGGCGCCATGGCTGGCGAGCCCACCGCGCCAGAATTGCGGAATCAGCTCTGGATGTGATAGATAAAAGGACGCGTCGTAGAAGAAGCAATGGCCCAGCCTGGCGCCGATGATCACCGCCGCCACGCCCCACACGAAGAAGCCGTGCACTATCCCCTCGCTGTGGCCCCCGCGGCGCATCTGGCTCTTCCAGAACTGAAACGCCACCAGTATCGTCACCACGAACACCACGCCGTAGTAGCGGATCATCAGCGGGCCGAACGTGTGCCCCCAAATCTCCACCTTCCCGGTTTCAACGAGCACAGGATCCAGGTTCCAATTGAATGCGGCTAGCATTTATCCTCTTCCGGCTGATCGTTCCCGCCGTAGACGCGGGCGGCTGGGTCCTGATGATAAAAGACCCGCAACTGTTCGTAAAGATCGGGGTGCTTGTCGCGGAGTTGGGTCGGTTTTTCGAAGAAACACTCTGTGACGACGGCGAAGAACTCGGCCGGGCTCGTCGCGCCGTAGGTGTCCATGACCGTCCGACGATTGTGCGCGGCGCTGTCCGTCAGTTCGGCGTACTCCGCGCCCAGCACTCTAGCCCAGGCGATGTACATGGACCGGCGCTCCAACCGCGGGGCCCCGTCGACCGGGCTGGATTCGCTATCCAACTGGTGGGCGAACTCGTGGAACACCACGTTTCGCCCGTCGTGGCTGTCAGCGGCGCCGTGGCGGACGCTGTCCCACGATAGCACGACAGGTCCGTGCCGCCACGACTCGCCAAGCAAGCCGAACTCGCCCTCGACGACCACTCCGTCCGGTCGAACGTGCCTTTGTTCAGCGAAGAACTCGTGGGGATAAACGAAAATCGACTTCATGCGCGGGTAGTAGTCGCTCGGGCGGTTGAATATCAGAATACACGCCTGCGCGGCGATGGTGACGCGGATTTCATCATTGATGGCCAGTCCGCCGCACCCTTCGAAACGCTTTTCAGCGAGAAAGACCTTGATCGCGTCCTGAAGTTGTCGCTGCTCGCGGTCACTCAGTTGCGCGTAATAGGGCACATTGCGACGGATAATGCTTAGCCAGGCCGGCGGGAACGGTCGGCTTTGAAGTCTCTTGCGTCGCCTGCGTCTGAGAAATCCGAACATGTTGGCCCGAGCGTGCGGAATATCAGAAGTTAACCTTCACCGCCCGCAGCCTGCACAACGGTAATGGCTGTTATCAGCACAATATCTTCCATTTTGCAGCCGCGAGAGAGGTCGTTAACGGGCTTTTTCAGCCCGGTCAGCAGCGGACCGAGGGCCGAAGCGCCCCCAAGCCTTTCCACAAGCTTGTAGCCGATGTTGCCGCACGACAGGTCCGGGAATATCAGAGTATTGGCCCGACCTGCGACGATAGAGCCCTTGGCCTTGCGGTCAGCCACTTTCGGGCAGATCGCCGCATCCAGTTGCATCTCGCCGTCGATCTTCAGCTCAGGCCGGCGCTCGGAGGCGATCCGAGTGGCTTCGAGGACCTTCTGTACAGCCTCGCTGTGGGCGGAGCCCTTCGTGGAGAAGCTCAGCATCGCCACGTATGGTTCGACCCCCAGCAGCGCTTCGCATACATCGGCGGCCGCACAGGCGATGTCTGCCAGTTGCTCGGCGGTCGGCTCGGGCAGGACGCCAGTGTCCGCAAACACAAGCGACCCGTCCACCCCGGCCTCCGGCACGATAGTATTCATCACACTACAGGAGCTGACTGTTTTGTTGCCGGGCGCGCAGCCAACGCCGAAAAGAGCGCTGCGGACCGTGTCCCGCGTGGGACAAATGCTGCCGGCGACCATGCCGTCAGCATGGCCGCCGCCGACCATCATGCCACCATAGTAAACCGGATTGGTCAGCAGTTCGTCGGCCTCGTCCGGTGTCATGCCCCTGTGTTTACGAGTCTCGTGCAGCTTCTGAACGTAAAAGTCCCGGTTGGCATCCGTCAGCGGGTCGATAGCCTCAATGCCGCTTAACGACACGCCGGCTTGTCGGGCCCCTTCGGCTAGTTCGTCCGGCGCACCGGCCAGGATAACTCCGGCCAAGCCCTCATCCACTGCCCTGCGCGCCGCGCGAAGCACGCGAGGGTCTCTCGACTCCGGCAGGATGATTCGTTTGCGATTCGCACGAGCTGCGGCCACAATTCGATCAATTACAATACTCATTGCATTGCCTTGGATAAACGTTGCGGTTACCATATCGCCCAATTCGGACGAGCGGATTATGATAATTGCTCGTCGGGATTGTGTCGAGGACGATGGTGAACTATCAGAAACGATTTCTGCTCGAGAAGCTCTCCCTGCAGGCGATGGCAATCGCAGCAATGGCAATAGTCTATTTCCTGATTGCCGGGCTCTGGCGGCCCAGCGATCCTCAGGCGGGTATGTCCTTGGTCCTTTCCTCAAACCTCAACGGGACAGTCGGATTGCTGCTGACAATCTGGGGCCTGGCGGCCGTGATTGGAGCGATTACGGTATTCATGCGCCCTCACGGGGCAATGTTGATAGTCCTGTTCGGGGCCAGCGGCTTCGCCTTGCGGTCGGCGTCTATCCGCGCGTGGCTGTGGCAGTATGGCGCCGACCTGACACCCATGTACGGTGGATTGATATTGGAACTCGTTGCCGGATCCATTGTGCTGTTCGTGTCTGCCGTCATTGTCGACGCTACTCGCCGCTTTGTCGCCGAAGTCAGGCCCGACTGGCTGTGGCAGTCGCCGCTGGAAGACCTGACGGCCGAGCAACTTGCCGCCATTACACATGGCCAGGCCCAGGATGTCACCGAGAGCACCCGAGTAAGCCGGTACCTTCGGCCCGCAGGCAGTCTGGTGGCCTTGTTCAAGGGCGTAGTTAGCGAGCGCCGCAGCGGTGCAACGAGCTTGGGCTACGCCGGCCGATCCATCGCAGCGGTGGCAATGACGCTGGCAATCGGCATGGCCGCAGTCATGCTGCTTATGCAGTCGCCCGATCGCGGGCAAGTTCTGTTCGCCCTGCTCGCCGGTTTTTTCCTGGCGGCATTGATCGTCCATGTAATCTTTTCACCGCGACATTCAATGGTGATCATGGCCGCCCCGGTGCTCGCTGGAGTGCTCTCCTACGTGCTTGGCGCGGTGACCTCGGTCGATCGGTCACCTGTCGGATGGGCGCACGTCAAGCTCTATGCGCGGGCACTGCCGGTGGACTGGCTCTTTGCCGGGAGCGCCGGAGTGCTGCTGGCCTGTTGGGTCGCCCACCGGCACCATGAGTGGAAAACCATGGAGAGAATTTACGAAGACGTTACATCATAGGCCCCATAACTAGGAGAACCCATGGCTAAGCTCACTGTAGGCGCGCAGTTGTACACTTGTCATTCGCTCACCCAGACCGCCAAAGATCTCGCCGACACCTTGGCCAAGATCGCCAAGATCGGCTATACGACGGTTCAGATATCCGGCATCGGCGCGGACATCGATCCCGCCGACACCGCCAGGATGCTCAGCGATAATAACCTCACCTGCAACGCCACGCACATGGGATGGGACGACTTCCGCAACAAGCTGGACATGGTGATTGAGAAGAACAAGATTTGGGGCTGCACCCACCCAGCCATCGGCGGATTGGGCGACGCATACACCGGCGCCGACGGCATAAAGAGGTTCCGCGACGAGCTGATCCCCGTGGCCGAGAAGCTCGCCGCCGAGGGGATGGACTTCTCCTACCACAATCACCATCACGAGTTCGTCAAGCTCGACTGCGGACGGACCTGGCTGGCCGCCCTGTACGAAGAGATCGACGCCAAGTACCTTAAGGCCGAAATCGACACCTACTGGGTGCAGGCCGGCGGCGGAAGCCCGGCCGCCTGGCTAAAGAAGACGGCCGGCCGGATTCCGATCATACACTTCAAGGACATGGCCTTCCGCGACGGGCAGCAGGTGTTCGCCGAAATCGGCGAAGGCAACCTCGATTGGCCCAACATCATCAAAGCAGCCAAGGCAGGCGGCTGCAAGTACGCCTTCGTCGAGCAGGATAACTGCTATAGCCGATCACCCCTCCAGTCGCTGGAAATCAGCTACCGCAATCTTGCGGCGATGGGCCTGCGCTGAGTTGCCGCCGGACCTGGCGGTCGTCTTGAGTGCGCTCTGCAGCGGCGCACGTACGACCTGGCGTGTGGAATCCGCAGCGCGGCCAGAAACGGCTGTTCTCCACGCCTGCAGAGGTCGCGGACCCGTCGCCGCGTTGCCCCGACGCCCGAGACATGAGTTTTCGCGTGCATTCGGCCGGGCAGGTAAATTATCCTGTTCCGGCCAAGAGGTGATGACGTTTCCCCCGGACGCCCAGCCGGAATATCGCTGAGCTTCCTGCAAATGCTGCTTCCGGGTGTATGCAACGATGAGTGACGAAAAGACCAACTACAAGGACACGCTGAACCTGCCGAAGACCGCCTTTGATATGCGGGCGAGTCTGCTGAAGAAGGAGCCAGCCATCCAAAAGCGATGGCACGACGACAGACTCTACCGGCAGATCCGCAAGTACCGCAGCCAGTGCGAGCAATTCCTGCTGCACGACGGGCCCCCGTACGCCAACGGCAACATCCACATGGGCACGGCCCTCAATAAGATTCTCAAGGACATCGTCGTCCGCGTAAAGAACATGACCGGCTTCAACGCGCGCTACCTGCCCGGCTGGGATTGCCACGGCTTGCCAATCGAGGCGAAAGTCATGGACGAGCTGGGCGATGAGGCGCGCTCGATGACTGCGATGGACATCCGCAGCCGATGCCAAGCCTACGCCGCCAAGTTCGCCTCCACCCAGGCCGACCAGTTCCAGCGGCTGGGCGTGATCGGGGAGTTCGAAGATCCCTACATCACGATGCACCCGCAGTACGAGGCTGACGTCATGGAAGTGTTCGCCCGCCTTGTCGAGCGGAAGGTGGTCTATCGGCAGCTAAAGCCCGTCCACTGGTCTATCGAGAATCGCACCGCGCTGGCCGACGCTGAATTGGAATACCAAGACCGCGAGGACCCCAGCATCTTCGTGGCGTTCGATATCGCCTCAGGCTATGAGGTAGTGCCGCATCAAAACGGAGATTTCGTTGCTCTGGGAGTGTGGACCACCACCCCGTGGACGCTGCCGGCGAACCTTGCGGTGGCAATCCATCCGAAGTACGAGTACATCAGCCTCAGGCTGGATACGCAACACGGACAGATCGCCTTGGTCATCGCGGCCGAGCGAAAGCATGCCTTGCTCGATGCCATCGCCCGACAGCGCCCCGAGTGGCTGCTCGCACACGAGGTCGCCGGCAGCTTCACCGGTCAGGCTCTGCTTGACGCCAAGGTCACCTACCGCCATCCGCTGGTTGACGGCAAGGCGTGTCCCGTCGTCGAAGCAGACTACGTCACCCTCGACGACGGCACAGGTCTGGTGCACACCGCGCCCGGCCACGGCCTTGAGGACTATCAGACGGGCCTGAAGTTCGGCCTAGACATCTACTGTCCCGTCCTGCCGGACGGCACATTCGACGATACGACGCCCGACTGGCTGCACGGAATGAGCGTGTGGGACGCGAACAAAGCTATTGTCGAGCGGCTGCAGGCCACCGGAACGCTGATGGCCCACGAGACCGTATCGCACTCCTACCCCCATGACTGGCGATCGAAGACGCCGACCATTTTCCGCGCAACCGAGCAGTGGTTCGTAAACGTCGACGCGCCGATGGAGTTCGCCGACGGGCGGAGTCTCAGACAGCTTGCGATTGACTTCTGCTCCTGTTCGTTCGAAAAGGGCGGCGTGGATTTCATCCCAGCCTGGGGGCGCAATCGCATCCTCGGAATGCTGGAAAGCCGACCGGATTGGTGCCTGTCGCGCCAGCGTTCGTGGGGTCTGCCGATTCCCGTGTTCTACAACGCCCACGGCCAGCCCTTGCTAACGGCCGCCAGCGTGCGGGCCGTCGCCGCTGTCATCGCCGTGGAAGGTTCCGACGCCTGGTTCACCATGAAGCCGGCTGAGCTGCTTGCAAACTACGACTCACACGCCGACCCTGATCTTGCTGACCCGGACGAGTTCCCCTTGGGTCACATCGCCGCCGGGCAGGATATTCTCGACGTGTGGTTCGAGAGCGGCTCGAGCTGGTTCGCCGTGTGCCTTGGGCGCGAGCTGACCGATGCCATGCCCGTCGACCTGTACCTGGAAGGCTCCGACCAGCACCGCGGCTGGTTCCAACTGTCGTTGCTACCCGCGCTCGGTGCGGTCGGAGGTCCGCCGTTCAAGACAATCCTCACCCACGGTTTCGTTGTTACCGAGGACGGCCACAAGATGAGCAAGTCGCTTGGCAACGCTATCGATGTCATCGACCAGCTCAACACGCGCGGGGCGGATATTCTCCGGCTTTGGGTGGCAGGCCAAAACTACCAAGACGACATCCGCTGCAGTGAGGCTCTGATCGCACAGGCCGAGGAGGCCTACCGAAAGATCCGCAATACCCTCCGGTTCTGCATGGGCAGCTGCTGCGACTTTGACCCCGCCCACCACGCAGCCGAGCCGGCGGACCACTCCATCGACCTGTGGATGCGGATGCAGCTTCACGAACTCATACGTGATGTGCGCGCCGATTACGACAGCTACGACTTCCACCGTGCGACCCGGCGGATATATGAATTCTGCACCGTGCAGGCATCCAGCGTTTACATGGCGGCTGTCAAGGACCGCCTGTACTGCGAAAGTCCCCACGCCATGCGACGCCGCGCCACGCAAACCGTCATGCACGAAATGCTCATGACCCTCGTGAAGCTGCTGGCGCCAGTTCTGCCTCACACCTGCGAGGAAGCCTGGGAGCACATCCCCTTCCGCGACCCCTCCGAGCCGCACACCGTCCACCTGGCTTTGCTGCCTGAGTCCGATGAGTCCCTGCTGCGCCTGGCGGAGGACCTTCAGCCGTTCGATCCGGATCAGCTCACTATCGGCGGCGAAGGCCTGCGCGGCGGGCCGGAATGGATATGGAACCGCCTGCTCGACCTCCGCGGCCAGGGGCTGATCAAGCTGGAAGCCCTGCGAAATGCCGGCGTCAAGAATCCACTCGACGCCGAGGCCGTCTTCACCGTGCCCAAGGACAACGATACCGCCTACCGGCTGATCGAGGCATACCAGAAGGAGCTGGAAGACCTCCTTGGCGTAGGCTTCACGCGCATCGAACGGGGCGATCTGCCCGAGGGCGTCATCGTCGACGTGGAGGTTTTTGACGCACGCCAAAAGTACGCCCGATGCGCCCGTAGCTGGAAGCGCCGCCCGGACGTCGGCTCCGACCCGGATTACCCGGACCTGTGTGCCCGCGATGCAGCCGTCGTGCGAGAAATGAACGAGGCGAAAGGCTGACGAATCGGCCATGACAGACAGGGGCATCGAAAACATCCGTCTTGGCGTGCTTCTTTCCGGCGGGGGACGGACGCTGCTGAACATCTGCGACGAGATCGACGCGGGCCAACTCGACGCGGAGGTCGCCGTCGTGATCGCATCCCGGCCCTGCAAGGGAATCGAACGGGCGGAAGCCCGCGGCCTGACCGTTCACCTCGTGCCGTATAAGCAGATGCCCGACACCGAGGCCTACTCCGCCCGCATCGCGGAAATACTCGATGCCGCCCGGACCGACCTCGTTATACAGGCGGGCTTTTTGAGCCTGTGGCACATCCCGCCGCGGTACCAGTGGCGGGTCATGAACATCCACCCCGCCCTTCTGCCGAAGTTCGGCGGCCACGGTATGTGGGGCCACCACGTCCACCAGGCCGTCCTCACCGCCGGTGAAACCGAATCCGGCTGTACCGTTCATTTCGTGACCAACAATTACGACGCCGGCCCGGTCATCCTTCAAAGGTCTGTACCAGTCAGACCAAACGACACTCCCGATACGCTCGCCGCACGTGTGTTCAAGGAGGAATGCATCGCCTACCCGCAGGCCATCCGCCTCTTCGCCGCCGGTAAACTCAGCGTTGAAAACGGTCAGGTCACCGTCGACCAGTGACTTGGGGACAAATGATATGACAACGAAAACGGGGTCATCTGACCAGGCGAATGTACAGCTTGGCAGCTTGAAGAGGGCAATCCCCTTCCAGCGGACAAAGGTAATCGGCGCTGGCGTGCTGCTGGTCGTAGCTTTTCTCCTGCCGGTGGGGATAGCCCGTCCGGAGACTATCGACACGTATAACCCGTCCAGGAAAGACGTGAAGTACGATTTCCGCTTCACAACCATCGAGGCCGTGCTGTCACATGAGGTCACGCCGATCATGCGTCTTCGCCTGCTGTTGCCGGTAATCATCGGCGCTGCGATCGCCACGGTGGGTGTCCTTGCGCCATCTGTTGTGCTTGGGGCCGCTCTGACGGGGATCGGCGCTGTGACATTTTCGCTATTACTTGGTGAATACGTCGGTCCACAGATTTGGAAAGATAGTCCTTCCTTCTTTCTGCTCACAGTCCTTCCGATTGGTCTTGGATTTGTCGGTATCCTAGCAGGGTGCGCCGCAAGACTTCATTGCCCCCGTAGCCGGGTGGCCTGGGCTGTGGGCGTGGCCGGAAGTATTGTATTTATCGCGGGTCACTTGACCCCCGTCTTACCTAATAAAGCAGGGGGAGTTCCGATGGCCCAAGTGCCTGATATCTTCCGGTCGCACGACAGTCTTGACCAGATGATGGCAGCAGCGTTCGTGTGCTCATTCGTGGCGAGTCTGCTGTGCCTGGCGAATCTGCCACAGCTTTCTGTAGCCATAGCGAGACCATTGGCGCGTTGGGGTTGGTGGCTCGCCTTCGCGGCTCTGATCAGTCTGCTCATCTACGCCATTATCGCTGACGTTTCTCACACCTCTGTGGTCCTTTCCTATGCCATAACCAAGTCGCAGATCCTGTCAACGGGGCTTTTCATCCCCCTGCCGCTCGGCCTGACCATCCTCCTCGCCTCCCTTCATAAACGCCGTGCAGAATCGAGCGGGCTTGAAACATCCACGTCCGGCACTTAGAATACATGACTACCGGCGCCGTCGTCTTTGACTACCAGCATAGCGATACCCAAAAGGAAACTCACGGGTGCCCAACGCGAAATCTAACAAGTACAAGCTCCGTAACGTGGATGAGCCGAACCTCTATCGGGAGATGTTCCCGTACACGGAGCTGCCGCGCGTGATCTTCGATGATGAGCCCGTCGAGATGACGCCCGCCGAGCAGCTCTTCATCTCTGACACGACCTTCCGCGACGGCCAGCAGGCCCGCCCGCCCTATGCAATTCAGCAGATCGTCGATCTGTATACGCTCATGCACCGCCTCGACGGCGGCGCGGGGTTGATAACGTTCAGCGAGTTCTTCCTCTACTCAAACAAGGACCGCCAAGCCGTAGAGAAGTGCCAGGCTCTCGACTTTGAGTTCCCAAAGGTCACCGGCTGGATTCGTGCAGTCGCCGCCGACTTTAAGCTCGTCAAACAAATGCAACTCACCGAGACGGGCATCCTGACCAGTTGCAGCGACTACCACATATTCCTGAAGCTCAAGAAAAACCGCAAGCAGGTGCTTGAGCAGTACCTCCGCATCGTCAAAGAGGCGCTGGCCGAGGGCATAATGCCGCGCTGCCACTGCGAGGACATCACCCGGGCTGATTTCTACGGATTCGTCGTGCCGTTCGCGATAGAGCTCACCAAGTTGCGCGAACAAAGCGGCATAGACATCAAGATACGCCTTTGCGACACGATGGGCTTCGGCCTGCCCTGGCCCAACACGGCGCTGCCCAGGTCCGTGCCGAAATTGGTCGCGGGGCTTATCCGTGAGGCCGGCTACCCCGGCCATCTGCTGGAATGGCACGGGCACAACGACTTCCACAAGGTGCTTGTCAACCCTGCGACGGCCTGGCTTTATGGCTGCGCGACCTGCAACGGCAGCCTGCTGGGTATCGGCGAGCGCACGGGTAATACGCCCATAGAGGCAATGGTCATCGAGGCCGCTCAGCTTCGTGGGCAGGATCCGAGGGTCAACTACGAGGTCATCACCGAAATCGGCGACTACTACCGCCAGCAGATCGGTTACCCAATCCCGGGCAACTACCCGCTGGTCGGACGGGAGTTCAACACCACTCGCGCCGGCATACACGCTGACGGCCTGCTCAAGAGCGAAGAGATTTACAGCCCCTTCGATACCGGCAAAATCCTGAACAGCCCCCCCGGGGTTGCCATCACCGACAAGAGCGGCGCCGCCGGCATCAAGCACTGGATACAGGCCAACTACGGCCTGGACGTGCCGAAGGACGACACGCGCTTGCAGGCTATCCGCATGAATGTCGAGGCGGAATACGAGGCGGGCCGGACGACCGCCATCAGCGATGAAGAGATGCATCGATGGGTGTCCCTAGCGTTCGACAAGTAGGTCAGACTGCTGAAACCAGCCAATATCCGTTACGACTTGCTTCTGAGCGCCCTGGGACCCGTACCGGTCAGGCGTTGCTGCCATAATGGCCAGTTGTGAATTCTGACGAAACTAGACATCCTTGGTATATCGCCGGTTTGGCGTTTGAATGCGTCGGCTGCGGACGATGCTGCGCGGGCCCTGAAGAAGGTTATGTTTGGGCGACAAACGAGGAGATCGCCGCGATGGCCGAGCACCTAAATATGCCGGAGGCGGAACTTCGGCGCAAATACATCCGCAAGGTCGGCAGGAGATTCAGCCTTAAGGAGCACAAGCCCGGCCGTGATTGCGTCTTCCTCCAGGCCGCAGGCGACGGCGGCCGCAAGTGTGCAGTTTACCCGGTTCGTCCGGCGCAATGCCGGACCTGGCCATTCTGGCAGCAGAACCTCGCCGATCCTGAGGCATGGGCACGGGCGGGCCTGCGATGCAAGGGTATCAACCGCGGGCGAACATACGGCTTCGAAGAGATCGAGCGCATTTGCAATGCGACCACCTAGTAATCCGTCCAACACTTGCCGGGCCTGGCTGGGGTTGGAGCTGCCAGCGATGGTAGCCCGCTGTGGACAGTGCGCTCCGCTGCTGGGAGGACTGCGCGAGGTCTATAGACGAGTAGACGCCCGTGCTGTGCGAACGGGGGCTGTTTGCCTTGGGGGCGGTGCATGCTGCCGGTTCGACCTGATGGACCATCGGCTATATGTATCCACGGGCGAACTTGCGCTGCTGATGGAGGCGCGTCCGGCAGTTTGGCCTGCAGCGCCCAGGCGATGCGCATATCAGATAGGGCCTAAGTGCGTGGCCCGCCAGCGGCGACCACTTGGCTGCCGTACGTATTTCTGTAAGAGCGGGCAGAAACAGGCCTTGCAGGCCATCCATGAGGAAGCCCACCATCTGATTTGCGACCTTCATGCTCGTCTGTCGACGCCGTATCATTATGTCGAACTGACGAGAGCTCTCGCCGAATGCCTTACTGCGGACCCATAGGCGGCCCCACGCGCTGATAAGACTAAAGCCAAACGGCCTGTACGTCCGAAAGAACTAAGGATGCGATTGGCAATAGGCGCAGGCGCTGTCGTTGTCGACAGCGGACGTTGAATGTGGATGGTTTTGCTTTGTTTGCCTTAGAGCCGAGGTAGTTGACATGAAAACGTTCTTCATGGTGCTGGTGCTTGTATTGTCCGGGTTGGTGGCAGGATGTCAGCAGCAAAACGGCAGTTCTTTAGCCGCCACGGGGACCCAAGGCCTCTTGGACAGCACCGACCAGCGGAATCGCCGTCATGCCAACATCGACAATGTGAATACCCGCATGCTCGTAGATGACTGGGACATGTTCTGGCTCTACGAGCGGAGCAGTTCCCTGACGCCGTACATAGTCCACGTCGGCAATAGGTAGTCTGAGCGGCAGCAGCCTCCTTCCCGCCGGGCCTTTGTGCATTTCCGCAGAGGCCCGGTTTTTTCATTGGCCCTGACAACCCGGCGGCGCGCATCGCTTCACACTGTCCGCGGCGGAGACGGTCTCAAAGGTTTCCCTGCGCCGCCGCCGATGGTATAAGTGGCCTATTAAGCCGCCGAACGAATGGCCCGGCGGCGGACTGGCGGTGATATCTACTATGAGCAAGCACGACATGCAACTTGCGATGTTCCCGGGGATGTTTGATCCGATCACCAATGGACACCTCGACGTTATCGAGCGTGGCAGGCTGCTGTTCGACGAGTTGGTTGTCGCTGTGGGCGACAATCCGGCCAAGGGGGCCACGATGCTGGACCGAGCTCATCGCGTTAAGATGGTCGCCAATACGGTGGCGCCTCTGCCGAACGTGCGAGTGGAGGCGTACGACGGCCTGACGATCGATCTGGCCCGCAGACTGGGGGCAAAGGTCATTCTGCGCGGCATACGCTCGAGCGTGGACCTGTGCGGCGAGCTTCAGATGGCGGAGACCAACCGCACGGCTGGCGGGGTGGAGACAGTGTTCATCGCCACCAGCGCCCGTTACGCATTTATATCGTCGAGCCTAATCCGTCAGATTGCACGCGGCGGCGGGGACGTTTCGGCCATGGTCCCTAAGGCAGCCCTGCCGTTTCTGCGCAACATATTGCGGGGAGAATAATCGGCATGATGACAGCTCCGGTGAAGCAGCGAACCGCCGGGCGGCGCTGTTGAGAACCAACTATGCCCAAGTCCTTCCGCAGGCGATCGTACAATGCACTGCCCGCTCTGGCCGTTCGGGGCCCGGCGCTGCGTGCGAGCCTTCAGATCATCACGGCCGGCTGGATGGTGGGAGTTTTCTGGGCGGTGTTCATTTACGGCAGCGGGTGGGAAATTCTGGCCAGCATGGTCGGCTTCGACGACTTTTCCTTCGGGCTGTTGCAGGCGGCGCCACATACAGCCACCGTCTTCCTGCTGGTGGCGTCCATCCTGATCGAGCGGACGGGGCTGACAAAGTACCAATTCGTTTTCTTCGGTTTGATCCACCGGCTGCTGTGGATTGCTGTGGCGGGCGTACCGTTGGTAGTGCATGTTCCGTCGTCATTGGCGGTTTGGGTGACACTGGCGATCGTATTTGCCAGCTGGTGCGCGGAGGCGCTGAGTCGACCGGCATGGCTTACGTGGATGGGCGTGTTGATACCGCCGCGGATTCGCGGGCGGTATTGGGGGCGGCGGATGCAGTTCACAACAGGCATGCAGATTATCGCAGGCCTGGGGATCAACTATATCATATCGCGGATGCAGCCGGCGGCGGGGACGGCTTCGGCGATTGAGCACCCGCATCTTCTGCATGGGCTCATGCTCCTGCTGGCGGTCACGAGCATATGCGGGGTGGTTGACATCCTACTATTTCTCCGTGTTCACGAGGTAATTGCCGCCACCGAACCGCGGGCGGCGAGCCAGAGCGGGCGGCGGTCGCCGCTGGTAATGCTCCACTGGAGCCTTATCCAGCCTTTTCGCGACCGGGAGTTCAGCCGCTTCATACGTTGCGACATGTTGATGTCGTTCGCCATGGGGGCAGTCGGCATCTACAGCCTGCGCAACATGCGGATCAATCTGGAGATGGACGCATTTCGGATCGGTCTGCTGTGCTTCCTGGTCGGGCCTATGGCGGGGATTGTGTCAGCCAGATTTGTTGGCAGAATGATCGATAAGTGGGGCCCCCGCCCCGTCATGACATACGCTGCCTTCGGGACAACGTTGGGGATTCTGCCGTTTCTGTTCATGTGGAAGAACATGCCGGGCCTGATGCCGCTATGCGTGCTGACCTTCATAGCCGGCGGTGCAATGTGGGGCTCCTTTCTGATTGGTCAATCGACAGTCCAACTTCGCTTTGGGGACCGACCCGGCGCCAGCCGATATGTCTCAGCCTACAACTTCTACCTTGGTGTGGGCGGCATGACCGGCGCATTGTTGGCGGGCGGGCTGACGGGCTGGCTTGAGCCGCACCAGCTGACGCTGGGGCCATTGGTCTGGCGGAACTGGCATGCGGCCTTTGCGCTGTCGCTGGCGGCACGAACAGCGGGCGCGATGATACTTCGCGGCAAAGACGCGCCGGCGAAAGTCTGATTGATTCAATGGCGCCCGACGCCGGCTGGGATTCCCTGACTGCACGCTGCCGGCCGACACTTCAGCGATAGAGGCCGAACTCTTCGATATAAGCCGCCACCGCATCAGGCACGAGACCCGTTATGCTTTCTCGTGCGCGGACTCGCCGTCGAATATCCGTGGACGACACATCAACCAGCGGCGTATCTACAACCCCCGCCCGCAGTTTCTGGACGACCTCCGGTGGGAAGTGCCGGGCGAGTGTCTGGAAAATTGTCTCCAGTCGATCCACCCAGGGCCGGCGTGGCACAACGATAAACTCGACCATCTCGACAAGCTGGCCGGCTCGGCGCCACTTATGCAGGTCGGCCAGCATGTCGGCGCCGATCATCCAGTGCAGCCTGGCTGGCGGCCCGTACTCCTCACCGAGCGCCAACAACGTGTCGTACGTATAGCTTGGCCCGTCGCGGCGCAGTTCCACCTCGCTGATTCGGAACAATGGGTCGTCTGCAATCGCCAGACGGAGCATCGCCAGGCGGTCGTCTGCATCGGCGAAGGCGTTGGGCTTGTGCGGCGGGTTGGCTGTCGGCACCAGTACCACCACGTCAAATCCCCGTGTAGTTGCCAGCGAGCGCGCTACAATCAGATGACCGTTGTGCACGGGATCAAATGTTCCGCCGAAGAGCAGCACGTTCTTGTCCATCGCGATTGAGCCCTGTTCTGCCGGCGCCGCCGGCGCCCTATACAATAGATGATTGCGTGCGAAGTGTCACTGACCTATCGACAGTTCCCTTGATTTGGCCGGCGATGTGGACTATAAAGTCCCCCCGCCAAGCGCGGCTGGGCATCGGCCACCGCTATTCCGCGGGACAACCCTATATTGACAATGAACGCACAATACAGAGACATTCTGCGGGACAGACTCGACGCCGACAACTTCGGCAAACTCACAGCTCTGAAGAATAACAAGCTGCACGCATTCGTGGCCGACGCCATCGAACTGTGCAATCCCGATTCGGTGAAAGTCTGTGACGACAGCGAGGCCGACCGCGAGCACACTCGCCGCCGTGCGATTGAAATGGGCGAGGAACATCGGCTGTCAACCGAGGGCCACACCGTTCACTGGGACGGGATGTGCGACCAGGGACGGGACCGTGAAGTAACCAGGTACCTGGTGCCCAAAGGCGAGGTTTTCTCCAAGGCGCTGAACCAGATAGAGAGGCAGGCGGGCCTGGATGAGGTCCGAGGCCTGCTGACCAACGCCATGCGCGGACGGACCATGATTGTGCGTTTCCTGACGCTGGGGCCTAACGATTCTGTTTTCAGCATCCCCTGCGTGGAATGCACGGACTCCTGGTACGTTTCGCACAGCCTAGACCTGCTGTACAGGCCCGGTTACGAGCAGTTCCGCCGGATCGGTGACAGCGACCAGTTCTTCGCTACGCTCCATTCTTGCGGCAAAATGGACAAGCGAATGGTCAGCGTGGAGTCGGACAAGAAGCGGATCTACATCGACCACTCAACCGATACGGTCTACAGCGTTAATACCCAGTATGCCGGCAACACGGTCGGTCTGAAGAAGCTGGCGCTTCGGCTGACCATCCGCCGGGCCGACCGGGAGGGCTGGCTGGCGGAGCACATGTTCCTTATGGGCGTTGGCGGCCGTGGCGGGCGAAGGACGTATATCGCCGGCGCCTTCCCCAGCGCCTGCGGCAAGACGTCCACGGCCATGCTTCCCGGCGAGACAATCGTCGGTGACGACATCGCCTACTTCAGAGCCATCGACGGCCAGTGCCGCGCTGTCAACGCCGAGTCGGGCATTTTCGGCATCATACAGAGCGTCAACGCCGAGGACGACCCGGCCATCTGGGAAGTACTGAATAGGCCCGGGGAGGTAATTTTCTCTAACGTGCTTGTAAAGGATGGCAAGCCGTACTGGCTTAAGATGGGGCAGGAACTGCCCGCGGACGGCGAGAATTTCTCCGGTGAGTGGACCAAGGGTAAGAAGGACGCTGAAGACGTCGAGATACCGGCCGCTCACAAGAACGCTCGTTATGCGGTAACGCTCAAGGCACTTGCTAACTGCGACAGCGATCTGGACAACCCCGAAGGCGTGCCGCTTTCGGCGATTGTGTACGGCGGGCGGGACACCCACGGATATGTGCCGGTTCAGCAGTCGTTCGACTGGGCCCACGGTATCGTAGCCTACGGTGCGTCACTCGAGACGGAGACTACCTTCGCCGTCATCGGCCAGGAAGGACAATTCGAAATCAACCTGATGAGCATTCAGGACTTCGTGGCGATACCGTTGGGCAAGTACGTGCAGAACAACCTAGACTTCGCCTCCAAACTCAAGCAGTGCCCGCTGGTGTTCGGGGTTAACTACTTCCTTTGCGACGACCAAGGTAATTTTGTCAACGGCATGCGAGACAAGCACGTGTGGATCAAGTGGATGGAGCTGCGTGTGCATGGCGAAGCGGACGCGCTGGACACGCCAACCGGACAGATCCCGCTCTACGAGGACCTGAAGCGACTATTCAAGGAGACCCTCGGCAAGGAGTACTCCCCGGGCGACTATGCCCGTCAGTTTGCCGTTCGCGTCCCGGAGAACCTGGCGAAGATCCGTCGGGTAACGGAGTTCCACCGGACCAAGTCAGCCGATACTCCGGGGGCGCTGTTTGATATTCTCCAGCAGCAGCAAGAGCGTCTGGAAGCGTTGCAGCGGGCCAAGGGCAATTACGTCTCGCCGTTCGATATATAATAGACGCACCGACTTTGCGTTCGGCCTGACATGAAGTAAACTAAAACACCCGCGCCGGAGTGGCGGAATTGGCAGACGCGCAGGATTCAAAATCCTGTTCTGGCAACAGAGTGTGGGTTCGAGTCCCACCTCCGGCAGTTAGCCCCTTTTCTAAGCGTTTTCCAGGCCTCTGACCGAGTGCACAAAAAAAGGCCGCAGGCCACCCGATGGCGGCCTGCGGCATCTCGCACACTACTCGAGAGCAAGGTGTCGGGACTTTAGTCCAGGTGTTGGACTTCCGGCGGCTGGGCGTCGACCTCAGGCGCAGCTTCGGGCTGTACTTCTTCCTGCCCGCCGCGGCAACATCCGCCGCAATGTGGCCTCTTGAACCCACAGCCGTCAGGGCCACCTAACTTCTGGAAGCTCTCCCGCAGGGCCTGGCTCTGCTCTTCGGTGAGCACTTCCTTCATGCGCTTGAAGCCGTCCATGAAAGCTTGTCGCTTGGCTTCCGGGGTCTGGGCAGCTTCGACAGCGGCCTTGACCTCCGCGTGTATGGTCTTCATCTGCTCGAGTTGGGCGTCGGTGAGCTTGAGCTCCTCAGGCAGGCCAAGGGACTCAAAGCGCTGCTTCATTTCGGCAGCCTTTGCCTGCTGGGCCTCATTTAGCACCTCGTCGTGCACCTTCTGCATGGCAGCCTTGAACAGTTCGCCCTTGGCCTCGAGAGTTTCGGCCGCAGCGGCAGCTTCCCTGGCTTCTGCGAAGATGGCCTTGGCGGCTTCAACCTGCTCGGGCGTCAACTCCAAGTCCTTGATGAAGCCGCGGATCATCGGGCGATGGTGCCTCATTCGGCGGTGCGGCCCCATCATGCCGGGGCCTCGGTGCGGCCGAAGCGCCGCCAGCTGCTCTTCGGTAAGCAACCCGGATAGCTGGGTCTTGAGGTCCTCGAATATCTGCCGCTGACCGGCCATGAGCTCTTTGAACTGCTCGCCTAGAGCCTTCAGGGCCTCCTGGTCGCCTGCTTCCCTGGCAGCTCGAAATTGCTCCTTGAGGGAGTCCAGGGCAGGTTGGTTTTCGGTCTTCCATGCTTCCATCGCGGCTTTGTGAGCTTCAAATACTGCCAGGACCTGCGCTTGCGTGGCTTCATCCAGGCCTAGTGCAGCGACGCGGTCTGCAATCAACTTGCTAGGCGGGCCGACGATATCTTCAGCCGCCGCAATTCCCGTGAAGGCAATGACAATCACCAGCGTCGCCAGCCAACTTGTTCGCAATCTGATCATAAGTAGTCACCTCGTTCCCATCTTGTTGTATCGGTACCGTCACAGGGCCCGCCACTGCAGGCCTCCTGTCTTGCACTGTAACGCTATCCGCCGGTCGGTATTGCCGCCATTCTCCAAAAAACCTTATCCAGGCCGGGCTGGACTGCAGGCAGCCAGACAAGTATCTTTACTACCTAGTGCTGCCACGAGCTTCTGAAAGCAACCGCCGGTAAACATAGCCATGCCTAGTAAGTATATGCTCTTTGACCGCAGCAAACTGCGCTTACTGCCGCTGGCGCAGCGCGCGCACGACATGGAAATAGATGCCATGCTGGACCTCGACCACCGCCCCCCTGCCTGCGACAGCAAGGACCTCCCCGGCGTGGCCAAGGCTGTGCGCGACGCCCGCCGTGGAGGCGCAAGCGTGATAATGATGATGGGGGCTCACGTCATAAAAGAGGGGCTGAGTCGATATGTGATCGACCTGATTCAGCGCGGCGTAATCAGCGTTCTGGCCGCCAACGGGGCGTGCGCCATCCACGACTATGAGCTTGCGCGGATGGGCGCGACTACAGAATCGGTCGCCCGTTACATTTCGGATGGACAGTTCGGCCTGTGGCGGGAGACTGGCGAACTGAACGATATCGTCTCTGCGGGCGACGCCGATGGGCTTGGCTTCGGCGAGGCGGTGGGCAAGGCCATCGCTGAAAGCGATATGCCGCACAAGAACGATTCGATATTTGCCGCGGCCTGGCTTGCCGGCGTGCCGGCGACGGTGCATGTCGGCATCGGCTACGATATCGTCCACGAGCACCCCAACGCCGATGGGGGGGCGATCGGCTCGGCGAGCTATCGGGACTTCCTGGTATTCGCCCACGTCGTGGAGGCTCTGGAGGGCGGCGTCGTGCTGAACTACGGCACAGCCGTGATGGGGCCGGAGGTGTATCTCAAGGCTCTGGCAATGGCTCGGAACGTTGCCGCGAGCGAGGGCAGGCGGATATGCGACATAACCACAGCCGTCTTCGACCTGATGTCTCTCTCGGGCGACTTGACGTGCGAGGCCCCCAAGGACCGGGCTGAGTACTACTTCCGCCCCTACAAGACTATGCTCGTCCGCACGGTAGCCGATGGCGGCCGGAGCTACTACATCCGAGGCGACCACAAGGCGACGCTGCCCGCCCTGCATCGACTGATTATCGAGGGGACGGGCTAGCGCCGGGCGGGACGAGCTAAGTCGGCTACTCACTTGGGCCGAGCTTTCCGAGCTTGCTGGAGCCAACTCACGGCCAGGAACGAAAAGACAGCGGCATAACGACCTTGCCGATTCGCCCGGCGGCAGTATAATAATGGGTCGTAACCCTCGGGGCGTGGCGCAGCTTGGCTAGCGTGCTTGACTGGGGGTCAAGAGGTCGCGGGTTCAAATCCCGCCGCCCCGATTGTAGCAAGTGTAGTAACGGCAGCCTATTGGTTCCACCCATGCGGCGGCATAGTGCGAGTAGTTTTAGGGTAGCACTACCCCGAAACCTGAGTATAAGGAGTCCGCACCATGCCCCAACCGAAGTCAATACAGTCACTGACATGTCATAAGCCCACCGGCTAGGTGTCCATCCCGAAAACCCCGCCCGCCATATCTTACCAGGACTTACGGACGTTGCCGTCGCGGGTCCGTGCGGCCAGCGCCCATTGCGCCCAGCACGAGCTTTTCGGTACGGACAGGGCCGGAAAATGCTTGCAGGGACCTTGACGTCCGAGACAATGGAAGAAAAGCGGCCTGCGACGGGCACAGGCCAAGGCTACTGGGGGAAATCCCGGATAAAGAGGAGACGCTCATGGGCTCTGATAAGCCACTCGTGATTGAAAACAACTCACTTCGTGTGCAGGCCGACACTGTCGGCGGCGCGTGGTATCTTCTCTTCCAGCATCGCGCCGGCGACGCCTGGCGTACGGTGCTTTCGACAGCTTTGAGCAAGTGGGGAGGAAATGTGCCCGCCGACCGCGAAGACGGGTTCGTCCTCGATCCGATCATGGAGACACACCCGTACGATGATGACCTGCGGAATCACGGCTTCCTCAGCGAAGGCGAGTTGTCGGCCGACGGCAGCGAAATTGTGTTGCGAGGCACGCTCTCTTTTTGGGGGGCGGGCAAGCCGATGTTCATCGTCACGCAGCGGGTGACACTGACCGAGCAGACCGTTCGCGTGAAAGTGACTCACACCACCACAGGTTGCAGCGAACAGGGCCTGTCGAAGCTGATGAGCTGCCTGTTTTTCGCGCCGGATGGCGTCGGCCGAAACGTCGCCGAGCCGCTTGAGTTCGCATGGATCCCCGCGCTGCACCGGGCCCAGGATGACGTTGTCGGCGATCACGTCTTCCGTTCGCCGGCGACGATCGTGCAGGGCAACGGCCTGTACGCAGCGCTTGTGCCCGACCTTGATCTGCTGCAGGAGTCCCGGCCCACCATTCGCCACGCGATGGACCTGCGGCGGGCGGGGTGGCACAACTACGGTGAAGAGCCCTTCCCTGCCGGGCAGTCGCCGCGGCTGTACTATGGCTTTTGCACTTGGCGGCCTTACCTGCATGTGTACTATAAGCACAGTCCCTCGGACCAGGTCCTCCTTGCACCCGGCGATCTGAGTTATGGGTTTGATCTGTTCCTCGGCGAATCCAACGGGCCGGAAGAAGTCTGCCGCCGCGTCAATGACTACCTGTGGCGACGGTACGGTTCGCCCAACCTCACTAAGGGCCTGCCGCAGGTATTGCCGCTGGAAGAGTACGGCCGAAAGTACGCATACGCGCACGAACTGCCGCGGCTGTTGGCCAAAACGACCATCAACGGTAAGAGCTGCGCCGGCATAAACAACCAGGACCGACACGGCGCCAATTACCACGCCTGGGAGAACGACCTGGTGATGGGCTTTGGCATGCGCCACTACGGCGATCGTTGGGGCGATGCGAACTTACGCGGCGTGGCCGATGGCATTCGCAATATGATCCTGTCCTCGCCCGGCGCCGGTGGCGCCTTCAAGTGCATCTACAACTTCGCCGAAAAGCAGTTCGAGGGCTCGCTGCACTGGACGACCCGCCCGGCTGATTATCTTAACGGCTACGACACTGCCGCCATGGGCGTGACCGCATGGTGGATGTGCTACTGGCACGAACGTTTTGGAGGCGATGAAGACTTTGTCGCCCGTGTCACCGACTACGCCAACTTCCTGGCTGACAACCAACTGCCATCGGGCGCCGTCCCGACGTATCTGGATGCAGACCTTAAGCCATTCAAGCATCTGCTGGAATCCGGCACGAGCGCCATCAGCGGAGCGGTCCTGGCCAAGGCGGCCATGCTGACCGGGGACGAGCGGCTCAGGGAGGCGGCGTTGGCGGCTGGGCGGTACGTCGACGTCCACGTTGTCTCCACGCAGAAGTTCTATGACTTCGAAACGTTCTACTCCTGCAGCCCCAAGCCGCTGACGTGGATTGATCCTGTCAGCGGCCAACCGCCGCAGAACAACCTGGCGGTTCAGTGGGCGGCGGACCAGTTCCTGGCGCTGTACAAGCTGACCGGTGATGAGTACTGGCTCACCCGCGGCGTGTTCGTCCTGGACCTGCTGAGCTTTTACCACCAGGTGTGGTCGCCGTCCTACTACGTGGGCAATATCTTCGGCGGGTTCGGCGTGATGAACACCGACGGCGAATGGAACGACGGCCGACAGGCGCGATTTGTCCACACTTACGCGGACTACTACGACGCCACCGGCAAGACGGAGTACCTCCAGCGAGCCGTCGCGGCTGCTCGGGCGAGCTTCGCCCTGATGGACATGGAAGAGAACCACGCCAACGGCATTAACGTCACCACCGTAGGCCAGGGGCCCGACGGCTGGCCCGGCAAGGCGCCCGAGAACATCTACCACTGCGGGCCGACCGACACCGTGGGAGGGTACAGCGGCTTCAACTGGGAAGCCGGCGGCGGCATGACCAGCGCCGCCGACCTGCACAGGCGATTCGGCGACGTCTGGGTTGACGCCGAGTCAAAGCTCACCGTCGGCATCGACGGGGTCTCCGCGCGCGTGCTTGCCTGGGAGGGCGAAACGGTCGACCTGCAGATCGAATCCACGCTGGCCGAACTCCGTTCGCCCTATACCAAGCCGCGCGAACTGGTGGTGAAGTTCGGCCGACTGGCAGACGGGACCTATCTTGTCCGCGCGAATGGTCGGGAATTGGGCAGGCTTGACGCGAACGAGTTGCGAAACGGCGCAACCTTCACGCTGTAGCGGCGATGTGTGAGGGCAATCTCAGATCGACGGTGCAAGTATCAGGCTGAAGCGGACGGTCCGAATGCAGGTAAGGATGCTCGTGAATGCTGGCATGGCGGATGGCGTTTTCGTGATGGACAGGTTTCCCCATGCCGCCGACGGGCTCATTTTCGAAGAGTTCGTCACTCGTCATGTTGGCTGGCCTCTTTACGCAGGATGGCCAACATGCTCTGGGCTGTTTTAAGATCGGGGTGCTCCCGGACAAGAGCCTCTAGGATCACCAGGGCCTGGTCCTTCTTGCCTGCGGCGATCAGCCAGACCGCCTCCTCAGCCTTGTTGTAGATACCAAGCGTATCCTTGGCGTCCTTTCGGGTCTGAACGAACTCGAACTCCACTTCAGCGGAACCGCCCACATAGCCCAACGAGGCCATTCGCCGAAGCGTCTCTTCCGAGGGCGATGATGCGTCGACACCCAGCGTCCTGGCGAGGGCCAACCTGATCGGATCTTCCATCGCGCGTGCCCGCATCTGATACGCCTGCAACTCCTGGGGGTCGGTCACGATCTCAGGGGACAGAAGATTGGCATTCTCACCGGGGTCGGCCTGCAGATCGTACAACTCGGATCGCGGGCTCTTGATGTACTTCCACCGCGATCCAACCTGGCCGAACAACGGGCTCGCGCCGAAGGCATACGGGACTACGCTCTCGCAGTAAAGGTCGCGCTGAGCAAGTTCGGATGGCCAATCCTCCCCGACCAGCAGAGGCATCAGATCAACACCGTCAACCGGCGGGGTCTCATGGAGGCGTGCTAGCGAGCAGACTGTCGGCATAATATCGATCAGGCCCACTACCTCAGGGACGCGCCTCGCTTCACGTTGCCCCGGCAGCTTCACGATCAGAGGCACTCGGAGCGCCGATTCGTAGATGAAGTACTGATGTCCGGCTTCGCCGTGCTCGCCCAGCATCTCCCCATGGTCGCCCGTTACGATGATGAGCGAGTCATCGTACAACTCCAAGCGTTTGAGTTCGTCGAACACCTTGCCAATGCAATAATCGACGTAAGCGATTTCCGCGGCGTATTGCTGCCGGTCGTCGGGGCCGAAGTGGTCAGCGAATGGCGGCGGCGCGTTGTACAGCAGGTGTGGATCGTAGTAGTGGAGGAATAGAAAGAACTTCTTATCGTCCTTGTGCTGACCGAGCCACTGGATCGCAATCCCCGAGGTCTCCTGGCCGCGACGTTCGTTGATCTGCAGGCCGGGTTCGGCAATGGTGGGTACGTTGTTGAAGGAGTCAAATCCCTGCTCCAGCCCCAGCGGCGCGTTGAGAACAAACGAACTCACAATGGCGCCCGTCGAGTACTCGCGGCCACGCAGAACAGATGCCAGTGTGCGGTGGCTGCGTGACAGCTTGGAGCCTGGCTGGCTGCGCACCCCATGGGTGGGCGGCACGAGCCCGGTCAGCATCGAGCAATGGGCCGGCAGCGTGATGGGGACGGGCGTCCTGGCGTTTTCGAAAAGCGTTGCCTGCTGGGCAAAAGCATCGATGTTGGGCGTAATCCTACGGTCCGGATTGTAACAGCCAATATAGTCGGCCCGGCAGGTGTCAATACTGATCAGAATGATTCGCCTGACCGGTCGCCGGAGGCCAAAGACGCGAGGAATAGCATACCAGGCAACGCCCGCAAGGATTAACAAGACCGGCAACAGACAAACAACACACTTTCGTTTAGAAGTCATGGTCTGAAAATAACTCCTGACAGAAGGTTGTCACCGACGACGGCGTCACGACCAGGTGATCATACAGCGCGTCCGCACCGTTCAATCGGTTCCAGGAAGCATTATATGGCAGAGGACATGAGTAAACCATCACATATCCCGATCGGCTGAGGCAAGACGGTCTAACTTGCCTGCGGCTTCTGTTCAGGATCACGCGGCGGGAGAAAGCCGCTACGTACCGCAATTCCTAGGAACGGTTGCGGTAGAGATCCGGATCGACCACGGCCGCCATGGCCGCCACGTCTAGATTTCCGCCGAGGAAAGCATTGACCCGTTGGGCCTGTAGGAGCGGATCGGCAACAGTGGCTCTGTAGTCAACGTCGAGCAAAGAGAAGTTGTCCTGCCGGCTGAGCCAGTTGTCCAACTTCGCGAGCTCTCGCGCGAACGCCTTGGCCATTTGTTTGGCCGTTAACTTCGCCCCTTGCTCGTCGCGGCGATGGAGCATGATGGACTGCGAAGCCACCACCTCGCCCATGTCGCGCCGCATGAAGATCACGCGGTACTCGCGGTCGGCTGGCAGATCGTACAGGAGCCGATAGATGACCTTCACCGCTTTCCCCTCGGCCCGGTCCAGCCAGGCCGCATCCTGCCGTGTCTTTTTAGCGGCCTCCAGTTCGTAGTAGCCTTTGGGATTGTCCTCGTCGGCCCGGCGGAGCCCGTCAGTCACCAGCTCCATGCCGCCAGCCTCCAGCATCTGCATCATCATCGATGTGCCCGACCGGGGAAGCCCCGAGACGATCGTGATAAACACTCTTTCCACTGTTTTCTTTCGCTGCTCGCTCTCGGCGTATCATCATGCTACCATAAGACGACGCAGATGCCCATGGAACCTGGAAATATCATGCGGACGCACGCGAGACGGTTGATGGGTCCGCGCGGAGGTTCACGTCGTCCGTCACGCACGGCCCAACTCATCCTGACCGCGGCGGTGTTGTTGGCGGCCAGCAACTCGGCACTCGGCTACATCGGGCCCGGGGCCGGCTTTGCCGTGGGCGGATCGCTGTTAGTAATGTTCACGGCGTTTCTATCGGCCCTGCTTGCCTTGGTGACGTGGCCCGTGCGGTGGGTGTTTCGGGCTCTGCGAGGGTGGCGTGCCTTCGCCCGCAGCCGCACGAAGAAAGTCATCGTCATCGGCATGGACGGCATGGACCCGACGATGGCTGACAAGTACTTGGCCGAAGGCAAGTTGCCCAACTTCGCCCGACTGCGAGACCAGGGCTGCTACAAGCGCCTCGGCACGAGCACTCCGGCCGTCTCACCTGTGGCATGGTCGACCTTCCAGACCGGCTGCAATCCCGGCAAGCACAACATCTTCGACTTTCTCACCCGCGACAAGCGGACCTATGCGCCGAAGTTGTCCTCCGTTGAAATACGCCCTTCGGCGCGGTCCCTCAGGCTGGGCAAGTTCATCCTGCCTTTGGGCAAAGCCGATATCAGACTGCTGAGAGGCAGCAAGCCGTTCTGGTCCCACCTGGGCCGGCACGGCGTGTTCTCGGCCGTGCTTCGTGTTCCGATTACATTCCCGCCTGAGAAGTTCCGCGGCGTGCAACTATCGGGCATGTGTGTGCCGGACCTGCGGGGCACGCAGGGAATGTTCAGCTTCTACACCACGCGCACCGGCGGCGACACGACGATCGAAGGCGAAGAGCAAACCGGCGGCCAGCGTTTTCACGTTAGCCGAAACAACGGCTGTATTCGGAGCGAGCTCATCGGCGCGCCAAACCCCCTTCGCATCGACGGGCAGGTCTTGAGGTGTCCCTTCACCGTCAAATGTCGAGATGGCGATGCCGCCGAGCTGAGACTCAACGGCGACAAATACAAACTGACCCGAGGGGTCTACACGGATTGGGTCCCTGTGGTCTTCAAAGCCGGCGCGGGGGTCAAGGTACACGGCATCTGCAAGGTTCTGCTCATCGAAAGCGGCGAGGAGTTTTCGCTGTATGTTACGCCGATCAACCTGGACCCGGCCTCGCCGGCTATGCCCATCAGTCACCCGCGGGTCTTTTCGACCTACCTTGCCAAGCGCCAGGGCCCGTTCGCCACGCTCGGCCTGGCCGAGGACAGCTGGGCGCTGAACGAGGGCTTCATCGACGACGAGGCCTTCATCGGTCAGTGTGTCCAGTACGACAGCGAACGCGAGGCGATGCTGCTGGACATGCTGGACAAGGTCCGCCGCGGCTTGGTGGTGTGCGTCTTCGACGGCACCGATCGGATTCAGCATACCTTCTGGCGAGAGCTGGACCCCGATCACCCGGCCAACGTTCAGACCCACCTGCCCGCCGACAAGACCAATGCCATAGAGAAGCTGTACCAGCGAATGGACGCCGTCATCGGCCACGTCTTGGGTCAGATCGACGATGACACTATACTCATGGTCATTAGCGATCACGGGTTCAACGTCTTCCGCTATGGCGTGGACCTGAACCGCTGGCTGGCCGACAACGGCTACCTGGCCCTCAAGGCCGGTTACCCGGATGAGCTGGCCGGCCGGAAGCACCTAACTGCGGTGCACTTCTCCAAGACCAGGGCCTACGCCCTCGGACTGGCAGGTATCTACCTGAACCTCAAAGGGCGGGAGGCCGAAGGCATCGTCGATCCCGGAGACGAAGCCGCCGAACTCCGCGCCGAGATTGCCGAAAAGCTGTCGGCCCTGCGCGACCACCATCGTGATCAGTCAGCCATAAAACGCGCATACAACGCCACAAAGATCTACCGCGGCCCCTACACTAACGAAGCGCCCGACATAGTGGTTGGCTACCAGGTGGGCTATCGCGCGTCGTGGGAGACCGCCATCGGTCAGGTGACCGACCGTGTGTTCCACAACAACGTTAAGGCCTGGAGCGGCGACCACTGCATAGACCCATCCCTCGTGCCGGGCGTGTTGTTCTGCAACCGGCGGATAGACGCCCAGCATCCCCATCTGTCGGACATAGGCCCGACCGTGCTGAACCTGTTCGGCGTGGACGCGCCGGACTACATGGACGGCAGGCCGCTTGCCGTAAGCGACGCCAAGCCGACCGCCGGACCTGCTGCTGTGAACGAAAACGACGAGCCATGATCACACAACCTGACAAATCCCTGTCTCGGCGTCAGTTTCTCAAAGGCGCTGCAGCGGCTGCGGCTGTCGCGGCGGCGGGCATCGGTCCGCAGATGCTGACGAGCTGTATCCGCCGCAGGCACACAGCGGGCAGGAGAGTCATCGTGATCGGCTTTGACGGGATGGACCCGGTCCTTTGCGAGGCCATGATGCAGGCCGGCCGACTGCCGACGCTGGCCAAACTCGCCAACGCCGGCGGGTACCGTCGGCTCGGCAGCAGTATCCCTCCGCAGAGCCCCGTCGCCTGGGCCAACTTCATCAACGGGGCGGGGCCGGGCTCACACGGCATATTCGATTTCATCCAGCGCCGGCCCGACGACATGTCAGAGCCCTATATGTCGGTTTCAGACACCCCGGTGGGCTCAGGCGGCTGGAACATGGGCGACTATCGCCTGTACCTGGACTTCTGGCCCTTCAACCACCGCCCACCCAAGACCAGGCTGCTGCGGCAGGGAACGCCGATGTGGGACTATCTCGAACGGGGCGCCATTGATTCGGTCTTCTACTTTCTGCCGTCCAACTACCCGCCGAGTAAGTCCAGGCATGGCTATCATCGCTCGCTGGCCGGGCTGGGAACGCCTGACCTAACGGGCAACTACGGCCTGTACCACCTGTTCCACGACGATCCGCACGATCACAGTCGTGATGAGGGAGGCATCCGAAGCTTCTTTTTTTTCGAGAACGGCACGTGCCATAGGCCTTTGAAGCTACTGGGGCCAAAGAACACCAACCTGAAAACCCCCGCCCACACTTTCGCCGAGTTCCTCGTCCACCGCGACAAGGACAGCCGTACGGCCGGCATCCAGATTCAGGGCCAACGCATCCTGCTGACGGAAGGTCAGTGGAGCAACTGGGTCCGGCTGAGTTTCTCAATGTCGATGCCTTCTGTCGTGCCGGATCGAGAGGCAAACGGCATCTGCCGGTTCTATCTGCTTTCGGTCGGGCCCGTCTTTCGGCTTTACGTTTCGCCGATCAACTTCGACCCGTCGTCCCCTGCCGCCCGGATTAGCGAGCCCATGGGGTTCGTCAAAGACATTTCCGACAAGTTGGGGCCGTTCCACACGGTCGGCTTCCAGGAGGCCCACAACGCCCGGCGAAATAATGTGCTTAACGACGCCCAATACGCCGAGCAGGCCCAGTTCGTCCTCGACGAACGATTGGCTCTGCTGGACTACGCCCTAGACGATTACGACGACGGGGTGCTCTTCTTCTACTTCTCCAGCACGGACTTGCAGTCGCATTTCTTCTTCTGGGACGGCGAGGAACCGAGCCTTGTTCGTTCACCGAAACAGACAGGTGACTACATGGAGCACATCCGCAGGCTGTATGAACGCATGGACCGCGTGGTCGCTGATGTCCTGAAACGCTACGGCGATTCGGTGACCGTGCTGGTGATGAGCGATCACGGCTTCTGCAACTTCAGGCGGCAGTTCCACCTGAACGCATGGCTGGCTGAGAACGGCTATCTGGCCGGCCCGCCCGGCGGCTCGGTGTTCGGCAACATTGATTGGACCGGTACGCAGGCCTACGGGCTAGGCATCAACGCGCTGTATCTGAACCTCACTGGCCGCGAGCGCGACGGCATCGTGCCGGCGGCTCAGCGGGGCCCACTGCTGGACGAACTAGCCCGCCGCCTGGAGGCTATCCGCGACAGCAACGGCCGGCAGGTCATTCGACATGCCCGTCGAGCCGACCAAATCTACAGAGGACCGGCGACCGCAATGGCGCCCGATCTGATCGTCGGTTACAGCCGAGGCTATCGGGCTTCGTGGGCAACCAGCATCGGGACAATCACCAATGAGGTGCTGAGCGACAACGAGAACGCCTGGAGCGCTGATCACTGTGCGGACATTGAGGAAGTGCCAGGCATATTCTTTGCCAATCGTCCGATCGACGCCCTCACGCCCTCCCTCGTAGACGTGGCGCCGACGATTCTGGCGGATTTTGGCCTGGCCGTGCCCGGGACAATGACCGGAAAGGACATCCTCAAGCGATAACCCCATCGGCTGCAAGGGATCCACGAATATGGCAAAAATTAAAATCGATTCAGCGCTGTTGGCGCGGGCCAAGATGGCCGCCGAAGCTGCTGGCTACAGCAGCGTCGAGGAACTCATCACCCGCGCCGTTGAGGCGGAAGTCGCCAAGTACGAGCAGCCAGACGAAGACGTCAGTGAACAACTCCGGGGACTGGGTTACATCGAGTGAGCGAGATTGCGGCTGAAATCCTCTGGCGGCTGAATGTGGCGGCCAATGGCGTCGGCCGGTTCATTCTCGCGCCTATCGGTTGGGGACCAGCGTGGCTGTCTAACGCCATCGTCGCGGCAATAGCAGGCGTGGGGATGTTGCTGGTGTTCAAGCACACATCCAATCAGAAGGCCATCGGGCGCGTCCGCGACGGTATCAAGGCGGATATGCTGACGCTGAAGCTATTCAAGGACAGCTTGGCCGTTTCCCTGGTCGCGCAGGGCCGCATGCTGCGAGGCGCGATGATGCTGTTCGTTTGGGCCCTCGTACCGATCGCGGTGATGACAATCCCGATCTGTCTACTGCTCTCGCAGATGGGGCTGTGGTATCAGTATGATCCCGCGCCGCTCGGCGGCGACGTCATCGTTACCGTTGCGCTCAACGACGATGACGACACATTTCTCGAGTCGGTTTTTCTTGAGCGTGACGACTCCTTCGAGATCGTCGCCGGTCCCATGCGAGCGCCCGCGCAGGGAGAGGTGTGGTGGACGATCCGCGGACTTCAGGAGGGCCAGCACAAAATGACGTTCGACGTCGCCGGCCGGAAGATCACCAAGTCGCTCGCATTCGGCCACGGGCCCATGCGAGTCAGCAAGCGCAGACCCGATATGTCCTTATCGGGTGTTCTGCTGTACCCAGCCGAACGCCCATTCAACGGGGACTCGGTCTTCCGGTGGATCGACGTTCAGTACGAGCGGCGCCCCGGCTGGGCCAACGGGGCCGATGCGTGGGTTATCACTTTCTTCGTTGTCTCCGTCGTCTTTGCCCTGCTGTTCAAGAACTCCCTGGGCACGCGGTTGTAGAGCGGGGCTGACCCGACCATACATGTAGTTGCATCATTCGGGCCCGCCCGGTGCAAGCCATCCACATGCGTATTGCATTGGCTCAAAAGGAAGCAGGCCTTGAGAATAGGACTTTAACAAAGCCAAAACTAGCAGACAATTACTAACTGAAAGGGGTGGTAACATGAGAACCACGCATCTGATCGCCACGCTTGTGGGCCTTCTGGCCATCGGCCTTGTAATACCGAGGCCTCAGCGATGCACCACCCCGGTATCGCCCAATGGAGACAGCGAGACCCAGGCGCCGGAAGCGCGATGCATCCGTCCAATTTTGGGAAAACAGTCCTACAGGCCTGACAACACTCTCCACATGGACAGGTACCGCTCCAGGCGCGACAGGCTGCGCCAGGTGCTGTTCCGCCTGGGCACCCGCTGTCCGCCCGTCTTCCTGAGGAACTGGCTGTAGGCGTTCCTGCGCTGGCTGGCTGACATCCTGCGGATTTGACGCAACACTGCCAGGTCGGCTGTGCTAACAATTCGTCGCTCGTCGCGAAGGTTAAGGAATCCCAGAAGTCCTGCCGGCGTATTGCTGTTGCGGAAGTCGACCATAACCCCGTTGTCGACGCGGTTCTGTCCGGTGACTGTGTCCCACCACTCTCGTCGCGTTCTTGTGCTGTCGGCGGCCAATATCAGCGCCAGTCGCGATCGACTGGTCAGATAAGTGCCATTTCGGATCATCGCCTCAATATCCGCAAACATGTCTACACATTCCAGCGTAAGGGCATTGCCGTCGGCGGTGCCTACAGCATCATTGTTGAGAGTGTTCTGCTCCTTCAAGGCGCGGACAGCCCTGACCTTGACCTTAAGAATATAATTCCCCGCTGGCAGGCCGCTGCGCCGGTTGATGGTCATGCCGATTCGCAAGTATCCGCCCGGCGCCAGTGTTGCAGCGATTTTCTTGGTCCGCTTCAGGAGCGTCCACCCTTTACCGTCGATCGTGGACACGGCAATCAACCGCAGTTCCAACACGGTTCCTTTGCGCACCGATAAGTTGCCTTCGTTGGCGACACGGACGATGGTCTTGCCCTTGAATCGGGTATTCGCGGCCCTGATTGTCGGCAAGGTACTGCTGGCGATTGTAGCCGTCAGGTCAGCCGCTTTCTGCACCGCCGGTTCGGCAAACGACTGGCCTGTCATTTTGGCCGCAGCCTCGGTGATGATGTCAACTGTCGTCGCACCGTATTCGTCCGGGTAAAAGACGTTGTAGTTGCCGTACTTGTAACCGTTGTGGGCCAACATCCAGAAGTTCCACCCGGCTGCGCCTGTTTGCTCAGCCATGTCGAACAGGCCCTGGTAGAGCTTGTCACGCTCGGCCCGCGAACCGCTCCCCTTTACCTGCAGGCCGAATTCCTCCAGCAACAACGGCATGTGGAGGATATCACGAGCATCGTCTATGTGCCGCTTGTACCAAGATAAGCTCTGGCTGTAACTTATGCCCCACTGGTCCGGGTACAAATGGACTGTGGCAAAGTCGATACCTTCGACCTGATGGTTTGCGATGAAGTCCGTGCCTTCCGAGCCGTCATACATCCAATTGCTGGAAGTAAAGCTATAGAAACCTTCTATGCCTGTCGTGAGCATGTGATTGGGGTCCACGCTTTTAACATAGGCGGCCATCTCCGTCATCCATGTCTGGAGGGTCTTGCCAGACTTATCGCCGGGCACGCGTGGTTCATTAGCCAGCTCCCATGAGAAAATCGTAGGATCATCCTTGTACAGGACCTCGGTATAGCTGTTGCGACGATTGACCAGAGCGCTGACGAAGTCCTTGTACCACTGCTTAGTGTCGGAATCCGTGTAGAAGTCGCTGCGCTTGGAGGCGACCTGGTTTCGGTCAGTTCCATACCGAGCATCCCATGCGACGTACTGGTCCATGCCGCCGTAGTCTCCCCAGTAGTTTACGAAGGGCAGGATCAGGCGCAAACCGAGCTGTCCGGCCTTATAAATCACGTAGTCCAGCCCCTTGAAGACGTTCTCGGCGAACTGTCCCGGGGCCGTTTGAAGTGCATTCCACTCGCCGGCGCCGTCGTTAAAGGCCCATGCCCGTATCACCTTCAGACCCATGGCGGCGGCATCTTCCAGCACCTCGTCTACGTGCTGGCGTGTGCTCTTGCTGCCGGCATAGCTCAAAAGATAGTAGTTATTCGTGCCGGGCGCATAAAAGGTGTCTTCTCCCAGCTTGAATTCGGTTCCCTCCGCACGGACGAACTCAGCGGCAACGTTCTGATTCCCTTCGGCCAGCAAGTCGACACCAATCACCCCCGCTCCGTCCAGCAGCAATCTGGGCTCGAACTGCTCGAAAATTGGCTCGGTAGACATCTTCCATATCTCCATTGTTGGTGGGCGGCAATCGACGTTTTCCGGGCTGCTGAAGGCCCGGCCAGTCAGCACGGATCAAACCATCGTCGTGCAAGAGCGCCCAAAGGCCATCAATGCTCAGGCATCAAGCACTACAAACATATCGGCGGCGCAATGAGCGATCCTGAGCGCCTTATTGGGCGGACCCAAGCGCTATGACTGCCCTGTGCTCCAAGCGGCTCAAAAATAGGCAGTTATGTGGCCCAAGCCTTGCATCCTCTCCGTAACACCGTCCCGGGAAACTCCCACCCGCTGTTTCGACGCTCCTTTACTGCATAATAGTACCCCCGCGAGCGTTCGCAGGCCACTACCCGCTATAATTAGTTGGCCTCGGTTGGGCCCAAGCTAGCGGTCTCCCCCCGCCGCTGGGAAATGGGCGCCGGCCGAGGCCTTTTTCTAACTGCGACAAGTAACGCTGACAGCGCGCCTGTCATGTCAAGGGAGGCATGTTCGGGCTGCAAAATGTCGCGGTATGCGGGAGAATTTCCTTGACGCATGCAGGTCCAATATGTATAGTCCATGAGCGTTGAGGAAAAGCGGAATTCTTGCGCTGTTATGTGGCAGCGCCCTGCAATCGAGGCATTCTTAGGAGTCCGCTGATGCATTTGTACCCACGCCTTCTGATTCTCTCAGTCTTTCTTGTCTTCGTGTCAGCTGCTACCGCGGAGACAACTGTGTTTTTTGGAATAACATACGATGTTGTGATCTCCGCCCCAATGCCGGTAGGAGATGGAACGGAGTCACTTCGTGCCTTCACCCTCGCAATCGTCAACACCACCGGCAACGCCATGCTGAACCCAGCCGGGTTCGATGGGACTGCTTTGTTCGGCTACACAGGCATATCTGGCAAACTGCATCAGCAAGACGTCGCATCATTAATCCGGACGCCGACGACCGATAACACGGACCTCGCCACAGATATCGACACGCACTTTTTGTTTACGATGGCCGACGTGCTTGCCGTGACGGCGCCCGTCGAAACGAGCGGCCTGCTTGCCAGTGGTGAAGCCCCCAATGCCACCGGCCCTCTGGCAGCCTTCGCCCAGACCAGCTTTGGCGATAACCTGACAGGCGACCCGGCCCTCATAGGCGGCGCCACAGGCCCCAGGTGGGACCTGGCTTACATCGTGGTTCCTCAGGGCGAGTTGATAACGCTGGACTTCGTCATCAACGGCTTTGACGGCAGTGAAGATATTTTTGCTTCTTTTGAAGTCGTGCCCGAACCAACATCTCTCAGTCTGCTCTCGATTGGCGCCATCTTAGCGATGAAGGGCAGGCCGAAGCTTCCCAGCCTCTAGAGAAGAGAGAACTCCGGGGCTGCCTTGACACGGCCCCAACACCACGGCAAATTCGCTGGTCAGTGGCCACTACCAGTCTGGGGCTGGTTCATCTATTATTCACAGGAGACATGAAGATGAAAACTGTTCTTAGCCGCGGCGAGGTCGCAGATGAGAAGGAACGGGAACTGCGCTGGCCCCGACATCCACTAGAAGCGTCGATCTGCTCAGTGCGCCGCAATAAGACCGGCTGCCGGCGCCTGTTAACACTGCTAGAACGGCGGACATGACCTTCTACGACGAACTTGCGGCTGAGTATGACGACATCACCCGCGGGAGGCATCGCTCCACCGGCGCAAGAGAATTCATCGCCGAGTGTATGCGCCGCTATACCGTGCGGTCCGCTGTGGATGTCGCGTGTGGGACGGGATTGTACGCTCTGGCCCTGGCAGAACAGGGAGTGGACACCATAGGCGCTGACTTGTCTATGGAGATGCTTCGTCGGGCCGCAGTTCGAGCCGACGAGGCGAACCTGTCGATCAAGTGGATCCAGACGTCTATGCAGGAACTTACCGCCCATTTGGAGACCGCGCAGGACGCGGTGCTGTGCATGGGCAACTCACTTGCACACTTGCTGGACGATGAAGATCTTGACGCAACGCTGTCTGCTTTTCATGCGTCGCTGACGGCCGAAGGCCTGCTGGTGATGCATCTTCTCAATTACGATCGTATTCTTACCGAAAGGGAGCGGATAGTCGGAATCACACGAACCGGCGACCGGGAATACCTCCGGTTCTATGATTTTTTCGACAACCGGGTGCGGTTCAATGTTCTCCGCATCCAGTGGAAGGATGGTCAATGCCGCCACCTGCTGCACAGCACGATCCTGAGGCCGTACCGTTGGCACGAACTCCGTGATTCTCTAGCGCGGCACGGGTTCACCGATGTTGCCGCGCACGGCGACCTGGAGTTTGGTCCGTTTTCCAGCGACTCGAGCGACTCTCTGCTGATCACGGCCAAGGTGCAGAGCCCTTTGCGATAAGCCGCATATGCAGCAAGTGGGGGCTTCGAATCCTGTGGGCCAGGAGGTACTATATTCGCTTGTATGGACCCAAACATCGCGCATACCGATGCCACCGCCCTGCCGCCACCGATCGTCATTGATTGTCAGGCAGCTGAGCTTGATGAATTGCTGGGCAAGGAATGGCTGATCACAAACCGAATCGGCGCCTATGCATCCGGCACGGTAGTCGCCTGTAACACACGTAGATATCACGGTTTACTGGCCGCCGCCACTTCTCCACCCGTCGGCCGTGTGATGGCGCTCGCCAACGTCATGGAACGTCTGACCTTCGGGGGGCGCAGCTACGAACTCGGCATGAATGAGTTCGCTGACACCTTCTCTCCCTACGGACTGACACATCTGGCGAGCTTCGCCAATGGGGTCATTCCTTCTTTTAACTATCGCTGCGGTCAGGGAACGCTAACCAAGGAGCTGCTGCTGGCTGAGTCCGCCAACGCTCTTGCCATCCGCTATACGTATAACGGCCCCGCAGCGATGCTGCACCTTCGCCCGCTAGTGGCGTTGCGAGACTTCCACCACACACGAAGCGCAGCCCGACGCAACCGGATGACATTCCACAATGCCGCAGGAAGTATTGTCGTGCATGATCGAGCATCAGTGGAGTGCGACTTGCACCTGGCTAGCCTCGAAGCGACATTCCTGCCCGATGGCCAATGGTGGTACGGTTTTCGCTATCGAGCCGATGCAGACCGGGGTTATGATGACACCGAGGACCTCTACACCCCTGGCGAGTTCCTGTGGCAACTGGAAGACGGCGACATGTGCCAGTTCGTAGCCGGGTTGAATGAACCGGGGCTGATATTCTTCGACTCTGTCCTTGCGCGCCGCCATGAGCGACAGGTGCGACTGGCTGAATCTGTAGGCGCCGACGCAGACCTTTCCACGCGCAGATTGGCAGTGGCGACAGACGCGTTTGTTGTTCAAAGGGAGTACGCTGGTAGGCCACCCATGACAACAATACTCGCCGGGTACCACTGGTTCGCAGACTGGGGGCGTGACGCCTTCATAGCGCTTCCCGGCCTGCTGCTGGAGACGGGTCGATTCGACCAGGCCCGACAGGTGTTCCAGACTTTCTGCGATTGGGTCGCGGACGGGCTGATTCCCAACCGATTTGACGATCGGACTGCAGCCGCACACTACAACAGTATCGATGCTCCCTTGTGGATGTGTCTCGCTGCAGAACGCTATGTCACTGCGACGGGCGATGAGGCCACTTTCACCGACTTACTGCTCCCGGTCATGCATAACATCCTGACGGCCATGCATGACGGCACGCGCTTCGACATCCGGGCCGACTCGGACTGTCTGCTTACCGGCGGCGACGAGAACACCCAATTGACCTGGATGGATGCCAAGTCAGGCAATATCCCTGTCACCCCTCGCCATGGCAAGGCCGTGGAGATCAACGCCCTGTGGTACTGCGCCCATTGCGTCATGGCCGATCGATGTCAACGCGCCGGCGACGAACGTGCTGAGCTTTACGTCCACCGGGCCAGCCTGATAGCGCCAGCCTTCGTCCGCACGTTCTGGAACAACGACCGCCAATGCCTTTTTGACTGCGTCAACGCAGGTGGCACGTGCACATCTATCCGCCCAAACCAGATATTCGCCGTCTCCCTGCCGTACAGCCCGTTGTCGCAACCGCAACAAGCCGCCGTTGTCCAGACAGTCCGCCAACACCTTCTGACCCCGCTCGGCCTGCGAACACTTTCGCCGGAAGACCCCGCCTACCGGGGGCGCTACGAGGGGAACATTGCCAGCCGGGATGAGGCATACCACCAGGGCACTGTCTGGCCTTGGCTTATGGGCCCCTTTGTCGAAGCCTACCTCAAAGTCAATCAATACCGGCATGATGCCTGTCTGCAGACACGCAAGTGGCTCGGCGACTTCGACGCCCACTTACTGGAAGCCGGCTTGGGATACATAAGCGAGGTGCTCGACGGCGACACGCCGCAGAGGCCTGGCGGGTGCATCGCGCAGGCGTGGTCGGTAGCCGAGATACTCCGGGCCAAGCGATTGGCCCAATCATGTGGGTAGGGACGTGAACTTCGTCAAGATTACATACGTGGTGGTCGTGAGCCTGCTCGTTGGCTCAGTTTCAGCTCAGGAGGCCGCTACACTGCGCCCGGCCTCAGACCAGAGCCTTGCAGCCTGGCCCTACCGCACGGCTGAGCTTCATCTGCACGAACGCGGCAGCCTCAGTTCACGTGTGTCGGCGGTTGGTCTGCGATGGCAGCTGGGCGGGCCAACGTTTATTCACCCCATAACAGTAGTCCAGAATGTTCCGTTGACATTGAGGGTCTCGCTGCCGGCCATTCAGGTCCAACAGGTTTACAATATCGACCTGCTTGCAGGGCCCGATGCCCAGGCCGATGTCCTGAGCAGCACCCAGGCGACGATCGTCTGGCCCGACGAACTGGTCAACCCTGGCGCATTCATAGACCCCATTACCTACGGATCTTACGTGGCCCCACTGCCGAGCTGGCCTCGGCGAACAAAGCTAGGCGTGCTGCTGGCGGCTGTTCTTGTGTGCGCTGCGATGTCAAGCGTGGCCCTGGTCCGCAGATGCCGCCTGCAACTTATCCTGATACTGATTGTAGTCGCCCTTGCTACAGTTGCGGCGATCTTTTGGGGTAGCCGCCAAACTTCTGTCGTCGCTCGCTATAGACCGGACGAGCGTCTGCTGATCCTCTCAACACGCCGGACAGTACAATGGAGCAACCCAGGCCAACTGGCGCCGATCTACTTCAACATGCAAGATGTCCCTGACGATACGATGGTCATCCACCCCGATCGTACAACCCTCCTGTTGCATCCCAGGCAGATGTTGCTGCTGCGCCGACTTGGCCGTTCGCAACTCTAGACCTCAGTCGATATCGTGGTCTGGCTGGTCCTCGCGCCATTGGCCTGAAGAACTGTTGGCGGCTTTGTTATCCAGATTCATGCGCTCCCCCGCCGCTTCCCAAGCATCGAGGTGTTCCTCGGAAGGCGGCAGCCTTCTAGCCAGTAAACGATGCCTGATGAATCTCATTATCGTCCATGCCAGGAAGACCAATACAGCAAGGAGCAGCGTCAGGCTCAGCCATGCAATGTTGGCGAGAAGGCGGAATACCGCACCGTCGATATGGGGCATACATTGAAGGGCGACTACCAGCATGAGCACCATCGCAATGGCAATGACCGACAATCCCATGATTGAGAATACGAACTGCCTGCTTTGTCTGTCTTGACGATAGTCTATGTCTTCCATGGTGCGTTCGCTCTGGCATCAAACTTCTCGCTGTCGTTAAACGATTCCAAAAGTTGTCGCCCTCTTTCAGATATGACCTTAGGCGCAACGACCCGAATGACGACATACTGATCACCTCGCTGGCTGCCAACTGTGCCGACTCCCTTGCCTTTAAGCCGCAGTTTCTGCCCGCCGCTCGTGCCGGGTGGCACAGTAACCGTAGTCATGCCGTCTATGGTCGGAACGGGGACCTTCGCCCCGAGTCCGGCTTCAGAGATTGAGATTGGCACCTCTACGTAAATGTCCCTCCCGTCCCGCTTGAAGTAAGGGTGCTGGCCAATATGCACGCGGATATACAGATCACCCGCACCCGCCGGGCTGGTCTCCCCCTTGCCGCGAAGGCGAATTCTCTGCCCTTCATCCACGCCAGCCGGAATCTTCACTTCTATGGTCTCGGTTTTACCGGACCGATCGTCCCGGCTTATGCGAATGGTTGTGGTGACGCCCCGTATAGCCTGCAGGAAGCCCAAAGTTATCGGATACTCCAGATCGGCACCTTTCTGCCTGCCGGGTTGCCGCCGCCCTTTGCGAGCAGTTCTGCCCCCACCCAACGCCGCCAGAATCTCGTCGAGGCCCATTCCCACGAACCCTTGACCGCCGTTGAATCCTGCAAAGAAATCACTTAGGTCCGGCCCGCCTTGCGTGGTTGTAGTGTACACTCGTTGCCCACCTGGCCCGTGGAAGCCCTGGTAGCCGGCATGACCGAAGCGGTCGTATTTCTTGCGCTTATCAGGATCTGAAAGGACCTCATAGGCCTCGGTAGCCTCCGTGAACTTGTTCTGAGCGTCCGGAGATTTGTTGACGTCCGGATGATACTTCCTTGCAAGCTTGCGATAGGCAGATTTGATCTGGGCGGCCGTTGCATCGCGGCTGACACCCAGCACTTCGTAGTAGTCCCTTTTCGCCATGTTCACATTCTAGTGGCACACCCTCGATGATTTCCAGCCCGGCTATGAGAGTCTAGTGGCCCCCGCGCATAACCTTTGACATGTTGAACACGGGTAACAAAAGGGCCATCGCTATTCCGCCGACTACGAGCCCCATGAAGATGATCATTGCGGGCTCGATCATGCTCGTGAGGGTCTTGACGGCAATCTTAAGGTCGTCTTCGCAGAACTGGGCCACGCGGTCCATTACCAGGTCGAGCTTACCTGTCCGCTCACCCGCGTCGATCATCTGTGCGATCATGCGGGGAATTAGGGGGTCCTCGTACATCTCGCGGGACAGAACGGCGCCTTCCTCCACACTGCCGGCCACTCTTCGCCAGAGGCGTGCAAAGTAATAGTTGCCCGACACGCGCGCAGTGATATCCAGCCCCTCCAGCATCGCCACACCGGTGCTAACCATTGTTGCCATGGTTCTGAAGCTTCTTGCCATACAAGACTTACGAAACATGTTTCCCACTACGGGCACTGATATTTTCAGCTTGTCGCCGAATCGTCGGCCGGAAGGGCTGCGAAAGTATATGGCCAAACCGATAATCGCCACTGCCAGCCCGCCGAAGATAAAGGGCCAGTATGCCACCATGCTTCTGCTGATTGTTAACAGTACTCGCGTTGGAAGGGGCAGGACCGCGCCCTTGCCGGAATATATCTTCTCGAAACGAGGCAAGACGAATACTAGCAACCCAACTACGACCAGAACGCAGAACCCCATCATACAGGCCGGGTATATCATAGCGCCCTTGATCTGCTTGCGGGTGTCGCGATCCTGCATCATGTACTTCGTGCATCGCTCGAGCATATCCCCCATTCTTCCGGACGCTTCCGATGCCCGCATAAGTGAAATGAACAACTCACTGAAGTGTTTGCGGTGGCTTTCAAGGGCAACAGAGAATTCCACGCCGCCCTTTACCTGTTCGGACAGATCATTTACCATCGCTACAACTCCGCTGTGATCGCTGGAGTTTACGATAGAATCCAGGGCGTCCGACAGCGGCACGCCGGTATCGACCATGACGGCTAGCTGATTGGCGAAGAAGACAATGTCCTCCTGCTTGATCTTCTTAAGCGGCCCGGATGACCTGCTGACCGGCCTGGCAGCATGATCACCAAACGCTCCACCGATGTGCTGCGAGTCGCGCATGGTCAGCCCACTCGTCTCGCCTCCCGTCTGCTGTTTATTGACATTTTGGGTTGCAGGCATATTCGCTCCATTTCTCCGGGCACTTGGGCCGGCGGACTATGCCGCCGTCACACGGAATACTTCCTCCACGCTGGTTATGCCGGCTTTGACTTTCTCCAGGCCGTCCTGCCGCAGTGTGGTCATGCCGGACTTCATCGCCAGGTTGTACATTTCCGTCACGCTCACGTTCGTCACCATCTTGTCGCGGAACTCGTCATTGGGGATAAGTAGTTCGTATATGCCGATTCGTCCGCTGTAACCGCTATCCCGGCACTTCGGACATCCTTTGCCCTTGTAAAACACCTCGACCTCACCGGCAATCCGTTCCACTGCACGACGAATATTCGCCGGCGGATCGTATGGCTCCTTGCAGTGTGTGCATATCTTTCGGACCAGCCTTTGAGCCAGGATCCCCACCAGAGAGGCCGATATCAGGTACGGCTCGACCCCGGTGTTGACCAGTCGGCTCACTGTTCCCGGGGCATTGTTCGTGTGCAGTGTGCTGAGCACAAGATGGCCGGTCAGAGCCGCCTGAATGGCAATTCGCGCGGTCTCTTCGTCGCGAATCTCGCCAACCATGATTATGTCAGGGTCCTGCCGCAGCAGACTCCGCAGGGCCGCCGCAAAGGTGAAACCTATCTTCTCATTGACCTGAAACTGGTTGACACTGCCCAGGTTGAATTCGACGGGATCCTCAACCGTGCATATATTGACCGAATCGTCGTTGAGCTCCTTGAGCACACTGTAGAGCGTTGTGCTCTTGCCGCTGCCGGTCGGGCCGGTCACCAACACGATGCCGTTGGGAGCGCTGATGGCCTTTCGCCAGCTCTTGAGCATATCGTAGTTGAAGCCCAGCTTCTCCAGGTTCACCAAGACTGAACGGTTGTCAATTAATCGAATTACGACCTTCTCTCCGAACTGCCCCGCAAGTGTGCTGATGCGCAAGTCAATCGGACGCTTGTCCATTAACACGTGAATGCCGCCGTCCTGAGGTAGGCGGCGTTCGGCAATATCCAGCCTCGCCATGATCTTGATTCGGCTCACGATGGCGGGCGCCATCTTGTATGGCGGGCGTAGCTTCTCATACAACCTGCCGTCAATGCGAAAGCGAATTCGCAGTTCGTTATCGTGAGGCTCGATATGAATATCCGACGCGCCGTCGCGCACTGCGCTATAAATGAGATAATTGACCAGCTTAATTATCGGAGAGCCTTCGGCGGCTGCTTCGATGTCCGATATGTCCTCAACCTTCTCCTCAACAAGGGCCAGCTCAGTCTCACCCTCGCCGAGGATGTCGTCGATTACAAATACATTGGCCGCAGGCAGGTGAACATCGAGCGTCGCCTTGATATCCTTGGCCAGTGCGCACACCACCAGCACTTCACAGCCGGAAATCCGGGATACTTCCTCAATAAGGAAGACGTTTGAAGGTTCACTCATCGCAAGGGTCAGGTGTTTTCGAACCTTAAACAGCGGCACGACGTTGTGCTTTTCCAGAAACTCCCATGGAAGCACGTCGGTCACCTTCGGGTCAGTCACCTTCGGTGAAATGCGGGCGAACGGAACGCCGTAACCTTCCGCCAGAGCAGCCATGATCTGCTCTTCCGTGCAATAACCCAGCTTCTGCAGCACCTCGCCAAGCAGCATGTTCCCGCCCGACGTTCGTTGATGCTTCAGGGCTTCCTCAAGCTGTTCAGACGTTATGGCCCCCTGCTTAACCAGCAGTTGACCCATCTGCAGTTTCTGTCCGATCTCTGTCGTTTCCACAGCCGGATCACCTCGCTCCTCAGGGAGCAATTGTCTTTACCGCCTCGGCTATGTCGTTGAAGACTTCAAAGTCATTCGTCAGCCGAGTCATCTCCAATATCTTTTGGACGTTTTCATCGCACTTGACTAATTTCACCTGCCCCAGTCGTTCCACAAGCTTATCCTGCAGATCCAATAGGTATTCCAGTGCGGCACTATCGATGAACGGCACTTGTTCCATGTTCACAACAATGTCCACAATGTCCTGAGTGGCCATCTGGTGATCGACAACCTGTTGGAAGGCATTGAGGGCGTCTTCGTTGAGTTCCCCATTTACGTTCAGCAACACGGTACGTCCGTAGCTTTCCGCGGTTACGTTCATTCGTGTTTCTCCTTGTGCGCGGGGTCCGGCCTGATATTGCCGTCATCCCTGCGGATCTGCTTGAGAAACTCTTCCAGGTCAATCGCCAGGAGCTTTTCTGTCAGTTCTGCATCGAACTGCGTTCCGGCATGTTTACGGATTTCCTTGCACACCGTCGCCACCGGTAGTGCAGAGCGGTAACAACGGTCGGATGTCACTGCGTCCAAGCAGTCCGCCAGGCCGATTATCCGCCCCTCCATTGGTAAATCATCGCCCCTCAAGCCCTGCGGGTAGCCCTTGCCGTCCAGCCGCTCGTGGTGCGTCAGTATCCCTACAGCCACGTCTTTAAGCTGGCGGATACCTCCAAGTATGCGGGCGGCGATCATCGGGTGACGCTTCATCTGGTCGAATTCGTCCCCGGTCAGCTGTCCAGGCTTGTGCAGCACGCTTTCCGGAACACCTATTTTTCCAACGTCGTGAAGCAGGCCCGCCAGGTATATCCGCCTTACACGCTCGGGCGAATAGCCGAGTTCCTGCGCCAAGCGTTCGGATATTCTCGCCACACGAAGCGAATGGCCGCAGGTATACGGATCCTTGGCGTCCAGTGATGCCGTGAGCGATTCCAGCACGCCCACCAGCAACTCCTGCATGTCAGCATAAAGTCTGTGGTTTGTGAGAAATACAGCTGCCTGATGTCCGACGGCACCAAGCAACTTGGCGTCAACACTGTCGAACTCCCCGTCCCGTTTGTTGACAGCCATGAGTATCCCGATCGCGCCGCTGTCGCTGACCAATTGCACAGCTATCAGCTGGTCTATGACGCCATCAAACCCGCTGCCGGTCATGCCGACAAACTCATTCGTCACTATGCTGCGAACGTCGCCGCTGAACTGGGGCGCGATTTCGTCTTCAGCCAGACGCCTGATCTGATCGCTGGCAAGGGGGATATCCCCGGCCATAATCACTTCCACATCGTCCTCTGCAGGCGCTTTTTCATAAACAATGGCCGCGGCCCCCTGGACGTTCAGCACTTCCAGCAGTTCCTGACAAACGTCTTTTCGCAGGAAGTCGCTTGGTTCATTAGTCAGCTTCATTGCCCCACTTATGCGGTACACGAAGCTGAGCTCCTCGTAGGTCCGTGCAAGGTTCGTGCTCAGGCCTACTATCTCGCTCTGTGACACGCACAACGCGTGTTCTCGGTCGAGCATTTGCGTCAATATGTTAATCAGGCGTTCGGTGTCGGCGGCGCTGTACCTGCACACCCTTTTCAGTTCATTGAAGACAAGGCTGTAGTCCACTTGAAGTCGATCGCACACGCCATGAAGTTTCTCCTCTTTGAGCATTTCAACAACTGGAAAACACGCCACGGCCGCAGCGACGAGCCTCCGGCGGTCGTAAACAGGCACGCCGATCAAGCATTCGCCCAGAACTGAGCGTCTCTTCACTGTGCGGTCGTCGAAAACGACGTGCTGCGCCACCTTCTGCGCCTCCCCAGAACATAGCCGAGACTCACCGATTAACTGGCAGAACTCGCATGACGGCGCAAACCCCTCAAGCGGCTCACCGCAGTGGTCCCATATCGATAGCGTAATTCCAAGGTCCCGAAGTTGCGCCTGGACCTTTCGAAACTCCCCCCGCATATGAGTAGGAGCCCCAAACAGCTTTTTCAGACCTTCTTCCATTAGCCTACTCGCCGCGAGGTGGCCTCGCCTCTCAGTAATTCCTTGGTCACCGCGAGAATCTCCCGAGGTGAAAACGGCTTTTCCAGCACCCGCGTAATGCCGGCCTGTGCCATTTCCAACGCATCAACATCGAACCCGCGGGCAGTCAGCATCACGGCTGGAATACTTTTGCAGTTCTCAACGTTTCGAATCGCCGTGCAAAACTCTACACCTGTCATAAATGGCATTTGGTAGTCCGTTATGATGAGGTCCGGCAGTTCCTCCCGACACAGTTCCACTGCCTCCTCCCCGTCCTGGGCCGTGATCACCTCGAATCCTGCACGACGTAGTTTCATGGACACAACGTGCCGAATGTGAGCTTCGTCGTCAGCCACCAATACCTTACTTGACACTTTCACACCTGTTTCTTTCTTATTCACCCAGTCATAGGGCCGAATACTTGTTATTCCTCGATCACGGGCAACTCAAAGCTAAACGTGCTGCCTTTACCTTCCTCGCTCCTGAATGAAAGCTTCCCATCGTGGATCGTTTCGATAATGTGTTTTGTCAGGGCCAAACCAAGGCCGGTCCCCTTAGCTACTTCCTGGTGTTGCTTAACCCGATAAAACTTTTCGAAGATGTGTGGAAGAGCATCCGCGGGGATGCCCAGCCCTGTGTCCGACACTTCGCATATAATAGTGTGTCGCCGCTCGTCCACAACCACCGACACCGTCACTTTGCCGCCGTCGAGCGTATACTTTATTGCGTTGGACACCAGGTTCAGGACGGCTTGATATATCATGTCCCGGTCCGCCTCGACCTGGCAGTAGATCGGCGCAAGCCGCGAGACGAGTTCTATGTTCTTCAATTTGGCCTGCGGCGCGCCAACATCCACGGCCTGTTTGACGACGCTTGTGAGGTTCAGCGGCTCTCGTACGACTTTGATCACACCCGACTCAATGCGCGATATATTCAGAATGTTCTCGATCAGACGGTCCAAACGATCTGTTTCAGAGGAAATAATCTCGTAGAACTCCTCCCGGGTGGCGTCATCCTCGGCCTCGCCGTCCATGAGCATTTCGATATAAGCCTTAATGGACGCCAGCGGTGTCTTCAACTCGTGCGAAACATTAGAGACAAAATCCGTTTTCATCCGGGCGATCTCTTTTTCCCGGGTGACGTCGTGCAGAACCGCCACCACCCCGGCGACCTCGCCCCCACCTCCGCTGACACAGCTCAACGTGACCCTGAATGTCCTGGGCTCGCCTTTGACCTCCAAGTTGTGTTCGATAACCTTTCGTGTCCGGCTTCGCGCGTAATTGCGGGCCTCGCGGATAAGACTAACAAACGCTGCGTCGGATGTGATCCTGTCTATGTTCTTGCGAAGGGCATTGTCCAGTTTGAACTCTAACAGCTTTTCTGCGGCCTCATTGGCCAGCATCAGCTCGTCAAATCTGTTCGTAACGATCACCGCATCTGAAATCGAAAAGATGATCGCTTCGGTGTGTTGCTTCTCAGCCGAAGCGATTTGCGCTTCGATCCGAAGCTCGCGGTTCTCCGCTTGGAGCTCCGTATTCTGACTAGCCACCATGGAGATGAAATCGTTCAGCGGACGGCAGACTTCCGCCAGTTCGTCCGCATCGTCAAGCATGACCTTGCCGATCTCTTTCTTGTCAACCATGGCCACGATCTGTCGGCAGACTTTGGCGATGGATTGCCGTGCAGCACGACGCTGAAAGATGATAAGCCCCATGGCCGTCAGCAGGCCCATGGCTATGGGGGGAACGTAGGTACCGGCGCCTAAACGGAATGTCCGGTCTCCATAGGCCAACAGCAGCACCATGTATAACAAGACCACTCCCCCCGCGGCAGCGACGGCAAGCCCGGCCAGGGACAGTCTCTTGGTGATAGTCACGTTTCCTCCAACTTGTAACGGCCGGTCGGCTGTCTCCTCCTGATCAACCGCCGACTGTTTGTCCTCGCGTTATCTCATTCGTCGGGCTGTCTGCCGTTGGAAGACATCTCAGCAAGCAGCGCCGAGGCTAACGCATCACTGGGATTCGCCCTCGCAGCGTCCGTGTAGCACCGGCGAGCATCTAAAGATCTCCCGAGGGCCTCATAGGCACGGCCCAAAGCACACAGCAACGTGCTGTTCTTACGGTACAACGTGGTCGCATCCTGAAGTACCTTAACCGCCTGGTCGCTTTGCCCGGACTGAAGCAACGCGTAGCCCGTCAGCAGTGACGCATCAAGGCGTTTAGCGTCCAAAGCCAGTGCCTTGGCGCCTGCGGCGGCGGCCTGCGGCATTTGCTTCATCGCCACCAGAACCTTGGCCAAATTCACCCAAGAGTCCGGCGCGTCCGGCAAAAGTACACTTGCCCGCTCGTAGGCGTCGTGGGCCCCGGCCAGTCTGTCCGCCGACATGAGGCAATCACCGAGCATCGTGTAGACCCACCCGCATGCCGGTTCGTCTTTCAGGGCTATGCGCCGAGTGAGGCTGCTGATGGCCTGAGCATTTCGACCATCCAATACCTGCGCGACAGCCAGTGCTTCCATATAGGCAGAATTGTCCATATCGATACTACATGCCTGCCTGTACTGGTCCACGGCGGCAGCATAGTCCCCGTCCATCATCGCCAGCCGGCCGGCAAGCTCATATACCGCTGGGTCATTGTCGGCCCGATCAGCATACCTGGCCAGATACACGCGTGCATCGTGAGGCCTGTCCATTTCAACGAGCACTTCAGTGGCGGCCAACACTGCATGAAGGTTGGAATCGTCCAACTCGTACGCTGCCTGGTATTCTTCCAGTGCCTCGGAAAATCTGCTCGCTCTTTCGTGCGCGACGGCCAGAAGATAGAGAGGCTCAGCCGCACCCGGTCGACGGCGCAAAACGCCTAGTAGTTCATCAGCCGCGGAATTGTATTGCCCGCGTTCGATGTAGGCCTTGGAAAGGACAACTCTCGCGTCGTCGCATTCCTCATCTAGCGATATTGCCTCCTCAGCCAGTTTACTGGCCTGCGTCAACTGCCCCAGACGAAGATGTTCCGCCGCCTGGGAGCACAAAGACTCCGCACGCATGCGGTCCCAGTTCTTCTTGGCCTCGGCCCGGGCGTCTGTCATGCCTTGCCCGCAACCGGCCAATACCAGCCCCGCGACGAGGATCAACGAGAGATTTTTCATCCAAGAAAACAACAGCAAGAGCCTGCCAAACAAACACTTACACGCCATGCTCATCCCCGTCCCATCGGGGCTTGGCGCGCGGTCATGATGCCCCCTGACGGGGTCATCTCGATAACAGTCAGTCATTAGAGTGTTCATCGGCACTTATCCACTGGCTCTTAATTAGTTGTTCTGTTCAGGGGTTGCGTCGGTCCGTTCAGTCCCTGGCCGGACTGTACCTGTCCACGCGCGGGATTATTCCAAATGCCTCAATAATCCGCCTGTCCAGCACTTCAGTATCAAGGGGCTTCTGCGGCGGTGTAATCTCGTCGATCTCAAGACCCAGTTCTTCCAGCATCATCTGCTGAATGAGATATTGGACGGTAGACACTTGCGCCTCATCCGACCAGTACGCCTTCCTGGTCAATTCTTCTTTCAGGCGAATAGCTTCCAGCAATCGGGGGTCCATAGAAAGGGCCACATCCACATTCCACATTGCCTTTTGCGTGTTGCCTGCATCGTACGCTTCGCTGGCCCATCGCATGTGGGTCGCAGCAAGTCGGTTCCTGCCCCACCACCTCAGCCCCTTTCTCTGCCCGATACGGAATCTTTCCACGTCATCCCGAATGAGTCCGCTTACCCCCTCATCCGCGCCCTGACGAATGATATGCGGCGTGATCAGCACGATGATCTCTCGGCGTTCGATGCTGTCCTGGGTGTTGCGGAACAGCACGCCGGCGCCTGGGATGTTGCCAAGGACCGGCACCTGTGATCGCTCCTCCTGGGCCTCTTCACGAAAGAGCCCACCGATGACAATCGTGTGCCCGTCGCGAACGAGCACGTTGCTGGTCACTTCCGTCGTAGTTTCGCTTGGCAGCCCGTTGGTGATGCTGCCGTCAGAGTCTTCAGGGTGTATCTCAATCCGAACAAAGTCGTCTCGCCCGATAAAAGGTCGAACGAAAAGTCGCGTGCCGGTTTCGAGAAACTCTATCGTCTCAGTGGATATGCCCTGGTTGACGACTGTCGTCCGGTAACCATCACGCGCGCCGACGACCACCTCGCCACGCTGCTTGTTTACCACCAGCAGCTTCGGGTTGGCCAATACGGTGAGGTCGGTGGTGCTCTCCAGCGCGCTGATGAACACGGATATGTTGTTGCTGAGGAACCCTATCGTCATGCCGCCGCTTATAGTGTTGAAGCTCGTGGAAACTCCTGTCGCACGTAAGCCCTTCAGGTCCTCGCTCTCTATCCCGCCCGTGCTCATGTTGCCCACGCCGGTGCTGTCAGAACCTAGAAGCTCAAAGTCCACACCGGACAATGCCGAAAAGTTCACGCCGAGATCGTTGTCCTCGTCGAGTCTGGCTGAGAGGATCGTGGCCTCGATCAACACCTGGTCCGGACGAGTGTCCAATTCCTCTATGATCTCTGAGATCTGTTCTATGTTGGTCTCATAATCACGAACGACTATGACGTCTTCGGTCGCGTAGCTGTTCCCTCCGGCAGATACGGAGTCACTGGGTATCCCTACCGCCGCTGCCGGCGTCAGTGCGACGGATCCAATCTCGCTGAGGGCTGGCGCGATGAGCAACTCGGCATCTGCAGCCGTGATATACGACAGCCGAAATGGCTGAATGATGATTCTTTCGACAGTCGCCATCTCCTTCTGAAGCTGCTCGGGAGTGTATATGTAGATAAAGTTGTCAACCTGGCGGAACACATACCCGTTCATTCGGAGAATAGCGTCAAGCGCCTCTTCAAAGGTCACATCGTACAAGGCGGCGGTTACTTCGCCGGTGATGTCCTTCCCGGCGACTATGTTTCGCCTGCCCTGCGTGCTGAGCATGCGAAGGGCTAAACGAAGATCGGTGTTGTGAAAACTGACCTTGAATCTCCCGTCTTCCGTCGGTTCGACGATGGATTCGCTCGCCGGGCTCGGCTGTTGCCCCTGGGGTTCGGCCTGTGCAGCATCCGCCGAGGAGGCGACATCCTCCGCCGGCTTCGGACTTTCACCCTCTGGCGCTGTCTCTTGTGCCGCGGGAGAATCCTGGGGGACTATCTCTGGAGATGATGCCGCTTCCTCACCGGTCACTGCCGCGCCGTCCTGGGCTATTGCTAGGGAAACAACCAGTATCACGACCACGCCGAGCGCGCAAAAAAGGACAACCGAGGTCGCCTGCCCTCTTTGAAGCGTCATTCTGGTCTCCTTACCGGCACTACTGCCGGCCGATCCGTGCCGACACTAATACTTCATCGTCCCAACTACGGTGATCGCTGTAGCCTAAAGGTCATAGGCCAAGCATGATAAGTAGCGGAAAAACCACCTCTCTGCGTGCGGACTTACGCCTCGGGGTGGTTTTTTTCGACGTCCGCCCTGGGAAGTGGGGGTAATTGTCAGTTCTGGGGTATCTCCAGACGGACCTGAACACCCGCCTGCTCAACTACGCACAGCCCTGCCCCGATCTCCACGACCTTGAAGCCGTCCAGGATGTCCCCCACACCCAGCACCTGGCCGTTTATTACGGCCGTAGGCGTGTCCGAATCGATCGTGGACTGAAGGGACAGCTCAGCCGCTCTTGAATTGACGATTTCCTCCACTGCCGGACCGGCAGGCCCATCCGAAACCTCAGGCACAACTGGTACATCGTCAGGGGGTTTTACCAACGGGTATAGCTCGCGGCGAAATCTGAACAGATCCCGGTCGATCTCGTGACTCATTTGCTTGATGTACTTATCCCGTGCAGCTTCACTGCGTTCGTTTCGCAACTCGCCGCCCAATGGTGTCGGCATTGGGATTGCGTCCTGCTCGGCCATCTGCACCGGTACTATCGCCTGGGCGGTTGCTGCGGCTGGTTTCTTCTTCAGCGTTTTCACGCCGATAAACAGACCGACCGCCAGCAGCACCCCAAGAAGAGCTGTCTGTTTCTTGTTGCGACTCAGTTCCTCTTTCAGCCTCTGCTGCCAGTCAGATGTCGACGCATTTGCCGTAGCCATGGCTGCTCCTCAGCCCTGTGTGAAGTAGATGTTTATTTGGAGTTCGACATCTAACTCATTGGGCTGGATAGCCTTCTTATCACGCGTTAACTGCAGCTTTTCCACCCGAGTGAGGCGCTCCATGCCCTCCAGCCTCTTGAGGAAACTCGCCACCGACAGATACGACCCCTTGAACCGCATGATTATCGGCAGCGTGTGGAACAGTTCATTTTTATCGGGGCTGCCAGGCTCGATCAATTGACCCGACAGGTTCTCATCGGCAACGTGGCTGCTGATCTCACGCAAGAAACCGCCGAGCTCCTGACGTTCTGGCAGACGGCGGTCGAAATCCTTGTAGCGCCGTTTCATTGCTTCGACCTGCTGGAGCATCGTCGGCACGACCGAGGCCAGTTCGCTGTCCGTCTTGAGCGACCGTTCCTGGGAGACAATCTGGGCGCGGATCTGGTCGAGCCTGTTGGACTGGGGCCTATACACAAGCAGCACCGCCATTGCTACCGTGGCCGCTACTACACCCAACATCAGCCAGGTATCCTTGCCGATTCTCCCCATGTTGACTGCTCCTATCTGACCACGAAGCAGGTCACCTGAAACTCGCGCACTTTTCGATTGTCGTATTCGGCCGCCTGCGAGTAGCCCATCTCTATGTCCTCGAACAGCGGGCTCGAGGCCAGTTGTCCGATGAAATCCGCTACATCTATGTCCGTCGGCGCCAACCCCGTTAGCACTAACCGTACCCTTCGGGTAATCTCTACAGTCTCCTCCAAAGGCACAGCCGATACCGCCAGAGGCTGCGATGCACTATTGGCTCGTTGAATCCGAGCTCGCACGTCCATGGCCTCCATTTTCATGTCCGTCAGTGTCAACGTGTCGGACATCACCTTTTCCAGCTCACCCAGAATATCCAGAGCACTGACTCGGCTGCCGAGATGCTCATCGATGCGCTGCTTCATCAACAACTCAGCTTGCTGACGTTCCAGAACGCCACGCATTGCGATCTGCACAGCCAGGTTGTCCGATCGCTCCTTCAGCAGCGATAGCTCAGCTCCGGCTTGGTTGATTCCCCCTTGCCGCACATAACCAAGCAACGCTAAACTGATAAGGCACAATGCCATCAGATAACACTGCCGTATAAGGGCCCTTCGGCGCCTCCTGCTCAGGCGAATGCGCTCAGGCAGAAAGTCGATCTGCTTCATCGCCCTCCTCCTCCCTGAGCTCGCTCAAGTTGACCGTACGGATGGCCAGACCCGTGCATAAAGCCCAATCTGTCGGAATCTCGCCTCGGCGAACACCCAGATCCACGCTGGAGGTGTCAACCTCCCGCAACGGGTCTGCGGCCTCGCATTCCATGTTGAGTTGCTCCCGAAAGACTTCCATGAAAATTGAGTCCCGGGCCTCCCCGCCAACCAGGTTGATTTTCTGGGGTCGCAGGCCGCGAAATGTGACCGAGCAGTATCGAAGGCATAGCACAACTTCCTGCCTCAAGGCCTCAACCTCGCTGCGAAGTGAGTCGCGCACCGTCCAGTCGACCGATGTACGTTCTGCCTGTTCATCGGCGTCATTCTTGTCGTCATGTCGCCGCCCGGCACTCAGGGTGGAACGGCGCCGTAGCTCCGCAGCTTCCTCATAACCCAGGTTGACGTTACGCGCCACCGCTTCGGTGAACTGGGCGCCGCCGATATCGATTGCTTTAATAAATACAATGTCCCGGCCGCGTGTCACGATAACGCGCGTGCCGCTCTGGCCCACTTCTACAAGCACTGACACTGTGTTTGCATCACTCCGGCGGCGAAGGAACCGCTCCAGTATACGGAACAACGCGATAGGCTCGGCCTCCACGTATTCCGGCACAAGGCCCATATCGGACACCATCTCGACGTGTTGCTCGATATTCTCCTTTGTCGCGGCCAGCATGATTATTTCGTTCTGTGTTTCGGCACCGCTGCGGACATCGCCGGCATTGAGGTAGTGCAGTTGGTTGCCTTCCAACGGGAAGTCGTACCGCTCTGCGGCCTCGGCCCACACCGCCTGGTCTAGTTGTCCAGCCGCCACCTTAGGCAGCCGCAGGTTCTTGATGTCTATCTCTTTACACGACAGTGCCGTGACTACCTGCCGGCCCTTGAATTTCCCTTTCTGCAGCATTTCGCGCACCGCCTGCACCGCCGCGTTGCGGCGCTCGGCGGCATCCGACCCTACCGATCCCGGATAGCGCCACGAATCGGCGGCGAGAACTCGGAACGACTTGCCCACGAGCTCGAACTGCATCATGCGGATCGTCCTGCTGCCAAGATCAAGGGCAATCGGCAAACACTTGTTCATTCCAAGCAGGCCCATCGTCGGATACGCTCGCTTTCACCAACCCACTTCTACAACCGTCACTGTTCCGATAACGCCGTCAACATGCACTTCCAGCGCATGGGGACCGGCCTGCAGCACGACGACACCGCCGGCGTCCGGCGCGCCCATTTCGTCGAAAGTCAATGACTTAGCGCCGCCGAAATCCGCCGATACAATGTCCAACTCGTCGAACTTGCTGTCGCAGGAGAAGTCCACGATGTACGCAGTATTAGTGATCGGGTGAATCAGCACCCCACTTGCGTTAGACAGCGTATATGCCTCCCCGACCGGGTCGAATATGACCGTCACCGGGCTCTGCCCGTATATCGCCTCATTCTGGGCTTGTTGCAGGTCAGTTGCTATTAATCGCCCTGCAGCGACAGCCTGAATGCTGGCCCCCGAGATCGCCAGAGGCACCACTGTCGCCGCAAGGATTGCAAGTACCGCCATAACGATCACCAATTCGGTGATCGTGAAGCCCCTCCGTAACCATCGCAGACACGGAGACTTCCAACTTGAAGAGCAATTAGTCATGCCACTGCAACACCTTTATCTCGGGGTACTTCGCCTGGTATAGCGCCTGCAACTGTGATTGTGACAAGGCTTTCTGGAAGACGGCCACCTCGTCGATATTGCCGGACCAAGGCTGGCTGTCGTCTTTGGGCGGGTTGCCCCCAATCCATGCTGAAATGTGGGAGTCCGTGCTGATCCAGCCCGTCACGTTGGTCTTGATGCCCACTTCCTTACCGTCAAGGTACAACTTCATGGAACTGCCATTGTAAACTGCGGCACAAAAGTGCCACCGGCCCGGCTCCAGGGGGGCGAGATCCTTATCGGCCTTCAGTTCTTTGGGATGGTTCGTGATAGTGAGACGAAAGTGCAGGTATCGCTTTCCGCTGTTCTCGTAGGTGCCGAGTGTCCAGTATTGATCTTTGGCGCCTTGGCCGTCAGCTTTCGAGATGATTCGGGCGTCTTTGTCTCCGGCATAGCTGGTCGACCGCCTCACCCAGGCGATTAACGTCAGTTCATCTCCCGAGACGTCCATCCCGCCAAGATCGACGTACTCGTCGACTCCGTCGAACTGCGCTGATGTGTCCGCGACCCCGATCAGAGCGCCCTTATGCCCCAGGCTTGTTCCGTTATAGTACACGCCATGGACTCGATTCATCTGGTCATACGCGAATGGAGGCGAGCTTTCACCAAGTCGCCAGTAACACCGCGGACCGTAAGATACCACCAGATCGCGGAACTCATTATGGCTCTGCACCGTTACCGACGTGGTTTGTTTTATTCCGTCTACGTAGCCCTGTGATGACAATGTGTACTGCTCCGGATCGGCACTGCCCGCCGCAGCGGCCCAGAAGACATACGTATCGCCCGATTCATCCGCCGTGTAAGGGCCTAGTGCCACGCTGAGCGAGCCCGCCAGAGCATCCGGGTTCGTCCGCAGGAGAAACATCGCCTGTTCCAGCCCGGACTCGGCAAGATAGTGAGCTCGGCCTGCATTGGACATGTTTACAGACCCCGCTAACTTTACACCCGCACTGGTCAAGTAGCTCGCGCCTAGCGTCGTCGCCACCAGCAGAATCATCAGCACCATCAGCAGCGCGAACCCGGATTGCCTCCTGCACCGTGCCATCCTGCCTCCCTCAGTCAAGTAATACCCAGTGCCCGCTTTGCCCGCCGCCG